>FLNX01003642.1_pt1 | contig 26499 bp, 23 predicted proteins | sample 1140341 | NCBI WGS metagenome assembly FLNX01 (sample SAMEA3878208, study PRJEB12797) | bioreactor metagenome | biome: Moose rumen | place: Sweden | collected 2011-10 | reverse complement strand
AAGGAGGAGTGAAGGGGGAGTGATGGGGACGAATGATATTTTAGAGACAGTACTTTTGTTAATCAAATTAACAAATTAACGAATTAACGAATTAACGAATTAACGAATTAACGAATTCTACAGGCAGCTGAACGAGTCGATGAGGCCGACGACTTGGCCATCCTGTCCCGTGACGACAAGGGTGTGTACGCTGTTGTGTCGCATTATCTCCGACGCATCGGACAGCCTGGCCTGCGAGTCTATCGTTTTGGGGCTGCGGCTCATGATGTCGGTCACGGTGAGCGAGAAGAAGCGCTCGCGATAGTTCTGCATGGCGCGACGCACGTCGCCGTCGGTGACGACGCCAACCATGTGACCGTCTTGCATGGCAATGGCAAAGCCCTGCTTGGCACGCGAGATCTCGATGATGGTGTCGCTCACGGGGTCGGTGGGCTTGACAAACGGCAGGTCGGTCGATACCATATAGTCCTCGACACGCGACAGGAGCCTCTTGCCGAGACTTCCTCCCGGGTGATACTTGGCGAAGTCGCTCTCCCTGAAGTTGCGGCGTTTGATGAGTGCGCATGCCAACGCGTCGCCCATGGCCAGGGTGGCTGTTGTCGACGAGGTGGGAGCCAGACCCAGTGGGTCGGCTTCGCCGCTGACGGAGATGTCGAGGTGACACGCCGACAGGCGTCCGAGCGGCGATCGTGGGTTGCTGCTCATCCCTATGATGGGTATGCCTCGACGATGCAGCAACGGCAGGAAGCGTAGCAGCTCCTCGGTCATGCCACTGTACGATATGGCCATCACAAGGTCGCCTTCCTGTATCATGCCCAGGTCGCCATGATATGCATCGAGCGGGTTGATGAAAAAAGAAGGCGTGCCTGTGGAGGCCAGTGTGGCGGCAATCTTGTTGCCGATATGGCCGCTCTTGCCAACGCCGGTAATCACGAACTTGCCCCGACAGTTGTATATCATCTCGACGGCTTGTGCAAACGCCTTGTCGAGGCGTGGGACAAGGGCTTCTATGGCCTCTGCCTCGTCGTGCAGACAACGGCGGCCTACTTCCAGAATGTCTGTGTCGGTCATCTGATAAGTTCTTTTATGATGTTCTCCAAGTCGGACAGCTGCAGCATGTTGGGCCCGTCGCTGAGGGCACTGTCGGGGTCGGGGTGCACCTCGAAGAAGTAGCCTGTGGCGCCGAAGGCCTTGGCTGCCAGAGCCATCGAGGGCACGAAGCGACGGTCGCCACCTGTCTTGCCGCCTGCGGCACCAGGACGTTGCACCGAGTGGGTGCAGTCCATGATAACGGTGGGGGAGTATCGTAACATGTCGGTGATGTTACGGAAGTCGACGACGAGGTTGTTGTAGCCGTATGCGTTGCCGCGTTCAGTAAGCCACACTTCGCGTCCTCCGCTGTCGAGGACCTTCTGCACAGGATATTGCATGTCGTCGGCACTGAGGAACTGTGCCTTCTTGATGTTGACGGTCTTGCCGGTGCGGGCGGCGGCAACGAGAAGGTCGGTCTGCCTGCACAGAAATGCCGGTATCTGCAGCACGTCGACAGCCTGTGCGGCTGGCGAGGCCTGCCACGCTTCGTGTATGTCTGTCAGCACACGCAGGCCGTAGTCGGCACGTATGTCGGCAAGCATCTGTAGCCCCTTGTCGATGCCGGGACCGCGGAACGACGACAGCGAGGTGCGGTTGGCTTTGTCGAACGACGACTTGAAGATGATGTCGATGCCGTATTTAGCGTTGATACGAGCCAGTTCGGCGGCGACGGTGGACAGCACCTCGGCGTTCTCGATGACACAGGGGCCTGCTATGAATACTGGTGTGCTCATGGTTGCATTACCGTTGGTGTTGTAACTCGGTCTCGGCACGTCGGAGGTCGTCCTGACATGTCAGTTTGAAATTGCTGTATTCGCCTTCTACGACGGTAATCTTGATGCCGGGCATATAGCGCCGCACAACGGAGCAGTCGTCGGTGGCGGCGAACTGTGGGTCTTGCAGTGCGCGTTGGTATGCGTCGCGTATCAGGGGCAGCCGGAAGGCCTGCGGCGTCTGTGCCTGCCACATCAGTCTGCGTTCGGGTGTGCGGGCCACAAAGCGCGGCAATCCCCGTTCGCCATGCAAATCCTTGCCCCCTGGAGAGGGGGCGGGGGTGAGGCCGTCGATGTCGGGGTGTACCTCCCAGATGGTGTCGTTGCAGGGCACGGCCACTCCGACGGCTTCGCTGTGCTGCAAGGCCGCTACCACGCGGTCGATCACTGCGGCCGACAGCAAAGGGCGCGCCGCATCGTGAAGAAGCAGGTTGGTGTCGTCCGGACGGTCGATGAAGGCCATTATGGCGTTGATGCTTGACATGTAGCGTTCGGCACCGCCGTCGATGATGGTGGGCTTGTGCTGACAACGTGCGGCACACTGTTCGGCTTCGGTACGCCATTCGGGATGAACAACGATGGCCACCTCGTCGATGGCAGGGTGCAGGTCGAATGTGCTCACCGAGCGTTCGAGCACACTGCGTCCTGCCAAAGGCAGAAACTGCTTGGGGATCTGACCCCCCATCCGTTTGCCGCTACCCCCCGCCAGTATCACTGCTATATTCTTCATTGTGTCAGCCTTTTTTGTAGAGCAGCGCGAAGAGTCCACCCCAGAGCATGACGGCCAGCAGTTGCACGGTCCATTCGGTGCCGACCAGTGTGGCTGGCGCTATGACGATGGCTTTCAGTGTGTAGTATATCACCTTGCCGGCGACGGCGGCCGTCAGCACAGCAGGCAATGCAGGCAGACGGCGGTTCAGCCAGTGGAACGCCACGACCACGGTGGCGAGCTCGGCCATCATGCAGAACATCTTGGGCGCTGTAGGCATGCCGACAAGCAGGTACGAGACGGCGGGCAGAAGCACAGCCATCAGCAGTGCGTTGCGCCAGTCGCGTCCCAGCAGTATGGCTGCCAGCAACAACGCCATCATCGGGTTGAGCATGTAAAGCGGCAGTGCCAACAGATGCGAGACGGCAGGGACAAGACATGCGACGCCGAGCAGCGCGGCATCGAGCAGGATAATGTGTGCAAGAGGTTTGGCAGTGGTTGTCATATCGTTTATACTTTAGTCAGTGGTTACTTTATGGACTCTGTTCCGCTTGGCCTGTGGGTCAGTCTTTGTATAGCTCGTGAAGCTCGATGTCGTATATCATTGGCGTATATGCCTGTACCGACCCCGATGTCTTGTCGCCGGCCAATAGTTGATAGGGGAAGTAGAAGCGGTATTTGCTGCCGGCGGACATCAGCTGAAAGGCTTCGATGAGGCCCGGGAACATCGGCTCGCCTACAACATGTATTATCGGGTCGCGGCGTCCGTACGTCTGGTCGAAGGTGTTGCCGTCGAGGGTATAGCTGCGGTAGTCGAAACGTATGCGTTGTGCATACGTGGCGTGTGGGCCGCTGCCTTCCTGGAGCACCTCATAGTAGAAGCCGGATGGGTGTTTCTTGACGCTTGTGTTGATGGACACCAGATTGCGGAAGTATTCGTTCTGTATGGAGTCGGCCTTGTTGCCCTGCTCTTTCTGTTGATGTTTCTGATATGCATAGTTTTGCAACATGATGTATTGCAGGCCTTCGTCGTAGGTGCTGTCGTCGATGGGTTGCTGTCGTCCTTGGAGTGTGTACAGGATGGCTTGAGCCAGGATCTCTTTGTCGAGGTCGAAGAAGGTCTCTTTTGGGATGGTGTTGGCTATGCTCTCGCCCATTATCCACGACAGTGTATCGTTGACGTCCTTGAGCTCTGGGACGTTGTTTTTCGGAGAGGAACACCCGACGGCCAGCAGTGCCGCCAGGATGATGGCTGATGTTTTCTTTTCCATTGTGATATGTTTGTAGACTTGTTGGTTCGTTGACTTATTTGCCACGCCCCTGGAAGATGATTATCACGGTGTAGACTAATATCTTGAGGTCGGTGGTGAGCGACATGTTGTCCAGATACAGCAGATCGTAGCGCAGGCGTTCTACCATCTCGTCGACAGTGGAAGCGTAGCCGTACTTCACTTGTCCCCATGACGTTATGCCAGGCTTGATACGCTGCAGGAGCAGGTATTCGGGGGCGCGTTTGACAATCTGGTCGATATAGTACTGCCGCTCTGGGCGTGGGCCGACCAGGCTCATGGTGCCTTTAAGCACGTTGTAGAACTGGGGTATCTCGTCGAGACGCACTTTGCGCATGAAACGTCCGAAGGGCGTGATGCGCGGGTCGTTGTCCTTGCTCAGCGCCGGACCGCTGTCCTCGGCGTCGATATACATCGAACGGAACTTGTGCATCTTGAATGGACGTCCGTGGTATCCGATGCGTTCCTGGGCGTAGAATATCGGACCGGTAGAGGTGCATTTCACTATGATGGCTGTCACCAGGAACACCGGCGACAGTAGGACGAGCGCCAGTGCCGAGATGACGATGTCGGCGATTCGTTTGACGGAGTATTGCCATTCTTCCATCAGACGGTTGTTGATGACGATGAGTGGCGAGTGGAATATAGAGTTGAGTTTGACGGAGCCGACGATGAGGTCGCGTGCGTCGGGTGTTATCTTGATTATTATGTCGCCGCAGAAGTAGAGGGTGTGCAGTATGTCGCTGATGCGCGGTTGGTCGCTGTCCTCGACAGCGATGATGGCCTCCTCGATGTGGTTCTGGTCGACGATGGTGCGCACGTCGTCGAGGGTGCCGAGACATGGCATCACACAGTCGAGCTGTGGGTTCTCGCTGTCGCCGACAGTGATGTAGCCGATGAAGCGGTTGCCGGAATAGGTCTCCTGGTTCTCAAGGTCGAGGTAGGTCTGGTAGGCTTTCTTTCCGCCGCCGACGAGCAGGGTGGGGAAGCCTACCTGCCGTGTGTGCACCTTGTGCGCCGTCTGGCTGGTGATGGCGACGCGACACGAATATGTCAGCACAAAGTGTACCACCAGCAGGAAGAGGTACGAGGCGTAGTAGTTGAGATAGGTGGTTATCTCGTCGTCGATGAGGAGTACGAAAAATATCACGGTGACACCAAGAAGTGTCGACACGGCGGTGTCGATAAGCTCCTTTACACGGGCTTTACGCAACACGTCACGGTAGGTGCCTTGCATGGTGTAGAGTGCCAGCCAGCCTGCGGGTACCAGTATGAGGCCGAGCCAGAAGTTGGTGTCGCAGAACACCTGACATGCGTCGTGAAACCCCATCTGTTCCACGAAAACCTTGCGGAATGTGAATAGCGACGCCCATGCCAACATGGCCGAGAGGGTGTCGAAGACTATGTATTTTAGGGTTTGTCTCTTCTCCATCTGTGGAATGTTTGGAGGTTGCCTATAGCACCACGCTGGTGGACAGCACCTTTAGGTTGTCGATAAGCACTTCGCCGCTTTGTCCGTCGGGGTTGAGTGCTGCGCAGCTGAGACGGAAGGAGGTGGGATGGTTGAACTGGCTCCATGTGCGTCCCAGGTTGACATAGATGTGTTGCCAGTCTTGCTGCGGGTTGATGACCATCACCTGCATACGCTCCTCTACGCCTCCTGTGGTGTAGGCTGCGTGCATATAGATTTCGATGGCTATGGTGCTCTTGATGTCGAGTTCGAAGTAGCAGATCTTGGTGTTGTCGAAGAGCCTGAAGGTGTGTTCGATGGCGAAAGGCACCGAGGTGCGTTCCGGGGTCACCGTCACGCGTCCGTAGCCCTCGCCGACACATGCGCCCTCGCGGTCGTGCCGCACCCACTCGACAGCCGTGTCGGTGGCCACGTCGGCCTCGGTGGGCTCGAAGGGCTCGTAGAGCATCGGTATGTCGGTCTGTGGGTTGTAGGTGGTGCTCATCGTGCCGAAATCGAGCGTGTCGCCGCTGCACAGCACGGTGTCGTCGATGCGTATCTTGTTATAGTAGGTATAAAACGGCAGCGTGTAGGCCTGTCCGCTCATCTCGATGGCCGGGTAGAACTCGATGTAGTCGACATCGCCGGTGTGCATCACGGGCGCGGTGAATGGCAGGTGGAACAGTCCCACGGTGTCTACCGCAGGAGCACCGGGATAGTGCGCCACCACATATACGGCCACTATGTCGGAGGTGTAGAATCCGGCGTCGCCGTGGCCGATGCCACTGGCTGTCGACGGGGCGACGTCGACGGCATCCAGATGGATGAACGACGGAGACACCGTATCGTCGCTGCACCCTAGGGCCAAAAACATGAGCGCCAGCGCTGTCGCTATTTTCTGTATTGTCGTCTGCACTACGTTGTTGTCTTTTGTCAGGTCTGTCCATTAACGACGTATTTGGTAAAATATTATTCCGATTTGAAAATATTTGTGTAATTTTGCATCCGCAAATTTCCCCAACCGTGAGGCAACCTCTATAAATTCCACGTATGCATAAAAAAATAAATAAAACCATTTATGTCACACGGAAATCACAGAAAAAAGGTTATTCGTGTTTTTCGTATTCCAATTTCCAAAGGTTTCATTTTTCAATTTTATAGGTTACCATGAAAGAACTTGCAATGCACGTCTACGACCTGATGGAGAACTCTACGGCCGCCAATTCCAAGGATGTCAGGCTCACTATCGTCGACAGCCTCAAGGAGAATGATTTCCACTTCACTATCGAGGACAACGGCAAGGGCATGAGCCCCGAGTTCCTGGCCCGTGTCACCGACCCCTACACCACCAGCCGCACCACCCGCAAGGTGGGTCTGGGTCTTCCGCTGATAAAGATGAATACCGAGAACTGCGGCGGTGGCATGAAGCTCACCTCCGAGCTGGGTGTCGGCACACGTCTCGAGTTCTGGTTCCGGCATAACCACTGGGACCGTCCGCCGATGGGCGATCTGGCAGGCTCGCTCGTGATGCTCCTGTCGGCGCATGAGGATATTCATTTCGTCATAACCTACCGCACCGACGACGACGAGTTTGTGCTCGACACCGACGAGCTGAAGGAGGCTCTCGACGGCATGAGCCTCAACGACATACACATCATCAACTACCTCAAGGAGATGATCAACGAGAACCTGGCCGAAATCCACGCAAACGAATGAAACGCATCGGCGTCCTCTCCGACACGCACGGTGTCCTTGCACCACAGGTCTTCTCGTTCTTTGCCGATTGCGACGAGTTGTGGCATGCCGGCGACATAGGTCCCGACGTGTTGCCGAGGCTGCGCGAGTTCAAGCCGGTACGCGCCGTGTGGGGTAATTGCGACAGCTTTGCACTTCATTACGAATTGCCCGAAGTCGACTTCTTTGTGTGCGACGGCCTTCGTGTGCTGATGACCCACATCGGAGGCTGGCCCGGCCACTACCCATACGAGTTGCGCCGGCAGCTGCGGCTCTCCGAGCCCGACATCTTCGTCTGTGGCCATAGTCACATACTTCGTGTCATGTACGACAAAGAGTACAACTTCCTGCATATCAACCCGGGGGCTGCCGGACGACAGGGATTCCACCGTGTGGGCACGCTGGTCCGCTTCAATATCGACGGTGTCCCCAAAGACCTGGAGATAATGGATTTCCCCAAGTTGCAATAGAGTTCAGAGTTTAGAGTTTAGAGTTTAGAGTTTAGAGTTGTACACTAACCTTTAAACACTAATCTAAATCAGCAAAAAACACTGAAAACAGGTCCGTCAGATGCTTTTTTTGACAGGCGACTGCCGCTGTTGCAGGAAAAAATACATATTGGTAATCAGAGTGTTGAAAATATTTTTCAATAAAAAGTTTACTATTCCGAAAAAACTTCGTAATATTGCAATTCAATTATAGGCCTATTATATGATTGAAACAAGACTGAAAACAAGACTGAAAGGGGTCGTTTTTGGGGTGCTCTTGGCCGTGTCGTCCACTGCCGGTGCCCAGGATGTCGGCTTCTCGCAGTTCTATGCCAACCCCCTCTATCTCAACCCTGCATTTGCAGGCTCGGTGGTTGCTCCGCGCATAGCATTGTCCTATCGTGGGCAGTGGCCGGGCTTGGTCAGTGCGTTTACCACTGTGTCGGCTTCGTACGACCAGTATGTGCCCGACCTTCATGGTGGCATCGGCGCCATAGTGATGACCGACCGTGTCGGCGACCACGGAGCTCTCTCCACCAACTCGCTGGGTGTGATGTACGCCTTCCGCTTCCAGGTGAGCCGCGAGGTGTACGTCAGCGCTGCCCTGCAGGCATCGCTTGTCAACACCAATCTGCGCTGGGACGACTATCTGCGGTTCCCCGACCAGATAGACCGTGAGCTTGGCTTCTCCTACGCCACCGGCGCCACGCCGCCCGACAAGCTCAGCCAGTGGACGGCCGACTTCAACGCGGGCTTCCTCGTGTTCGGACGTCAGTGGTACGCCGGTGTCGCCGCCTCGCATCTGACGCAACCCAATGTGGCTTTCTACTCCGAAGACCGTGTGCCGATAAAATTCACCGTTCACGGAGGTGGTCTTATCAATGTGGCCGAAGAGCGTCGCCGCCAGTCGTCGCTCGAACTCGGCACCCCCATCATCTCGCCCAATGTCGTCTATCAGTATCAGGGTGGGCTGCACTACTTCAACTATGGACTCTATCTTGACTGGATGCCGTTCTTGGTGGGCGTCTGGTTCCGCCATGGTGTCGAAAACCCCGATGCCTTCATCTTCCAGGTGGGAGTGCAGCAGGACTACTTCAAGGTCGGATACAGCTACGACGTGACCGTCAGCAAGCTGGCCAACGCCACAGCCGGCGCCCACGAGCTGACGTGCGGCTTCCTTTTGCCGGTGCCCGAACATAAAAAGAAGGTGCGTGCAATACGCTGCCCGTCGTTCTAGGCCTTTCTATTCTTAAATAATCATAAAACCCCACGCCGGGGTGTAACAAAACCGATAAAACAACGTTATACTTCATATCTTTAAACCTTAATCAGGAATAACACAAAAAACAAGAATATGAAAATTGCAAAATTCTCATGTCTATTGGTGGCAACCCTGTTGATGCTTGCTTCGTGCGGCAGCCGCAAAGGCCAGTCGTCCACCACAGGTTGGAACTATAACGATCCCAAGTGGGGCGGCTTCGACTCGTCGACCCACGATGAGCAACCCACGGCCCCCGGTCTGGTCTTCATCGAAGGCGGCTCGTTTGTGATGGGCCACGTCGCCCAGGACGACCACTACAAGTGGGACAATGTCGCCCACACCGTCACCGTGTCGTCGTTCTATATGGACGAGACGGAGGTGAGCAACATCGCCTATCGCGAATTCACCTACTGGATGCAGCGTGCCTACGGCGAAGAGCAGCCCGAGATGGTGGCAGCCATCATGCCCGACACAGCCGCCTGGCGCGACCGTCTGGCTTGGCGCGAGGGCTTTGTCGACTACTATTTCCAAAGCGCCAACTACAATGAGTATCCCGTTGTCGGCGTCAGCTGGGAGCAGGCACAGGAATACTGCCGCTGGCGTACCGACCGCGTCAACGAGAAGGTGCTTGTCGACAACGGTATCCTCCTTCTCGACCAAGAGAATATCGGAACCAACGCCTTCCGTACCGACGTCTACCTTGCCGGCCGCTACGACGGCGAGGTGCGCAAGGGTCTCACCGACCTCAACCCCGCCAACGGCGGCGAAGAGCGTCAGGTGCGCAAGAGCGACGGCCTGCTCTATCCCTACTATCGCCTCCCAACCGAGGCCGAATGGGAGTTTGCAGCCCTCGGCATGATAGGCAGCACCTACGACGAGCGCGTCACCGAGCATAAGTCGTACCCCTGGGCCGGACAGAGCCTCCGCTCCGCCAACAAGAAGTACTATGGTCAGTTCCTGGCCAACTTCAAGCGTACACGTGGCGATGCTATGGGTGTGGCCGGCAACCTGAACGACGGTTGGGACTATACCTGCCCCGTCAAGTGGTACTTCCCCAATGACTACGGCCTGTACAACATGGCCGGCAACGTCAGCGAGTGGTGCATGGATGTCTATCGTAAGACCATCGGCCAGATGCGTGCCGACGACCTCGACCCCTATCGTGGTAACGTCTACCTCACTCCGCGTCTCGACGAGGACAACGCCGTCTTTGTCAACGAGGAGACTGGCATGATTGAGTATATCGAGGTCGCTCCTGACAACAACCGTCGCAACTATCGTCAGGCCAACAACATCAACTATCTCGACGGCGACCGTGCCTCTTTGCTCGAAAACTGGAAAGACAGCGAAGACAACAATGACGAAGAAGAGCCCGAGGGCGCCGACAGCGGGTACGCCGACGAGGAAGACGGCGAGGGCTATGGCGAGTCTACTCTCACCGGCGAGGATAACTGGACAAACACCATGTACCGCCGCCAGACCGACAACCAGAAGGAGAACCCCACCTCGTCGCTCGTCAACAACAAGGTGCGTGTGGTCAAGGGCGGCAGCTGGCGCGACCGTGCCTACTATCTGCAAGCCAGCACCCGCCGTTACTACGATCAGGACAAGTCTACCTCGTGGATCGGCTTCCGTTGCGCTATGGACCGCCTCGGTTCTCGCACCAAATAAGGCGTCGGCGTTTTTTTGATGAAACGTCTCTGCCTGATAATGACTATGTTTTCTGCCCTGCTGCCTATGGCCGTGGGGCAGAAACTTATTGAGTACCAGTCGGGGATGGGTTCGCGCGACCAGGACAACAGCGATGTCTGGATTCTTTACCAGGGTGTGGTGGCCACCCACGACGGCATGACGCTCGAAGCCGATTCGGCTCACTACAACACCGCAGAAAACAGCTTCACGGCCTTCCGCCATATCGCCATCACGCTTACCGACACCACCTTTATCTATGGCGACCGTCTCTACTACGACGGCAACACACGTGTGCTCGACATATGGGACGACACGGTTGTGCTCGTCGACGGCGCCACCGTGCTGCGCGCAAACCACCTGACCTACGAACGCAACGAGTCGATGGCCTACTACGACGAGTGGGGGCATGCCGTCAGCCGTGCCCGCTTGCTGAGTAGCCGTAAGGGATACTATAACTCCGAGGCCGAGGTGTTCTACATCTATGACGATGTGCGTCTGTCCGACTCGTCGATGCTGCTGCTGACCGATTACCTACGCTACGATACCAAAACGGAGGTCGCGCATTTCGAGACACCGACATACATCTACTCCGACTCGTCGACGATATACAGCGAGCTTGGCGACTACAACACCGACACACGCTTCGCCATCTCGTACAAAAAGTCGCATGTCGACAATCAGGGACGCACCATCGACAGCGACACGCTCTACTACGACGAGCTCTTGGACTATGGCCGTGCCATCGGCAACGTGGTGATTGTCGACAGCGTCAACCAGATGACATGCACTGGCCGCTATGGCGAAACCAACCAGGCCGAAGGCTTCTCGTTTGTCACCGACAGTGCCCACGTCCTCTTTGTCGATAGCGGCGACTCGCTGTTCCTTCATGCCGACACGGTATATGTCACCAACAACGACAGCAACAGGCTGGAGACGGTGCGGGCCAACTACCATGTGAAGGTCTTCCGCCGTGACGCACAGGCCATGTGCGACTCGGCGTTTTACAACATGGCCGACTCGGCACTTACGCTGTTCGACAGTCCGGTACTGTGGTACGGACACTACCAGTGCACAGCCGACACCATCGAGCTGCTGCACGACAGCGGCGGTGTGCGACGAGCCTACCTGCGTACCGACTGCTTCGCCGTGCAGCAGGTGGATCGCGACAAGTTCAACCAGATCAAGGGACGTCAGGGCATAGTCTATTTCACCGACGGCGAGCCGCAGTATGCCGATGTCATAGGCAACGCCCAGATGGTCTACTACCTGACCGAAGACGTCGACACGATAGGCACATCCCTTGTCGGCGTCAACGTCGGCAGGGGTACCGAAATAAGGATATATTTCGACACCAACCGTGCACCTGCGCGTGTGGTCACACGCGACAAACCCGACATGCAGACTTATCCTCCTGCCAAGCTTCCCGACGAGTGGAAGCTGTTGCCCGATTTCCAGTGGCTGACCGCCTGCCGTCCGCGCCGTCCCGAAGAGGTCTTTGTCTGGTGACAAAATGTCAGTCGCACGGCTGTTGGCAGACTTTTTGCTGTAAGTATGGCAGGAATATAAAAAATACAAACAGATATGAGCAAGAAAGATAAAGAGATGCCTGCCCGCGAGGCTGCCGAAGAGCAGCCGGGCACAACCGACGCCGCCTCGGCGACTGACAACAACGCCACCGAGACTGACACTCAGGACATGGCCGACAACGTGCCGACCGACGAGGACAGGCTGCAGGAGCTGTCCGAGAAGCTCGCCACACTCAACGACAAGTACCTTCGTCTCTATTCGGAGTATGAGAACTACCGCAAGCGCACCAATACCGAGAAGGCCGACCTGCTGCTCAACGGCAGCCGCGAGATGATGAAGGCCATCTTGCCTGTTGTCGACGATTTCGAGCGTGCCTTGTCGGCTACCCGCGACGAGGGCGTCATGCTGATTTACAGCAAACTGATGAAGATACTCGAACAGAAAGGCCTGAAGGCTATGGAGACGGTGGGCGAGCCCTTCGACGAGAACCTGCACGAGGCTGTCACCCGTATACCTGCCCCGTCCGACGAACAGAAAGGTTGCGTCATCGATGTTGTAGAGAAAGGCTACTATCTTAACGACAAGGTACTACGCTACGCCAAGGTCGTTGTCGCTTGCTAAGAAAGGAGAATTGTAGTATGGCCAAAAGAGATTATTATGAAGTGCTTGGCGTCGACAAGAACGCCACAGACGACGAGCTTAAGAAGGCCTACCGTAAACTGGCTTTGAAGTATCATCCCGACCGCAACCCTGGCGACAAGGAGGCCGAGGAGAAGTTCAAGGAGGCCGCCGAGGCCTACGATGTGCTCAGCAATCCTGACAAGAAAGCCCGCTACGACCAGTTCGGACACGCTGGCGTCGAGGGCAACTATGGCGCCGGCGGCATGGACATGAACGACATCTTCTCGCAGTTCGGCAGCATCTTCGGCGACCTTTTCGGCGGCGGGTTCACCGGCTTCAGCGGCGGCTTCGGCGGCGGCAGTCAGCGCCGCGTGCTGCGTGGCAGCAACCTCCGTGTCAAGGTGAAGCTTACGCTCGAAGAGATCGACCATGGCTGCGAGAAGAAAATCAAGGTCAACAAATATGTGCCGTGCAAGACCTGCGGCGGCACCGGTGCCCGCGACGGCAAGACGGACACCTGTCCGCATTGCCACGGCAGCGGTGTCGTCAGCGAGACCAGACGCACCATACTCGGCATGATGCAGACCCAGAGCGCCTGCCCTCATTGCGGCGGCGAGGGGCGTGTGGTCAAAGACAAGTGTCACGACTGTCATGGCGACGGCATCGTCAAGAGCGACGAGATTATCACCATCAACATACCGGCAGGCGTGCAGGACGGCATGCAGCTGGCCATGCATGGCCAGGGCAATGCCGCTCCGCGTGGCGGCATTGCCGGCGACCTTATCGTCCTTGTCGAGGAACAGGAACATGACATCTTCGAGCGTCAGGATGCCAACTTGTACTACAACGCCTTCATCACCTTCTCGCAAGCTGCGCTCGGTGCCGCCATCGAGATACCGACACTCAATGGCAAGGTGAAGATAAAGATAGACCCGGGAACGCCGTCAGGACGTGTGGTCCGCCTGCGCGGCAAGGGGCTGCCGGTGGTGAACGGCTATGGCCATGGCGACCTGCTGGTGAGCCTCAATGTGTGGATCCCCAAAGACCTTACCAAGGAGGAGAAAAAGATTCTCGAACAGCTCGACACGCACAGCAATTTCAAACCCAATCCCACAAAACAGGAGCGGGGCTTCTTTGACAAGATGAAGGAAATGTTCAACTGACACGCATGACCGAGGCTTTCCTGCAATATGTTTGGCAGCATTGCCTAATGGGACGCCAGCTGGTTTCTACCGACGGACGTCCCGTCAGTGTTATTCGTGCCGGCGACATCAACCGTGACGCCGGGCCTGATTTTTTCAATGCACGCATAGCTGTCGACGGCTTGGAGTGGGCTGGTAATGTCGAGGTGCATGTGCACACGTCCGACTGGAACGCTCATCGCCATTCGCAGGACAAGGCCTACAACAACATCGTCCTGCATGCCGTCTATGAGCACGACGTCGAGATAGCCTTGCAGAACGGCAAGCGGCCTCTTACGGTCGAGCTGAAGAACTTCATGGCACCCGCACTCTTCGAACGCTACGACAGTCTGATGAGGGCCGTCCCGGAGGAAGAGATTGCCTGTGCCGACAGTATCGGCATGGTCCCGGGCTTCGTGGTCGACGCATGGATGGACCGTATGCTGGTGGAACGTATCGAGCAGAAGGCGTCGGTGGTACATCGCATCCTGGACGAAAATCATGGCGGATGGGAGCAGACTTGCTATTGCCTGATGGCACATTATTTCGGTGGACGGCTCAACGCCGTCGCCTTTGAGATGCTGGCCAAGTCGGTGGATCAGCGTCTGTTGGCCCGCTGGAAGGACGACCCGCAGCGCATCGAGGCCGTTCTGATGGGACAGGCGGGACTGCTCGACGGCTATTTCGCCGACGACTATCCAAGACAGCTGCAGGCCGACTATAACGCTATCTGCAGCGGTAGCGGGCTTGTCCCTATCGGCGGCCATCTGTGGAAGTTCTACCGCATCCGTCCGTCCAGTTTCCCGACGGTGCGCATCAGCCAGTTTGCACGGCTTGTCTCCGAGTCGAGCGGTCTTTTCTCCAAGCTGCTCTCCATGAGCGACGCAAAAGAGATGGTGGCCCTCTTCAACCAGGAGGCAGCCCCCTACTGGCGCACCCACTACAGGTTTGACATGGCGTCAGGGACGGAGAGCGTCAAGAGGGTAGGCCGTTCGCAGGCCGAGATGCTCCTGATCAACGCATGGGTGCCGCTGCTGTTTGTATACGGCTCTGCCCATGGCCAGCAGCAGTACAAGGATCAGGCTATAGGCCTTCTGCGGCAGTTGCCGGCCGAGAACAACAATGTCACGCGCCGTTGGCGGCAGGTCGGTGTGGAGATGTCTGACGGCGCCCGCACGCAAGCGCTCCTCCAGCTGAACAACAGCTATTGCTCTTCCAGACGTTGTCTCGACTGTGCCATAGGATATCACATCATCAAAATGTAAAGAGGTCGCCAAATGAAAGCACACGATATATCCAGACTGCTGCATTGCGTAAGCAGCACGGTCTATGGTCCGGAATGCGAGATACGGCACCTGTCGACAGACAGCCGTACGCTGAAGTATCCCGAAGGCACTCTCTTTTTTGCCATTCGTACCAAGAGCGGTGACGGCAGCCGCTATGTCGCCGACCTCTATGACGCCGGTGTGCGCAACTTTGTCGTCCCGTCCGATTGCGGCGTCACCTATGACGACGCCAACGTGTGGCGTGTGGACGATGTCGTGGCGGCATTGCAGAGCATCGCCGCTGCTCATCGCCGCTGTTTCGACATCCCCGTCGTCGGAATAACCGGCAGCAACGGCAAGACGGTCGTCAAAGACTGGATTGTGCAGTTGCTTGACCGCGATATGCGGCTGTGCGCCAACCCCAAGAGCTACAATTCGCAGATCGGTGTGCCGCTGTCGGTGTGGCAGATGACAGCCGACGACAGTATGGCCGTGTTTGAGGCCGGCATCTCCGAGCCGGGCGAGATGTCGCGCCTGCAGCGTGTCATCAGACCTACCATTGGCATAATAACCAACGTCGGCGCTGCACATGACGAGAACTTCGTGTCGCGCCGGCAGAAGGTGGCCGAAAAGATACAGCTTTTCACGCAGTGCGAGGTGCTGGTGTTCTGTGCCGACCAACGTGATATAGCCGATGTCGTCGCCGCCAGTCCGCTTCTGGCGGGTGTGCGCCGCTTTTCGTGGGGCACCTCTGCCGATGCCGACGTCAGACTGCTGTCGCTCGCGGGCTCTGCACACGGCACCACTTTCAGTGTCGCCTTCGGAGAGAAGGAGTTCGAGGTCACCATACCTTTTGCCGACAGCGCCTCGCGGCAGAACGCCATGCACTGCATTGCGCTGATGTGTTGGCTGGGCTACACCCCTGCCGTCATCGCCGAGCGTTGTGCTATGCTGACGCAGGTCGAGATGCGCATGGAGCTTATCGAAGCCACGTCGGGCTGCCTGCTCATCAACGACAGCTATTCGCTTGACATGGCCTCTCTCTCTATCGCCCTCGACTTCCTGCAGCACGACCGGCGACACCTCAAGCACACTATCGTCATGAGCGACATGGTGCAGACGGGTGTGCCCGAAGCCGAGCTGTATGATAGTGTGGCTGCCATGTTGCGTCAGCGTGGCATTGCGCGACTTATCGCCATCGGACCTCAGCTGGGTCGCAACAGGGCCTTGTTCAGTGGGATGGATGCCATGTTCTACGACTCCACCGACGAGTTTGTCGGACATTTCGACCGTTCTATGTTCTCGTCGGAGACCATCCTCCTCAAGGGTGCACGCATGTTCGGCTTCGAACGTATAGCGAAGCTGTTGCAGCGACGCTCGCACGAGACGGTCATGGAAGTCAACCTCGACGCGTTGTTGCACAACCTGGCCTTCTATCGTTCGCGTCTCAAGCCGCAGACGCGCATGATGGCTATGGTCAAGGCTTCGTCCTACGGCGCAGGCAAGGTCGAGGTGGCTTCGGCGTTGCAGTGGAGCGGTGTCGACTATCTGACGGTGGCCTATGCCGACGAGGGCGTCGACTTGCGCCGTGGCGGCATCACGCTGCCTATCATGGTGATGAACCCCGAGGAGTCGGCTTTCGAAGACATTGTCTCGTACAAACTTGAGCCCGATATATATTCGTTCCGTATCTTGGAACGTTTTGCGGCCTGCGCCGCAAGGATGGGTGTCAAGGTGCCGATACATATCGAGTTCGACACGGGGATGCACCGTCTCGGCTATTCCGAGGCCGACGTCGAAGCGCTGGCAGGCCGCCTTGGCGAGATGCGCGACACGCTGGCTGTACGTAGCATCTTCTCGCACCTGGCATGTGCCGAAGACCCGTCGATGGACACTTTCACCCGTAGCCAGATAGAATGTCTGCAGCGTTGCTGCGGCGCAATGAAGCGTCTGTTGCCCGATGCGCATGATGTCATCTGCCATATACTGAATTCTTCGGGTATCACACGTTTCCCGGAGGCGCAGATGGACATGGTGCGTCTCGGCATCGGCTTGTACGGCATCAGCCCCGAGCCCGAGGTGCAGGCACACCTGCAGGAGGTGAGCCGGCTGGTGACGCGCATATCGCAGATCAAGGATATTCCGGCAGGCGACTCGGTCGGATACAACCGTTCGTGGGTGGCCGCACGGCCCACAAGGCTGGCCATACTGCCTATCGGCTATGCCGACGGACTCAACAGGCATCTTGGCGGCACTGGCCATGTCATGGTGGGCGGTCGCACTGTGCCTGTCGTCGGCAAGGTGTGCATGGATATGTGTTTCGTCGATGTCACCGACGTGCCGTGCAACGAGGGCGACCGTGTCGTGTTCTTCGGCGAGGGCAACCTGCTGGAGAGCAATGCGGCTGTTGCCGGCACTATCCCATACGAACTGCTGACCTCCGTGTCGCCGCGCGTCAAGCGCGTGTATGTGCAGGAGGGCTGACGCCTATTTGCTTTTCAGGAAGGCGAAGAACACGGCCAGCACTATGCAGACGAAGCTCACAAGGTGGTTCCACCTGATGGGTTCGCCTTTGAACAGGATGGCCACTATGGCTGTGAACACCGTCAGCGACACGGCTTCTTGTATTATCTTCAGCTGCAGCAGCGAGAATGGGCCTCCTGTGATGTTGGAGCCTATGCGGTTGGCGGGTATCATCACCAGATACTCGAGCAGCGCCACGCCCCACGAGAGCAGTATGATGGCTATCAGCGGCCAGTCTTTGGTGACGTTCAGCTGTTCCAGCTTCAGGTTGCCGTACCAGGCAAGCGTCATGAACACGTTGCTCACCACGAGCATCAGTACAGCGATCAGTCCTCTTGACATAGTTGTTTCATTAGCATTGCAAACGCCTGGTTCACGGTGCGGTCGATGTTCTGTTGCCGACGGCGTCCAGGGAAGTCGAGCAGCTTGGCTTCGGTGTGACGGCTGTCGCTGACGGCTATCCACACCGTGCCGACAGGTTTATCCTTGGTGCCGCCGTCGGGGCCGGCGATGCCGGTGGTGGCTATGGCCAGGTCGGCGCCGAGTCTGTCCCGTGCACCTTCCGCCATCTCTATGGCAGTGGCTTCGCTCACGGCGCCATGTGCGACGAGGGTGTCGTGGCGTACGCCCAACAGGGCCTCTTTCACTGTGTTGCTGTAGGCCACCACTCCGCCGCGGAAGTAGGCCGAGGCGCCTGCCTGTGCCGTCAGCTGGCTGGCCAGGGCACCGCCTGTGCAGCTTTCGGCCGTGGCCAGCGTGAGACCGCGTCCGACGAGGGTCCTGTGCACCAGCTCGGCCAGCGTCTCGCAGTCTTCGCCGACGATGTACTGTCCGGCAATGGTGTAGAGCTCCCTCACAGCCTTGTCGGTGGCTTTGCGCAGCTCGGCGGCATCGGCGCCGCGTGCCGTGAGACGTAGTTTCACCATGCCGGCCGTCGGCAGGTAGGCCAGACGTATGCACTCGGGCAGCGCCAGCTCCCACGGCTCGATGAGGTCGCTCAGGAACGACTCGCCGATACCCTGCGTCAGCAGGTTCTTGTTGACGATGGTCTCTGTGAGGAAGGTCTCCTGCAGCTTGGGGACGACGCGGTGCTGCATCAGCCACTCCATCTCGAAAGGCACACCGGGCAACGACACCAGCACGTGACCGCGTCGGGCGAACCACATGCACGGGGCGGTGCCAAGGTCGTTGTTCAGCACCTCGCAGCAACGCGGCACAAGGGCTTGTGCACGGTTGACGGGCGTCAGCTCGAAGCCGCGCATGGCGAAGATGCGGCGCACGTTGTCCAGTGCCACCTCGTTCTCTTCCAGCTCGCTGCCGAAGTGTTCGCACAGCACCTTCTTGGTGATGTCGTCTTTCGTCGGACCTAGTCCGCCGGTCAGTAGCACGATGTCGGTATGCTCCATGGCATCCGCCACAGCCGTGCGTATCGCGTCGGCAGTGTCGCCTACCACCTCCACGCGGACAATGTCGAAGCCTGCCTCGGTGAGCATGCGCGACATTGTCGGGGCGTTGGTGTTGACCACCTGCCCCAGCAGCAGCTCGTCGCCGATGTTGATGATGGATACGGTGTTCATAGTGGAAGTATTAGAGGCGACCTGGACTGAATTTACGGACGTACTCCTCGTAGGCATAGTCGATGCCGCTTGCCTCGTCGTACATCGGCTCGCCGAGGTTCACCAGCGTGAATTCCGACATGTCGATGGTCGGGAAAAAGACGTCGCCGTCGTAGTCGCGGTATATCTGGGTGACGTACAGCCGGCTGGCGAAGGGCAGCAGCATGTTGTATATCGCCGCACCGCCGATGACGAACACCTCTTCGTCGCACCCTTTCAGGGCTTTGAAGAGGCCGTTGATGCTGTGTACCGCCTCGGCGCCGTCGGCCTCGAAGGCAGGGTTCTCTGTCATCACGATGTTGCGCCGTCCGGGCAGCGGACGCTTGGGAAGGCTGTCCCACGTGCGGCGTCCCATCACCACGGGGTGCCCCATGGTGATTTTTTTGAAGTGCTTGAGGTCGTCGCCGAGGTGCCAGAGCAGGTCGCCGTTTCTGCCGATGGCGCCGTTCTGTGCCTGGGCTACGATGATGCTCAGCTTGGGTCTGGGGTTGGTGTCTGTCATTGTCGGAATATTTGTGTCGCCCTGTCGAAGATGCCGTTGCACCAGGCCAGTGCCAGACCGTAGTTCGACACGGGCACGCCGGCCTCAAGGGCCGGCAGCAGGCGTGCTTTCAGCTGCCCGGCGGTGATGACGCAGCCGCCGCACTGCACGACGAGGGCGTAGTTTGTAATCTGTCGCTCTGCACCTCCTATGGCGTCGCCACCGGCCAGTATGTCGAAGTGCAGCTCCTTGCCGGTGGCTTTGCGGAGCGCTGCGGGCAGCTTCACGCGGCCTATGTCTTCGCATGTGACGTTGTGGGTGCAGCTTTCGAGCATCAGCACTCGGTCGCCGTCGCTCAGACGCCCTATGGCCGTTGTGCCTTCGAGGTAGGCTCTGAAGGGGCCTTTCTGGCGTGCAAGCACTACGCTGAAGCTCGTCAGCGGCGTCGTCGTCGGCACCGTACGGGCCACGGCGTCGAATGCCTGACTGTCGGTTATCACCATGCGTGGAGACTCCTTCAGGGCGCCGAGGGTGTGCTCCAGCCCGGCAGGTTGGCAGAAGAGGGCTTGTGCGTGCAGGTCCATCAGGTCGCGCAGCACCTGCACCTGCGGCAGTATCATCCTGCCTTCGGGTGCCGACGAGTCGATGGGGGTCACCAGCACCACCATGTCGCCTGTACCGACCACGTCGCCGAGCAGCGAGCCGCCGCGGTAGGCACTTTCGGGCAGGGCCTGCCGTATGGCCTCGACAAGGGCCTCCTTGAGGTCGGGGTCGAGGACGGAAAGCCGGAAGTCGCCTTTCTCCGACAAGGCCGGCGCTGCCGGCGTGACCGCCATGTCGGCCTTCGATATGATGCGCAGCAGCGGTGTGCTGTGCTTCGTGCACCAGTCGTACACCCGCTGCTCCGGCTCGCCCCATTCGGTGAAGAGCAGCAGCGCCAGGTCGACCTCGGCCAGGGCCGCCATGCTCTTCTCCACACGCAGCGCACCGAGCTCGCCGATGTCGTCGATGCCGGCGGTGTCGACAAGCACCACGGGGCCTATGCCGCCTATCTCCATGCTCTTGCGCACAGGGTCGGTGGTGGTGCCTGCCGTCTCGCTGACGATGGCCGTATGCTGGCCTGTGAGGTAGTTCACCAGCGAACTCTTGCCCGCATTGCGGCGACCGAACAGCCCGATGCGAGGTTTCAACTCGTTGCCTTTGCTTGAAATCATGCTGCAAAAGTACAAAAAAAAAACAATATTTTGACTCTTTCGACGTTTTCTTCACATGTCTATGAAACGGATTGTGTTGTTTGTGTCGCTTCTGCTTGCGGTGCTGCCGCTTGCGGCGCAAAAGGCAGGGGGCTTCCTTAAGCCCGACTACAGGCGTATCGCCAAGGAGGTGCGCAAGCCTGCGGGGCCTTTCTTCCTCGACACGCTCGAGGCTCGTTTCTCGCGGTGCGACACCGCGCTGGACGTCGACCAGCTGCGCTGTCTCTATTTCTCCGGCGCGGGACCGTCGATAGCCGACGTCTACCGGCGCTACATGCTGCTGGTTGGCCGTCTGGGATTTCATGGTGGTCGTGCCAACGACACGTGGACGCAGTACCAGATGCTGCTCTCCGCAGTGTGGAGCACCGGCGACGCCTCGCGTAGCCATCCGCTCCATGTGGCCGACACCGGCGATGCCGCACATATCATCGCCTGCGACGGACACGGCGACATGACCTGCCGCCAGTACCGCCACCGCCGTTATATGCTGTTGTGCTACGAGGCAAACGACGCCGGCGACTACGACGTGTGGTTCTACATCTGCCGCAGGAAAAAATAGTCCTAAAAACCAGAAGAACTAGAAAAACTAGAAGAACTAGCAGTACTAGAAAATCCAGAAGCCCTAGTCGCACAGGACATAGATGTCATCTCTGTGGTTGACAAACATTATCGGCGATGGGCATTGTCGCAACAGGCGTAGTTCGGTGGGGCCTGCCACCATGTCGAGCAGGTCGCGGTCGCGGCGGTCGGTGGTCATGGCTACCAGCAGTCCGGTGGCGGCATCGGGCTTCCCGTGCTGTCCGACGAGGACCATGTCGGGCTGGCGGAAGTTCGACGACGGCATGTCTGCCGTGGTGAAGGGCACCTCGAGCGGACGCAGCATCTTGGTGGCGAACAGTATGTTGTTGCGGAGCTTCTCGCGGAAGCCTGCGTCGCTGTAGGCCGGAGTGGCTATGGTGAGGCGGCTGCCGAAGAAACGCACCATATAGGAGGCCCATATCAGCTTCTCCTTGCTCTCGCGTCTGTGGTCGAGGGTGATCCATGTCTCCGACGGCCACTGCCCGTCGGCGCTCTGTCTGTGCTTCTCGCCGGTCACAAGCCATGCTATCTTGCAGTCGGCGAAGGTGCGCAGCATGGTGCGTGGGTTGGTCAGCGAGGAGCGTAGTGCCTCGTCGCGGACTGTGGTGACGGCCACCACGCCGCCGAAGGCGGTGGGCAACGCGTCGATGGCCGTCTTCCAGTCGCCACGCAGACCCACGTACGGCAGGCCGTATTGCTTCAGCCACTCGTTGTGGCCGTCGGACGACACGTTGAGCACCAGGAGACCCTTGCCCAGCCGTGCGGCGAAGTGGCGTGCCATCGGCAGTACGGCGTCGGCGTCGCTCTCGCTGTCGAGGCAGGCTATCACATACTGGTCTTTCTTCTCTTTTCCCATCGTCGTTAGTGGCGCGCGGCCTTAGCGTATAAGTGTTATGTCGCCTTTGAAGTCGTTCTCCTTGTCGGCATGGCAGCGTATATGGCATGTGTAGGTGTAGACGCCAGGCATGCACATGTTGCCGCGGTAGGTGCCGTCCCAGCATTGGCTCGGGTCGTCGCTCTCGTAGACGCGTTCGCCCCAGCGGTTGAAGATGGCTATGTGGAACTCGAGCAGCTCGTCGGTGTTGAAGCACAGCCTGTCGTTGATGCCGTCGCCATTGGGCGAGAAGGCGTTGTGTATGGTGAACAGCGGTGCACCGCAGACGACGGTGGTGCAGTGCAGGCATACGCTGTCGGAGGCCGAGCATCCGTTCTGGGTGGTGGCGGTGACTGTGTAGCACACGGCAGTGTCGGTTGGCGTGGCCGTCGGCTCGGCATCTGTCGGATTGTCGATGTCGGTGGCGGGGCTCCACATGAAGCTGACGCCGTCGCCTGCCACGTCGGCATGCAGGCCGACGCTCTCGCCGAGGAACACCTCGTGGCTGTCGGCCCAGACGTGCAGGCTGCTGTCGAGCTGGCGGTCGCGCAGTATGACGCTTGTGTCGACGAGAGGGCACCCTGCCAGGGTGGTGAGGTGTGTGATGTAGGTGCCTTCACACAGGTCGCCGATCAGGGTGTCGCCCTGGTCCTGGGGGGCGCCGCCAATGTCGTAGGTGATATGTATCCAGCCGTTGCACGTGTCGGTGCAAAGCGGCTGCGAGAGTTCTTTGGCGTAGCGTGGCGTCTCGGGGTCGTGGAGGGTTATGTCCTGCTCGTAGGTGCAGCCGTAGCCGCTGACGACGACGTGGTAGGTGCCTCCGTGCAGGTTGGCGAACACCAGGCTGTCTGCCTCATGGTGCCATGTCGCGGACGGTGTGATGCTGATGGCGAGCGAGTCGGGCGCGATGCCGTCGCCCGTCAGGAGCACTATGGCGCCGTCGGTGGAGTCGTGGCACGACACGGGCAGTGTGGTGTAGCCCGACACAAGGGTGTAGGTCTCGACCACGAAGGTGTCGGTCTGTGTGCAGCCGGTGGCGTTGATGCGCAGTATGTAGCGTCCTTCCTCGCTGACCCAGGGGTTGGCCACCGTCGGGTCGCTGACGCTGCCGCTGAGCCACACGTAGGTGGCGCCCAGCTGCGGTTGCGGACCTATCTGTATGCTTGTCCCGCCACACGACAGACGGGGCTGCTGCAGGCTGCCCGTCTGCGAGAGCACCTGCACGGTGTGTCGCTGTGTGTCGGCTTCGGAACATCCGCCCGGCATCGAGGCGACGAGGGTGACGGTGTATATGCCGCCGGTGGCATAAGTGTGGATGGGCGAGCGTGCCGTCGAGGTGGCCCCGTCGCCGAAGTCCCAGTGGTAGGCGGTGGCACGGCCTGTGTTGTTGAAGTGCACGGTGTAGGGTGCGCAGCCTGTCTCGGGCGGCACAAACTCGGCCACGGGGAAGTCGTCGGCCACCTCGAAGCGGAACACGGCGTTGTTGCAGTTCGAGGCACGGTTGCTGTCGCTCCAGGCACCGGCGGTGGTGGGGAAGGCGTTGGTGCCGCCGCACGAGGCGCAGACGCTCTGGTACAGTGTGGCCAGACGGTCGAAACGCGACGTGCCGCCGTCGACGTGGTCGCCGCCGCCGAAGGTGCTGCCGCCCGGACGGTGCAGCTCGCCGAAGAAGGTGGCGTACTCCAGCGCGTTGGCTTCCTCGTCGAGGCTGATGATGTAGAAGTCCTGCCCGTCGGTGGTGTCGCTGTAGGCCGTGGGCGTCGTCTCCATGCCGTGGCTGCCGGCGGTGTACCATTGCACGCCGTTGTAGCCCACAAAGTCGCGTCCCCATCCGGCGGCGTATACGCGGTTGCATATGTCGGCGGCGAAGGCTGTGGGCGACAGGTTGACGCGTCCGCTGGTGCCGAAGACGGTGCTCCATCGGCGCGCCGACAGGTCGGGCAGCATGCGTACCAGCAGCATGCCCGAGCCGCTCACGCTGTAGCCCGCGTTGTATATCATGCTGCTGCCCGTCGCTTTGGTCTGCCCGAAGAGGAACACGTCGTCGTGGCGTCCCGTCCTGACGAAGTAGAGCTGGTCGTAGCGGTTGGAGCCTATGTAGGACGATGCCATCAGGCGGCTGCCGTCGTTGCTGAGCTTGCTGACGAAGCCGTCGGCTGTGCCGCCGCCATAGGCGGTCTGGTAGGCACCGGCGGTGACGGGGAAGTTGATGCTGCTGGTGCCTCCACATACCACCAGGTTGTAGGCTGTGTCGAGGTCTATGCTGTAGACGGCGTCGTCGCCGAAACCGCCGAGGTAGGTGCACCACAGCATGTTGCGCAGGTTGTGGTCGAGCTTGAAGACGACGCCGTCCTGGGCGGTGCTGTGGTTGTGCTGCACGGCGGAGGCCGTCGTCGGGAAGTCGGCGCTTTCTGTGGTGGAGCCTATGTACACGTTGTTCAGGTTGTCGGTGATGATCTCGCCGCGGGCGCCGTCGCCGTAGTTGTAGTAGAGCGAGTCGTTGCCAGCCATGATGACGGAGTAGCTCTGGTTGTAGCGTGCGCGGTAGTTGAGGCCGTCGTTGCCGCTGCCGCCTACATAGGTGGAGGCTTGCAGCTGTCGTCCGTCGGACGAGAGACGGCTGACGAAGATGTCGCTGCCGTTGGGGAAGGGGATGGTCGACGTGTTCTCGTAGTTGAGCGCGCTGCCGCCGCCGTGGATGGTCTGGTAGGCACCGGCCGTCACCGGGAAGTCGGTGCTGCCCGTAGTGCCGAACACCAGCAGCTGGTCGAAGGCGTTGACGAAGAGGCTGTGCGGCATGTCGGCCTGCGCTCCGCCCATGTAGGTGGCAAAGAGACGCTGGCTGCCCAGTGTGTCGAACTTGAAGATGCCCACGTCGGCAGCGCCGTTGTAGGTGCTGTCCAGTGCACCGAGCGAGGTGGGATAGCCTAGGTTGAACACCAGCCCTGCGGTATAGGTCTGCTTGTGCGAGTCGTAGGCCGCCGTGGTGCCCCAGTTGTCGGCTGTGGAGCCGGTGTAGGTGGAGAAGATGAGCACAGGGTCGATTACCAGGTCGCGGCCACGGTCGTAGCTGTCCGCCACCACCACGGCGCGGTAGGCTCCGTCCTTGGTGCGCTCCACATGCCAGTGGCTCGCCACCTCGCGCTCCTCGTCGCCATAGCGTTGGAACACGTAGGGGCGCAGCTCCATCATGTCGCGCACCGTGGTGCGTACCCTCATGGTGCCGTCGGCGCCGACGCTGACACCGTCGGTGCCCTCGTACACCAGCACCACCTGCGCGGGGTCGCCGCCGGGATGTACGATGAAGTTGTATTTCAGTGCCGCCGAGGCGGTGTATAGCTCCATGTCCACGCTGGGCCAGATGTCGCTGTAGCGCACCACGCCGTAGCTCTGCACCCCCGACCGCCAGCGGCCCGGGTCGTTGCCGAGGTAGTAGTTGCTGTAGCCCGGCAGCGGCGCCTCGCCTGTCGGCGTCGCTCCCAGGCTGCCCTCGAACGTCATGCGGTAGGCGTGGAAGCGCTTGCGCCCCCCTCGCGGGTCGGGGTGCGTCGCGTGCTCGCGCAGCACCACCGTCAGGCCGTCGTCGTGCAGAAACAGCGCGGCGTCGTGCAGCTGGGCTTCGTAGCGCACCGCCATGTCCCACTGCCCGAGGTTTTCGGTGAATCCTACTGCCGCGCCCACGCCCAGCGTGTCGCGCCCACCATACACCATGTTGAGCATCAGCAGCGTGATGATAAATGCCGACAGCCGTTTCATGAGTGCAAAGATACAAAATAAAATTGAAAAATGAAAACGGAAAATTGAAATTACTAACGCACTGACGCACTAACGCACTATCTGTGCGCTGTTCGACGAATGACGATGCGCGGTCGGTACACGGAGAAAGGTCAGCACATGCTGCACATCTGGCACGAGAAGAAAAAAAATTTCAGGGGCGACACAATATTATGCGCCGAATGCTGTTAATGGGAAAAAAGATTCAACCGATGGCCCCGTAGTTCAGCTGAATAGAACGTCGGATTCCGGTTCCGAAAGTCGTGGGTTTGAATCCCGCCGGGGTCACTAGGTGCGCGGGGCTGCCGTTGGGCAGC
>FLNX01003830.1_pt1 | contig 26503 bp, 26 predicted proteins | sample 1140341 | NCBI WGS metagenome assembly FLNX01 (sample SAMEA3878208, study PRJEB12797) | bioreactor metagenome | biome: Moose rumen | place: Sweden | collected 2011-10 | reverse complement strand
CGTTCCTACGAAGATGCGCAAAGTGCTGAGCCCCCCGACGGGCCTGGAGGCCGGAGGTCCCTGAGGGGGGCTCACTGTCCGCCGCCGCCTCGCCCGGGCGTGTACTTGCACTTTAGCAAGTGCGTGATAATCAGGCAGTTAGTTAACATAATCTAGATTGTGCTCACCCGCAGCGGGCAGGCCGGCCGGGGCGGGCTTCTGTCCCACGGAGATTGATGCCGCTCTTGCGGTGGTATTCCCTTGATGCGAGGAGTGACACAATCTCGATAGATTATGTTAACTCACGGATTTCCAGCACCTTACGGTTGAGCGGGGCACGACGGAGCCCGGGCGAATATCCTCTCCCCTTGGGGAGCCGGAGGGGAATGGACCAGCACGGCGAGCTGACGGAAGTCCGGGAGAGGAAGGACCGCCAGGGACTGGAGCGGAGGGACTTCCGGCTGCTGGCCGTGACCTCTTTCCTTTTATCGCGCGGCAGCGCGTGTGCCTTCCTGACCGGCTTGACGGGCTGGAGGGCACTGATAAACCCAGCCGTAAGTCTCTGGACGGCTCTGCCGGGCAGAGTCTTGCGGATGACCGCTTCTTTCTGACCTCGGCATCAGGATAATGCTGATTCTGGGCAGGGACGCCCGCACCGGGGCGCGGAACGGCCGCGAGTCTCTCCCTGGAGCGGCGTCAGCCCGAAAGGGAGAGTCTCGCAGTGGAGCTGCCATAAGTGAAGTTCGAAGGGGCGCACCATGCCCCGGAGGACGGAACCAAAGCGAGTGAGCGCAGCTTCAGCGGAGCGAACTGGCTTTGACCGCTTTCCTCCTGAACGGACGCGGAGCGGACGAACCCATCAGCCCGAATCACCCTCGGCACCACTGGCCTTCATATCGGCCCCCATCGGCCCGGAAATCCGGCACCTTGTTCTGTTCCGTTCCGTGGAATGAGTGGAACAAGCGGAACAGATGGAACAAGAAAGTCAACCCGAATCAGCGATAATCCCTGTTCCGTTCCATAGCGAGAGCGGAACAACCGGAACAAGTGGAACAAAGAAGTCAACCCGGATCAGCGATATGGAGCATTATCCCTGGAAATGGTTGACGACGCATGTTCCAAGTGTTCCACCTGTTCCATTCCCCTGGTGGAACGGAACAGCGTTCCACTGGTCTTAGTAATCCAGCTCGTTGTTTAGGAAGTTAATGACGGACTCAAGGTCGTCTTCCAGATCTTTGATGCGAGATTCTTGGGAGGAGTTCTGTTCCTCCAGCTCAGAAATCTTTTCCTGAAGACAGTCAATAGTAGAATTCAGCCGCGTAATTTCTTCTTGTCGGTCGGATTTGCTATTCTGCCCAGTGCAACACTTGCAAGATGAAACCAGGACGGATATTGCGAGGAGAATAAGGATGGAAAAACGTGGCATTGCTACTTGGTTTGGTCTTTTAGGAACAGACAAAGTTATAAAATGTAATACTGTTTTTCAAGTGCTGTGAGGGCTTACATGCAATTCTATGCAAGTTTATTACAAGCAATTCAATGAAAAATTGTATCTTTGTCTTCGTTATCCTCACAGGTAACTTTTTACATACAGGAAAGCGTTTAGCTTTGTTCCTTACTGATGAATCTGGACAATTCGTAGTGACGGGAATAATGTTTAATCGCTTATGCTTGGCTATATCTGGGTTCGCCCACGCTATAGCAAAGCGTGAGCAACCGAACCTTATTCGTCACTCACGGCCGTCCAGAGCCTATCAGTAGAATGAGTCTAAAGTGGCTCACGCTTTCTGTGAATAAGGGACTATTTCACCAAAGAGCCACTGGTGAACAGGGGAAAGAAAGAATGAAACCATTATTCTCTGTTGCATCGCTGGCGGCACTCATTGCCTCCTTGTGCTTTGTATCCTGCTCATCGCCCATCAACAACATCAATGACCCTCACTTCGACGAGAATGGTGCCTATCTTGACAGTCTTGGCGCAACATTCCAGGCCGTAATGCCGTCCTCCCTTGACTTCTATGTCGAGGTCAGCGGCAGCATGAATGGTTTCTTCCGTGCAAATCGAGCAACCGCTTTCAAAACTGATGTCTGGGCGATTGTTTCCAATTTCGGCAGTCCTGGCGTCTCTGTATTGTCGAATTCTGGCACCCAAGCAACGAAATATACGGGAGATCAATTCCGCAATAAGATGAATTCAGGAGGCTTTGTGTCCACCGCTGAAACTCAGGTACCCGCAATGCTGGAGAGCATATTGTCGAAGCTTGATTATGAGAATGGCGCAGTAGCCGTCTTGATTTCTGATATGAAGTATAGCCCCGTTGGTAATAGAGCCCTTCCGGTTCTTCTCCAGCAGTATGCAACCGACATCAGGAACATTGTCGGCAAGTATCCAGGTTCAGCATATAGCCTTGTAGGGGCTTATTCTGAATTCCTTGATGCAAGGGGTAACGTAGCTTGCGAAAAGTCTCCATACTACTACCTCGTAGTCGGCAAGGATGTGTGCGTGGCTGAAATACGCAATTGCATCACTACCATTCTCTCTGATCGAGGGAATTATCTGGACAATATCGAGACCGGCTTTGACTATAAGCGCCCGGCTTATGGATTCGGCGTTCCTGACAATGTAATCCAACTTGATGAGGAACCGACGTTCTATAATTACGATGTCTCCTATTCTGATACCTGCAAAGTGGTGTTAAACCTTGACCTTTCAGACTTCCGCTGGCTGATTGCAAGCGATGAAGATGTCCTTAGGGAGTGCCTCAAGGTTAAGGCCGCCTATGGCTCTGAGATTGAGGTCGGAAAAATCGCTATCAACATTAATAACCACAACCAGAAGAAGCTTGAGAGACTCGCCGTCGCCTCAGTTGAACTGAAACTTTGGAATATGCCGATGGATGCCGACGTTATTGAGTGGACTTTGGGTCATCCGGAGTACTCCGTTACCGATACCTTCATGCAGATTCAGAACGCTGCTGCTGAAGCAGACCTAACTGGTTCCTTCTCCCTGGCCAATTTCATCCAGGGCGTATTCCAGGCCGTCCAGAACCACTGGAACCAGGAGCCCAACAGAATCTTGATTTCAAAAAGCAACTAACATATGAAGATTGTTGACATTTACGGATGGGGCCTTCCCAAGCAGGCGGATTTCCTCAACCACTTCAAAAACAACGACACGCTGTACAATCAAGCTCGTGCCTTATGGAGCAAACTCGACTCCTGCACAGTTTGGTTTATCGTCGTATTCGTAGTCATTGCACTGGTCTTCGCCATCATTTACTACGGGCCGTATAACAATAAGCCTCGGCGTCACTACAAAGTGAAGCATTGGCTTATCTGGATGCTCATTACTGCCGCCGTCACCTTTGTGATTTCATTGGTTATGGGGCTGATTATGGTCCAGTCTCCTCTTTCTGCAAGAATCGGCCTGATTCTCCGTGTCAGCGGCCTTAACGTTATTTACAGCATCGGGATATATTTCATCGCTGCTCTTCTGGTCTGCAATATGCCGTTCCTGAAGACCAACGCATATAGGTTCCTTAAAATCGGCAAGTAGTTATGGCAAATAAAGTATTCGTTTTCTGCATTGGCGGAACCGGTCTCCGGGTAATGAAAGCCATCACGATGCTCGCGGCATCTGGCGTCAAGACAAATGGATATTCCATCGTCCCCATCATCATTGACCCGCATATTGACCTGGAAGAGAAGACCAAGGTTGATAATCTTATCAATGACTATATCAGCATCTACAAGTATGCGACGACCAGCGAAGGACAGCAGATGAATCCACTTGACGGGTTCTTCAACACACAGTTCCAACGTCTCGCAGAAATTGATGATGAGCAGAACAATACAAGCGCCAGCATGGCTGAACGCCGCACATTCGGTGAATACATGAATGTCGGCAACCTCAGCAATGATGACGTAAACAATTTCCTCGTTCAGACCCTGTTCTCGAAAGAGAATCTCACCAATAGCCTGTCCGTGGGTTTCAAGGGTAATCCTAACATCGGAACAGTTGTCCTGAACGAGATGGTAAACGGAGCTGACTGGTACAGCGCTTTCACCCGTCATTGCGAGAGCGGAGACCGAGTGTTTATCATTAGCTCAATCTTTGGAGGTACCGGAGCATCCGGCTATCCTCTAATCGAGAAGAAGATTCGCGATGCTGAAGGGTTCCCAAATGTCCAGCAGGCAATTATGGGAGCTGTAACCGTCCTTCCCTATTTCTCTCTCGAAGACCCCACAGCTTCTGGTAGTGACATCGATTCTTCCAGCTTCTTTACCAAGTCAAAATCTGCCCTCAGTTATTACGAGAACACCGTCAAGTCTGACTATCTCTACTATGTTGGTGAACAGACCTTGCGGGCTAACTACAAGAATAATGAGAAGGAACAGAAAGATGACGCTCACTTCGTTGAGTTGGTTGCCGCAACCGCCCTATTTGACTTTCTGTCCAAACCGAAACCGGATGCACAGCAGGCTTTAACCCGAGCCATATATGATGACAAGGTTGCACTTGACTTGGCTTCCTTGGGTTCCGGTTACAAAGGCCTCGTCAAGAATGTAGCAGATATGATGCTACTGAATCTTCTTGTGCGGATTCTTCCTGAGGAGTCACAATTCCCGCTGAAGAAGGACCGCAAGATGAACAAGGATTTCTATCGGGACCAAGCTTTCGTAGCGCTTGACAAGTTTACCAAAGGTTTCTATCAGTGGTATAAAGAACTGGCTGATAACAAACGCGGTTTTACTCCACTTAATTTGGTTGGCCCAGGAAAAGATCTTACAGCATGGGTAAAAGGCAACACTCTTAAGGGGAAGGATGAGTCCTACTATCTTCTGGAGATGATCAAAGCAAGCAATAAGGGTAACGGCGAAAGGCACGAGAACATCTTCCGCTACTTCCTTGACTTTGCTTATAACGCCATCAATGTTTACACCAAAAATCTGTAGTTGAATTATGAGTAGCATAGACATCAATATCATACAGAGAGGCATCACCAACAATTTTGAGTGGTCAGCCGAGCAGGGACGTATAACTGCTGCAGATTTGGGAAAAATCGGCGAGCAGCGTACCGACAATTGCGGAGCGCTTAATGCTCTGCCTACCCCCTTTGCCCGTTTCTTTGTGTTCAAGGAGGCATTCCGCCGGGTGCTGGAACAGAAACATGACCCTGATAACAAACCTGCAGGACGGGCTTATGAGCACCTTGTTTCCAATACCCTTGATGTGTTCGAACTCCTCTATAATCTCAAGTATCATGAGAACCGTTGGAAGAGCCAGGACCGCAGGATTGTAATCAGAGAGTGGAACTATGCTGACCAGATGAAGGTTCTCAAGAACGACGTCCCCATCTTGGGCAATGCCGTAGAGAGTTACTTCAAGGAAGACCTTGGGGAAGCTTCCAAGAAATTATTCTTCATCATTCTCGAAGACCATGGCAAGGAATGCCTCCTGGCGACAAGTTCCCCGATGACCGGTTTTATTACCCCTCCGGATCTGGATCTCAAGACAGTGACCCGATCCGGAAGAAAGGAAGAAGACTTCATCGGTGCAATCTATCAGGCGCTAAATATCACCCCGCTTACCAGAAAAGAAGGTGGTAAGTATTTCAAGGATATTCTCCTCTTCGAGAACAGAAGTGAGGATTTTAAGAATTACATGTATAACAAACTCTTCTCCGGCGGCGCCACCATTGATGCCCGCTTTAAAGAGTTAAGGGATTATATCAAGGCGTTTGATGCTGACCGGCAAATAATCAAGAACTGGTCCGATGCTGATCTCGAACAGGTTTATTCGGTTGACAATACGCCCCTCGTGGTAAATGGAGTTCCTATCCTGTGCAGCAAGGCCACTGATGTAATCAACTATCTCACAGACGACATCATCAGATTGCCTTACAAGATTGATTCTGATAAGTTTGTAACGCTTGTCTTTACTCCTGACAGCGCTGACAGAGATTTCGATTATCTGCTTCCGCTGACGAAAGAAGGTCTCGAACATCTCAAGGCTGGCGACCTCAAGATTTCCGGAACAAAGAAAGCATACGGAGACGTAGCGGTCGTTCTGGAATGCAACGGCAAGAAGCACGAACGCTATTATACGACTGAAAAGAATCCTGGTGCAGGCAAGGGTTCTGTACTTGACCTCTCATTGGCCAAGATCAATTTCGATATTGCACTCTTCCCGAATGTCCTGTCGTACAAACCGGAGGAGAACAATTATTTCAAGATTCTGGTGTCGGCTACAGACCAGAATGATAACAAGACTTTCTCCGTTGCAAATCTCGCCCTGGACTTCTATGCTACCGACAAAGGTGGTAAATACATCCATGTGGAGGAAGCAACCGACAATACTTTTGAAAACGGTGTAAGAGCGCCATTTATCCGTTCTCAGCAAGACAGTGACAACGACTGCGGTACCAAGTATTACGAGGTGTTCAAAACTCCTTTCAGTGCCATTTGTGCTGAACTTTACCTGGAAGGGAAGGGATATCCGTTTGCTATCATCCCTATTTGGGACAAGTCTGAGCCGTCAGAGAAGAAGTTCTCTTATGCCATTGACCTTGGCACGTCCAATACTTATATATCGCGCCGTGAGTATGGTAAGATGACGGAGCCTCAGCAACTGAAGATGGATAAGCAGATTGTCAACTATCTCCACGCCAAGGAGGAATCCATCCAGAAGGGTCTTATTTCAAGGATTGAAGGAAAAATTCCGGAAGCATTCAAGACACTGGTCAAAACGGAGTTTGTCCCCGCGCTTATTGACGATAAGACATACAGGTTCCCGATTCGCACGGCCCTCTGTGTGACCGGTGATGATACCAGGAAGCCTGTGCTCTTTGACAATAGCAATATTGCTTTCTTCTACGAGAAGTTCCGTAGTGCCGGCAATCAGACCGTCATTACAAACATCAAATGGGCGGAGGATGAAAAGAATCTGCGGGTGTTTATCCGAGAAATTTTGCTTCTCATCAAGGCTGACATCCTTCAAGAGAACGGTGTCATCTCCGGCACCGAGGTTATCTGGTTCCGTCCACTCAGCTTCAAGGAAAGCATTCGTCGTAACTTCGAGAAGATTTGGAGGGAGGAAGCCTCCAATATCCTCAATCTTGACTCTGCAGAGCAGCAGTTAAAGTGCTATACTGAATCTGAGGCTCCCTACTACTATTTTGCTACAAAATCTGCCTTCCAGAATGTTGAGTCCGTGGCCGTGATGGACATCGGAGGTGGTTCCACCGATATTGTCTATTACGCCAAGGGAGAGGCCAAGATCGCCAACTCCGTCCACTTCGGATGCGATGTCCTTTGGGAGAATGGCTACAACCAATTTGTGAATGCCCGGGACAATGGTATCTTCAAGCACTACAAGGACAAGATTCACTTCGATACCAACGAATTGAAGGAACTCTATGAGGCTATGTTGAAGTCGAACCATACTTCGACACGTGACATCATCAATTTGTGGATCAGTAACGATAAGGAGACTGAAATTTCCAAGAAACTGAGGATCGACCATATTTCAACTTTCGTCTATCATTACACAGCGCTGGTTTATTATATGGCCGCCATGTTCAAAGCGAATGAACTGCCTTATCCGCGAACAATCATCTTCAGTGGTAACGGAAGCAAGTATATCGACAACTATATCACTGATTCCAAAACGTACCTAAAGCAGATTACCGAGCTGATTGTGTCGAAGGTATATGGTGCTGAAATATCTGATATTGAACTCGTTCTTCCTACGGAGCGCAAGGAAAGCACCTGCTACGGCGGCCTCTACCACCGTGCAGAAGCCAAGGAACCGAAGCCGGTTGTTTACCTGGGCGACGGCAACAATGCTGAATATAAGGATGTTGAGGCCATCAATGCGGCTTATTCATCTGGTATGAAGAATAATCTTGCCAATGAAATCGCCTCTATGAACAGAATCTACAAAGAGGTTCTGGACACCCTCATCCAGCAGTCAGTCATTGAGCAGGTGGATTCTGCCAAGATGAAGGATGTTGTGGATTCTGTGGTCAAGGATGCCCTGGTATCCAAGTTCCAGACTGAGATTCTTGACAAGTATATGCTTCAGGAGCCTTTCAACGATACTCTATTCTTCCTGCCGGTTGTAGAAGCGGTGCTTCAGCTGACGGGCGTTTATAAGAAATAAACCATGAATTTTTTCCAGTTTCTCGACACATATCCTTGGGTTACTGTCGCTGCTTTTGCAGCAATCCAGCTTTGGTTCTTCTTCAGTACTCAGATAAAACTGAATGAATTAAGTCGCTTTTTCCCATCAAAGAAATGGGAAACAAATGGTGATGAGGAGCATTTGACCTTAATAGCCGAGCCTGAAGATTCCAAGAATGCCCAGGAACTTGTCAGCGAGATTAACGACTACATTACAAAGACAAACGGCGCGGTAGAATACGCCGTCATCAAGGATAAAACGGAACGCCGCATTGACTCCCTGTATGAATTTGCAACGTCCAAGATTTCTTTCCCGACCTACCTCGGTCTCATGGGTACTTTCTTTGGCGTTTATATTGGCTTGAAATGCTTCAATGCAGGCTTGGGACAAGGTGACGGTGGTATCACGGACCAGATGGTAAAAGAACTCATTGGTGGAATCATCGTTTCAATGGTGACTTCGTTGGTGGGTCTTGTCCTGATGACCATCAGCAATATCCATGCGAGCAATGTTCAGAAGAAAGTTGATGCTCAGAAGGATGAATTCTTTGAATTCCTTCAGATGTCGGTCATCCCGACCTTGGGAACGAATGTCTCTTCCTCGCTCAACAGACTGAGAAGTACTATCGGCAACTTCGAGCCCTCTTTCCGTGCTGTCATTGAAGAATTCAAGACCGCTTTTCGCGACTGTACTGATATGTTCAAAGGGACTTTTGCCGAGAATGCAGAAGTTCTTACAAAAGCTGTTGCCGAGATGGGCAGTAATATGACTCTCATCAATGAGAACATTCAGAAACAGGACCAGCTGCTCGCCACCCTTAGGCAAAGGGAGATGGTCGTTACATTGGATAAGTTTGTAACTGCAGCCAACAGTTTTGATTCTGTGACTACATCCATCCAGAAACTGGAAGAGGCCAAAGAGAGAATCATTGCATCCACCAATACACTTGCTGAAAAGCAAGAGTCTTATAACCAGTCTCTTGAGATTCCCACGAGGCTTCTGCAGCAGGTCAACGCCATTCTCGATCGTGTTACTACATTTGAGAAGAGCATCAATGCCCTTGGAGTTAACATCGCACAGACCCAGCTGCTTGGCAACACGCAGATTAATGCTATTGAAGAGCAGTTGAACGCGCTTAAGACGAAACATAGCCTTGTGTATCGTTATCAGGATACCGAGGTTGAAGAACTCGATAAGATTTACAAAGAGCAGTCAAAAGCTGTCACGGATCTTTCTGAAGCCTTTAAGCGAGTCGTCGCTCAGAATAAAGATGACATTGAGACTACCATGGGCGACTTCAGAAAAGCCTACGATGAGATTGTTCGCAACTGCAAAACTGGTGTTCAGCAGAAACTGGATGAATTCATTGAAGCCCTTAACAAGACTCTGGATGTTGAGGATGCAAACCGCAAGCTCTCCAACCTGGATCGCCTTCAAGCTCTTGAGGCCGAGCTTAGTGACATCAAGGCTGCAATAGCTGACAAGTCTGCTCTTACTGATGTCTCCAAGGCAGTCCGCGAAGGCAACGCCAAGATTGAAGATCTTGCCCGTCGTCCAATCGTTGTTCAGCGTGCCGCATCTTCATCCAGCGGAAGTACAAGCGGCGGAGAAAAGACACGAAGAAGAGGTATATGGCCATTCAGACGTAAGTAGGTTCGGAAATGCGAAAGAAAGGCGACAAAGAATCCTTCTGGCCCAGCTACGTGGACATCGTAACCACCTTGTTTGCTATCATGGTGGTGTTGTTCGCCGTATCGTATAGCCGGTTTCGCGTGAAGGAGGCTGAGTTGAGGAAAATCGCTGATAAGTACGAAGAAATCAAGAAAATCTACCAAACAGTAGAGAATATCGATTCCACCTACTTTGCGTACGACTCAACTTATGTGAAGCACATCTTCAAGATTCAGGTAACCTACCAGAAGGGTGAGTTCGACTTGTATAAACTGATGGCAGATCGCACGAACCGTGCAGAGGCAGATACCCTACGCAAACGCATTATTGCTGCTGGCCAGGAAATTAAAAGGACCGTTGAGAACCTGCAGAACATGCACGATAAAAAGCAGGACATCAAGTATTTGGTTGTTATTGAGGGTCAGGCATCTGCTGACGGCTATTATGTCAATCCATACTTCAACAACGATGTCCTGAGCTATCAGCGTGCTCTTGAACTTCATCGATTCTGGAAAAAGAACGAGATTGATTTCTCGGCAATGCCAAAGTGCGAACTTGTCATAAGCGGCAGCGGCGAAGGTGGAGTGCCGAGGGACACGACACGGGAGGAATTCAACCAACGCTTCCTTATTCATATAGTACCCGTCATCGGCAACATTCGAATGGATGACACGCAGAAGTCCGTTGTCAGCAGGTGATGTCCAGGATGTTCACCATAGGTTCTATCTTCATTTGCATCCTCCAGACTCTTGTAGGCTGCATCAGTTATCCGGATGCCGGCAACGAGGTTCGGATGGAGCTGCCGTCTCATTCTGACAAGGATTACATTATCGAATACAATGGTTATACGGTCTCGTATGACGAAGCATCTCGCATCCCCGCTTGGGTTGCGTACGAATTGACTGCAGAGGAAGCAAACGGCACTATTGGTCGCAGCGGTAAGAACTTCCGGCCTGATGATAAAGCCAAGGTTGTCCAGGCTGACAATTACGATTATCGTGGCTCTGGATGGTCACGCGGGCACATGGCTCCTGCCGGAGATTTCAAGTGGGATGACGGAGCAATGTGGGAAACATTCTATTACACAAACTGCTGCCCTCAGGATGAAAAATTGAACAATGGCAGCTGGAACGTCCTGGAAAATAAAGTCAGGACATGGGCGCGGCAGTTTGGAAGCATTTTTGTCGTTACCGGTCCTATTGTGGGTCAAAACCAAAGCGGTAAGATCGGTGCTCATCAGATCACTGTTCCGGATGCCTTTTTCAAAGCGCTCCTGGTTTACAAAGATGAGGCTTATCACGGTATCGCATTCGTCATGGTCAATAACCCCACGACGCAAAGAATTCCAGAAAGTTATTTGAGCATCAATGAGTTGGAAAAGATTTCCGGCCTTGATTTCTTCCCGTCTCTGGATGACTCCATCGAAGAAAAAATCGAGGATGAGGTGGACCTGAAGTTTTGGAATATACGATGAACAAGAGCGATAGACAGAAAATCCAGACTGGCTTATATATAGGATTGGCCATTGCGTTGATTCTATGCTTATTTTCTATGCCGTATGGATTCTACCAGTTTGTGAGGTTCGCGGCAATGGCCATTTTTGCATATCTGGCCTACTGCGAATATAAAAACGGGCACATAGACAGGATGATACTCTTCATTATTCTTGCTATACTCTTCCAGCCATTCGCTAAAATAGCCCTTGGACGGGTTCTATGGAATATTGTTGACTTGATTGTGGCAGGATACCTGATATACCTGGTTATGAAGAATAATAAGAAATGACCATGAAATACGTAAGATTTGTTTTCGTTACTTTGACATTAGCCTTTCTGGTCGCTTGCTCAACTGCAAACCTCCCTCAAAAATTGGATTCATTCGTGGATAATGCTGAACTTAAGAGCGGCAACTACACCTCTGACGATTGGTCCAGGTCTATGGAACAATATGAGAAGCTTGTGGACGAGTATGCCAATTCGGGAAAAGAATATACACCGGAAGAGAAGCAAATGGCAGCGAGAGCGATGGGGCGTTATCACTCTCTTCTTATCAAGAATGGCGTTGAGCAGTCGGCTGCCTACCTCAAAGAATTGGAATCTATCCTCCCTTCATACCTCGAAGGGCTGATAGACGGTCTTGGTGAGAATTCCGAGGAATTGGGCAAGACCTTGGAAGGTATCTTCAACAGCGATGAGCTGGAGAAAGCGTTTGAAGGCCTTGGTAACAAGTTGGAAGAGATCTTCGGAGGAATTGACGATTAGCAGTAACGTGCTTTGTCTGAATCCATACCCAAGTCTATTGTAAGCATCCGATAAAGGACGACTTGTATATTTGATTTCAAGTTGGTGGCGACTTGGCCAAGTTGGACCAAGTTGGGTCAAGTTGATTCTAGTTGGTTTGTTTTGCCCACCTGTCGGGCAGGAGGTCACGGAGGGATTCGCGGTTTCTCTCGTTACCGGGGATCCGGAGCAGGACATCCTCCATCCACTCGCGCGGGTCGACGCCCAAAGCCTTGCAGCTGCTGATTAGCGAGTATACGATGGCTGCGCGTACGGCGGCATCGTGGTTCCCGCAGAACAGGAAGTTCTTCCTGCCCAAAGCGAGCGGTCTGACTGCATTCTCAACCAGATTGTTGTCAATGCAAAAGCGCCCGTCATTGACATAACGTCCGAGCCTTGGCAACAGCGGCAACGTATATTTGATGGCTTTGCCTATCCGGCTCTGCTCTGTGGCTTTCCCCGCAGTCTCATACATCCATTTCTCGAACTGAAGGATAACAGGATAGGCTTCCTTCTGGCGTTTCTCCTTCAGAGAGTCTCCGGTGATGCCGGCCTCCTTCGCCTCGTTCTCGATGTGATAGAGTTTGTTGATGTACGACAATGCCTCGCTGGCGGTACGCTTGTCTTCATCCAATGCATCCGACCACTTCCGGCGGGCGTGCGCCCAGCAACCAATCACCTGGATATGGGGATCGCTCTCGAACTGGTCGTAGGCCCCATAGCCATCAGTCTGGATAGTCCCGCGATAACCGCGAAGAAGTTTGCGGGCGGTCTCGTGGGAACGGGAGCCCATATCGTAGTGGAACGCCACCAGCTTCTCTGTCACGGCACGCGTACACCACATATATCCCTTCACCGCACGGTGCTTCTCGTTGTCTATTACGGGCAACGTACTTTCATCCACTTGTATGTAGTCTCTCGACAGCACTTCCCGGACCAGGATGTCGTATAACAGTTTCAGTTTTTCACACGTGGCCGCGTACCAGTCGTTCATCGTGGAGTCGCTTATCTTCACGCCCAGTTCCTTGTACTTCTGTATCACCCGGTAGAACGGCATGTGGTAGAAGAACTTCTGCAGGACAATGTCTGTCAACAGACTCTCCGAGGCCATGCACTTGGGCAGCGGCATTACCGGCAGCGGTGCCAGTTCAAAGGCGTTCCGCTCGGGATCTTTTATTTGGAGGTTCGATTTCAGGACCAGCTTGTGGCGGATGATGCGTCGCACATAGATCTGCGCAGGAACCAACACCAGCGTATCGGTCACTTCCGGATCAAGTTCAGTATAGTCTTCGCGGTTTTCAACCTCAGGGTATATATGCTCTTCGCGTACTTCAAGACTGGCCGTGTCGATGGCCTTGCGAGGCTTGCGTTCAAAGCTCCTGACCTGGATGAGCTTTGCGGCATCCTCCTCGTCTTTCTTTACTGCGGTCTCAAGTTCCGCACGCTCCTCGTCAGTAAGAGGATCGTCGAACAGGGTCGGCTCGCACAAGACGGTTGGATCGAGCGGAAGGTTCTTCTCGCTCATCTTTCCGAACATCTTCTTGCGCAGCCAGTACAACTGGTCTTCAAGGCTGGCGACCTTGTTCCTGAGTCGCTCTATTTCTGCCGCCTGGGCTGCTATGATTTCTTGTTCGGAGGCCATCTTTTTCGCTCACTTTCAACAATATAAAGGTACGAAAAAACGGCGATATATGCAAGCCAAATGGCGTTTTTCTTTCACTTTTATCTTTAGTTTTTCCAAAGATTTTTCAGCCCCTCCAAGCGGGCCTGACGACTGTCCGGATCAGCCATGATTCCTTCGACCATTTTCAGCAGATCTTCCCACTTTATGCTGCTCGTCACCGCGTCTTTCGACCCCGGAATGGGCATCCCGAAGGTCCCTCTGTCCAGCATCTTTGCGTAGATTACCATCCCGCCTGTCTCGTAATGAAGCAGCTTGATTCTGTTCCTGCGTTTATTCACGAAGATGTACACATCTCCGTTCATCGGGTCTCCGCCTATCTTGTTCCGCACCAGTCCGCTTAGCGTGTGAAAGCTCTTCCGCATATCCGTCGGCTCGCTGTAGAGCCAGTAGCGCATCCCGCTCTCCAGGCTAAACATGGGTGGATGACGCTATGATGATATCCTTTAGCTCGCGGCCGGTCAGGTTGCCGCTTATCCGCATCATCGTTCCCGTCGGAGTCCTGAGCTCAATGCTCACCGCCACTGCACCTTTCTCTGACTCTTTCTGTTTTCCGCTGCGGGACCGCGACGGCTTGATTGGATTGGGGAGGAAGGACCCTCCGGGTACCAGTTGCAGGAACTCTCCGGCATTGTCGCCTTCCTGCTTGGGTGCGTATTTGCGTTTGGCGTCGTAAAAGCTCCACGGGTTAACCCCAAGCTCTGAGAGACGCTGCTTATAACTGATCTTGTTCTCGTCGCAGTAGGCAATCACCTGAGCGACCTCTTCCTTTGTCATCATGGCTGATACTCTTTGATGCAAAGGTAGCCACTCCGCGGCAGCCCTAATAGACGTACTTTATCGGATGCTTACAGTCTATTTATTGAGGATATAGTTGCAGCGAGGATAGTTGGAGCAGCCGTAGAACTGGCCGTATTTTCCAGTCCTCAGAACAAGACTGCCACCGCAGCGGGGGCATTTACCGTTGGACACTGCTGAATCACGGCGCTCCTTATTGCGATAAACATTACCGAGGTGCTCCTTGCGGTCAGATTCAGAAGTGGAGATTACCTCAAGAAGCCGTCTGCGATAAAAGCGCATCTGATCTGATGACAGAACCGTGACCCGGTATTGCTTGATGTAGGGAACCACGTTGTACATGTTCAAAACCGGCTGCTGCGCCGTGACATTGATTTCCGTATCGCTTGGGAAAACGACAATCCCATAGATGGGGACATCGTTACCAAACACAAGCTTCTTCAGCGTCTTGATGTGACCTTCGTTCTGCCATATTGGATTCCTCAACTGATGTTCCTGAGTGCAACCGTATCGCTTGTATCCAGTGTCAGGCAAATACTGTTTCCAGAACTCGGCATTGCCGCCGCCATAGACCTTCCCGTGGACATTTTTGGTTTCCAGCACGAATACACCGTAGCGGGAGATGACAATATGGTCAACCTGGGTGGTGTAATTGCCGTTGCGAATCAAAAGGTCATTGTAAACCCTGTAATCTTCGCAGTCCAAATCCTCCAAGAATGAAGATACCCTCTTTTCGCCGTAATCACCAATGGCCTCTGCCCGGCTGCTATATTTGGGCGTAAATACTGAAGCCCAGAATCCTTTCTCCTCCTTTACAGCGCTGCCTGAGAACTGAGTCTCACGGTTTTTCTTGCGGAATTGTTCACGCTTGATACTCTTTACGATAGACTTTACTATCAGGTAGAGAATGAATGCGCCTACTGCCGCAAGACCGATGTATATGAGGATTTCCTTCAAAGTTGTATCCGCTTTAACGAGACGTTAGTTCCTGGTACATTTTGAATAGGCGGGCGACGATGTCGGATTCGGTGGCGTCTTTGGGGAAGCCGTAGGCCTCCAGGACGGCGGCGTCGTTGGCGCGGTGGGCGCGGCGGAGTTCGAAAGGCATAAGATCTGGATCGTACAGGTCCGCAAGAGAGTTGTCTGGATACAAAGCCCTTGCATCCATAATCGCTTGGGCTGTCTGCTCAATCTTCTTCTGTTGAGTCTCCGATAAACTTGGCCAAGGGAAGTTGTTGTAAACCACCTTTTTGGAGTAGTCATAGTCACTCTTCAGACGTCCACATACGGCGCGTGTCCAAATCATATGCGCAGAAGAAACGAGCACACCGAAATGGAAGAGTTGGGCATCCGGTATGAGCTGCAATTTATTAGTACAAATGACATCGTTCCCGATGAAACTCATAGGAATATACTCTCTTCGAGAAGATGAGACTTCAGGAATTACTATGGCGTGTTCAGGGTTATTCGTTTCCCTAAACTGAGTTGGCCTGTCTGCTAACTTTCTACGTCCGGCATCTGGAGCCGCAAGTCGATCCTCTCTACATGCCACAACTCGTTCAAGAACCTTTGGCATACTCTTTAGCTCCGCGGGAGAAACCCCTACAAGCCAAAGGCACCAACGCTTTTTGTTGTTGATGAATTCTACACTGCCCATCAAGCGCTTGATGTACTTTTCCGCTGCAGGTTCTGCCTTAATGAAGGGTTCATAGTCTGCATCTTCAATGATGAGATTTCCGCCGTCAGCAGGACGGTTGCCGACAATCATTGAAGGAACTTCGCAAACAGGGTCGTTAATACTGTCGATGAAAACGTTGTCAGCATCAATGAGATAGCCGTTTATGTTACGAGCGATAATAACCTTCGAATCCTTATCGAATATCCTTTTCGTGGTATTTGAGGTTCCCACGGAGAAACCTATAATGACGCAATGGACGTGTGCCTTGAGCGAAGCTTCACTATCCCAGATGAACGTACGCCAAGCAAAATCAATGTGGAGATTGAAGCGTGTCATAAGAGGACGCCATATCGCTGCTACCTGATCACCTTGTGTGATACTATTTGTAGACACCAGCGCTGCTCTAATCCCAGGGTTCTCCATCATCATTGCCGCAGACTTGAAATACCAAGCAGCCACATAGTCTACCTTTCCGGCAGTCTTATATGGTTTGCCCTTCTCGTCGACAAGGATAGTAAGCATATCTTCTTTCTGACTATCCGACTGGAGAGAGTAGCCGATAAAAGGCGGATTACCCATGATATAGTCCAATTCCTCAGGTGCGACGACTTCATTCCAGTCCATACGGAGAGCATTACCCTCATGGATGTTGGTGTAAGTCTTGAGCGGCAGAGGGTCAAGGTTGAAGCCGACAATCTCATCGGTGGCAGCCATCATCTGGGATTCGGCAATCCAGAGCGCCGTCTGGGCCACTGAACAGGCGAAGTCATTGATTTCAATGCCATAGAATTGATTGATGGAGACCTTGATAGGATCTGCAAATTCACCAATCACACGGTCACTGCCGTAGATAATCTTCAATGCTTCATTTTCTAAGCGGCGGAGCGACGTGTAAGATTCAGTCAGGAAGTTACCAGAGCCGCAGGCAGGGTCGAAAAATTTGAGGCTGGCAAGCTTATCCTGGAATGCGTAGGCTCGTTCTTTCTTCGTTCGCGCAACCGTTGTGGCTTTGATGTCGGCCAGTTCGGCTTTGAGGTCATCCAGGAACAGCGGGTCGATGACCTTGTGGATGTTCTCGATAGAGGTGTAGTGCATACCGCCGGCACGACGGGTTTCCGGGTTCAGGGTGCTCTCGAACACGGCACCGAAAATGGTGGGCGAAATCAGGCTCCAGTCGAAGTCATCGGAGGCACGCTGGAGTATCAGGCTGCGAATCTCCTCGTTGATGCGGGGAATCTCAATGTCTCCGGCAAACATTCCTCCGTTCACATAAGGGAAAGCCAGCAGTTTCTCATCCTCATACGGGTCTCTATCCTCTGGTTTCTGGTCCAGGATGCGGAAGAGCTTGATAAGCTGCTCACGGAACATCGAGGCCGGGAACTGCTCCATATAATCATGAAACATATTCTTGGTGCCGAAGATGCCGGCATCCTCAGCATAAAGGCAGAACACCAGGCGGACACAGAGTTTATTGAGAGCCTTCTGCGTCTCCGGATCATCCGGGGTGCGGTATTGGGTCAAGATCTTATCGTAGAGTACACCGACAATCTCACCGGCCTGGATGGAGACTTCCAGTTCCTTCTTCAGATGGACATTGGTATCATCGACAAGGAAAGACAGCCGGGTATATTCTTTCTCCAAATCGGCCAACTGAATCACCTCCGGAGCATCGTTCGGGTGCTCCATGTCGTGAACCTCGAAGGTGGTGAAGTTGCAGGCGACGATCCAGCGGGGATGCATATTCAGCGGCAGTCCTGCGGCATAGCGACGGGCCTGCTGGTAGGGCGTCAACTCTTGGCCGTCGGACTGGCGATACTTGGCGTTCAAGTCCACGTGGGAGCCCTTCTGTTCAATGAGCACTTTGGTCGCAGAAATGTAGCCGTCGATGAAGTCGGAACCCTTTTCTTTGGTGATGGTCTTGACCGGAATCTCAAATTCCATAGCCTTTACGGGATTCTCAACTCCGAGGACATCGTGAAGGAGGGCCATCCAGAACCTCTGGGTTTCGCCCTTCTCGTAGCCCTTCCCGGACCATTCCTGGACGAATTGCTTGGCGGCTTGTTTCTGGCTATTGATAGTGCTCATAAGTGCTCTTATTCTACTTAAACAGACAAATATAGCGATTTTACGCGAGCTTTCCTTTGGCGCGGAGCATTTCCCGCTGGTGGTTATCCATAAACGCCCGCCAGTCCGGGAGCCCAGACATGAATTTGGTGCGCTGCTGGACAGTGCCTTTGATGTCCAGAATCAGCTCTTCTTCGGAATAGTATGGCTCCAGGGCTCTGACATAATCGAACAAGCGCCGGAGGCACTCCTTCTTGCAATACTCGCCAAAATTGTTCTTGCAGATGCCGCCGGTGTAGTAGATCTGTTTGTTCAGTTCTCCACCCTTTTCGACACGCAGGAAGGCACCGATGGCCTTCATGAACTCGACGGCGCTCTCCTCGGTGATTTTGTCGCCTTTGAATTTGATCTTGCTGAAGAAGGCTTCGTCCACTTTGTCCAGGACAGACACCAAGCCGTAGTCGCGGATATACTTCTCGATCTGGAATTCGCCGGCGTTGCTCATTGAATAGTTCTGGAACATCCGATTGTAGATGTAGTCCTTGACGATTTTCACCTGGTCGCGGCCAAGGCGATTGTTGTCTTGCTTCCAGACCATCAGCTGGTTGAGCTGGGCACGACGGACTTGCATCATTTCAAGCGGCGTTACAATCATCTTTCCGTTCCGCTGGTTATAGCACTCAGCGCAAAACGTGGCCATGTTGTCTTCGTCGGTCCCACCGCGGTCCGGATCAATGACGTAATCGGCACGGAGGAAAACCGACGGGGCTTCTGCGCCGCACTCACGGCAGGTGAAGCGGTCACGGCGGAAGATGGCATCTTCCATTTCGGGTGATATGGGTTTATTGCTCATTGTCTTTTTGGGGGTCTTCGATATGGTGTTCATTCGGTTCGTCAAAATCAGCGTCGAAGGTTATTGAGGAATCAAGCGTCTCATACTCTACCTCCTTCATCTTGCCGGTCGTTCGGTTGTACCGAATCTCAACATCAGTTGTATGGCCACGGCGATTCTTTGCAAGCCTTATCCGGTAGTGCTCAAGGAGGTCCTCTGAAAGGCCTTCCGTCTCATCACAGAGGAAAAGAATGGCGTCGGAGTCGTATTCCAGAGCTCCGGATTCCTTCAAGTCTTCGAGCCTTGGGGTGGAGTAGGAAGAGTATGAGCGGCCACGGCTTTGGCGATTCAGTTCGGCCAAGGCGATGATGGGAATGTTCAGTTCCCGGGCAACGAACTTCAACTCGCGTGAAATGGCGGAGATTTCCTGCTCGCGCATTCCCTGATATATGGCCGGCGGCTGCATGATGTTGATGTTGTCCACGATGACCAGGGCAATCTCGTTTTCCTGCATCGCCTCCTGAATCTTCTTGCTGAGTTTGTTGTACTCAATTCGCGGCGTGTCGTCAATGAATATCGGCGATTCTTTCAGATCACGGCAGACTTCTTCAAAATGGACCAATTCTTCCTCTGAGAGGGGCTCGCCGCGAGATATAGCGTAGGTGGAAATGTCAGCGGCAATGGTCAACAGACGTTGTGTCAGTTGTTTTGCGCTCTGGCCCATCGAAAAGTACAGGATCGGAATATGATGGGAGTTATGAGCATTGACGGCGAGGTTGAGCGCAAAGGTAGTGAGACCCACACCCGCAAAGGACGCGAGAATAATCATATCGCCGGGCATCCAACCGTCGGTACAATCGTCCAGTTCTTTAAAGCCGGATGTTATGCCGCCGGTCCCTGCATCCGTTTCACAACGTTCGACGTAGTTGTCAAGAACTTCGCCGATGACGGAGTCCATCTTCTGCAGGCCGCACTGGAATATCTGTTCATTGAAGTATTGTTCGTTTTCGTGCATAATTATCGTAACAGTATGCAAATTTACGAATTTCGTGGCAGAGGGAAAAGTAAACCCCCGATCTGATGGGACCGGGGGTGGCGCTTGGACCTTCAGAAAGACAAAGGATCAGTACTCGTGCTGCTTCAGGTAGTCGATGAGGCCTTCGACGTGGAGGGCGACGATGGCTTTCTGGCCTTCTTGGGATTCCAGGAAGGCAAGGTCGTCGGGATTGTCGTAGAAGAGGTTCTCGGTGAGGACGGCAGCTGCGTAAGTATGCTTGAGCAGGTAAAGCGGTGCCTCAAAGTCGGGATCGCCGTCGGTGTAGTCGGTGCGGATACGCTGGCCGGGAAGGTGTTTGCGGGCGGCTTGGTAGAGGCAGGTGGCCAGCTCGTCTGAGAGGGAGTGGCCTTCGTAGGTGTAGGCGCACCAGCCGCGGGCTTTCATCCACTGGGAACCGTTTCCGGCTGCGTTGGCATGGATGCTGACGATGATGGTGCTCTGGACGGGGTGGCCAGGTCGGCAGGTCAGAGCATTGGCGCGGCGAACTCGCTCCTTCAGCGAAATGTCTTCTTCCTCGGGAACGAGAATATGGACTTCGTAGCCGCGCAGACGGAGGTGCTCGGCAATGGCGTTTACGATGATGCGGTTGAACTTGTACTCCCGGAAGCGTCCGTCCGGGGAGCGTTTGCCGGCGGTGTTGATTCCGTGGCCGGCATCGAGAATGATGGTGTGCATATTATTTGGATTGTTGGATTTGAGTGACTGATACGAGTTGGAGGTCCAGGTCGTCGATGAGCGCTGCGACCTCGGGCATTACGTTGGCCGGGAAGTATTTGGCGACTTCGCGGGCAACGGGGTTGGAGTAGTACGGCTGTTCCGTTCCGGAACGGAGAGGAACAGGTGGAACGGGAGATCCTTCGCTGCGCTCAGGAAGACAGCCAGATGCCCGGTCGCCGCCGGGCATGACGCGGTAGTAGCGCAGGAGATAATCGGCAATGTCAATCTGGGCGGCACGGTCTTCGGCGGTGGCTTCGTTTTCCAGGATGGTGGAGAATGTGAAGTTGAGTCCGGGGATGGAAGAGAGTTTTTCGCGCCATTCGACCGTCGCATCAATGTCAGGAAACACGAGAACCTTGCGCCCCTGGAGGACTGACAGCTTTGGTCCGAGCTGCGTTTTGCCGCCGGTGGCCAGCCAGATGTACTGCGGACAGAAGCCAGAGCCGATGAGAGCCGTCTTTTCTGATTCTACCAGGCAGACAATGGCATCCGGGCGCTGAGGGAGAAGATGCTCGCCGAAGAGACACTGGGTGACTGTCCAGCTCTCCGGCAGCACTCCGGATTTCTTCAGACGTGCGTGCGCCCAATCGACAGGAACTCCGACATTTTTCACGCGGTGGCCGTCGGTGGGATTGTACTGTATAATCTTTCCAGTTCGGACAAGGCCTTGGATGTCTATCTGGTAGAAGATGACGGAGCGGTCTTTGGTCACTCCGAGGCGATAATCGGCCCGCAGGCGCTCGACGGTGGCCGCGTCGAAGATTGTCTCAAGGAAGCGGATAAGCGTGGATTTCGGGGCGTTTCTGAGCGTTTTAGCGACAATTTCATCGGGAAGGCTGTCCGGACGTATGGCGTGGCGCGTTCCCGGGACGCCCCGGGGTCGATCGTGCTTCAACCAGTCCGGGGCCTGCCGCCAGTCCTCCTCACGGGGGCGGGCTTCAGGGTGCTCCCGGAAGTATTCGGCCGGGGTCTTGTGATAGGCGCAGCTGGACTCGTGGTCACATCGGCCCACGGTGGGGTCGAGGATTTTGTCGGCATCATCGACGTAGGGCGTGAAGCACCAGGGACGGTTGCAGCTGGGGCAAGTGAGCCGGGAGGATTTCCCGGCATACTTGCGAAGGTGATACTTGTAATCCATGGCTCAGTCGTCTTTAAACGGAAGGTGCTGTTCCGCCTGTTCCTCTTGTTCTGACTCATCCTGGGATGGAACAGCGCCGGTAATGTTGGGCTGGTATCCCAGTTTCTCGGCCTTCTTGAGTTTGCGGTGTACGGTGGTCGGCGAGAAGCCGGTCTCCTCTGCAATCTGGCGGACGGTCTTGTTCTGGGCCTTGAGGTCGATGAGTTCCTGCAGGTCCTCGGCTTCGGTGAATTCGTTCTTTTCGCGGAGCTGGGTGGATTCCTGGACGTAGTCCTGAAAGACGAACTGCGTGTAGCCCTGAATCTGCTGGAGCTTGTAGAGGATGACGTTGTCGGAGTCGTACTTGTACTCGCCGGTGCGGACCTTGACCTGTTTGACATAGCGCCAGGTGGGGTCTTTGGCAGAGCGGCCGATGGCGATTCCGGCGTCGAAGAAGTTGATAAGCTTGGCGCTGCCGGCGAGGTCGTTCTGGGTCATCGGGGTACGGGGCTCCCGTTTCGGGGAGTGGCCGACGATCACAAGTGTGAGACCGTAGAGGCGCTTGAGGTAGAGAATCTTCTTCATGAAGGCTCCGGCAGATTCCCCTTTCTCGCTGTCGTTGAGCAGGAAGGTAATGTTATCCACGAAGATGTGGTGGATGCCGCGCTGCTCAGCTGCCGCTGCGATGCTGTCGAGGATGGCCTGCTCCAGGCCGGTGTCCACGATGTCCTCCGGGCGGAGTTCTGCCCTGAGGAGCGTGTCTGGAAACCGGTGGATGACGTGGGTGTCGCTCTCGACGTAGCGCATCTGGAACTGCTTGGAGCTGAGTTCGCAGTCCAGATAGAGCACGACGTTTTCGCGGGCGACGGCTTCGGCCATCTGGGTGGTGAAGATGGATTTGCCGGTGTTGGAGGCGGCGATAATGACGGTACATTCGCCTTCGACGAGAAGGTCATAGAAGTAGCGCTTGGGGTCTGGCTCCGCGAGGGCGTCATCCACCCACTCGTTGGCGCTCTTGATGGACATGATGCCGATTTTGTCGGCGGAGCGGCGGGCCTTGTCGGCCTCGGCTTTGATAGCGGCGATGGGGTCTTTTATTTTCTGGGTCTTGCTCATTGGTGGTCCTCCTGTGGTTTTGGCGGCTCGTCTTCGTCGAGGAAGTGGGAGCCGTGGTCCTGATAGAGTTTACGGAATGCGCGGGCAAAGTCATCGTCGGACTGGAGAAGGTATTCGCGCATGATGTCTCCAAGTTTGCGGGGCTCTTTCATATCCGTCCCTCCTCGATGGCTGCGATGTCAGACTCGTTGTAGAGGACCTTGCGGCCGAGGCGGGTCGGAACAAGATAGCCGTCCCGCTCCCATCTCCACAGGGTGGAGGGGTCAACCTGAAGCCGCTGGGAGACTTGCTTGATGGTGAGACGGGGCTCGCGCTTGGCGGCTTCGTAGCGGCTGATAATCTTCTCGACGAGGGAGGTCAGGACGGTTTCCAGGTCTTCCTTGTTGAGCTGGTACTGGATGAATTGTTTAGTCTGAAGTTGTTCTTCTACATTGTGTATCATTTGTCTTCCCGAAGCGCCTGCACACCCTGCTCGTCGGGTCGCATCGCTCCGGTTGCCAGGAAGAGGATACATCGAGCAGCCGTCCCTCTTCGATTGGCCGATACAATTTTCGGCATTATAAAAGAGGGGTGCAAGAAATGGAAATGGAGATAAATGGCGTTAATTCTTTGCTCCATTTATCTCCATTAAAATCCGCTTTTGGCGGGGGTTTATGCAAGATTTTTCAATTGGTCAACGAGGGGTTTGAGTTCTGCTGAAGTGAAACCACGGTCGGCCATCTTAGCATTGTATCCGGAGGATGCGCCAAGGTCTCCGAAGGTTTCGATGACTGCGTTGTAGGAAGGCCGCGTGAGGATACCGGCCTTTACGGCAGCAGCCAAGATGATGTAAGCGTCGGAGCCTTTCTTGTCACCGATGAGGGTTTTGAGTTCTGCGATGACGGCATCGGCCTTGGACTGGTCCACGACGAAACTGGAGAAGGACTTGCGAGGCTTGCCTCGGCCTTTCTTTTTAAGCTTGGGTGCAGGCGCAGGTTTGGACTCTATATCAGGGCCAATTTCGGCAAAGTCCAATTCCGGGAGGTCATGGAGGAATCTGTTCTGCTTATCTTCCAGCATCTTGAAGAGGGCGTCACGGACGCCATCCAGGGCTTCCAGCCGCTTCTTTGTGGTGGTGGGATTGATGGTGCCTTTGGTGGCTCCCTTTGTGAGGACTTCTTCCTTCTGCTCATCAATGATGGATGAGAGGACTTCCGTGGTTGTATCAATCCATCTCGCCATTTCATCGATGATTTCATCCACTTCGTACTTCCTGGACTCCACCAGACGATTGATATAGTCAGTGAGAAGTTGGTCCAGACGCCGTTTGTACAGCGTGAGCAGACCGGTCCAGTTGCCGCCGTTGCTGTAGCCGATGATGATGTAGCGGTATATTTCGCCAAGGCGGTCACCAGCCTCTGCAGCAAAACTGGTGATATTGTCTTCAATGGAGACGTATTGGCGCTCCAGTTCAGTAAAGATGAATTTACCGGAGAGTTCCTCGCGTTTCTTTTGGAGGACGCCAGGCATATAGATGTTGTATAGGACTTCCTGGATCATGGCTTTACTCGTTTTCTTCAATGATATTCAGACTTGCGTCCACTTTGTAGGGCTTCTGGTCGAAGGCGACGTTCATCAGGGCGAAGTGATCCTTGAGCTCCATATTGGTGTAGCGGTTCACGGCCGAGCTGCCTTCGCGGTGGAGACCGGCGGCGTAGAGATTGACCTGGACCTTGCTCATCATATCGACGTGGGTCTTGCGGGCCAGCTTGGAGGAGGCTTCCTCAAAGAGGGGGACGTACACGTTGTCGTGCTTTTCCTGGTCATAGATGGAGACCTTGCGGTCGATGCCGCAGGTTTCAATGAGGTCCCGGACTTTCTTGTTGTAGTAGTTGGCTCCGGACTTGGAGAGGCTGAAGCCGAAGTCGAAGGAGGTGCGCTTGATGATGTCGAAGGCCAAGCGGATGATGGGGGTGGTGATCTCCTTGTTGGTCTCCTGGGTGCCGCTGGTCTTGGAGGGGATGTAGTGGATGTACGGGATTCCTTCCGGGCTGATGGAGATCTTGTCCATCGAGAGGCGGGAGAAATCGCCGATGCGGCAGCCAAAACAGCAGTTCAGGAGGAAGGCGTCCTTGGTGCCCTGCAGGCGTTTGGGGACTTCGGTGTCGATGACTTTCTGGAATTCTTCCTGACGGAGATAGATGGGGCTGTCGTACATCGTGTGCATCACGGCACGTTTCTTTTCCGTGGTGAGGCGGCGGAAGGGGGATTTCATCACCTCGTCCGTCTTTTCCAGCTCATTAAAGAGGGCCTGGAGGTTCTTCATCGTGTTGACCACGGTGTTGACGGAGGCCCGGTGGTCTGGGTTGCGCCGGGCTCCACGCTTCTTTTCTACCTTATAGAGTTTGGGATACTTCTCGATGTACAGGTATTCATCGAACACGAACTGACGGTATTCGAGGAGGAGGTTGGTGTCGAACTCGGTGGGTGAAATCATAGAAAGGCCCTTGATGATGAGGAAGCGCTTGAGTTTATCTGCCTGGCCGATAATCATCTTGTAGCGGTCGGCTCCTATGATACCGTCGCGGCGGGATTCATCAGCGAAACGGACGTAGCGCTCCCAGAGGGTCTCAGCGGAGGAAGACCGGACCTCGACAATGGGATTGAGGATCTTGTCAATCTCCTTTTCAAGGACATCGGAAGTCATGTCCATGCCTTTAGCCTTCATCAGTGCGTAGGCCTTGGACATAGCGGTGAAGTGGGTGTTCAGATCCGCCTTCAGCTGCTTGTTATAGACGGTAACTTTGGGCTTGAGGGTGCCTTCCGGAGTGAACTTCTCCAGATCCTTTATCTTGGCACGGATGCCGGTCTTGTGATACAGAGTAACGTCCCTTCCATCGATGAGACGGAGACGAACCCGAAGGGTGTCACCCTTGGCAGAGGTCCGGTTATACATCGAAATTCTTTCCATAAATCACTCATTTTGTTCTATGTGCAAATTTAAGCAATTTGCACAACAAAAACAAGTTTGAGTACAATTACTTTGCAAGAAAGTACAAGAAAGAAACCGACTACAATGCAGTATATTAGCTATTTACATGGATATTCTTGCGCAGTTATTTTATTTATATAATCCCATCGGAATTGTGTAACAGCCTGCATCAACGTCTGTGCCCCGCCCGAACATCAGTTAAAGTAATAAGGGAAGTAACCACGCATAAACGCAATACCAGCAGTCTGTTACACAATTCGGATTATGCTAAGTGTCTCCGTCGTCAAAGTGCGGAGGTCATCCCTTCGAACCTCCCGGGCGAGGCGGCGGCAGGAGAGGGGCTGGCTGCAGTGGCCGG
>FLNX01003133.1_pt1 | contig 26516 bp, 17 predicted proteins | sample 1140341 | NCBI WGS metagenome assembly FLNX01 (sample SAMEA3878208, study PRJEB12797) | bioreactor metagenome | biome: Moose rumen | place: Sweden | collected 2011-10 | reverse complement strand
TATTCCCCGCCCCTCTCAGGGGAGGGGTAGGGGTGGGGTGTTCCCTTTCTCCTTGTTCCCCGCCCCTCTCAGGGGAGGGGTAGGGGTGGGGTGTTCCCTTGAAGTGCTGCAAAGTTAAAGAAAATTCCTTGATGCACCAAATAAACTAAAAAAAATATTGCATTTTATTTTGTGTTCTCATTTTTTTTACTAACTTTGCACGAAAAATATTTGTCCCCCTGAGGAGTTGGAGGGGGGCTTCCTCCCTCATCACCCATCACCTAACACCCATCACCTAACACCCATCACCTAACACCCATCACCTAACACCCATCATATATGCAAATCATCAACCTTACGGAGCAAAACTCCATCATGAATCAGTTTATGGCAGAGCTGCGCGACAAGCACTATCAGCAGAACCGGCTGCTCTTCCGCAACAATATCCGCCGCATTGGTGAGTACTTGGCTTTTGAAATATCCAAGACGCTCGATTATCACGACCAGCAGGTGGAGACTCCTTTGGGGAAACTCGACATCGCTTTGCCGCAAGACCAACTGGTGGTTGCCACCATCCTGCGTGCTGGGCTTCCCTTCCATGAGGGATTCCTCCGTGTGTTCGATCATGCCGACAACGCTTTTGTGTCGGCCTATCGCATGTACACCAACCGCGAACATACTGAGGTGGGTATCCATACGGAATACATGGCTTCGCCCAGCGTAGAAGGTAAGACGCTCATCATTGCCGACCCGATGCTGGCAACGGGAGGTTCGATGGCTGCCGGCTATGAGGCTCTGGTCAAGACGGGCAAGCCCAAGCATACGCACATAGCCTGTGTCATCGCCACACCCGAGGGCATTGAGGTGGTCCGTCAGGCATTGCCCGAAGAAGAAGCTACTATCTGGTGTGCTGCCATCGACCCAGGGATGAACGAGCATAAGTACATCGTTCCAGGTTTCGGTGATGCCGGTGACCTCTGCTACGGGGAGAAACTGTGACCCCCTTCATCCATCACCCATCACCTAACACACGTCATATATGCGATTCATCATATATATACTGCTGTTGCTGCTTCCTCAGTTTGCTCAAGGAGCTGTCATTCCAGACAAGATACAGAAAAAGCTACAGGCACTCAACAGTAAGGAACCCATGTCCAGCCAGACCTTTCAGAGACAGGTGAAGGACTTGTTTGATTGGAGTACCTCTAATCAACGGCACGATGTGACCGCCCGTCTGCTCAGTCGATATGGAGTCTATCTTTACGACCTGGGATTCTACGACCTGAGTTCAGATGTTTTCCGATGTGCCAGCTATTTCATTACGCCCGACGACGAGCGGGTGATGGTGTTCACAGAGGCTTGCCGCGCCATTTCCGATTTCCATAACGGTTCGCGCGAGGAAGCAGAGAAGACGCTGCTCAATATCGAGAAGGAGGTGGGCAAGATGCCCAAGAACGTGCAACAGCAGATACTTCTTTATACTATATACGGCTATCTTGGCGTCATTTACAGCGAGACAGGTCGAGAGCAGCGAGCCTATCAGAGCTACGACAAAGCACTGAAGATGAGTCAGACCGTAGGCGACAAAAATTCAGTTTGTTCCATTGTGAGCCGCATGTGCAAGCTCAGCTTCTATAACCAGCATGTCGACTCGCTGTTGCAAGGTGCCTTGACTGTGGCGATGGAGATAGAGAACAACGAGGTAATCTACGACCTGCTGATGGCGAAGGCGCAGATGGCCTACAAAAAGGCTGACTATCAGCGTGCGCTCATCGAACTGGAGGATGCAGAGACCTACGCACATGTGTCGCTTGACAACGACAGCGTGCCCATCTACACGAAGTCGATGACCGACTATCTGTTCCTGCGCAGCCGATGCTATTCAGGGCTGAACGAGTATGCGCGTGCCTTTGAAACGATGACCAGCTACCTCGACATGCGCGACCGGAAGCTGTTGTCGAAAGAGCGTATACACAACGAACATTGGACACTCTGTCATGATATTATTGCGCAATGTGAACTCTATCGGGCTGGGCAACTGGCCAAGGAGCAGGCACGGCAGTCGCGACTATGGCTGCTCATCGGTATAGTGGTGGTCATCGCTCTGGCTCTGGCTCTGGCTCTGGCAAGGCGGATGAAACCGAAAGTGGTCGACTCGCCCGAGAATCAGGCAAAGCTCGACAAGATGAGCCAGACCGTGAATCTGCTGAATCGGCAGGTGGACGATATGGGGAAAAAGGTGGAGCATGCGGAACGGGAGAATGCCGAACTGAAGCATCGGGCGTCCGACATGCAGCGGCAGAACGACAACCTGGAGCAGCAGAACGCCCAGCTGGAAAAGGATGTGGACTATCTTACCGGTAGGGCCACCCTCTATAGTCTGCTGTTCAATGCCCGTAACGAACTTTTAGACAAGCTTCGTGATATGGTGCGTGAGGGGTACAAGTTGACTCCTGTTCAGCAAGAGGCGCATCTGAAGAAGATCAGTGCCACCATTGGACTGAGCCAGTTCCGCGAGAAAAAAGACGAGAAGCCGCTCATGGATATTATTTATGAGCGCAACAAATTGTTCTTTGAGCATCTGAACGAACGCTGTTCGACGCTGACGGAGAACGATAAGCGACTGGCTCTCTATATTCACTTTGACATCAGTACGCGCGACATTGCCCAGATGACAGGTCAGCAGGTAAAAACGGTCAGTATGGCTCGCTTCCGTCTGCGCAAAGACTTGGGATATGTCAACGACGAGGAAATGAATGCTGCCTTGAAGTCGATGTAGTTCATTTTATTTTGTCAAAATATTGGTAATCAGCATGATGTAAACTCGCTTGTAGTTTGCTTTTGCTGATTCTTTGGTGTTTTGTAGTCACTTTTCAACCGCCAAATGTTTCATGTTTTTTGCTGATTCGATTAACTTTGCAATCGGAATGATACAAACGCAATCAAATTGTCAAACATTAAAAAATAAAATTTATGAAGAAAAAATTATTACTTAGTTTTTGCTTGGCCGTTGTATCGATGGCAGCATTTGCACAGTACGAAGTGCCGTACTCATCGAGTATTGGTGTTCGCACGAGCTCGAATGGCTCGACTGGTGTTATCAGTTCAGAATGGACAGCTATCGATAATGATCCGGCTAATTCGAGAGCATGGACATATTTTCTTGTGGGTAGTAGCTACTCTCCCTATGCTGATGGATACGATGCAGGTGTTCAAATATCCAATAAATCGTTCTCTTCGAACGACGACTGGATTGTGTCGCCGGCCATCACGCTCGAAGCAGGTGTGACTTACAAGCTGTCGTGGTGGGTGCAGTGTCCTTCGTCATCAGGTAAAACAGATTACAGGGCAGCGTTTACGCCTGATTTCTCCAAGGAGAGCTTGACTCCTGAAGAGGGACAAGACATTGATGAGCTTTATTTGTCCACGCTGTCTGACAATCTTAAGGCTAATGATGCTATGATTTTAACCGAAAATGTAAGCGGTTCGACCTGGACACAGATAACCAAAACGATTTCCGTCGAAGAATCGGGAAACTATCGCTTTGGATTCCATTCAACGGAAACAACAAATGGGTATAATACTGGTTCGTTGAGAATAACAGGTTTCAGTATCAGTGTCGATCAACTGACACCTGGCGAAGTAACCAATCTGACCGCCACTAATGAAGGTGAAGAACTGAAAGTGACACTTTCTTGGTCATTACCCACGGTTGACGACAAAGGAAATGATCTGACTGCTCCCATCACAGGCGTGAACATCTATCGCAACGACGAATTGCTCGAATCAGTAGAAGAAGCCATCACCACTTACACCGACGAAAGCCTGACTGAGCCTGGTTTTTACACCTATGCAGTATCGGCTTTCATCAGAGATGCAGAAGGAAAATCTGTTAGCGTAAAGACCAACTATGTAGGTCCGATTGCAGCCATGACCATTCCTTACACAGCCGACTTCAGCGATGCTGACCTGGTTAGTGTATATTGGACTTGTATCAATGGCAACAACGATGACAAGATGTGGAAATACGATAACAGCAATGGGTATTTCACCTACGAAAATGAAAACACCACCATTAAAGAGGACGACTGGCTGATTTCTCCAAAAATAGAATTTACCAAGGCAGGCATCTATACCCTGACGTGGAAAGGCAAATGTGGCAATGGTCATCTGGCTTTCTTCTTGGGAACCGATAATACCGTTGAGGCCATGACGACAGAGTTTGCTGAGACAGACTTAACTGGATATAGCACTGTCACCAAGACATTCACGTTCGCCGTGCCAGCAGCTGGTATTTATTATATAGGTATACACAACGACGTGAATCCATCAAAAGGTTACTCTTATCAGACCTCAGCTTTCGCCATCGACTATGCCCCTGTGGTGACCAAAACCATCACCGATGCAGGCTATGCCACCTATTGCAGCGAGGAGGCATTGGACTTCACAACGACAGTGGGGCTGACCGCTTTCATCGCTCATGTCAACAATGGTGTAGTGACCTTCGAAGAAGTACAGAAAGTGCCTGCCGAGACGGGCGTGCTGCTGATGGGCGAGCCTGCCACATACGATATTGCCATTGCCGAGAGCGCTGACGCAGTATCGAACGACTTCGTTGGTGTGTTGGTTTCTACGGAGATTCCCGTTGGCTCGTTTGTCCTGCTTGATGATGATCATGGCGTAGGCTTCTATAAGACTACAGGTACTTTCACCGCGGGTGCTAACACTGCTTATCTGCCAGCATTGGCCAGTGATACCAAGTTCATCTCCATCAACGGCGACGAGCCTATTGGGGAGACACCTACAGCTATCCAGACCATCATGAGCCTGAACGACAATGGTGCTATCTACAACCTGAATGGACAGCAGATGACCTCTGGCAAACTGTCCAAGGGTATCTATGTGATAAATGGTCACAAAGTGTTGGTGAAATAGTTTTTATAAACCTAAATAACAGAAAACAATGAAAAGCTTGTATATGAAACCCGCGACGACCATCGTCGCCATCGAGACTCAGCAAATCATGGGTGCCTCGCAAGACTATAACTTCACCCCAAACGAAGAGACAGACTTGAAAGATGCTTACGAGACAGGGGCATCGGATGGTAACCTGTCTAACAAGGGACATAGCGTTTGGAGTGACGATTTTGATGATGAAGAACAATAATATTAAAAATAGAAACATTATGAAGAAAATCTTTTTGGTTGGTTTGACCCTGATGACCACAACAATGGGCTTTGCCCAGAAGACAGTACCGTATTTTTCAGTGATGGCCGACGAGAACACCAGGCGTGTCGACTCCGAGTGGACTGTCATCAATGCTAATGAAGATGGAAAGAGATGGTCTTATTCCGCATACGATTTCTTTTTGAGGGATACTGGCTATCCATGCGGCGTCATCTACGAGCGTTCGTTTGAGTCGCCTAAGGATGCCGACGACTGGGTGGTATCACCGGCCATTACCTTAGAGGGCGGCAAGAAATACAAGGTGTCGTGGTATTCACTCACGCATGGCTTCAAGGAGCAGTATGAGCTGGTCATGGCTCAAGGCAATTCCTTAGCTGCAATGACTGGCGGCGATGCTACAACCGTTGTTCAGATTACAGACTATATGCAGTTTCACGCGATGGATCATAACTTCTATGTGGTGATACCAGAAACAGATGGTGACTACAACTTCGGTTTCCATGTGTTTTCGCCTGCCGATGCCTACCGGCTCTATCTGAATTGCTTCACTATCGAGGACTTCGTCCTGACACCTGCTGCTGTAACGAACCTGAAGGCTACGAATGAAGGCGAGGAGTTGAAGGTGAACCTCTCTTGGAAGTTGCCGACACTGGACGACACCAATGCCGAGCTGGCCGCTGAGGACATCACTGCCGTGAAGGTCTATCGTGATGAAGAGCTTATTGCCACATTGCCTGGCGATGCCACTACCTATACCGATGAGTCGATAACGGTTTCTGGATTCTACACCTACAGCGTGGCAGCTGTTGCAGAGGGCGAGGGAGCTGCTGAGAGCATCAAGACTTCATACGTAGGCCCGATGGCAGCCGTTGAACTGCCCTTTGCTTCCGACTTCTCGGACAGCGAGACGGTGAACACTTATTGGACCTTCATCGACGGCAACGGTGACGGACTTACATGGAAATACTACAACGAATGGGGCACCATGTATCTGGTGTACGCGAACAGCAGCACTTCTACCGTGGAGGACGACTGGGTGATCTCTCCGCTGATGCACTTCCCGGGTGCCGGTGAGTATAAGGTTATCTGGAATGGCTATGCCTATAACGGCAACATGGACTTCTGGATTGGTACAGGCAAGACGCTCGACCAGATGACGATGCGTTTCGGCACCATCGACCCGTCGCAGCTGAAGAGCTTCAGCCGGAGTGACAAGGAGTTGACATTGAATGTGCCTGTGGGCGGCGACTACACCATAGCCATCCACAACAATCATAATCCCTCGGCCGGCATGGAGTATTATATGTATGGCCTCAAGGTGGAGATCGTGTCAATCACCGAAGATCCCGATCCAACGGGCATTTCTGAGGTTCGCGGCAATGTGGCAAACGATGAGTATTTCGACTTGACAGGTCGCCGTGTTGTGGCTCCGCGTGGTGGCATCTTCGTTCATAACGGAAAGAAAATAGTTGTTAATTAATCATTAACCGATAATAATCAAAATCATGCGTAAAAGAAATCTCTTGATACTTGCCATGCTCTTCTGCATGGCAAGTATCTCCCATGCCCAGCTGCTAAATGTGGGCATGCCTGCACTGAAAGGGCTGCCTGTAGTGAAAAGCAATATGGGCAAGAGCCATGTGAAGAGGGCATCAACCGGAGAGGTGAAGGAAATACCTTATATGGCGACCTTTGCCACAGAGGAGATGTTCAATGAGTTTACTGTCATCAATGCCAACAACGACCAGAAGAGCAGTGGTGTCGCCTGTACATGGTACTACAATCCTGACCTTCAGACAGCCCGCTACTCGTATAGCGGCGAAAACCAGGCCGACGACTGGCTCATCTCTCCAGCTATCCATTTAGAAGCTGGCGTAGAATACAAGTTCACCATCAACTGCAAGAACTTTAAGAGCCAGTATTATGGCGACTACGAGGAAAAGTTTGAGGTGAAACTTGGACAAGGCGTCACTGTAGAAGCGATGACTCAGCAGGTGATGAACACGAAGACGGTCAGGGGTGGTGTCTTTGCTGACTTTACGGCAAAGGGTATCTATGTTTCAGAGACTGGCGACTATAACTTAGGTGTACACTGTGTGAGCGATGCCTATCGTGGCGAACTCGACGTGAAGTCGTTGAAGTTGGAGATGATTCCCCAAGGTGGCGCTCCCGCTGCTGTCACGAGTTTCACGGTGGTGCCCAATGCCATTGGCGACCCCGCAGCCACCATTAGCTTCAATGCTCCTACGAAGGCTTACGATGGTGGTACGCTTACTGGCACCATGTCTATCAGGCTGAGCCGCAATGGCGCAGAGCTGAAGCTTTGGGAAGACGTTTCTCCGGGCGAGACGCTGACGTATACCGATGCCGATAACATCCCCAATGGCGATAATACCTATCAGGTGTTACCATTCAATTCGGTAGGTCAGGGCGTGATGAGCGAAAAGACGGCCTACGTGGGTGTTGACGTTCCTCTTGCTGTCACCGGTATCACGTTCAGCGAGCCGAATGCGACAACGCTGAAAATGAGTTGGGATGCTGTAGGAACCGTGGGCGAGAACGGGCATACCGTCAATCCGGAATTGGTGGGCTATGCCGTGTTCAGCACGTTGCAAGATGGCAGTCAGCTGGTTGTCGACGAGCAGTTGGGTTTCATCGTGAACAAGACTTCGCTCTCTTTCCCCAACAACAACGATGAAGGCACTCAGAAACGCCGCTACTGGATAGTGGTACCCGTGAACCTTGCCGGTACCGGAGCATACACGATGGCTGCCCACTATACGGGCAAGCCACACGATCTGCCGTTCGAAGAGCATGTGACAGCGACAGGCTTCACGTATTCCACCTGGCTATATGATGTGTCGTCGCCTAAATACGTCATCCTTGACTTGAGCGAAGAATCTTCAGATGGTGACAACCTTGCGTTGAAGTTCTACAACACAAGCTCCGACAGCCAGTGGGGAAAGCTCTGTGCAGGCAAGATAGCCCTGGCAGGGGCTGAGAACCCGAAGATGGAGTTCGACGTGAAGAATGTGGAGGGAACGAACAACGTACGTGTAAACATCATTACGCCCGACGGTGAGAGTACGGCGATGGCTGCTTTCGCGCCTACAGGGTCTTATGAGACGGAAAGCGTAGACCTCAGCCAGTTCGCCAATGAGCGCTATGTAATGTTTGAGGTGTTCACCGATTTCACGGCAGAGGGTACTGTGTATTTCGACAACTTCAGGATTCGTGACGTGAAGAGTCACGATCTTGCCATAGAAATGGACGCTCCTAAGACTGCGCGGGTAGGCATCTGCGACACCGATGTCAGGCTGATGGTGAAGAACGAAGGTGAAAACGATGCATCGGACTTCTCGCTGAAGCTGTATGCCGACGACAAGCTCATCGGCGAAGAGCATGTGACAACTGCTGTACAGGCGAAAAACCAGTCGGAGTATAGCTTTGCCATTCCTTTTGCCTGCGTGAAGAAAACAGGCATGGTGGGCTTGAGAGCGGAGGTGGATTATGCCGCTGATCAGAATGAGGCGAACAACGCTGTGGAGGGGATTGTGAGCGTCGTGGAATCAGACCTGCCGAAACCTGAGAACCTCGTAGCACAGGAAACGACGGATGGGCTCAATCTTGCCTGGGATGAACCCGTTATCGTAACAAAAAGTGTGGTGGAAGACTTTGAAGACCAGAGCGTCTTCCCTGAATTCGGCTTCGGTGCACTCAGGAACCAATATGGAGCATTCGGCTCATGGACTGTCTACGATGGTGACAACATGACGAACTACGGTTTCAACAGCTACTCCTTCCCCGGCAATGGAAACATCTCTGCCTGGCAGGTGTTCCGTCCGGAAAGCATCAGCGCCACGTTCCTCGACGAGTGGAACAACTATGTGCCCTATTCTGGCGACCAGTATCTTGTGGCTTGGTGTCCCAACGACGGTTCACAGGCCGACAACTGGCTGATATCGCCGTTGGTGTCAGACGAAGCACAGACGATAACCTTCCAATATGCTGTCTTGGCCGACCAGTATGGTGCGGAGACCTTCGATGTGATGGCTTCATCTACGACGAAGGACATCAGCAGCTTTGACAAGGTGAGCAGCTTTGCCGCTACAAACATCTATTGGAACGAGGGAAGTGTTGAACTGCCTGCCGGAACGCGCTATTTCGCGCTGCGTCACACGTCAGAAGACATCTTCGGACTGATGATCGACGATATTGAGTACATTGCGGGGGGTAATAAGGTATTGGGCTATAACATCTATGTCGACGGAATATTGGTGGGTGCCGTCAGCCCCACTGAAGTCAGCTATGCCTTGGCTGCTCTCTCTGAAGAGCCGCACACCATCGGCGTGACCGCAGTCTATGAAGACAACATGGAGTCGAGTCCTGCCTACGTGAAGCTGAACGAACCGACGGGCGTTATGGATGAAGGAATGAAGGATGAAGGAAGATGGATGAAGGATGAAGGAGTGTACGACCTGCAAGGGCGTTGCATCGGTCATCTCGCTCCCCGCATTCCCGAACTTCGTTCGCCTACCCGTAGCCTTTCCTCGCTCCCCACTCCACGAATACAAAAAGGCATCTATATCACGAATGGTAAGAAATATGTAAGAAAGTAAAGCACTTGAAAACCCCGTTGAGAAATGGCAGCCCTGCGTTCGATGGTGAGCGTAAGGGCTGCTTTTATTTGTGGTTTCAGACAATCCACGGCGATGACGGCAGGGTCGTCGGCCCTTACCTTCATGACGAAGACGCTGGGGCCGGTGGTGATGCTGCCCACGAAGGTGTGGCTCCCGAGCAGGATGTCTGCGGAGATGAGCAGGCGGATGATGGCTTCCTTCTTCTGCTGCGGGTCGGTCTGGCAGAAGGCCTGATGGTGGTAGCCCCTGTCGTCAGGGCGGCAGAGCGAGACGAATCGGAGCTGCGGGAATTGGGCTTCGACTGCTTGCAACAGGCGGATGTCGTCGGTAAGCACGAAGATGGGTGTTGGGTGTTGGGTGATGGGTGTTGGGTGATGAAGGAGGGTTCGGACGATGGTTTCTCCGCTGATCAATGGTGTCTCCGTGTCCTTGTCGCCGCCCCGTATCTGGATGCCGGCATAGCGGGAGGGCAGGTGGAGCGATTGTCGGATGGCGGCCTCTTGCTCGAGGATTTCCGGGCGGAGGTGCCAGAGCATCATAGCCAAGGTGCGATAAGCATGATAGTAGTCGCCGTCGATGCCCAGTTCGGGAACATGATAGTATTGAGCTGGCACCGTTGCGACATCCTGCCCCAGCAGCACATACTCACCGTAAGCTCGAAAGGCTTTTGCCCTGCCGATGACAGTGAGCAACAGGCTCTTCAGTTTCCAGACGACGAGACGCAGACTTCTCTCACGGAGGGTTTTCTTGATGATGCGCTTCCAGGAGGGCAGCCGGTGGAAATTGTATCGGCGATGAAACGCTTCGTGCACCTCGGGACAGAAGGGTAGGAAGTATTCGGTCCAGCCTTTGCCCGTGCCGAAGTTGGCATCCTCGGAATATATCTGAAACTGCAGCCTGTGGTCCAGGCAGTAGAGCATGGCGTGGAGCATGTAGTTTAGCTCCACGAAGAAGCCGCTGTCCTTGCCGACATGATACACGAGTCGCTTGCGGAAGGTTTCATTCACCTTCCGGTATTGGGTTATGTCCATAGGAAAAAGAATTAAATCGGGTCGGGGATTGCAAATCCCCTCCAACAGAGAAGGTCGGGGATTACAAATCCCCTCCAACAGAAAATCCCCTCCAACAGAATGTTTAGAGCGAGTGTACGAACTCATCCCATTCGGCGGGCGTTCCCGCTCGGCCGAAGGCTTTCTTGTAGAGACGCGAGCGGGTGTTCGTGACCGACTGCTTCGAATGGGCTGTCAGTTGGGCGATGCCAACAGGTGGCACTTCGGCTTTCAGCAACAGACAGACGCGCCGCTCCTGGGGCGATAGGCGGCAGAAGTCTTGCAACTGGAACAGGAAGCCCGGGTGGGCTTGCTCGATGGCCGACTCCAGTTCGTGGAAGTCATCATCGGTGAAAGCCTCTTGGCGCACGTCGTTGAGCAGGCGGTTCATCTTTTGGATGATGGGGGGAGTCGGGGATTGCAAATCCCCTCCAACATGTGCAAGATTTTCCTTCGGGGGTGCGGTGGTACGGAGGTGCGAAGGTGCGAGATTACTGTCATGCTCTTCATGACCATTCTCGTACTCCCGTACCTCCGTGCCCTCGTACCCCCGAGAGCTATTCTCGTACTCCCGTACCTCCGTACCCTCGTACCCCCGAGAGCTATTCTCGTACCCCCGAGAGCTATTCTCGTACTCCCGTTTCGCCTTCTCCAACAGTTGCTCCAAGCGTTGCAGGCGGAGGCGGTAGATGTCGCGCTTGCGCCTGCTGTAGAGGATGAAGGAGACGAGCAAGACGAGCAGCAGCGCGACTGCGGCGACGGCCACGATGAGGCGAGTCTGGTATTGGGCGGTCTGCTGTTGAGCCTGCGAATAGTCGTAGATGGCCGACATGCGGCGCAGGGCCTCAGCATCGCTGGCAGCATGAGCCGAATCGGTGAGCACTTCATATTGCTTCAGGTGCTGGAGGGCTTCGTCGGTCTTTCCGTCGGCCAACGCATATTCCGCCAACACGCGGTGGGCCGAACGGCGTGCATAGAGCGCCCCCTTGCCGAGCAGCTCGTGGTAGAACAAGGAGGCAGAGTCGCGCTGCCCCGAACGATGATAGAGGTCGGCCATCATGAAGAGCAGTCCGCTCTGGTTGTCGTCGTTGAGATACCTCATGGCAGGCATCAGCAGGCGACGGGCTTCCGCGAGGTGGTTGCGATAGAGGTGATAGGCCGCCAACTGGCTCTCCACATCGCGCTGCATCGGCAGGTTCTGTGTGGCAATAGCCAACCGTCGTGCCTGTTCGAAGCAAGCCAGGCAGCTGTCCTCGCTCTCCGCTCCTCGCTGCTCGCTGCTCAAACAGGCGCGATAGACATTGCCCATGTCGCGCAGGTCGTAGATCAGTCCTACGGTGTCGCGGGCCAGCGAGTCGATCTTGTAGGCTCGCTGATAGCACGCCAAGGAGCGGTCGAGCAGCCGTTGCGAGAAGTAGAGCGTGCCTTTCTGACTCTCCACCAAGGCGCGCAGACTGTCGGTGCGAGCCTGTCGCCCTGCCTCTTCCAGTTTCTTCAAAGCCGAGGGGGCATCGCCTTTCTCCATCAGCGCCAAGGCTTCGTGATAGGTGTTCAGTCCGGCTTGGCGGTTGTTGCAGGCGCAGAGCAACACCAGGAGCAGACAGCAAGTCACGTGTTTCCTTACGACGTGAGATTCTTCATTCTTCATTCTTTATTCTTCATTCTTAAGACTATGCTTCATGGCTCATCATCCGTTGGTTTCAATTGTTTTTCTACAGGCTGTTGCACCCAAGCCTCTACAATCTCCATCACTTCGCTCATCGGCCGGCCTGTGAGCAGAGCCGTGCAGTCGGCATAGAGCATACAGCCCGTCTGTTCCCATGTCAGTCCGGCAGGCGTGACGCTACCGCCCATCTCCCATACCTCGAACTTCCTCGGCCCTGTCTGCGTGTTCTTCACGTAGATATAAGGATCTTCTGAAGTCGTGGCTTCCTGATTAAGAATAACAGTAGACCAAAACTTGCGTGCCGTCTCTTCATCGGGAAAGCGCAGTTCGCAAAGAGCCGACTGGCAAATGCCCGCCACACTCGTCAGCTGGTAGCTGACCTGGAATGTAACACCCACCTCCCAAAACGTCAGATTCTGATAGCGGCAGCTGCCATTCTGCGTGTCGCCCCACCACCCCATCTCCGCCATTGTGAGGTCGGGCTGGCGGAACACCACGCTGTCCATCTGCTCGTAGGCATACTGCCAATAGCGTTCCACGCGGAAGCTGTCGGGGCAGAATATCACCTCGCCGATGTGCGACACCTCGAAAGCATAGCAGCTGTCGCCGCGGCAGACATACATCCGCCAGTCGTCGTCGGGTGAAACCTTTTTCAGGGGTGAGTGGTGAGTGGTGAGAGGTGAGAGATTACCGTCACCGCCATCCAGCAAGCTATTGGCTTCCCCCATTGGCGCCGACAAAGCTGATGCTGACAAAGTGCCCCAGAAGAAGAGCAGAAGCCAAAGAAGATGAGAGGTTTTCATAATCTTATCTGACTACGACCTTGCGGCCATTGGTGATGTAGATGCCTTTTTGTGGGAATGAAGAATGATGAATGAAGAATGAAGAATCATTCCCCATGCGCTCTATCTCCATGACTTTGCGCCCTTGCAGGTCGTAGATGCCACCTTTTAATTCTTCATTCTTCATTCTTAATTCTTCATTCTTCTTGACGCCCGTGACATCTTCGCCAGGCGAAGGCTTCGAGCCGTCGCCGGGGCCGATATACTGGCCGATGAAGAAGATGGCACCCGTGCTGCGCTCCGAGATGACATAGACGAAGGGGCGGTTGGCATGCAGCTCGTAGATCTTCGGTTCATCGGGGTCTTCGATACTCTCTGTTGTTGCCTCAGCCACCGTGACGGCGGCGGCCTCGGTGCCTTCCTCGTCGAGCTTGATCTTGGCCACCTGCTTCATCATTCCGATGTACGTGTTGCCGTCGACATTGGTGTAGAAACCCGGGAACTCAGCAAGGCGCTGGTCGAAAGCCCTCTCCATGCCCAGGCTCTTCATGATGTCCACCAGCGGCAGGTCGGTCTCTGTCTCGATGCGTGGCATTTTCACGTCCACCTCAGCCGTAGGCAGCCACAGCTTGCTCTCCCAGCTTTCCCCGTCGATATTGGCAAGGACATCGTCGATGGTCTTGCCTTCGCGGGGCAGCAAAATGTTCATCTGATAGGCCTGATTGCCGTAGGGCAGTGCCACCATCTGGTAGTAATCGTTCTCGGTATAGGGCAGCAAGTTGTGCAAGTGCATCATCGGCACATCCAGTCCGCCGTCGAAGGGCTCGTCTACGGTCTCCTCTTTGTCGAACTTCAGCGTCCACGCCCCTTTGAAATAGATGGCGTTGAGCAGGTAGCTCACGGCATCGGGGTTGAAACTGTTCACGTTGAGAATCTCGGGAATCAGTCCGTTGGTCTGGTCGGAAGCCCACTGGTTGATGATGTCCATTGCCGGATCGTGGTGAAAGTCGAGCGTCTGCACCTCAGCGAAGTAGTAGTCGCGCGCCGCCTGTTCGAAGTCGGCGAGGATGCCATACGGCTCGTTCAGGAAGATGGCATTGCCGATGTTCACCTTCGTCAGTTCGTCTAAGGCGATGCTCTCTGTCAGCATCTTCCGGCAGAAGGCGTTCACCTCGTCGGTGGTGAAGTTGCCGAAGCCCAGCACCTGGCTGATTTCGTCGTGCGTCAGTCCGGTGGCCCCGTTGTTGAGCATACTTAATAAATAGGTAATACTCAGCGGTGACATCACCTGGTTCTCGTTCTTCCTCGCCTGACGGAAGAGGTCGAAGCCGAAGCCGTTGTTCTTTCGGGCCATCTGCCGTTCCTTATAGGTCAGGTCGATCTGTTGAGGCTCTTCGGGCATGTCCTGGGCTGTTGCGACGGCAAAGCCATCGCACACCGGACTGAAGGCTGTGGCCGTGAGCATTGCGGCCAACACAGTGAATAGTCTTTTTCTCTTCATATTGTTCATGATTTAAAATGTTCAACGATTCGTTTGATGGATTTCCGACTGCAAAATTACTACTTTTCTTATTGACCGCCAAATTTTCGAGTACCCAAAAGCGATACGCAGGGTACACAAAGAGTACACAAAGCAGGAGAATCCACTTTTTCATACAGGATTTTTACGTAGCTTTCTGGTCTTGCGCCAATTTGGGTGATCATAAATGCCAATTTTCCAAACGAAAATTTTTTTTGCGAAAATACCTACACTTGTGCACTCATCGACGTATCTTCTTGATATTCAGTGGTTTTGTTAGTGTATGTAACCTACACAAAGGCGGTCCTACCTACACTAAATTGGGGCTTTTGAGGTCAGACACCATGTTTTCAGCTCGTAAACACGTCATTTAGGAGTGCTAAACACGTCATTTAGGAGTGCTAAACACGTCATCTACCATTCGTACATGCGTCATGTACCAATCGTACATGCGTCATGTATCATTCGTACACAAGTCGTGTACGTACTGAATACGACGCAAAAGCAGGAAGAATCGAGGCTGTTTTCGCGCAGAAAACTTAGTGAATATAAACGAGTTTTAGTGTAGGTTACATACACTAAATAAGCTATTGAGAATGAGTGACTTACACGAGTTAGTGTAGGTATGTATATGTTTTTGCGATTTTCGATTTAAAAAAAATGTCAACCAAATTCTATACACTTCATGGTGATGTAGGCAAATTATCCCAAGTTATTTTTAAATCCTTATAAAAGAAGTTAAATGTTTGGGTGGTGCGCAATTATAAAAAAACGAATTTAACCCGACCGTCAACTACGGCTCCTTCGACTCTCCGCTCGTCTTTACAAAGAGCAACCTCATAGAGCAGCCCCTCTACCTGAAGACAGGCTGGAACTGGATGCCGTTTACGCCCGCCACGACCATGCCTCTCGGACAAGCTCTGGCAGGAGCCAATGCCGAGATAGCTGCCTTCATCGATGGTGAGTGCCGCGGCGCGGCAGTGGCCGACACCGATGGCGAACAGCCGCTCTACTACCTGCTCGTCGCAGGTGAAGGCAGCGGACAGCCTATCCAACTGCAAGCCTCTGTCGATGGTCAGGTCATTGCGCTGCGCAACGAACTCACCTACGTGAGCGACGGTAACATCGGAACGCCGTGGGAGCCTTTGGTCATCGACGTCTATGAAGCCTTGCAGGCCACGGGCATCAGCGATATAGCCGACGGAGAGGCTGATGGCAAATCGGCTTGGTTCATCTTGCAGGGCATCAGATATGGCAGCAAAAAGCCCACTACCTCTGGTGTCTATATCCGCAATGGCAAGAAGCAGGTCATCAAGTAGCTCTCCTGATTCACCCTTTTGTGAGTGATATCAAACGAAAACAAGTTGTTTACGCATTATTTCAAAGGCGTATACAACTTGTTTTTGACGTGTATACAACTTGTATATGCCGCAGATACAAACCATCAACAAATCCACTAACGAATGCTAAGAAAGCAGTATATATCGTTTAAGAACGTTAAAATATTGTTTATCGATAAACTTTTATTGAAAAATGTTTGGTGGTTCGAAAGAAAGGGTTTACATTTGCACATCGAAAATCGATAAATAATTATTGAAACAAAGAAAGGAGCCGAAGAAATGAAGAAAAGATTGAATATCCTTTGCCTGTTGGTGTTCGTGGCCATAGCCATCGGATTCATCCCCGTCTTCTATGGAATAGGACAGGGATTCATGGCTGGGTTCACCAACTACGAGCAAGATGGCACCCCCACCGAACTGGAGCAAATGATGCAGGCCGAGCCCGTCAACCTGATGACCGTATCAACAGCCGACTTGGCTTCTGGCTCTATCCGCAACGAGGTGACGGGCGACACCGTGAAACTGTGGCCAGAGCGCGTCTATGTTGGTACTCCCATCCACTATCCCGGTTGGTTCAGCTGGATGTACAGCACCTGCCGACTGCTGGCAGTAGTGGCCCTGCTGGTCATCGTGGTGCTCTTCCTGAAACTCATCATCCGCGTCAATCGCGGGCGCGTGTTCGAGTGGAGCAATGTCCGACTGCTACGCTGGCTGGGTGGCATCGAGCTGGCTGCCAGTGTCATCACCACCATCTTCCAGATTTATGGGGCTGCTCTCCTCAGCGAGCAGTTTGCCGTGAGAGGCTTCGCGCCCGACTATTTCAGCTACATCTCCACTATGGAGCTCTCTGTGGGTCTCGTCGCTCTCATCGTGGCAGAAATCTTCGCCGTTGGTCTGAAAATGAAGGAAGAACAGGAGCTGACCATTTAGGAGGTGAAGGATGAGAGATGAAGGATAAAGGATTAAAGATGAAGGATTAAAGATGAAAGATTAAAGATGAAGGATGAAGGATTAAAGAATATGGGAAAGATCATCGTAAACTTAGACGTGGAGATGGCCAAGCGGAAGGTGTCGCTTGGCGAACTGGCAGAGCGCGTAGGACTAACACAGGCCAATCTCTCGATACTGAAGACGGGTAAGGCACGGGCTGTGCGCTTCACCACCCTGGAGGCTATCTGTCGGGAACTGAACTGTCAGCCGGGCGACATCCTGGCGTATGAGGAGAATTAAAAAAAATTATAGAATTAAAGAATTATAGAATTAGAAAATTATAGAGTATTCATTCATTATTTTAACACTATCAACAATGAAAATGAAAAAGTTTTTCGCAGCCTTGATGCTGATGGTTATCGGCACAACAGGCATGGTGGCTCAGGAAATGCCGCCAATCCCAGTGGACGACGCCGTGAGAATCGGTAAGTTGGACAATGGCTTGACTTACTACATCCGCCACAACGAGTGGCCGGAGAAGTCGGCTAACTTCTACATCGCTCAGCGCGTGGGCTCCATCAACGAGGACGACTCGCAGCGCGGTCTGGCTCACTTCTTGGAGCACATGGCCTTCAATGGCTCTGAGCACTTCCCCGGCAACGGCATCATCGACTTCACTCGTTCGCTCGGCGTGGAGTTCGGTAGCAACCTGAATGCCTACACTTCCATCGACCAGACGGTCTATCGCGTCTGCGCCGTGCCCACAACGAAGGGGCAGGCTGCCCTCGATTCTTGTCTGCTCATCCTGAAGGACTGGAGCAACGGCCTGTCGCTCGAACCCGAGGAAATCGACAAGGAGCGCGACGTGGTGCACAACGAGTGGCGTCTGGGCGAGAGCGCTCAGCAGCGTCTCATCACTCGTTCGCTCAAGGAGATGTACCCCGACTGTAAGTATGGTGAGCGTATGCCAATCGGTCTGATGGAGATCATCGACAGCTTCCAGCCGCAAACGCTGCGCAACTACTACGAGAAGTGGTATCGCCCCGACAACCAGGCTATCATCGTGGTGGGCGACATTGATGTCGACCACATGGAAGCCAAGGTGAAGGAACTCTTCGGTGGTATCGTTGTCCCCGCCGATGCTGCCCAGGTGATCGACGTGCCCGTGCCCGACAACAAGGAGGCCATCTACATCTTCGACAAGGACAAGGAGCAGATGATGAACCAGATCATGGTGTTCATGAAGCATGAGACCACTCCCGATGCCGAGAAGAGCAACATGAACTATCTCATCGAGATGTATGCCAAGGCCGTCATCGGGCAGATGCTGTCGCAGCGCCTGAACGAGATGACGCAGAATCCCGACTGCCCCTTCTTCCAGGCTTTCGCCGACGACGACACCTACATGATTTCGAAGACCAAGGATGCCTTCACCCTCATCGGCGTGCCCAAGGAGGGCAAGGACATGGAGACACTGCAAGCCCTGATCCGTGAGGCCAAGCGTGTGCGCGACTTCGGCTTCACTGCTACGGAGTATGAGCGTGCAAAGGCCGACTATCTCTCTTCTTTGGAGAAGCAGTACACCAACCGCAACAAGATCACCAACGACCAGTTTGGCAATGAGTATCGCGACAACTACCTCTCTAACGAGCCTATCCCCTCTATCGAGACGCTCTACCAGCTGATGAACATGATTGCTCCGCAGCTGCCTGTTGAGATGATCAACATGGCCCTGCCCGAGCTCATCGGCGAGACAGAGGAGAACCTCGTCGTCATTGAATGGGCCCGCGAGGCCGACGGCCTGACCTATCCCACAACGGCCGACATGAAGAAGGCTGTGGAAAGCGCACGCGCCGAACAGCTCGAAGCCTACGTTGACAACGTGAAGGACGAGCCGCTCATCAGCGAGGAGAACATGCCGAAGGCTGGTAAGATTGTCAGCGAGACAGAGAACAAGCAGTTCGGTTATAAGGAGCTGACGCTCTCTAACGGCGCGAAGGTAATCCTGAAGAAGACCGACTTCAAGGACGACGAAATCGTGATGCAGGCCTTCTCGAAGGGCGGTGAGTCGCTCTACGGCCCGAAGGACTACACCAACCTGAAGGTGTTCGACAGCGTCATCGGCATCAGCGGACTGGGCAACTTCTCCAGCAACGAGCTGACCAAGGCCCTGGCTGGCAAGAACTGCAACGCCGACCTCTCGATGGGCAAGACGCGGCAGTATATCACAGCCCACTCCACACCGAAGGACATCGAGACCATGATGCAGATGGTCTACCTCTATGTGACCGCCGTCAAGAAGGACGACAGCCAGATGCAGAACCTCATGACGCAGCTCGAAATGGCCCTGAAGAACAAGTATCTCTCGCCTGATGCAGTCTTTGCCGACACGCTCACCAACACGCTCTACTGCCACAACCCGCGCTTCGCAAGCCTCGACGTGAAGGACCTCGCCGATGTCAACTACGACCGCATCCTCGAGATTGCCCGCGAGCGCTACCAGAACATCGGACAGTTCACCTTCGTCTTCCTCGGCAACTTCGACGAGGCTACGCTCCGTCCGCTCATCGAGCAGTACATCGCTTCGCTGCCGGCTACCAAGGCTAAGCCCGAAATGTTCAAGGATGTACGCACGCTGGCTATGGGTCAGGTGAAAAACCACTTCCGCGTGAAGTCCGACTCGCCGAAGGCTACTGCCGTCCGCGTATGGAACATGACAGCTCCTTACACCTTAGAGAACAGCATCAAGCTCGACGTGGCTGGACAGATTCTCTCGCAGATCTATCTGAAGACCATCCGCGAGGACGAGAGTGCAGCCTACTCAGTGGGTGCCTACGGTGGCTTCAACCTCAGCGGCACGGATGCCATCATGCAGCTACAGGCTTACTGCCCCATGAATCCTGACAAGCAGGAAATTGCCAACCGTCTGCTCGACGAAGGCTTCGAGAACTGCACCAAGAGCATCGACACCGACATCCTGACCAAGGTGAAGGAGTACATGCTGAAGCAGGCCGACGAGGATGCCAAGAAGAATGGCCACTGGATGGGTGTCATCACCACATGGCTCGACTACGGCTTCGACTCGCACAGCGACTATAAGAAGGTTGTGGAAAGCCTCACCCCGCAGACAATGGTTGAGTTCTTCAAGCAGATCAAGGCTGCCGGCAACTGCGTTGACGTAGTCATGCTGCCTGAGACTCAGGAGTAATTTCCTCGTACAAAGGATTATCCTGAACGAGATAGTATAACCACGAACCAACGGTCGCAGGCCGAAAGGCTAAGGGTAGGCGCTGACGCGCCTACCCGCTGGTTCGTGGTTTATAATTCTTTAGGAATGTGCAAAAAATAAGTTGGTACAATGTAGGAGGTCACGTGTCCTCACGTGACACCAGTGCCGGGTGCGACGTGAGGACACATCGCCTCCTACTCAGCCAAGAACAAAACGTACCAACTTATTTTTTTACGACTACTTAAGAGCGCCATAACGAAAAAAAAGGTTATGGCAACACAGGATGTACTGAGAACAGGGTTGAGGAAACCCCCACCATCTATGCTTACTCGCTGCCCGATGTACCCAAATACAAGGGGCTGGGCGGCGTACACTACTATCTGCGCAAGAGCCACATACAGAATCCTTTTGGCGAGTGGTTCCGCTGCAACGTGAAGGATGTGGAGCGGGCCATCCACGCCGCAATGGAAAGGTGCGACAGCATGACCGAACGTATCTATGACTTCAAGATGCGACCGGAGCAGCTGAAGGCCGTTGAGAAAACCGCAGCTTACTTCCATGCCTTCAAGAAAGATCCTGACAATCGTGGACTCACGCCTCATTTCCTCTGGAATGCCAAGATGCGCTTCGGCAAGACCTTCACCACCTACCAGTTAGCTTTGAAGATGGGCTGGACAAAGGTGCTGGTGCTGACCTTCAAGCCCGCTGTGAAGACGGCTTGGGAGGAAGATTTGCTGACACACAAGGACTTCGAGGGATGGCAGTTTTGCCAAAAACAGGAAGACCGGGAGTTTAACAATGTCAACGAGCGACGGCCGTTTGTGTGTTTCGCCTCGTTCCAAGACGTGTTGGGCAAGAATGCGATGGGTGGTATCAAGGCTACCAACGAATGGATTCAGACGGTGGACTGGGACTGCATTGTCTTAGACGAGTACCACTACGGAGCTTGGGGCAAGAATGCCAAGAACTTCTACGACAAGAAAGACCCTGCACTCGGGCGCGCTATGGAGGCAGGTGAAATCATCACCGAGGATGCCGACTCCAAGAAGGAGGTGGAGGCCCGTGAACTATATGACGAGGGATTGATGCCTTTGCGCACAGGCGTTTATCTTTATCTTTCTGGCACTCCGTTCCGAGCCATCTCTACTGGCGAGTTCATTGAGGAACAAATCTATAACTGGACATACTCTGACGAGCAGGCTGCCAAAGAACAATGGAAGGGAGACGACAACCCATACGCCCAACTGCCAAAGATGGTGATGCTGACCTATCAGATGCCAAAGAGCATCAGCGAGATTGCCTCGCAGGGAGAGTTCGATGAGTTCGACCTGAATGAGTTCTTCCGTGCTGAGAGCCTCACCCCCATCTCCTCTCCAAAGGGCGAGGGGGAAGCCTGCGGTTTCGTTCATGAGGAATATGTTCAGAAGTGGCTGGACTTGATACGTGGCACCTTTACCGAGAATATCGTCACGGAACTGAAGCAAGGAAAGGAGCGTCCGCCAATGCCTTTCTCTGACAGTCGCCTACTGAGCTATTTGCAGCATACTTACTGGTTCCTGCCCAGTGTGGCTGCTTGCAAGGCTATGGCCAAACTGCTGAGAAAGCGAGCCAACCGCTTCTTTGACGACTATGAGGTCATCGTGGCAGCAGGCAACGAGGCCGGTATGGGTGCCAAGGCGGTGGAGCCGGTCTATCAGGCGATGGGCGATCCTCAACGGACGAAGACCATCACGATTTCTTGCGGCAAACTCTCTACGGGCGTGACCGTGAAACCTTGGACGGGCATCATGATGCTAAGAAACACCACGTCGCCAGAGACCTATTTCCAGGCTGCCTTCCGTGTGCAGTCACCTTGGACTGCTAAGGACGAAGAAGGCAACGAGGTCATCCTGAAACCACTCTGCTATGTCTTCGACTTTGCACCCAATCGAGCCCTCCGGCAGGTGGAGGAATACAGCTGTCAGTTGAATGTGGAGGAGAGCAATCCGGAGAAGAAAGTGGCCGAGTTTATCAAGTTCCTACCCATTCTGGCCTATGATGGTTCGTCGATGAAGGAAATTGATGCCGCAGGTGTGCTGGATATGGCCATGAGCGGCACGACGGCCACGTTGCTGGCTCGCCGTTGGGAGAGTGCCGTCTTGGTGAATGTGGATAACACCACCCTACAGTGTCTGTTGAACAATCCTGAGGCGATGAAGGCGCTGATGAACATCGAGGGATTCCGCAGCCTGAATGCCGACATCGAGACCATCATCAACAAGTCGGAACACGTGAAGCAGGTCAAGAAGACGAAAGACCCTGCACAGATGACGTCAAAGGAGAAGAAACTGCTGACTGACGAGGAGAAGGAATACAAGAGCAAGCGCAAAGAGATTCAGGAAAAGCTCATCAAGTTTGCCACGCGCATACCTGTATTTATGTATCTCACCGACTTCAGGGAATATTCGCTCAAAGATGTCATCATGCAACTTGAGCCAGAGCTGTTCCGCAAGGTGACGGGACTTACGCTGAAGGACTTCAGTCTGCTGGTGAGCTTAGGCGTATTCAATAGCGACCTGATGAACGATGCTGTCTACAAGTTCAAGCGTTACGAGGACTCATCACTTGAATATACGGGAATCAGTACACATACAGGAACCGTCATCGGAGGTTGGGATACGGTGAAAGACACTGCGACAGGAAAGGACGAAACCACAGAGATGAGACCTGATACAAAGTCAGGGGAACAAGCTGCACCATGTTTATAATTCTCTAATTTTTTAATTTTCTAATTCTTTGTTTTCCTCCTTGTCGCTTTCGGGAATCTTAAACGACAGGGGGATGGTGAACTTCACATGCACGGCCTCGCCGTTTTGCTTGCCGGGAATCCAGCGCGGCATGGCCATCACCACCCTCAGAGCCTCTGCGTCGAGTTCGGGTGCTATGCTTCTCATCACCTTCGCATCGCGCACCTCTCCCGACTTGTCCACCACGAACGTAACGATCACGCGGCCTTCAATGCCTTGGTCTACACACGATTGCGGGTACTTGATGTTCTCGCCTATCCAGATGCCCAAGGCCGAGATACCACCAGGGAACTGTGGCATTTCGTCCACCACATCGTAGGTCTTCACCTGACCGATGGTGTCTGTCTTCACCTCTGTTGCCGTCTGCCTGATCTCGACAGGCGCGGCAACTTCCTCCACAGCCTGTTCCACTTTGCTCACACTCGGATGGGCGAAGGCCACCACGGCCAGGGCGCCCACGGGCAGCAGAGTCAATGCTCTGAGACTCTGCCAGCCATTCGTCTTTTGTTTCTTCATCATTGTAATTCTCCTTTTTAGTGATTTTTGATTAAAGCTATTGGCCAGGGCGAATGCGCATTCGCCTACAGTCCGGCGTATCAGCAGCATCTGATACTGCTTGGAATCGATTCCTCTACTGATTACTTTCTCATCGGCTTCATACTCATGCACCTCGCGAAGGTCGCGGCGCAACAGCCATGCAGCAGGGTTGAACCACTGGAACACACAAAGCAAGTCGCACAGCAAGGCATCCAGCGAGTGCCACTGGTACACATGAGCCATATACCTATTATATATATTACGCGCGCGAGGGTGAAAGGCCATACTTCGTTCGTCGTTTGTCCTTCGTCCTTCATGATTCTTAATTCTTCGAACCCCTCTATCTCTATCATGCCTTGCGCGAGAGCCGATGGCTCGCTCAGCGTCAAGTGAATGGTGGGCAGCACCAGCGATGCCGCCATCACGACGAGCAGCACGCAGCGGTTCAGTCGGTGCGTCGTCAGCCGGCGAAGCAAAAGCTCGTAAACGCACATAAAGGCCATCAGGCATAGGGCCGTCTTCAGTGTATATACTATCATCTTCCTAATGGTTTCTACGTTCTTCGTTCTTCATTCTTCACTCTTCATTCTCCACCTCCCGGATCAGCTCTTTCAGTTCGTCGATGGATATTTTCTCTTCCCTTACCAAGGTGGAGACTGCATTAAGGTAGGAGCGACCGAAGAACTGGTCTACCACATTCTTCAGCGAACCGCCCCGATAATCGTCTTTCGAAAGTGCTGCTTCGTACTGGTAGCAGCGGGCTGTCAAGGCGCGGTGAGTCACAAACCCTTTCTCCTCCAATATCTTCACCAAGGTCGAGAGAGTATTTACGTGTGGCTTCGGATCGGGATAGTGGGCTTGCAACTCCCGCACCTGCATCGGGCCGTGCGCCCAAAACAGATTCATGATTTCCTCTTCTTTCTGAGTCAGTGTCTTCATTTTTTTGTCTTGTTTGATGATTACGGCTGCAAAGTAACTAAAAAGTTTAGTTACATAACTAATTTTTTTAGTTAATATGAATTAAAAAAATTAGTTGTTAAATCTATTCTATACAAATTAACAAAAAACATGCTTAATTCTTCATCTATCATTCTTCATTTTTCATTCTTTTTCGTACCTTTGCATCCGAAATGGAAGATATGAACAAGAGTAAGGCTAACGGCGGCGACAATGAGCTGGTGCGCCGCATAGCCGAAAAGAAATACGAGTTTGGCTTCACTACCGATGTCAATACGGAGATTATAGAACAGGGTCTGAACGAAGATATTGTGCGACTGATCTCTGCCAAGAAGCACGAACCAGAGTGGATGTTGGAGTTCCGCCTGAAGGCTTTCCGCCACTGGCAGACGCTGCAGCAGCCCATCTGGGGGCATCTCCATCTGCCGCCCATCGACTATCAGGCGATTTCTTATTATGCCGACCCGATGGCTAAATCGAGGAGCGGGAAGCAAGGAGCTGGAAGCGAGAATGGCAAGATAGACCCCGAGTTAGAGAAGACGTTCGACAAGTTAGGCATTCCTTTGGAGGAGCGCTTAGCCTTGAGTGGCAATACCGCCGTGGATGCCATCATGGACTCCGTATCGGTGAAGACCACCTTCAAGGAGAAGCTTCGCGAGAAGGGCGTCATCTTCTGCTCCATCGGCGAGGCCATCCAGCAGCATCCCGACTTGGTACGCCAGTATTTAGGTACCGTGGTGCCCTATCGCGACAACTTCTATGCTGCGCTGAACAGTGCCGTGTTCAGCGACGGTTCGTTTGTGTACATCCCGAAAGGCGTGCGTTGCCCGATGGAGTTGAGCAGCTATTTCCGCATCAATGCCCGCAACACGGGACAGTTTGAGCGGACGCTCATCGTGGCCGACGACGATGCCTACGTGAGCTATCTTGAAGGCTGCACCGCTCCGATGCGCGACGAGAACCAGCTGCATGCCGCCATCGTGGAGATTATCGTGATGAACCGTGCAGAGGTGAAATACTCCACCGTTCAGAACTGGTATCCGGGCGATGAGCAGGGGCGCGGCGGTGTGCTGAACCTGGTGACGAAACGTGGCGAACTGCGCGGCGAACGCTCGAAGCTGTCGTGGACGCAAGTGGAGACGGGCAGCGCCATCACGTGGAAATACCCCTCTTGTGTGCTGCGCGGCGATGACTCTGTGGCTGAGTTCTACAGCGTGGCCGTGACGAACAACTATCAGGAGGCCGACACGGGCACGAAGATGATCCACTTAGGGAAAAACACGAAATCGACCATTATCTCGAAAGGTATCTCTGCGGGCCATTCGCAGAACTCCTACCGCGGACTGGTGCGTGTGGGAATGAAGGCCGTCAACGCGCGCAACTATTCATCGTGCGACTCCCTGCTGTTGGGTAGCGAGTGCGGTGCGCACACTTTCCCCTATATGGATGTTCACAACGACACGGCGGTGGTGGAGCATGAGGCCACGACGAGCAAGATTTCAGAAGACCAGCTCTTCTATTGCAATCAGCGCGGCATTGGCACGGAGCAGGCTGTGGGCCTCATCGTCAACGGCTATGCCAAGGATGTGCTCAACAAGCTGCCGATGGAGTTTGCCGTAGAGGCGCAGAAGCTGCTGAGCGTTTCGTTGGAGGGAACGGTTGGATAGGAAATACACGTCATGAAAATTAGTGAAATCCATAGTAAGAAAGAAGAATAATGAGATATTCTGAATATAAAAAAAATCAAGTTTCGCAAGTTCCTAACTTGCCAGTTTTAATTGATAGATTTCAACGAAATGACTGAGTTTGTCCGACCGATTCACGAGCATGTCAAGGATTTGTTCATCCTCGATATTGAAGCACTCTGCGATTTCGCGGACGATCTCAAGTATCATATCCCAGATTCTCTCCGTG
>FLNX01004410.1_pt1 | contig 26524 bp, 15 predicted proteins | sample 1140341 | NCBI WGS metagenome assembly FLNX01 (sample SAMEA3878208, study PRJEB12797) | bioreactor metagenome | biome: Moose rumen | place: Sweden | collected 2011-10 | reverse complement strand
GGAGAAAGCATATACCGACTGGACGAATCCGCATGACGGTATCTTTGTCAACCACCTCGACTATGCCAAGTGGTATGCCACACAATGGGCGCTCCGTATGATGGATGTCGTCAGAAACTACGAGCCTGACTTCATCTATACCGACGGCATCACACAAGGACCTTTCGTGGGTAATGGTACGGGGACAGGCTATAAGTGTAATGCGATGCAGACGGTGCTTGCCGATTACTATAACCGCACCCTGAAGCGTCGGGGCGAGGTGAACACCTTCAGCATCATCAAGTTCCGCAAACCGACCAACGGTGCCGTGAACACCGCTGAGTGGGACTTTCCCGACAGCATCATCACCTCACAGGCTTGGATCCGTGAGGCTCCTGTCGGTGACTGGTTCTATGCGCCGGGCTTCACCTACGACGCACCCTCTGTCATCCGTTTCATCATCGAGGCTATCAGCCGTGACGGGAATGTGGCACTGAACATCCCCCTGCGTCCTGACGGCTCCATCGAGGACGACTGTGTCAAGATGTTGGAAAGGGTAGGGCAGTGGCTAAACATAAATGGACAGGCAGTCTATGGCAGTCGTGCGTGGACGACGCTCGGAGAGGGTGAGATGGTGAACGGGAAACTGCGGACCCTCCCTGGTGGTAACCTGCGAAAGAAACATGCCGACTTCCAATATGCGCCAGAGGATATCCGTTTCACCGTCGGCAAGGACAACAACCTCTATGCTTTCTGCATGGCGGCACCTGAGGAGGGACAGACCGTCACTGTCAAGAGCCTTGCCAAGGGAGCACTGCAGGTGAAGCGTGTCACCCTGCTCGGCTGTGACGGGCAAGTGAAGTGGAGTCAGACTGCTGACGGATTGCGTATCAAGTGCCCCAAGACTATCCCTAACCAACCTGCCATCGTGTTCTGTATCGAGAGGTGAGAGCATCACCCAGCCATGGCTCACGGTTTCTTTCTGCTCGTTCCTGCTCTGTGCTGACAGTCCGCACTCCACCGATGCCATGGCGAGGACAATGTCACTCCAGATGACTTCCGTCTCGTATTTTTTGCACTTTTAACGGCGTAGAGAAAATAATTAGCGGATTATTTTGTAACTTTGCGGACGATTTGATATAATAACGTGATATGGTCAGAAAGAAATATTCGATAAACAAGAATAAAACGGAGAGATGGAAGGCTGACGTGCAGAAATCTGTCTTGTTTTATAATGACTGGTTTCTGAACTTTGCGCCTGAGACTTATATAAATGCTCGAAAGGAAGCCATTGACAAGGTGGAGAGTGCCTTCCAAAAGACGGAATGCTTTAATTCTCTGTCTATTGACATGTTGAAAAATACGCCCGAAGCCATCACGATTCTACGCTTGTCAACCACACCGCCATTGGCACGTGACAGACTCATTGGGCTGGCTAATGTTTCTGGCAACCTGATACAGAAAATGGAAACAGGCCGATTTCCTCCGAAAATGAAACAAGAAGAAATCGACGCATCACTTGACCGCATCATCGAAATCATCAGCCGTCTGCTTGACAATGACATTATGCCTTGGCTTGAGCGAAAATCCTATCCACATGAAATAGACAGGATGTTGGCGACACAAGTTATCGGCGACCGTGTCTGTGGTTCACTTTCAGACCCTATCATACGCAACGAGCAGGAAAGACGCCAACTAAATAGCATCAGCGAATATCTTAACGACAAAGGATACCGCTTTGTTGAGTCGAAAGACCTTGAAGGTTTTCAAACAATGGAGTGTGGAACATATACCTATCATCTGAACGTGCCAGCGAAGCAGAGAGACGGGAAGAGCGTAAACATGCCCATTGATGTTGTTATCAAGCGCAAGGATGCTAAAGCAGATGAACTACCTATCTTAATTGAATGTAAGTCTGCTGGAGATTTTACGAATACTAATAAGCGCAGAGAAAGGAAGAGGCGACAAAGATTGAGCAGTTGAAGTTGAAATACGGCAACAAGGTGGAATTTGTGCTTTTCCTCTGTGGATATTTTGATAGTGGATATTTAGGCTATGAGGCTGGTGAGGGAATCGACTGGATCTGGGAGCATCGAATAGCAGACTTTGAGAAACTTGGTCTTTAAATGGAAGAAAGAGAAGTACAACGAAAGAAAATACAAGACGCTCTTGACGCGAAGAAGACGCAGAAAGACCGTAATGTGATGGGGCAGTACTCTACGCCCTATCCGCTCGCTATTGGCATTATGCACTATATGCGAAATCTACTTGGCACCGATGATGTTTCGTTCATCGAACCATCTATCGGTATGGGCGTTTTCTACTCAGCCTTCACCGATGCCTTTCATGGAGGCGGACGGGCTCTCGGTTTTGAAATTGATCCGCACTATTTCAATCCAGCCAAAGAGTTTTGGAAGGGTACGAGTCTGGAAATGAGATGCATTGACTTCCTCAGCCAAAAGGCAGACGAGCAATTCGACATGCTGGTGACTAATCCGCCATACGTGCGCCATCATCATATAGAAAACGAGACAAAAATACGGCTTCAAGATGAAGTTCTTTGCCAGACTGGGATTAAAATTTCCGGTCTCGCAGGACTCTACTGCTATTTCATGATGCTCTCAGTTGCTTGGCTCAAAGACGGTGGACTGTCCTGCTGGCTCGTCCCCAGCGAGTTCATGGATGTCAATTATGGTGAGGCTGTCAAACGCTATCTCTTGCAGAATGTAGAGTTGCTGCATATTCACCGCTTCAGGGCTGACGACCTTCAGTTTGCCGACGCACTTGTCAGTTCCTGCATTGTCGTGTTCCGAAAAAACAAACCAACAGCCACTCATGAGGTGAAGTTCACTCTCGGAGGAACAATCAACAACCCAGAGGTAATCAGAAATATCAGTGTGTGCCAACTGAAGGCAAAAAACAAATGGACAAACTTGTTCACCAATGAACTTCCGACAAACGAGCCACAAGCCACGCTTGGCGACTTCTTCACAGTGAAACGAGGAGTAGCCACTGGTGACAACGACTTTTTCATTCTCGATCAAGAAACGATTGCCCGTTATGATATACCAAAGGAATTCCTGCGACCTATACTGCCGAGCCCACGATATATAAAGGGCGACCGAATTGGCAGCCTGAATGGATTGCCCATCGTTGAACGCCAGCAGTTCCTCTTCTCTTGCAGCCTCCCTGAAAGTTGTTTGAAAGAACGCTATCCGAAGGTTTGGGAGTATGTCAACGAAGGTTATGAGCGCGGTGTGCAGAAAGGTTATGTTTGTAGCCGCCGCAATCCGTGGTATTCGTGTGAAGAGCGTGAGCCTGCCGCCATAGTTGTCCCCTATATGGGGCGGTCAGAAACAAGTAATCGACTCTTCCGCTTTATATTGAACGACTCAAAAGCCATCACCACAAACGTCTATTTGCTGCTTTATCCCAAGCCCCAGTATGCCCAGTGCATGAAAAACAAGGAGGTGCTGACCGAGATATGGCATGAATTAAACACAATACCCACAGAGACACTCTCAAGCAACGGACGGTTCTATGGTGGAGGACTACACAAAATGGAGCCCAAGGAACTAATGCATACCCCTGCAAATGGTATAGCGACACTCTTAAATAACCATACAGCATTTAAGCAACTTACTCTATTTGAATAGTCAGATTGATGATAAAGGCATTTTAGAAACAATGCTAAACATTTATCTGCCTTTTTTATTTCGGCATCGATTACATACACGTCGCCATCAGCATCTATCAAGACATTTCTTGGAACAAGATCCCAGACGACATAATCGCCATTTGTGAAACGTCCTTCCGCAATGCGAGAAGACGTAACATTCTGAGAATTAACAATAATTACCAATGGTTAGTAACAAACTTATCGGTGGGTTCATTGTCATCAGAAATAAATTTAGTATCTTTGCATCGGTTACGAACGAAAAGTAACTATTAGTATAATAACTAAAACATATTGAGACAATGAAAAGAATGGATTACAACTTTGCGCATAGCGCACAGGGAATGATGAAACAGGACGAGAAACCCGCTGCTTGCGGTGCCGCCTGTGGTACAAGTGACAAACCTGCTGAGGAGAAGCCCGCTGCTTGCGGAAGTGCCTGTGGTGCCGGTGACAAGCCTGAGGAGAAACCCGCTGCTTGCGGTTCTGCCTGTGGTGCCGGTGAGAAATAAGCACGATGGACTACTTCGCCTTCCAGTGGCATATTACTGACGAGTGCGACCAACGTTGCAAGCACTGTTACATCTTCTCCGAGGGACATCCCAAACTGGTGGAGATGCCTTGGGACAGACTGGTGGCGGTGCTTGCAAACGTGGAGCGCATGGCAGAGCGGATGCAGCGTACACCTTATTTATATATAACAGGTGGCGACCCTATCCTGCACAGTTGCTTTTGGAGTTTCCTGAACATGATACACTCCAAAGGGATTCCCTTCACCATCATGGGCAACCCGTTCCATCTGACGGATGAGGTATGTCGAAGGATGAAGTCACTGGGATGCAGGAAGTATCAGTTGTCGTTAGACGGACTGCGTGAGACGCATGACCGTTTCCGCAAACCCGGCTCCTTCGACGCGACACTACGTGCCATCGAGACCATTCGCAAGAGTGGGATGCATTGTGCCATCATGTCGACCATCTCTGCGGCGAACTTCGATGAGGTCCCGCAGTTGATTGATGTCATCGTGGAGCACAAGGCAGACATCTTCGCCTTCGGACGATATTGTCCTACAAGCGAGGACCGGGCGCACCAGGAGACATGGCATGTGGAGCCGGAACGCTATCGTGACTTCCTGGAGAAGTGCTGGGCGAAGTTCGAGCAGTACAAGGACTCGGAAACGACCTTCAACCTGAAGGATCACCTCTGGACGCTGTTTCTCTATGAGAAAGGGCTCTTCAAGATTCCTGAGGGTCTTGACGAGGACACCATCTACGACGGCTGCAACTGTGGCAACTGCCACTTTACGATTTCTGCTGAAGGAAGGCTGATGGCTTGCCGCCGCTTTGAGAGTTATGTGGGTACGGTCGATGAAGAACTATACGATGTCTTCCACGGTCCGAAGATGGACGGGTATCGCCAGCACGAACGCTTCGAGAAGTGCCGTCAGTGCGAACTGCTCCGTTTCTGCCGTGGCTGTCCTGCTGTCGCCTACGGATATACCAAGAATTTCTATGCGCCAGATCCACAATGCTGGCACAAGTGAGAGCAGAGCCAAGTTTATTTAGGCTATGCCGAGCGCAGTATCAGTATCGACGAAGTCAATGTTGGAAAGAGTTGAAGGATTATGAACTTATTTGAACTTATCAAATACCGCCGTTCCATCCGCAAGTACGAGGAACGGCAGATACCAAGGGAAGACCTGGAGAAAATCATAGAGGCAGGCCTTTATGCCCCCAATGCAGGCGGCGGCCAGCGCAGCATGATTGTTGCCTTGCGTGATCCGAAACTGACAGAGACCATCGGTAAGATGAACCTGGGTAAGATGGACAGAAGTCGACTGGCAGGCAGTTTCGTATCCAAGGAGCAGCCCAGTATTATCGACGACCCTACCATCAAGAGTGGCTTCTATGGTGCCCCTACGGTATGCGTGGTCTTTGCTCAGGGTAATTTTCTCTATAGTATCCCCGATGCTTTCTGCTGTGCGGAGAATATGGTGCTGGCGGCAACCGAGTTAGGCATCAGTTCCTGTATCATTGCCCGTGGTGAGGAGACCTTCGACAGTGACTACGGTCACCAGTTGATGTACGACTGGGGGGTACCGCTCGGCTATGTTGCCCGTTGCTTTGTGCTGTTGGGGTATTGCAAAGGCGACTACCCGAAAGAGAAACCCCGTAAGTCTGGACGATGTGTTATTATAGATGGAGAATAAATGAAATTACATTTTATCTTATTTTTTACATCAACCATCACTATTTTTGCTATCTAACTGATATTAAGTTAATTAAGTAGTGTAGGTTGCTATCTCAAACCATCACCATACATTCACAAAATACTACTATTTGATAGAAAATAGGTGATTTTTATCACTTAAACTACAAATAAACCATTTATTTACAGGCAGTTCCATAATAGTTACCCTAAAGGGAACTGCCAGTTCCCTTTAGGGTAACTAACAGTTTCATTTGGGGGAACTAATAGTTTCCATTGTTGGAACAAGTGGGAACTATTATCAGAACGAACCGTCTATGCTACCCGGACACCCCTTAAACAGTGGAATAGTGTAGGTTAGGCTTTCGTTTTGAAAGTAACCAATTCAAGATTGCTCAATGCATACAGAGGGACAATGTCCACATGCCGTCGCTCGAAATCATCCTTAGGGTCATCATAGTCAAACTTACCGAAGTTTTCCAGTGATGTCCTGACGGCTTCGTGCAACTTACGCTTTCTCATGAAGATCCAGAGGCTCTGCATACTTCCCTGTGTGCTCGCCTTCACTTCTACGGGAAGCACCTTACCGTCACGCGCCCTCAGATAGTCCACTTCTGCATTGCTGCCTTTTTCTGTGTTCTGCCAATAGTGCATCTCAGGTTTCTGGAAGCAGTCGCGATATTTCTTCATTTCGAGCCCGGCGAACATCTCTGAGGTGCCCCCCTTGTTTACTAAATCAATGTCTGATGCTGTCAGGATGTCGGCTGCAGGGATGTCCAGCATGGTCAGCATCACCCCTAAGTCGAAGAACAGATATTTCACGTAACTGTTGTTCTCCTCTGCCCCGAGAGGGACACCTGTGCCGTCAGTGTGCTTCACGGGTGTTATCAGCCCCGCAAGTGTCAGCAGATTCAGAGCCTCTCTGACAACTGAAGAGTGTACATCCCTGGCAGCCATGGCATAAACAAACTTGTTGCCAACCTGAAGCGCCACCGAACGGAGCACTTGGCGGAGTAAGACGGGAGATACACGCTTCTTATATTTATTGAAATCGTCTTCGTATGTCTGAATGATGTCTGTGTGGACACGGGACACCTCGATATAACTGTGCGACTCTATCCATTCCATCACAGCAGATGGCATGCCGCCCACAAGATAGAATGTGCGGATCTGGTCGACCAGATCCTTATGTGCCTTATCCGTCAACGGCTCTTCACTTGTGGCTTTCTTCTTATAGCCGATGGTCATGTCGAGTCCCTGCGCCATCAGGAATTCGTCAAACGAGAAGGGATACATATAGAGCGAGCGTATTCTGCCTACACCGAAAGAAGGCAGTTCTTCCAACGCGAACTCCAACAGGGAGCCTGCTGCTATGACATGCAGTTCTGGATAGTCTTCTTTGAAATAGCGAAGCGACATGATAGCCTCCTTTGAGATTTGTATTTCGTCGATGAACAGAAGCGTCTCTCCAGGCACGATGGGAATACCCAGTGTGCCACTTAACTTCTCGCATGTTTTTTTGACATCGATGTTCTCAGGAAACATCTGGAGCAGGTCTGGCTGCTTTTCCAGATTAATTTCCACAAAATAACGGAACTGTTTGCCGAGTTCCCTGACAGCAGTAGACTTGCCCACTTGTCGGGCACCACGAATCAGGAGCGGCTTACGACGTGGGGAATCTTTCCATTCAATCAGTTGTCTGTCTATATGTCTCTTATAATATGTCATATCATCCTCCCATTTGCTTTCTTGGCGGCAAAGTTATAAAAAATATCCAAAAGTCGGGGCAAAAAACTACGGAAATTATCCAAAATACTACCCAAAACCAAAAGTCGGGGCAAAAAACACGCACTTTTATCCAAAAGTAAGGGCATTCCGTCACCTACACAGGGCGCTTGCACAGATACTTGCGTTCGAAAATACAAAGAAAAACAAGTTTTCCTTTTGTGTTTTGCTCACTAAATCGTATCTTTGCATCCAGAAAACGATGAACTAAGAACATGAAACTACTACATCGATTACAAATACTATTGTTGACCGCCCTGTTGCCGCTGACGGCACATGCCACTCATTTATATACGGATGAAGAACTGTCGTCCAATCTGGTGACGAGTTTGTGTCAGGACCAACAGGGCTATATCTGGGTTGGCACGGAATACGGTCTGAACAAGTTTGACGGTGTTCACTTCACCCAGTATTACCACGACGACAGTAACACCCATTCCCTTTCTGACGATATCGTCCGTCTGCTGATGACCGACCGTGACGGCACGGTGTGGATAGTAAGCAACAGTGGCGTGCAGCGATACAACCGGATGTCCGACAGTTTTGAGTCCCTCCTGTTCTACGGCAGTCCCCAGGCGAATATCAACGACATCCGGCAGACTGCATCCGGCAAGATTTGGCTGATGAGTGCCAATGACGGTATCTTCGAGGTGAATACCGACGATATGACAGCGGTTCCCGTGGAGCGTGTCAACCGTCTGATACAGAAGAAGGAGGAGGGTGACAATATGTATATTGACAGCAAGGACCGCCTGTGGTTAGGCTATCGGATGTCGGGACTGCAGATGATTGACCTGAAGACAGGCAAGAGCCGCTACTATGACGAGCAGCAGTTGAATGCGCGACGTCCTTGTGATATTACCGAGGACCCGCAGCGGCGGCTCACCATCACCTCCTATAGCGAGATCATGCAACTAAACGAGCAGACCATGCAGTTTGAGACCGTTATCTCCTATCCCCGCAGTTCCGTATTGTATATCTACAAGACACCTGGGCAGCAGTATTTCATCGGTACTATGGGAAGCGGTCTGTGGAGGGTTGACTTCACCAAGCGGGAGGTCAGTACGGTAGATCTTCAACTGAATGAGCAGTTAGAGCAGGGGATCACCAAGGTACGCGCATTTCTGGAAGACCGTAACGGCAACCGCTGGATAGGTTGTTTCCAAAAAGGACTGGTGTTCCTCCCCGCAAAAGCCAACGTCTTCCATTATTTGGGACTGCGCCAGATGGCGACTGACAATGGCAACATCCTGCGTGCCGTCTTTACCGATAAGAACCGCCATTTGTATATCTGTCAGGAACAGGGAGGTATCACGGATGTCACCTATGACGGAAAGACACTGCGCCACTGGATGGGTGAGCATACTGTCATGACGATGTATGCCGACCAACAGGGGTCCTTCTGGGCTGGCACTTTCCGCAACGGACTGTTTAGGATTGACCCGCAGACAGGGAAGGAGACATGGATACCCTCAACAGGTACTCAGCGTATCGGCAGTATCACCCAGGACAAGCAGGGGAACATCTATACCGCTGCGTTCAATGACGGGTTGCACAGTTATACCCCCCCCAACGGCATGGCGGAGCGTGTACTGGGCAAGGGCAACCTCGATCTCCACAACAAGTATCTGAACACGCTCTTCACCGATAAGGACGGTTGCATCTGGATAGGACATTACTACGGCATTGATGTCTATGACCCCAAGACCGACCGACTGGTGGACATCCCCGTTGACTCGATGTTGCGCCCCGCCATCGTCTATGCCATCACGCAGTCATCGGACGGGGCAATGTGGATAGCCAGTAACAAAGGACTCTTTAAATATAATAAGGTGGGACAGTGGAAACGCTATACCACCAAAGACGGACTGCCCAACGATATTGTCTGCGGACTCGTCATCACTAAGGACGGCACCCTCTGGATAAGTACCTACCGCGGACTGGCACAGATGACACCTGACGGAACCTTCACCCGTTACTACCGTGGCAACGGTTTGCGGGAATGGTCATACCTGCGTGGTGTCTTCACCCATTCCGTTATTGGCGAGGTCATCATGGGGCATCAGAACGGTATCACCTATTTCGCCCCGAAGGACATTCTCAAGGACCAGTTCGAGCAGGGTATCACCCTGACGGGAATGCGTCTGGCGAATACCGACGTGAATGGCACCATGCTGTCGGGCGGTAAGCATATCATCACCCAGTCGTTAGAGACGACGACGGACATCACCATCTCCTATGAGGACAATACGTTCAGTCTGCGCTTCTCGTCGATGGACTTCCGGGACGCACAGAACGTACACTATGAGTATCGGTTCAGTGACGAGCCGAAAGAGTTATGGCACCAGACCGCCTCTGGGGTCTGCGAGATCTTCTTCACCCACCTGGCGGTAGGAAGTCATCGGCTACAGGTCAGGGCATACGACAATGGGGTATACTCACCCGTCAAGGAACTCACCATCCATGTCACCCCACCATGGTACCGCTCATGGACGGCGTATCTGTTCTACCTGCTGCTACTTGCCACCTTCGCCGTACTGTGGTGGCGGTATTACTGGAACAAGCGGCAGGCGGAGACCAACGAGGAGAAAATCAAGTTCTTCGTGGATATCAGCCATGAGTTGCGCTCCCCGCTGACCCTTATCAAGAGTCCCCTCGACAAACTGCTGAAGGGCAGTCATGACCCGGAGACGACCCATGCCCTGCTGAACATGGAGCGTAACACCAACCGTCTGCTGACACTGGTCAACCAGATACTGAGCATCCGTAAGATAGAGAAGGGGCAGATGAAACTGCATTTCGCGGAGACAAACTATGGAGAGTTCATCGATGAGATATGCCATGACTATGACTATCAGGTGGAGAAACGGCAGATCAAGTTGACCTTCGACAACCAAGCACCCAATATGAAGGTGTGGATAGACCGTAAGAACTTTGACAAGGTGGTGGCAAACCTGTTGAGCAATGCCATCAAATATGTGGAGGACGAGGGCGAGATACAGGTGGTGCTTCGTCAGACAGAGAAAAATCAGGCGGAACTGGTGGTCAAGGACAATGGTCCCGGTATTGATGAGAATCAGTTGAAGAGGGTCTTCGAGCGTTTCTACCAGACTTCCGTACGTCCCGCAGCAGGACAGATGAGTTATGGTATCGGGCTGAACCTGACCCAGAAGATGGTCAAACTGCATAGCGGTATGATAGAGGCGCACAACCGTACCGACGGGCATGGCTCAGCGTTCGTGGTGCGCCTGCCACTGGGTAACGCTCATCTGCCACAGGACCAGTTGGTGGATGATGAGTATTTCACCTCCTCCTTCGTTCCCGAGGAGAAAAAGGTGATAACGACAGATATGGAGCGTCCTAAGAAAGTCAGGAAGAAGACGACCTACCATGTGGTGGTCGTGGATGATGACGAGGAGTTACGCTCCTTTTTGGAGACAGAGTTGGGAGCCACCTATCATGTGCATGCCTATTCTGACGGTAAGAAAGCATTGGAGGGCATTGCTGATATCGTGCCCGACCTGGTGATTACGGATGTCGTGATGCCGGAGATGGATGGTATTGAACTGCTGAAACGCATCAAGAGCAGTACGAAGACCAGTCATATCCCCGTTATCCTGTTGACGACAAAGACCGCACAGCAGTCACGTATTGAGGGACTGGAGCAGGGTGCCGAGGCGTACATCGACAAGCCTTTCAACTTGGAGGAACTGGAGGCACGTGCCGCCAGTCTGATAGCCAACCGTCTCCGTGTGAGAGGCAAGTTCTCGGGTATACAGGAGCAGACAGGTGTTGTGCGACAGGTGGAACTGAAAGGTATCGATGCCTCGTTGATGGATAAGATTATGAAGGCTATCAACGAGCGCTTGGACGACAGTGACTTCAATGTGGAGGCACTTGCTGAAGAGGTAGGACTGAGCCGTACCCAGTTGTACCGTCGTGTGAAAGACCTGACAGGTATCACCATTGGCGAGTTTATCCGTAACCTACGCATGCAGCAGGCCGCCAAGTTGCTTGCCGCTGGTGACGTCTCTGTGTCGCAGGTCACCTATGCCGTCGGCTTCGCCAATCCGACCAATTTCACCGCTGCCTTCAAGAAGTATTTTGGGGTCACTCCATCAGAGTATATTGCCAAGCATCAACGGGAGAAATGGGGCAGTGACACAAATTCAGTAGAGGATGAAACAAAATCATCAGATGACTAAACAAATCATGGGGTTTAGAAAATTATAAGCAAAGCCCGTCTTATTAATATATCGTAACTTTGCACTCGTCGATAGAGACTCTTTTCTCTTCGGCGAGTGTAATTTTTTTAGGTATATAACCAAACTATAAATAAATCAAGTATGAGAAAAAAGATCTTTAGAAGACTCCTCTTCCTCTTGACCTTCATGCCGGTGAGCATGATGGCGCAAGAGGCGATGACGGTGTCTGGTAACATCGTGGATGCTACAGGTGAGCCGCTGATTGGCTGTACCGTCCAGCAGAAGGGTGGATCAGCAGGTACCGTGGCAGACTTGGATGGAAACTTCAAAATCCAGGTGCCGAAGAATGCCACACTGGTTTTCTCTTTCATCGGTTACAAGACACAAGAGATCAAGGCTTCTACCACCATGAAAGTGGTGATGAAGGAGGACTCCCATGTAATGGACGAGGTCGTGGTAGTCGGTTACGGTACAATGAAGCGTAGCGACATCACGGGTTCTGTCGTCTCTGTGAAGGCAGAGGACATGCAGCAGACCAGTTCCTCGACGATGGACCAGATGCTGCAAGGACGTGCCGCAGGTATGCAGTTGACCTCCAACAGTGGTGCCGCAGGTGGTAGTACCAGCATCCAGATTCGTGGTGTCAACTCTCTGAACTCCTCGAATGAGCCTGTGTATGTCATCGACGGCGCCATCATCACCTCGGAGGCTGGTGCCGACGTGTTCTCGAACCCCCTTGCCGACCTGAACCCGAACGATGTGGAGAGCATCGAGATTCTGAAAGACGCCTCCGCTACCGCTATCTATGGTGCCCAGGCGGCAAATGGTGTCATCATCGTGAATATGAAGAAGGGTTTTGAGGGCAGTGCTCCTAAAATCAATTTCAAGGCGCAGGTAGGTTTTGACATGCTGCCTAAGAAACTCGACGTGATGGATCTCCATCAGTTTGCGGAGTGGGCTCGTGAGGCGAACCTGCAGCGTTCGACGGCAAAGGAGAGTGATATGTTTGCCAACCCCGCCACCCTCGGTGCTGGTGCCGACTGGCAGGACGCACTTTTCCGCACGGGTCTTCGTCAGGAGTATAATATCTCTGTACGTGGTGGTGGCAAGGGCGTGAACTACAGTCTGTCGGGTGGTTACTTCTCGCAGGAGGGTATCACCATCAACAACGACTTCTCACGTATCACCCTGCGTGGTGCCATCGACGTGAAAGCGTATAAGTGGCTGGACCTCGGTGCTACCTTCAACCTCGGACAGTCGAACCGTAACACGGGTATGGCATCGTGGGACGTAGTACCCAATGCCTTGAGCGACACCCCGAATAATGCCGTGATGCTCCCTGACGGCTCTTGGGCAAAGTCGGGCTATAATGGTGATACCGATACCTGGCAGCCGAACCCCGTGGCACTTGCCGAGATAACCACTCGTAAAAACAAGATTACGAGTACCCGCGCTAATATCTACTTCACCCTGAAGCCTTGGAAATGGCTGACCTGGAAGAACGAGGCAACTTTTGACGTGAATACCGACAATTACCGTTATATGCAGCCTGCCTACCAGTTGGGAGAGAATGGTGCCACCAAGGAGTATGCCACCCATGAGACCTCCAAGACCTATAACGAATACTGGTCATTGAAGTCGGTGGCGACAGGTAAGTGGAAGATCAAGAAGTTCCATAACCTCTCCGTGATGTTGGGTTATGAGATGAACAACCGCTATCGTGACTACCTGTATGGCAGGCGCTTGGGCGGTAGTAATACGAATATGGCACTGTCGGGTGGTGACGCCAGCCGTGACGATAACGCAGGCTATACCACTACGAAGCGTTTCAGCAGTTTCTTCGGACGTGTCACCTATAATTATAAAGAAAGGTATATGTTCACGGGGACGCTTCGTCACGACGGCTCCTCACTCTTTGAGCGTGGGCAGCGTTGGGGTACCTTCCCCTCTGCGGCACTCGCATGGCGTGTGACAGAGGAGGACTTCTGGGCGATGCTCCAGGAGAAGTCGCCCTTCTTTGCTGCCATCAGTTCCCTGAAACTGCGTGTAGGCTACGGTCTGGTAGGTAACGCCAACCTGACAGAGAGCACCTTTATGGCGAACTTCGCCAATCTGGAGTCGAACTTCGGAACGAGTTACAAGACGGCGAACATGCCGAACTACGATAAACTGACTTGGGAGAAGACCGACTCCTGGAACGCAGGTATCGACCTGAACCTGTTTGACAGTCGCATCGAGTTTATCTTCGATATGTTCCTGAAGAACACCCGTGACCTGCTCATGCAGACCGCTCTGCCATTCTTTTCCGGTACCTCTACCAAGGTGACGGGTGCCGCAGAGCCACAGTGGGCGAATATAGGTAACATGCGTAACAAGGGTATTGAGTTGACACTGAATGCCCATATCTTCAACAAGAAGAACCTCAAATGGAAGACCTCCCTCACCTACTCACTGGTGAAAAACGAGGTGACGAAACTGAACAGCGAGTCGGGCTTCATCGACAAGACACTGGACTATGAGGGCTCTGGTGAGACGATTACCCGTACAGCCGTAGGCTATGGCATCAGCCAGTTCTACGGTTTCCAAGTGGCAGGGCGTATCAACTCCGCCGCAGACTTCCTCCGTGACAATGGTGACGGCACCAGCACGGTGACGGTGGCAACACCTAACTACCGTGTCGGAACAGTTGTCAGCAACGGTTCTGCGAAAGACCTCCTGACCTCTGTCGGCGACCTGTTGTTCAAGGACTTGAATGGAGATGGTTTCATCGATGACAGCGACAAGACTTTCTTAGGCAATGGTCTGCCCAAATACACCTTCGGCTGGAACAACACCTTCACCTGGAAGCAGTTCGCCCTCTCGGTCTTCATGTATGGCAGCGTGGGTAATAAGGTGTTCAACTGGACCCGCCGCCGTATGGACGATCCCTCGTTGACACCAGGCGGTGCCGCATGGAATAAATATGTACGCACGAGCAACTATGCGAAATGGGCTTATTATGACGGCAATAGTGGCAACCAGAATGTCTGGAACGTCTATGTGGCGCCAGGTGCTGAGTCGTCTATTCCCCGTATCGACAATCTGCACAGCAACTACAACAGTCGTGTGAGCGACCGCTATGTGGAGGATGCCAGTTATCTGCGTATCAAGAATATCACACTAACCTATAATGTGCCTAAGAAATTCATCAAGAAATATTATCTGTCAGACCTTCGCTTCTCTGTGAATATCCAGAACGTAGCGACACTGACCAACTATACCGGCTACGATCCCGAGGTGGGCAGTCAGAACGGACAGTACTCTATGTCTGGACAAGGTATGCTGATGTATGGTGTGGATACAGGTCGTGTACCAGCCCCCCGCTCTGTCATCTTCGGTGTAGAGGCAACGTTTTAATTAATTAGTAATTAGTAATTAGAGATTAGTAATTATGATTACCCAAATAAAAAATGTTATTTTGTTATTATGTCTTTCCAGTTTGTTGGTCTGTCTGACAAGTTGTGATAAATATCTGGACACAGATAACGAGCGTGTTGTTCCTGCCCATGAGGAACTGGCAGATGTGGACGCGCTGCGTGCCACGACGGCAAACCTCTATGCACAGCCCTGGTACTACTTTCATAAGCAGCGTTTCATCTCGTTGGGGGATGCCCGTGCCAACAACCTATATAACTCAAACTCCACATTAGGAGAGGTCAACGCACAGGGAACGCTGAACGAGGAGAAACAAAACGCTTCCATCCAGTATTCCTGGGCAAGTCTGTATAATGTCATCACGCAGGCTGCCTATATCATCAATGACTATGCACCGTATTGCATCAAGAACAGCATCTGTACGGAGGAAGAGGCTAACGCCTGTATCGGTGAGGCTCGTTTCATGCAGGCACTTGCTTACTGGTATCTCGCCATGTACTGGCATGATGTCCCCATCATAAACGACCCAGTCACCCAGAGTCCCACCGCTTATCCTAACAGTTTCGAGAATGTCATCCAGTATGCCATCTGTCAGGCAGAGTATGCCGCCAAGTGGTTGCCCGTGACTCCTCTCTCCAGAGGACGTGTGTCACAGGTCAGTGCCTGGGGACTGCTCTCCCGTCTCTATCTGACGGCTGCCGCATGGGCAAAGGGTGAGCATTTCACCACCACTTTCCAGACGAGGGTGCTGGATGCCTATTACGAGGATGATATCGAGTATGAGGCTAAGATAGACCTCACTGAGTTCTACTATGCCAAAGCCGCCCTTGCCGCCCGTAAGTGTATTGAGTTGGCATCGGATGGTGGCTATGGACTGATGGAGAACTACGAGGAGATGTTCCGTGTGCAGAACAATAACTGCAAGGAAGTGCTCTTCGCTATTCAGTCGGTAGCGTCAAGTACCTCGTACGGACTGGGCAACGAGTTGCAGGGTATGTTCTGCTACGACCGTTGCGTGAACAAGAACTATGGCATGACCTACTCCAACTGGGCAAGTTACGATGCCATCCTTGCCTACCAGCAGCGTGGCGGACTAATCCGTACACGTGGAAACATCATGCCGCACGGAATGACATACGACTATCTCTATCACGAGCAGGACACCTGTAAGACACACTACGGCTGTCATCAAGGAGATGTATGGACGGTAGTACGTGACTCCTGGAATCCCGTTGCTGTCAAGAAGCAGGTGGTTGGAGGCCCGATGGGTACTGACAATATCGCTATCCAGGGTAACTCGGGTTTCTGTACTCCGATGCTCCGACTGAGTGAGGTGTACCTGAATCTCGCAGAGGCACTGATGGGACTCAACGGGGAGGAGGCAACCACTCGCGCAAGAGTGCTTGATAACGTCAATATCGTACGTCAGCGTGCCTACAAATTTGAGATAGAGAACGGCACCTACGGTGTCGACGGCAACACGGGTGACTATACCACTCTGAACCTTGACTCCCTGTTGATAGAACGCCGCATGGAGTTCTTCGTCGAGGGACTCTTCTGGACGGATATCGTACGCCGCTCGTTCATGGGTGAGAGCCATCTGAAGCGCATGGTCAACTACATGAACAACCAGATTGCCGAGCAGGAGGATGAGCCGCTGATGGGTTGCTACCGCCTGTATAACTACGGCTACCGAAAGAATGCCGACCTGACGAAGATCGGTCAGCCTTATCTGAAAGTGAATGACGCAGACGGCAGTTATCAGATTATCCAACCCAGCAGGGAGTGTGTGCATAATATCCCGACAGGCAGTTGGTGTCACTCACAGGATATGACAACCAATGACAACCTCTGGTCGATGATCTATCCGCCTACGGAGGTCATGCAGGATGCCAATCTGTTGGAAGCCCCTGTCGATTATGACTTTACGAATGTAATTGAAAATAAAAACGCTTACCGCTATGATGAATAAGAATATCAAGAACCTTTACGGACTGTTGCTGACGTGTGTGGCAATCCTCACATTCACCGCTTGCAGCAATGACGATGATGAGGCGCCCCGTATTGACAGTGTGTGGTTTAATATGGTGTCCCGCCCCATAGAGCAGGCACCCTGTGCCTATGCCGGTCAGACCATCTGCCTTCGTGGAAGCGGTTTTGGCGACTTGAAGAAACTGATAGTCAATGGTACCTCTATTAATCTGACGACATTGTATGTCTATGCCTCAGACAATAATATCACTTTCCAGTTGCCCTCTGATGTGAAGACGACAGGAGACAATATCCGTGTGGTGACCTCGAAGGGGATGTGCGACTTTCCTTTTGTCGTCAGACCGAAGGATGAGCAGCCTACCATTACCGCCTTCTCATCTACGACATTGATTCCTGGTCGCACGCTGACTATCACAGGAACCTTCCTGGGTGGTGCCAAAGAGGTCTGGTTACCTCTTGTCTATGGGGAGAAGGTACAGTGTGTCTTTGACGAGACGCAGGAGAATGACGATGAGACGGTGCATGTCATCATTCCTGAGAATGCCACCTTTGCCACTGGAATCTGTGAGATCGTCATGGAGAAATATGACGAGGAGCGTGACATCACCTATACGGAGAAGGTTTATTCCTCATCTACTAATTTTACGAATTAAGGTATTGAGATATGAAGACATTATATAATATAAAAAAGGTAAAGGGAACTCTCCTTTTGTGCTGCTTGGTTCTTGTCGTGGGATGTAGCAAGGACATCGAAGGACCTTCACTGCCCACGCCTGAGAGTGTGACGATAGCAGAGGGCGTGGCACTGGACGCTGACCAGTTGTTTGGAATCTGGGAAGGTGCCATGGAGGTAGGAGATACCAAGGCGGATCATTTTGAGCAGTCGTACAAAATAGAGTTTCAGAGTGTGGACGACCAGGAGGCAGTTTTCTCCCACTGGTTCATTGACGCTCAGACATCTATCCGTGACTCTGTCTGCAACATGGAATACGCTTATTCCTTCGATGGTAAGACGATTGAACTGACACCGTCAGCATCGGCGAAGGCGAATGGCGCAGTCGCTATCAAGGCTGTGCATACCGGTAATAATGTGATGAACTTGTACACGACCAATGGGGATATCACCACCCTGATGTGCACACTGACCCGTACAGGCGACCCGGAGCCCGCTATCACGGGTGTCAACCGCACGTTGCCCAAGGCTGGTGAGAAGATTATCCTGACAGGTCGTAACCTGCAGTTCGTGGATCATATCTACCTGCCCACTACCGCTGGTGAGGAGACAGTGTCAGACTTCACCTCCACCTCTAAGCAGATAGAGTTTGTAATGCCTGCGGTTGCCGACCTTGCGGCAGGTCCTATCCGTTGCCAGTCAGAGGGTGCGCATGTCAGTGCCTACTCTCCCTATATGTTCTGTGACAACTGTGTGTTCTTCCGTACCTTCAGTACGAATGGCACGAAGGCGCCCTATACGGGTTCTGAGTTTGAGAATACGATAGACATCACGCAGTCACTGTTTGACAAAATTACCGTGCAGGCTTCTGACGCACTGCCAGAGGGCCATGCGTTGGCAGAGGCTACCGATGTGATCAACCCAGACTATATGCTCAGTTTCTTTGGGGATACCCCAGTAGCATGGGCGGTGGATGGCGGTCTGGATCCCTCCACAGGAAACCTCCGTTTCAGTTTCGGCGACCGTATCCAGTACGTGATAGACCATTCCGATGGACTGATCACCGACAAGAGCAAGTGCGCAAATCTTGCCGTGGAGATGGATATCTATGTCTATACCGACGGAGAGCCTGTATGGGATACTGGCTTTATCTCTTTCCGTTTAGACAAAGACCAAGGAAAGTCACTGACCCAGTCATGGTTTGCTCAGACGGCGATGTGGGATATGGAAAATCCTGTCTCTTTCGCAGACGGATGGCAGACGTTCACGATACCTCTCACCACCTTCAAGGTGACGGAGAGCACTTATCCTACCTTGGGTAGTCTGAAGACGTTCCTTATTGACAAGAAGAAACAGACGATTATCAAGATGCTGAACTACCAACTTGACGCTTTGCATCCCGCACATGCGGTTTCTTCTTTCCAATTCTGTATTGCGAATATGCGACTGGTACCCTATGGAATCCCCAATAACACTAAAGAGAACGAATAACGTAAAAAGAGATATACAATGAGTACGACAATGAAAAAGATTCATTTGCTTCTAAGGACAACACTCCTGCTGGTGGCTGTGCCGTGGTTGGCGGCTTGCAGTTCTGATGAACTCGACCCGCTGACAGATCATGGGAATACCATCTCTCTGACGACCTCACTGGATGGTATGCGTGGTGTCAATGTCCTGCAGACGACACAGTTGAACAGCGGCGTGAAAGTGGGTGTCTTTGGTATCGCTGGCGGTTCCGCCTTGACAAATGGAGATAATAGTCCCTATTCCGTTAGTGGCTCTGCCCTGAGAGCGGATGGGACTGCGATGGAATGGCCCTCCAATGGAGGTGTTACCCTCTATGCCTATGCTCCCTACCAGACCGGTTGGACTTATAATAACGCCAATGTGTTTGCTGTAGCCCAAGACCAGAGTACAGACGCAGGTTATCTCGACAGCGACCTGGTCTATGGTGTGCCGACATCCAACCCTGTCGCTCAGACTGCGGATGCTGTTGCCTTGAAATTCAAGCATCAGATGGCAAGACTGGAAATCGTTATCCAGAACAAGTCTGATATTGACATCTCTAACGCCAAGGTGTTGGTATCTAACACCAAGACCGCCACGACGTTTAATCCGTCGACAGGTGTTGTTGGGGAAGCCACAGGAGATGTTGCGGATATCACTGCACTTGCCGCCCTTGGCACATCCACTGCTGCTTACGTGGCTTTGGTTCCTCAGACGGTTGCCGCAGGTACTGTCCTCGTACAGTTGGTATCGGATGAGAAGACTTTCCAGGTGAGACTCGCCAATGCGGTGACTTTTGTAAGCGGAAAGTCTTATACCCTCACTGTGAGAATAGGCTCAGATGATATAGACTCAGACCTGAATGATGAGGACGCATCCATGCCGGCACAATCAAGAGACAATTAAGTAAATAATAAATATAAGTATTAATCTAAATAAATAAAAATTATGAAAAAGTTATCAATCCTTTCCTTAGGTCTTGCAATGCTTACTTTTGCAAGTTGTTCTTCTGATGATCAAGAGACAAAGAACATCAGTCAGTCCACACCAATCACACTGGTTAGTAATTTGGATCAAATGCGTACGGTAAACACGGATCTGCAAAAGACACAGATAGCAGAGGGTGTGAAGATCGGTGTGTTTGTTAAAGGTACTAATGGCTTTATTGAAGATGGTGATAATGCCGAGATGACAGCCAATGGTAACGGCACTTTCACTGGAACTACCCTCTATTTCCCGGAGGACGGCTCTGACGTCAGCGTGAATGCCTATGCTCCTTATAGCGCAGCCTTCACCAGTAAGATGGACGAGGCGGTAGATTTCACTATTGCCAAAGACCAGAGTACAGATGCCAACTATCTTGCCAGTGATCTGCTGTGTGGCGCACCCGCAGGAGAGAACGCCTACAACATGACGAATCCCGCAGTGCCCTTGGTATTCAAGCACATGCTCTCTAAGTTGAACATTAAGTTTACCTTCAGTGGAGAGACTGATGTGGACCTGAAGGGTGCTACAGTCAGCATCCTCAACACGAAACCTTCTACTACGCTGAAGGTGAGTGATGCCACACTGGGTGATGCTTCGGGTACGGCAACAAGTATCAAGGCTGTGACCTTTGCTACCGATGCTACAGAGTTTGTCGCAAGCACGATTATCGTTCCTCAGACAGTAGGTGCTGATGACTTCATCCAGATCAGTCTGACAGACGGCAGAACCTTGAGGGCACCTTTGAAGAATGAGACCAGTTTCCTGTCTGGTAAGGCATATACCTATACGGTGAAGATACTCGGTGAGGGCGCTCAGGCTGCTATTGAGATTGATATGAGTACCACAGTCACTGATTGGGAAACTGGTACAGAATTGGAGGGCGATGCAGAGTTGGTCGAGAATAGCGATGACTCAGGTGATTCTGACGAGTCAACAGAGACCACAAAACTCTATGCTACTTTTGGAACGCCAGGCGGTAATGCCTCTTACAATGCTCCTACCTATACATGGACAGGTAGCACCAATAACCTGATGACTGTCTTCGAGTTTAACAATGGTGAACTGAAAAACTATTCTAAATTAGTATTCACCTTCAGCAACCTGGTGGACGGTCCCGTACGTATGGGTTATTACGTAGGCTCAGACTTCACGGAGTTCGGTAACGGTTACTATAATGCCGGTACCAAGGAAGTTGACCTGACAGCATTAGGTATTGACCTGTCGACAGTGACGAAGATCGCTTTTGGCGGACGTAGCAATGCGGGCTCCTGTGATATTGTTGCGACGGATGTCTATCTGGAAGGAACAGGCAGTGGTGATGATGCTGGCAGTGACACTGGCAGTGACACAGGTGGTGATAGTAATACACTGACTGCTACATTCCAGACTCCCGCCAGCAACGCCTCTTATAGTGCTCCGACCTATACATGGACTGCTGGCAACAATAACCTGATGACCGTTTTCGAGTTCGCTAACGGTGAACTCGAAAACTATACAACACTGACTTTCACCTTCAGCAACCTGGTGGACGGTCCCGTACGTATGGGTTATTACGTAGGCTCAGACTTCACGGAGTTCGGTAGTGGTTACTATAATGCCGGCACTAAGACCGTTGACCTGACAGCATTAGGCATCGACCTGTCGACAGTGACCAAGATCGCTTTTGGCGGACGAAGCAATGCGGGATCCTGCGACATCGTCGCTTCCGATGTAATTCTCTCGAAATAAGTAATTATCGATATTATGAAATATTTCCCATCTATATCACAATATAAGTTGACCTCTCTGTGGTCGATGGCATGCCTCATGCTATTCTTAGGCTGCAGTGACTCCCATGACTTTGTCTATAATGACGAGGACGAGGTAGGAGAGGTGACTTTGACACTGACAGACGCTAATGGTAATACTGGTGTCATTCCGTCAGGAACCCAAATGGGTATCTATATGATTGGAGACGATGGGGCAGTAACCTTCCAACAAGTAGAAGTGGGCGAGGATGGTCAACTCATCCTCCCTTCTTCTGCTCGGGAGAAAAAACTATTTGTATACAGTCCCTATCAGGAAAGTTGGGATACAGAGGACTATTCCACCACTCAACTGTTCCAAGTGCAGTCGGACCAGTCGTCCATATCCCTGTATCAAGCCAGTGACCTTATGGTAGGCTCTCTGACTGACGGAGTCACAACGAATGCTTCAATGACTTTCAGCCATTTGATGTCAAAGGTAGTCATTCATATCATTGATGAGTCCGGAGTTATCGACATGAGCCAGGTGTCCGCAGAGTTGTTGCATGTTTACAACAGTGCGAACATAGATATTAAGAATGCTACGGTAAAAACTATTGAGGAAACGACGACTGATATTCGGATGTATCCGGAAGAAGTGACCGACTGGCGCTTGTCGTCTTATGCCATCTTGCCGCCGCAGACCATCGCAGCGAATACTGATTTCTTCGCCATAACAGTTTATGGTGTTCGACAGGTTTATGCTTTGCCAGAGCCCGTACTGTTGGAAAGCGGACAGACCTATACGATTAATATGCGTCTGACTGACCAAGGACTTGTCCTTGACGGTAGTTATGTGACCGACTGGGACGAGGAAGGCGAGAAGACCATAGACGTTAAGGCATAAAACAAATTACGAAAAAAGATTATATATGAAAATAGTTGTCCTAAGCATGAGGCTTCTTGCCTTGACTTGCCTGACGGTAATCAGTATGGTAAGTGTCGCTCATAGCGGTACGGCACTCCGTCGCCCCATATCACCAGAGCAACCGGCATGGCTCATCCATATCGACGTGTGGCAATATGCTGACCCGCAGAAGGTGATTGATATGGTACCAGAGGATGTGCGTCCCTATGTGATCTTCAATATCGCCACCTCGTCGAGTGACGACAAGTCGCCCAATGGTCCTGCCATCTATGACTCATGGATGAAGGTCTGTGCCCAGAATCGGGTGTGGACGATGATTCAGTGTGCCAGCGGCTATTTCAACCGTATGCCTGACACGCCGAGTGATGTGTCAAAGTATGAGCAGTATTTCAAAGACTATCCCAACTTCCTCGGCTTTAACTTCGCTGAGCAGTACTGGGGGTTCGACGAGGAGGAACATGTGACCTTTGACAACCGCCTCCAACTCTTTGCGAAGTTGTTGACGATGTCTCATACGTACGGAGGTTATCTTGCCGTTAGTTTCGCGGACTCCTACTATGGAGCCAATAAGATGCCCATCGCTTATGTGAAACGTAATGCGGATATCAATACGTTCCTGACCAGTGACCCGGACCATTTCCTCTGTTTCGAGAAATACACACAGAAGAAGAATTTCCTCTTTAATGAGAGTTATTGTCTGGGTGCCTGGCTGAGCGGTATCACAGGTCAATATGGTATCCGTTTCGACAGTAGCGGCTGGGTGGAAAAAGATATCAAGCCCGACATGCAGGACGGTGATACCGAATATACCGTCGGTGCCTCTGGCTTTGTCAGGGCTGCTTGTGCCATCCCCGTTGCGGAGCATATGATGCTGACAGGTCAGACCATGATGGACGGTCCTGAGTTGACATGGACGGAATGCTCCAAAGAGGGAAGTACGACCTCGGCAGACGGGTATACCCGGCGTAACTGGGAATGGTTCCCACAGTTTAATAACATCAGTCTTGACCTGTTCCGTAAGGTGCTTGACGGTACGATTCGCATCATGTCGAAGGAGGAGGTCATGGCACGTACCAAGGTTTGTGTGGTCAGCACTGGTAGCGGCTCTGACAATGCTTCCTATCGCATTGATGCCTCCCTCTTTGACGGGTTGTATCGTAATGAGAAAGACTACGGGGGCTTGCAGGGACGTGACGCGAATAACTGGTTGAATAACCGTTGGTGGATGAAGTCGACAGGTCGTTATCCTGCTATCCCTGAGATGCTGAGTGCCGGTTCTTTAGAGGATATCAGCAGTAAACTGAGTTCTGAGGAGACGAAACAGGCTTATATGAACAGTCTGTTCCCCGAGGAGTACACAGGTACTATTTATGCTGGACGACAGGAGAACGGGTGGGTGACATATAATCCCTACCAGTATGATGATGTGACCGCTAATGGTGTACGAACGCTGAGCAAGGCGACACAGCGTGCCACAGGAACAATACCCTTCCAGTATAATACGTGTACCAGTGTGGAGTTGGACTATGCGCCCTACTCCTTGGGTATCATGAAGGAGTATGCCGACAAGGTGACTTTCTATCTGTCGAACTACCAGGATGGGACGAAGTCAAAGGATGTCATCAAGATCAACGGTGCCAGTGCGAAGCCCTCATATGCTAAAGAGGACAGGGGCAGCAATACGAGCAGTACGGTGACAGAGGCATGGGAGAATAATGTCTATACCCTGACTGTCGAGCATAACGGACCAGTGGACTTGACGATTGACTGCGCTGGTACGGCAACAGGTCGGAAGACGGAGTATACAGCGGCTCAGTTAAGTGCGCCTGCTGCTCCTGCCGAATATACAGGTGCCTTGCAATATGAGGCTGAGTTGGCAGACTACAAGGGTGTTACCGTCAAGAAAGTGGGTGATGCCACCAACCTCGGACAAGGTTATGTGGAGATGGGTAGTGCGACGAGTGCGCTGCGCTATCATGTCAACATCCCCAAGGCTGGCTATTACGAGTTGGTGCTCCGCTACAAGGCGGATGCCGCAGGTGAGACAACGCTGACCACAAAGGACGACAGTTATGTGATAGCGACCGCCCAGAACAGTTCGTGGACAGAGACTGTCATGCCTGTAGTCCTCACGAAAGGGGAACAGGTGATTGATCTGGTGAACACAGGTGGCAAGAAGACCTATGTGGACTGTATCAAGTTGGAGAAAAAGAAGATAGCCCCCTTTAACTACGACTTGAATGGTGACTATCATGTGGACTTCAATAACATCACCGTGACAGGCGACCTGACCTTTGACGCTTCAACAGGAGAATTGACTCTTCCCGCAGGTAAGACAGGCTCCATGCTGGTGTTGCTGGATGATGCAGACTTTACGAAAGTGACTAACGTGACTGTCACCCAGTCAGGTGATGACATCTTCCAGAAACTCCGCATCTCGGACTTAGGTGATGTGGCTGTCAATAACAATGGCGCATTCTGGAGCAGCAAGTATAATTTGACATACTCAGAATCATATCAGAATGAGGCTGCCAGTGAGCATATCTATAAGTTGGAGTGGTCTGCAGCCTCTTCAGAGACGGACCGTACCATGACGATAAGTGATATTCTGATCAAGGTCAATGTGACAGACGGGGTTATTGATGAGACGAAGGGTACACCTGCTGTCATCCCATCAACTGTGACTATGAAGGACATTACTTATACTCGTCTGTTAGAGGCTCCGTCAGGCGACGGTGACCTTTCGGTCAACTACCAGCCAGCACGGCTGTATACCGTTTGCCTGCCCTATCAGCCTCCGACGGCGGAAGGACTGAAATACTACACACTGGGCAATGTCAGTGGGACGGCATTAGAGTTCGTGGAGGTGGAGACCGTCGCGGCTAACACCCCTTATCTGGTGGCAGTGACCAGTGGCAGCGTGAATATCGGTAAAGAAGAGGCTATTTCTGTAAACTTCAATGCGACAATTGCAGACGGTGAGACTATTGGCGGCTATCAACTCAAGGGAACATTGCGCGGACTGACCAATGCCGAGGCGCAAGGATGTTATATCCTGCAGGAAGGCAATGTATGGAACAAGGTTCCGGCAAACAATGGTGTTGTCTATGTTCCGCCTTTCCGTGCGTATATCGTAAGTACGACAAGTAACAGTGCGCCTTTGCGTTCTATCATCGGGGAAAGTACCACTGGTGTCAATCGTATCAAGACAACAGATGTGGATGGCACAGTCCACTGGTACGATATGAACGGTCGTCGTGTCGCACAACCGACCCGTAAGGGAGTCTATATTGCCAATGGACGAAAAGTGATATATAAATGAATAACATTACGGTAGGTAAGCATTAATATTATGGAAAGAACATGGAGATGGTTTGGCAAGAAGGATAAGATCACGCTTGCCATGCTGAGACAAATCGGAGTGGAGGGTATCGTCACCGCATT
>FLNX01002250.1_pt1 | contig 26647 bp, 27 predicted proteins | sample 1140341 | NCBI WGS metagenome assembly FLNX01 (sample SAMEA3878208, study PRJEB12797) | bioreactor metagenome | biome: Moose rumen | place: Sweden | collected 2011-10 | reverse complement strand
GCGTGACGGGCGACGGCAATGATAAAATAGTTTACAAGTCGGACGGCGCGGGCAATGATTCACTGGTCGGCATAGATGACGCGGGCGGTACCGGCGTAGAAATATTTGCAGTCGGCGCGGCTGATGTTGTCCAGACTTCCGGCGACGGCAATTATAATTTCTTCGGACAAAATTTTGCGATAAGCGGCGAAAGCGCGGCTCGTTCTGCCAATGCCGATGTCTGGTATAAAATCGAAAACGATAAAGTCACCGAAATAAGCGGACTGAATGAAGGCTCTTCAATTAAAGGCGCGGTCGGTTCAATCAAAGTGAACGGTACGGCTCTCACGCCTGAAGAAAATGATGTTATCATAGGTTTAGCGGACGGAACGGCTACAATTTTAAGCAAATCATATGTCAGCGCAGATTATTCGGTTGAAGAAATTGAATCAATGCTTGGTCTCGCCGAATACACCACAGCCACAACCGTTGCCGACACAATCAATCTTAAAGACGCAATTTGGGATAACGCGCTCGAAATTACTTCAAACAATTCAAAGGACAAGGAACTTAAGCTCGACTTCAGCAAAAAAGAAGGCAACAAGAAAGTTATCCTGCAAAACGGCGCGCAATCTGTCAAATTTAATGACGAAGGCGGCAATGAAGCTGTTGTCGAAGACGGATTCAAGGGCGCGAAGTCAATCACGCTCGGCGCGGGCGGCGACGCCGTCATTGTCGACGCGGGAAAAGGACGCGGAAATAATGTTAATATCACGGGCGGCAAGGGCGACGATTCACTCGTCGTGAGAAATAATGCTCCCGTTTCCTTCGACATGAAAAACGGCGGCGAAGATAAAATTATTCTCGCATCCGACTCCGCCAAACAAAATGTCACCCTTAAAAATTATAAAATCTCCGAAGGCGGCGGAATTCAAACTACTGCAGATGATTTTTCGCAACTTCTCGCGGCAATTCAGGCTGAAAATATCTCTTTTGACAACGGCGAAATCGAAATCGGCGGATCAAAAGTCATTTTCGCGGGAAATACCAACTCAAAAGGCAGTACAACCGTTAATTTGTTCGCGGGCGAAGAAAAACAGGCAGTCGGTTTCACTCATGAAGACGGCGGCACACTAAATGTCGGCAATTCTTCCGAAAATTATATCCTTGTCGGCAATTATCTCGACGATAAAGACGGCGGCTCGACAATTTACGGCGGAAAAGGCAATGATACCCTGCTCGGCGGCGGCGGAGATGTTCTAAATGCGGGTGCAGGCAAGGAAAATCTCATTTTATTCAAAGAAAACGATACAAAACGCGAAAGTGCAGAAATTATTCTCACGGCGGGCTATACGACGATTCAAAATGCCCTTGACGGCTACGACGGCGATATTCTCAACGTAAATCTCGCCGACGCGAAAATTTCTGTCGAAGAAGATAATCTTGTCGTCAGCGGAAAAGGTTTGCACGCGACGGTTGCGGGAATTGCGGACGGCGGCATTGCAAAACAGCTCGTCAAAGACAACGGCACGACTTACAAGGCAATTTTCGCCGCAAATGATACCACAATCACTCTTTCAGCCGAAGATGACGACGTTGCAGATTATTATCAAGGCAATTCGATTGATTTTACCGCTTATGACGATACAGTTCAGGTTGATTTGTCGGAAAAAGGCAATTTGGGCAGTTCAATCGACGGTTCTGCGGCAAAATTCATCGGATTTACCAATTTGACGGCGGGTGCGGCTAAAACCGTTTTCTACGGCTCCAATTCAAACGAAACTTTGACGGCGGGCACAGATTCGACTTCGCTTTACGGCGGCGGCGGCAGAAATATTCTTGCAAACAGCGGCGAAAAGGAAGGAATAACGACATTTTTCGTTTTGGGCAACGAAAATTCCGCTCGAAATACGATTCAAGGCTTTGAATTCCTTTCTGCAGATGAAGATAACTCCGAAACCGCCGACATTATCGAAATTGACGCGGCGAACAACAATTTTGTTTCCAATGTTTATATCAGAAATGACAGCGACGTTGTTTTGGAAGTCACGGGCAAGGACGGCAATAAAGAAACCGCTCTTATCGAAGGCGCGGCAGGACAAAACTTCAAAATCAGCAATTTCGTTGCCCAAGTCGATAAAAATTCCTTGAATTTCGACGGAACAGCCGATTTCTTCGTTGCGACGGGTAAAAATGCCTCAATAACGGTCGGAGAAAACCTTGACACGGCGGCGATTGTCCGCATGGATAACAATTTCTTCATCGGCGACATAAAAACCGTTGATGCCGGCAATTCAACCGTCAAAGCCGAATTGGCGGGCAATAATCTCGACAATACGATTATCGCGGGCGAAAATGATGCGAGTTTGTGGGGCGGCAACGGCGGCGATGATCTTCTTGTCGGCGGCGAAGGACAAAATCTTTTCTTCTACGCGAACGGCAACGGCAACGATACAATTTCGGGCACAAATAACGGCGATATTGTCTGTTTGTCGGGTGTTACGCTTGAAAATCTCGCGGGAACCGAATTCAAAGATAATTCTGTAGCGATAAATTTCACGGACGGCGGCAAATTAATCGTCAATGACGCCGAAAATTGCGGATTTATGCTCGGAGATCAGACTTATTACGTCAACGGCAACGATTTTTCCACAACCAAGCCAGAATAAAACTCCTTTCTTGAATAAAAATAAAAAGAGCCTCGACTTAATCGGTCGAGGTTCTTTTTTTACATAAAAAAATTACCCGAAGACGAAAGATAATTTCAATGAAAGTCGACAAATCTTGCCAAAATCGCTGAGATGCTTTATTATTTCCGATAACGCGGTTGCACGAAAAATTTTTGGAAGGAGAATTTTAATGGAAGAGATCAGAGGCAAGTACAATACGGCAATTTCTTTCGCAAAAGTCATTGAGGATTCGGCTCGCGAACAGATTCGCCGCATGTGCAATTACGAATTCACTCAAAACAGCAAAATTCGCATCATGCCCGACGTGCACGCCGGAAAAGGTTGCACTGTCGGTACCACAATGACCGTTACCGATAAAGCCGTGCCGAATATTGTAGGCGTCGACATCGGTTGCGGCATGTACACCGTTAAATTGGACGTTGACTCGCTCGACTTTGAAAAAATCGACGAAGCGGCTCATTATGTTCCTTCGCGCAGAAATGTTTGGGATTCGCGGCAGGAAAAATTCGATCTCACGGAACTTTTTTGCTATCGCGAACTGCAAGAGACCCGCCGCATTGAAAAAAGCTTGGGAACTCTCGGCGGCGGCAATCATTTTATAGAAATTGATCGTTCTTCGGACGGAACTTTTTATCTCGTGATTCACACGGGCTCAAGAAATCTCGGAAAACAGGTTGCGGAAATTTATCAGCGGCTTGCAATAGATTTGGCTCGCGGTAAGGAAGAATTTTTCAAGCAAAAGGAAGAAATTATCGCCGAATACAAGGCGAGCGGGCGCAGAAGGGAAATTAAATCGAAACTTGAGGAGATGGAGAAAGAATATCGGAATAAAAAGGCGTCAATGCCCAATGATTTGTGTTTTGTCTACGGAAAATATTTTCAGCAATATCTGCATGACATGGAAATTTGTCAAAACTTCGCTCGGCGCAATAGAGAGCTTATCGCAAAGATTTTGCTCGGCAAAACAGGCATTTCTTACACCGAAGCCTTTCACACAACGCATAATTACATTGACACCGAAGAATTGATTATCCGCAAAGGCGCAATCGCCGCCCATAACGGCGAAAAAGTTCTTATCCCGATAAATATGCGCGACGGCTCCGTTTTGGCGGTCGGAAAAGGCAATGTTGATTGGAATTTTTCTGCTCCGCACGGCGCAGGACGAATTTTTTCGCGCTCCGAAGCCAAGCAACTAATCGATTTGGACGAATACAGAGAATCTATGGCGGGCATTTACACTACCACAATCAGCACAGGCACTATCGACGAAGCCCCGCAAGCTTACAAGTCGCTTGAAGACATTATCGACGTTATCGGCGACACTGTCGACATTATCGAAGTTATGAAGCCCGTTTACAACTTCAAGGCGGAGGGGTGACGCGTGGAAACAGTAACTTATTTAAATTTTGAGTGGGACAGGGAAAAAGCTAAGCGCAACAAAATTAAGCACGGCATCAGCTTTAAGGCGGCGGCGAAAGTTTTCAATGACCCAAATCGGCTTGACCTGCCAGACGACGAACATTCTTTTGATGAAATGCGCCGAAAAGTTATCGGAATGGTTGATGATATTTTGTTTGTGATTTATACTGAGCGGCATGAGAAGATTAGATTAATTTCTGCTCGTGTAGCGGAAGATTATGAAAGGAGAGATTATTATGCCTACGGAGGACTTGGAATATTACACGATGAAAGTTGGCGAACCCCTGACGGCAGAGGAGAAAGCTGAAATTGCTGCACTCAAAGGACGCCCGATTGTTTTCGACGAAGATTGTCCGCCCATGAGCAAGGAGAAACACGAGGAAATTCGCTATCTTATTCGCAAGTACAAAACGCGCTACATAACTCTTGAAATGTGGAAAAAGGAGTTCCCCGAACGTTTCAAAAATAAAAATGTTGGCTGATTGACAAAATCCGTTATAGCGGAAAATATAAATTTAGTCTTCAAACGCACAAAATTTTTTCAAAATCGTCTGTCACGGGCGATTTTTTTTTGTTATAATCGCTCCGAAAAACTTTTTGGAGATGATTTGATGATTATTCTCGCCTCAGGCTCGCCGCGCAGGCACGAACTCCTTAAAAAACTCTGTTCAAATTTCAAAATCGAAGTCAGCGACGCAAATGAAGTTCAAAACTCTCTTAAATCAAAAACGAACATAAAAATTTTTTTCAAAATCGCCTGTCACTGGCGATTTTTTTTTGTTATAATCGCTCCGAAAAACTTTTTGGAGATGATTTGATGATTATTCTCGCCTCAGGCTCGCCGCGCAGGCACGAACTCCTTAAAAAACTCTGTTCAAACTTTAAAATCGAAGTCAGCGACGCTGTCGAAGTTCAAAACAACCTCGAACCTAAACTTTTAGCCGTCGAAAATGCAAAAATCAAAGCTAAAGCCGTCGCCGATAAAAATCCCGGCAATATTGTTATCGGCGCAGATACAATCGTAGTTTTGAACGGAAAAATCTTCGGTAAACCTAAAAATTCTGCCGACGCCGAGCAAATGTTGGCTGAACTCGCCGATAAAAAGCACGAAGTCATAAGCGGCATTGCAATTATCTGCGCGGACGGAAAAATTTTTACAGATTTTGAAGTTACCGAAGTATTTTTCGGCGAAATGACGGCTGAAGAAATAAAAAATTACGTCGCAACAGGCGAGCCGCTCGATAAATCTGGATCATATGCCTTGCAAGGCGGCGCAACCAAATTTATCGAAAAAATTCACGGCGATTGGTCAAATGTCGTCGGTCTGCCCGTCTATCGCCTTAAAAAACTCGCGCAATCAGCCGGAATTAATTTCGAGGAGTCTTAAAAATGATTCACGAAATTAAAAATCCGATTATCAATCACAAACTCGCGCAGATTCTGAATAAAAATACTGCGTCGAAAGATTTTCGCTACTTTGCAGTCAAATAAAAAGCCCTTCAGCAGTTGTCGGAGGGTTTTTGTTAATTAGTAATTAGCAATTAGTAATGAGTAATGAAAAATTCTTTGACGGCGGAAAAAATTTTTGCTAGAATCTGTAACGAAATTGATTTTTAGACGTATAAAGGATTGAAAACAGAAAGGAGATTGATAATATGGCAAAGGAAGACAAATTCGCTGGCGAAATGCTCACCGACGAGGAACTTGACGGCGTGGTTGGCGGCACTCGCGCCGAAACTCAAGAATTGATTAAGGCGGTGTACAAAAAAGTTTATAATTTAGACATAAGCGGAATAGATTTGAGCGCGGCAGACGTAAATGTTTACTTGAAAAGTGAATTGGAAGCCGAGTTAGCTAGTTTTGGAGTTAATTCAAAAGTAGACGTAGGATTTAAAGGAACAGGTATAGGCGAAAAAGCAAATGAGTACTACACGCCGAAAGGAAACAAAATTTCTCACGAACAACTGATGAATATCTTCAATAAATGAACAATAAACTTCATCGAAATCCCTTCGGCGGCTCGTCGGAGGGTTTTTTCTAAACAGTTTTACAAAATTCAGTATTTCGTACTTTGTATTTTGAGACAGAAAATTACCCCCGAAAAACACGGGGTATTTTTTTATGCCCGAAGAAGCCGCATCAGGACGCCATTTTCACGATTGCAGAAATTCAGAATAGCGAATTTTGTATTTTGAGCCTTTCACAGCAGATTTTTTGTGCTATAATTGCTCGCGGAGGTGATTCAAACATGATTTTCGACGACAGACGCACTCTAAGAACGATTAACGAGGCTCCAAACCCGCATATCATCAAAATTTTTTTCTATCTCGCCTTTCATCAGCCCGAAGATGGCATTCGCGGCTATGTTATCGACAAAACTCAACTTCAACACGATTTGAAGCTCGGAAGAACAATTTTTTTTTAACTCTCTGCGCTGGTTAAAGGAAAATATCGTCGTCAGCGAGATTAAACAGGTTTATGAATCGGAATTTATGGTCAATCCGTATATCGTGATGAATAATGGAGACCGCGAAGCCCGAATTGCCGAGTGGAGCCGCCGTATGCAACTCGATAACGAAAAAATTCGCAGAAATCGCGAACGAAAACGCCGCGCACAACTCAAAAAGAAAAATCAGTAAGAAAAATCGTTTCAAAACAAAAACCGACAAGGAATTTTCCCCTGTCGGTTAATTTTTTGCCTAAAATTATTTCTCGATGTTAAGAAAAGCCGCTTGCAAAGATAAAATTTTTATCACGTTATGATTTTTCGGGATGAATGTTGTGACTATGTTTAGTTTGATGGCAGTCACGGCATAAAACTTCCAAATTTGATTCGCTGCAATCCCATTTAAGCTCATTTTTATGATGAACTTCAACCGACGGAGACTTTTTGCCGCACTCTTGGCAAGTGTAATTATGTTTTTCCTTAAAACGGCGAGCAATTTTGTCCCAATCTTTAGGATAAACATTTGTCGGAGCTGTTGAATCAGTTTCAGTCGGCAAATAATGAAAATTTCCGCTGTTATCTTCCATAATCCTGAAAAATTCTTCGATAGAAAAATTTTTGTAGGCAAAATTATATCCTCGACGCCTTAATTGTTTAAGACAGTTCTTGCAAACGTGTAATTCTGCTTCAATTTCTGTCGGACGGTTATTTATGATTCGATTGACTTTGAATTTTCCGTTTGTCGAAGTCGAAACGACATATTTACCGTAGCGATTTTGGTTCCGCATGATTTTTAGCGTCGTGCAGTCGACTAAATGGAATTTATATTCGCTAGTTTTGTCTCCGTATTGAACTTGGTCGCGAATATACAAAATTACTCTGCGCCCTCTGTAAGTAAAGCCTGTAGAAGTGCTTTTAAGATTTGGATCGTCGGCAGAAATAACGATAGTGAATTCCGTTTTGTCGTCATCTGATATTCCCATAAGCTTTTTTATCAATTTAAACTCGTCGCAACTTAAAAAGTCAATTTTTCCCATTGTGATTAATTCCTTTTGCCAGTTCGTTCATTTTTTCATCGGCTTTGGTACGAATTCTGAAATCTACCCGCCTTGAAAGCTTTGAATCAATTTTTCCGTCGTCAAAAGTCACGGGTTGACTTGAGGATAAGCCGTTCGCAGTGATTCTGGCAACAGAATTCTTTACGGCGTCAATTCCTTTAACAGCCGCTTGTAAATTTTCCGTAACTCGTTCAATCGTCACTTTATAATTTTTTTGCCACTCCAAAAGGCATTCAACGGCAATAAAACGCCCAAAACTGACGCCGTGCGAGGTTGTTCATAGTCTCCGAACGGATTTTCTTCAATGTAACGTTCAAATTTTTTCTTTGCCGGCAGATACCACGCAAACATACCAATGAGACAAATCACTGTAAGAACGAATTTTGAAATTAGATCATACATGGCTTTGAAATCCTTTCTGTCAAATAAAAAAATGTGTTCACAGAGGAAAATTTACCGTGAACACATTCTTTTTTATTTCTCGGAGTTAAGAGAAGTGCTTAAAGGCACCGTAATTTTTTCGTCGTAGCACTTAAAAGCGTCGTCGACCAACTTTTTATCGGGTTTTGGAGTAATTGCGCTGACAAGCGGGACGATAATTAAGCCCACGAGCATTGCTATCGCGCCCGAATTAATCGGCGACTGCAAAATCGCGGGGAACATCGGACGAATTAACATGTTCGCCGTCATTAAAATGCTTCCGAACAGGAAACAAGCCCAACAAGAAGCGGTTGTGACATTTTTTGAGTAAAGGGAATACATGAAAGGGGCTAAAAATGCGCCAGCCATTGCTCCCCACGAAACGCCCATTAACTGCGCGATAAAATTCACGGAACTTTTGTACTGAACGAGTGCGAGCACCGCCGAAATTGCGATAAAAACGACGATCAAAACTCTTATCAGCAAAACTTGGCGCGCCGTCGACATGTTTGGAGCAAAATTATCGCGGATTAAGTCCAAAGTGAGCGTTGAAGCCGAAACGATGACCAGAGAAGAGAGCGTTGACATTGACGCGGATAAAACTAAAATGACGACGAGGGCGATCATGCCTTCGGATAAGCCGCTAAGCATAGTCGGGATAATTGAATCGTAGCCTTCAGCCGCAATATCGACTTGATCGGAAAATAATCTGCCGAAGCCGCCGAGAAAATAGCAGCCGCCCGCCACGACGAAAGCAAAAAGAGTAGAAATGACAGTTCCCTTTTGAATTGCCTGTTCATTTTTAATGGCGTAGAACTTTTGAACCATTTGCGGCAAGCCCCAAGTGCCGAGTGAAGTCAAAATCACGACGAAAAGCAAATTCAGAGGATCGGTTCCGAAAAATGAGGCGAAAATACCGGGTGTTGAAGAAATTTTATCGTCTGAAATTCTTGCCAAGCCGTCGAGCGCGGCAGTGAAACCGCCTTTTGATTCGAGCACGGCATAAATAACGGCTGAAATACCGACGAGCATAACCATTCCTTGAATAAAATCGTTGATAGCGGTTGCCATATAGCCGCCTGCGATGACATAAACCGCCGTCAGCACCGCCATAAGCAAGATACAAACAGAATAATCCAAGAAATTGCTGAACGCCATACCGAAAAGTCTTGAAAGTCCATTGTAAAGCGAGGCGGTATAAGGTATCATGAAGATAAAAATGATAATCGCCGCGCCGATTTTGAGTGACGGCGAGTCGAAACGCTTTTCAAAAAACTGCGGCATGGTAGCGGTATCGAGATGGCGAGTCATAATGCGAGTTCTTCTGCCCAAAATGAACCAAGCCATCAAAGAACCGATTAAAGCATTGCCGATACCAGCCCAAGTAGCGGCGATACCGTATTTCCAACCGAATTGTCCCGCGTAGCCGACGAAAACAACCGCAGAAAAGTAACTTGTGCCGTAAGCAAAGGCAGTCAACCAGGGTCCGACGGAGCGTCCGCCGAGAACGAAGCCGTCAACATCGGTTGCGTGCTTGCGACAATAAAGCCCGATACCGATTAAAACAGCGAAATACAAGACGAGTAAAACAATTTTCATAAAAAAACCTCCAACAAAATTGAAAAGGAGCCTGAAACAATGATAATCGACATGCACACGCACATTTTCCCCGAAAAAATAGCCGCGGACGTTGTAGAAAAGTTAAGTCGCGTAAGTCGGACGAAAAATTTCAGTGACGGCACGTTGAACGGCTTAAAAAAATCTATGGACGCCGCGCAGATTAATTATTCGGTGATATTGCCTGTGGCGACGACTGCAAAGCAGGTTGAGAAGATAAATTCTTCCGCCGCCGCGCTGAATGAAAAGCATTTCGGCGAAGGAATAATTTCTTTCGGTTGCATTCATCCCGAATTTACGAATTATCGGGAGGAATTGCGCCGCGTGAAAAATTACGGGCTAAAGGGTATCAAAATTCATCCCGTTTATCAAGATATAAATCTGGACGACGTGAAATTTTTGCGGATAATCGACTGCGCGGCTGAAAATGATTTAATCGTAGTGACTCACGCGGGTTTGGACATAGGATTTCCGGGAATTGTGCGTTGCAGTCCGCAAATGGCTAAAAAAGTTATCGACACGGTTGGCGAGTTTAAATTTGTCCTTGCGCATATGGGCGGCTGGAAAAATTGGCGCGAGGTTTTGGAAATTTTGGGCGGCGAGAAAATTTTTTTGGACACTTCGTTTTCGACGGGCAAAATCATTCCGCGAGCAGATTTTCATTGGCAAGAAGAAGACTTGGAGCTTTTAAACGCCGCGCAGTTCATGAAGTTTGTAAAAATTTTCGGCTCGGAGCGAATTTTATTCGGGACGGACAGCCCTTGGACATCTGCGCGAAGTTCGATAGAGTTCATAAAAGATTTGCCGCTTGCCGAAGGCGACAAAAATAAAATTCTCGGCTTGAATGCTAAAAAACTTTTGGGGATTTGAAATGATTGATATAAAAGTTGTCGGAGTCGGCGGCGGCGCGATGAATGCCGTAAATTATATGATTGATTCGGGTTTGACGGGCGCAGAATTTATTTCGTGCAGTAGAGATGAACTTCTTTTGCAAATGTCGAAAGCTGATAAAAAAATTGTTCTCGGCAAAAAAATGATGCGATATGGTCTTGACGGAAGTTCGCCTTCACGAAGTGAACAGGCGGCGATTGAAAGTCGCGAAGAAATTTTATCGGCACTGCGCGGCGCGGACGCAGTCATCATTGTTGCATGTCTGGGCGGCTGTGACGGCACGGGCGCATCTCCAATCATTGCCGAATGCGCTCGCGAGATTGGCGCGTTGACTGTCGCGGTTGTCACTCATCCATACACTTTTGAAGGTTCGAGACGAACTGCAAGAGCCGAAGTTGCCTTAAAAAATTTATCTAAGCACGCCGACGCCGTTATAAAAATTCGCAACGATAAAATTTTGCAAATCTTTGATCCGAAAACTCCGATAACGATGGCTTTTAAATGTATCGATGAAATTTTATGTCGCGCCGTCAGAAATTTACTCTCCGTTTTTCAAAGAGCATTCCGAATTACGAATTAAAAAATCCCCTGCGAAATTGCGGGGAATTTTTATTTCGGGACAAAAAAAATTCGCCGACAAAACTTTAAACAAGTTCTTTGCCGACGAAAAGATAAGCCGTCTGAAGGAGGAGAGATTTTTCCGCAACTTTATCTTCGGGAAGTTCTTTCACTCTGTCCGCGATTGCCAAAAGTTTTTCGGCGCGTTCAAATTTGGAGAGCAAAGGCAAATTATTAACGAGCTCCACAAGGGCATCGATAGTTGCGCACACCAAATCGAAATCGACAGAAAAAAATTCCCCTTCCACTTTGGACGAGGAAAAAATTTTAAGGCAAGCCTTTTCAATGGCACGAGCAACTTCGCGGGGAATAAAAGACGTTTGATAAAATTTTTCGACCGTCACCCCATACTGCCCTTTGATGTCGAATACCTGCTTCTTCATGTTATCACTACTGCTAATTTTGACGTTGCCATTGCTCACGAGGAAAACATTAATACACGCCATATCATTTAAAGCAGAAGATTGCCGACGAGTCTTCTTTACAGGAACGGGCGAGGTTTCGGTGGGAGTAGATTTGACGGCTTTTTGAGATGGAAAATGCTTCTCTTTCAATTCTTCGTAATAGTTAAACTCGTCAATGAAATTTTCATCCGCTTGGTGAAGTACGGCGGCAATCTCATCAGCATGACGATCAAGTTCAACAACTGCCTCTTCAAATGTGATAGAGAAATATTCTCCGCGAACACAACGCCCGGCAAAAGCGGCGTGGCAACGAGCCTCAATGATGCGCATAAAATTGATAGGCGCAAAGCCCGTACAATGTGAACGCAATACGTCAAGATAAACGGCACTTTTTACGCTTTTAACTCGTTTGTCGGGATTGGTCGTTACACCGATTTTCACAGTGTTGTCTGACATTTCAAAGGCATAAACACATGCTAATTCGGGCTCAGAATATTTCGGTACAGAATTTACGCCGAATTGTTTAGCGAAGCCGAGATAAAATGAAAATCGGTTTTCAACTTTGCGTTTTTGTTTGTCAGTCAACATAAAACATTACTCCTTTCTTGGACGCTTGACAATCGGCAAGGGCTTTGCTAAAATTTAGACAAGGTTAGACCCTTGGCGTGTTTCGCGTCTGTGTGTTGTTGTTTACAAGTTAAATTTTAGCAGACGGGCGGAGAAATGTCAATAAAAAATCTTCGCCCGCACAAGGCGAATTTTTCGTCTGCGGGGGATTTTTTTTCGGGCAAAAAAAATCTGATTTCGTCTCGCGATTGTCTTTTTCGGCAGTCGGCGAGGCAATTTTTTTTTCGAGTAACTCTCTGCCGAAAATTAATTTTCCATTACAAAAATTTTTCATTAAGCTGTGCTAAACTTACAAAGCTTGCGTAGAAAATTTTTTTCACGGAGGGAAAGTGTATGTTTGAATTCGACGAAAATACTTTGGATCAACTTGCGAAGATAAAAGTAATCGGCATAGGCGGCGGCGGCTCGAATGCCGTAAACAGAATGATAGAATCGGGCTTGGAGGGCGTGGAATTTATAGCGGTCAATACCGATTCTCAAGCGTTGCTGATGAGTAAATCGCCCAAGAGAATGCAAATCGGAGAGAAATTGACTCGCGGCTTGGGCGCGGGAGCTCGTCCCGATATCGGTGAACGCGCAGCGCAAGAAAGTCGAAATGATATTTTGGAAGCCCTGCGCGGCTCGGATATGGTTTTTATCACGGCGGGCATGGGCGGCGGAACCGGCACGGGCGCGGCTCCGGTTGTGGCGGAGTGTGCTCGCGAAGTCAACGCTTTGACAGTCGCCGTTGTCACTCGCCCTTTTACTTTTGAAGGACCCAAGCGCAAAAAAAATGCCGACGCGGGCATTGAAAAATTGAAACAGAATGTCGATGCGATTATCACAATTCCCAACGACAGACTTTTGCAGGTTGTCGACAAAAAAACTCCGATGACAAAAGCGTTCGTGATAGCCGATGATATTTTGCGTCAAGGCGTCAAAGGCATTTCGGATTTAATCGCCGTGCCGGGCGTCATTAATCTGGACTTTGCGGACGTTCAATCGATAATGAGTAATGCGGGCTCGGCTCTTATGGGTGTCGGCGAGGCTTCGGGCGATAATGCCGCCGTCGAGGCTGTCAAAAAGGCGATAGCTTCTCCGTTGCTTGAAACAAGCGTAGACAGTGCTCGCGGAATTCTTTTGAACTTCATGGGCGCGACGGATTCTCTTTCCATGATGGAAGTAAACGAGGCGTCAACGACTGTTCAAGAGGCTGCGCATCCCGACGCGGAAATTATTTGGGGCGTCAGCGTCGATGAAACTTTGGGCGATACAATTATTGTAACGATTATTGCAACGCGCTTCGGCGAAGAAGATGAAATTTCTCCCGCCGAAAAAGTAATCCCGCCGACTAAATTTTTGCCGCCGAATCAAAACGCACAACAACAAAATCGCCGTCAACCTGTTCAACCCGCGCAAGACATTCAAACTTACAACAGAACAACTCAAAATCAGCCCGAAGAGCCGCAACAATCCAAAAATATCCTCTCGAATATAATTCCTCCCTTCATGAATCGCAGAAGAAAATAATTTAAACGGAGGGTTGATGATGTTTGAAAACAGCATAGATAATCTTTTTGTAAAAGTTAAAGTCATCGGCGTCAACACCAAAGAAAATTTTTCCGGCGGACTTGCGGCGGTCAATCAAATGTTGGAAGAAAATTTGTCGGGCGTGAATTATTTTGCAGTCGACAGGCAGGACATAAAAAATCTTGACGGTTGCAAGGCAATTCATAAATTTCGATTGTTGGACGCGGCGGATGAAGAAAATTTGGTTGAAAATCTGCGCGGAGCAGATTTAATTTTTATAGTCGCAGATGAAGTTTGGGAAAATATAAAGGCGGTTGCACTCACGGCGCATTGTGCAAAAAAAATCGGCGTGCCCGTGATTTTCATGGCGGGCGGAAATTTCGAGGATGCGGAAGATGAAATTATTTTCGACGCGCTGATAAAATTGCCGAGTAAAAATTTTGAATTTGATTCCTGCAAAGTCGTCAAAAATTTTGTTGAGTCAGTGACTTTGCCGGGGCAACCGAAACTTGATGTCAAAAGAATTTCCGAGCTTGTGAAAGATTCTGCGGCGGTTATGGGCTACGGCGAGCGCGACGGCAAAAATGCGGTCGTCAAAGCCGCCAAAGCCGCTCTTGAACACGTCGAAAACAACACGGAAAATTTCAAAGCCGTCACAAAAATTTTATTCAACGTGACAGCCGCCAAAGGAAATCTTTCGTTGGAAGAAGGACAAAAACTTTCCAAGCTCTTTAAACGTCACGCACCCAAAGCAGAAATTTCATTCGGCTTTTCAATCGACGATTGGCTTGTCGACAAAGTGAAATTTTTGCTCCTTGCCACTTGAAAAAACTTCCCTGCAAAAATGCGGGGATTTTTTTAATTCGTAATGCATAATTCGTAATGAAATGCGGTCGCCAAAGGAAATCTTTCGTTGGAAGAAGGACAAAAACTTTTCAAGCTCTTTAAACGTCATGTGCCCAAAGCAGAAATTTCATTCGGCTTTTCAATCGACGATTGGCTTGTCGACAAAGTGAAATTTTTGCTCCTCGCCACTTGAAAAAAATCCCTGCAGAGTGCGGGGATTTTTTGTTTGACAGAGGCAACACATTTCTTTAAAATATTTCAAAATGGAAGGAGGAAAATTTATGGATGCCAATTTGAAAGTCGTCTTGGATGATTATTTTGAGGGAGCCGCAAAGCTTAAAATAAATCTTTTTGTACACGTGCGCGACAATCGAGAAGTTACACCGCTTATCAAAGCTTCTTTCAGCGAGACCGAACAAAGTACACTCATCATAACGGACGACCAAGAAATTTTTGAGGGCGATATTTTGGTTTATCCCAAGACGCGCCAGTTCTGCTACATCGACGACATTCGCCACATTCCAAACAAAGAAAAATTCATCGTTCACTATCACACAAAATATCAGCGTAAAGCTCACGCGCCTTTTGACAACGAAGAATAAAAATTATCGCCATAAAATTTTAAAACTCCCGCAAGAATTTTTCCTGCGAGAGTTTTTTTTTGTTCAGATGTCCAGATTTTTGACGAGCAGAGCATTTTCTTCAATAAATTGTCTGCGCGGAGCAACTTGGTCGCCCATCAAAATTGTAAAAAGTTCGTCCGCCTCGACGGCGTCATTTACTTCGACGCGGAGCATTGTGCGCGTCAGCGGATCCATTGTCGTTTCCCAAAGCTGTTCGGGATTCATTTCGCCCAAACCTTTATACCGCTGAACCGTCGCGCCTTCGCGTCCGACTTCATCCAATTTTTTGGAAAGTTCTTCGTCGCTGTAAGTGTACCAATGATTTTTTCCCTTGCGAATTTGATAAAGCGGCGGTTGCGCAATGAAAACGTGTCCGTGTTCGACGAGCGGTTTCATGTAGCGATAGAAAAAAGTCAAAAGCAACGTCCGAATATGTGCGCCGTCAACGTCGGCATCCGTCATGATAATTATTTTTCCGTAACGCCGCTTGCTTAAATCAAAATCTTCGCTTATGCCCGTGCCGAATGCCGTTATCATCGTCCGAATTTCGGCGTTGGCAAAAATTTTATCGAGCCGCGCCTTCTCGACATTCAAAATTTTTCCGCGCAGAGGAAGTATCGCTTGAAAACGTCTGTCGCGTCCCTGTTTGGCAGAGCCGCCCGCGCTGTCGCCCTCGACGATATAAATTTCGGCTTTATCGGGGTCTTTAACCGAACAATCGGCGAGCTTGCCGGGCAACGAAGAAATTTCCAGAGCATTTTTTCTGCGAGTAAGTTCGCGAGCTTTTCGCGCCGCCTCACGGGCACGCGCAGCCATTACCGCCTTTTCCAAAATCTGCTTGCCAATCGCGGAATTTTCTTCAAAAAATTCGCTGAGACTTTCATTTACAACCGCGTTGACCAACGAACGAATTTCAACGTTGCCGAGCTTGGTTTTGGTTTGTCCCTCGAATTGCGGATTATGAAGTTTGACGCTGATAACCGCCGTCAAACCTTCGCGGACATCTTCGCCGCTTAAAGTTCCGTCATTGCTCTTGAAAAGATTGTGCCGCTTGGCAAATTCATTCGCGACTTTCGTCAAAGCAGTTTTGAATCCCGCAAGGTGCATGCCGCCTTCTTCGGTGTTAATGTTGTTGACGTAGCTGAAAATATTTTCTTGGTAACTGTCGGTGTATTGCATTGCGACTTCAACAACGGCATCATCCTTGCGCCCGTTGAAATAAATCGGCGCGGGATTAATTTTTTCCTTCTTGCGATTGAGATGCTCGACAAAAGATTTTATCCCGCCGTCGAAATGGAAAGTTCTCGACTCGCCGCCTTCGCGCTTGTCGGTTAAAGTTATCGTTATCCCGCTGTTCAAAAATGCCAGTTCGCGCAGACGGTGTTTCAGCGTGTCGAAATTAAATTCTCTGACGGTAAAAATTTCGTCATCGGGCAGGAAATGAACTTTCGTTCCGGTTTCTTGCGCCTCGCCGATAATTTTTAAAGGATTGACGGTTTCGCCGCGTGAAAAAGTTATCCGATAAATTTTCCCGTCGCGCTTGACTTCAACTTCCATAGATTTGCTTAACGCATTGACGACGCTGACGCCTACGCCGTGAAGTCCGCCGCTGACTTTGTAACCACCGTCGCCGAATTTTCCGCCCGCATGTAAAACCGTCAAAACAACTTCCACTGCCGGCTTGCCGCTCTCGTGCATGTCAACGGGAATTCCTCTGCCGTTGTCGCTGACCGTGATTGAATTATCTTTTTCAATCACGACATCAATTTTTGTGCAGAAACCCGCCAACGCCTCGTCAATCGAATTGTCGACAACTTCATAAACCAAATGATGAAGTCCGCGCTCCGAAGTCGAGCCGATATACATTCCGGGACGAAGGCGCACTGCCTCCAAGCCTTCCAAAATTTGAATTTGATCCGCGCTGTAATCGCCTTCGACCGCCGCGACTTGTGCCGCCGATTCCTCAAAATGAACTTCTATTTCTTCGTCGTCATTTTCTTCTTTCGGCATTACGTCGGGCAATTCGTCTTCTTGCGGCTCGTCTTCAATCGGGTCGCCGTAATCTTCCGTATGATTTTTTTTCTCGTCCAATATTTCTACCTCCGTTCTTGGCGCAAGTTTATCACAGAAAAATTTTTCCGTCAAAAAAACCCCCGCGCCACGAATGACCGGGAGTTTTTTAGAAAACCAGATGCGTCCTGCGTCTTTTGTTTATCTAACAGGTTTTATGTTGTTAATTTTATCACCGAGAAATTTTTCTGTCAAAAAAAATCTTTCGTGAGTCAAACTCTTAATAAAATCCTCCACAAACGAAAAAAAATCCTTTTGCGCGGGTCAGGGAACTATATTTCGTCCTTGACATTTCCCTGCCGCCTTTTTGAATTCATTTCAATATGGATTGTGACGTTTTTAGTTTCGTGTCCTTCAGCCGAAGACGCTCGACTTGTCGATTGCCGAGATTCCAAGAATGATAGGAAATTTCGGTAAAGCATGTATCGGTTTCGGTGAAAGCCTTGACGCTGAAAATAATTCACTGCAAGCCGCTAAAAATGCGTTGAAGTCGCCGTTGTTTATTGCGGAGATTGGAAAAGCCAAAAAAATTTTTCTCGTTTTTGTCGGGCGAATTGAATTTTTTAGTATGCCGGAAATGAATGAAGCCGCCATTTTTTTAGATGAACTTATGTCTCTTGAAGAAGTTTTATGGCAAGCAGATGCAGATGAATCTTTTGATAAAGACGGTGTAACGGCGTTTGTTCTCGCGACAAACTTTAACTGATTTCATAACAAAAAACTCCGACGGTCGATTTGACTGTCGGAGAAATTTTTTTGTGTTAAGTTCAGTTGTCAAAGATATTTTTCAAAGCTTGGATATTCACGTCGCGATTGAGTTGCGCGAGATATTTTGTGAGTTTAATTGACTTCGGACAAACCGCCTCGCAGTTTTGGCTGTTGCCGCAACTTGTTATGCCGCCTTTTTCCATTAAAACGTTCAAACGCTTGGGCGCGTCGAATTTTCCGAGCGGATGAAGATTAAAAAGATAAGCCTGAACAGTCGGCGCGGGTCCGATAAAATCTGATTGCGGTCCGACATTCGGGCAAGCTTCCAAGCAACAGCCGCAAGTCATGCAACGCGAAATTTCGTAGGCAGTGCGGGCGGTGTAGGGATTTTGAATCGGAGCTTCACGATTTTCCCAAGAGCCGTCCAATTCAACCCAACCTTGAATTCTTTTCAAAGCTTCAAACATTCTTGTTCTGTCAATCAGCAAATCGCGAATAACGGGAAAAGTCCGCGCAGGTTGAAGTTTAATCGGTTGCTTGAGGTTGTCGACGAGCGCACAACAAGCTTGCTGAGCTTTGCCGTTGATAACCATCATGCACGCGCCGCAAACTTTTTCCAAGCAGTTACATTCCCAGACGACGGGCGGAACTTTTTTTCCGTCAACCGTGACGGGATTTTTTTGTATTTCCATGAGCGAGGCAACGACATTCAAGCCGGGACGATAATCCACGTCAAATTCTTGCGTGTAAGGATTTGCGCCCGGTCCGTCTTGCCGCTCTATTACAAATCTGACTTTTTCAGCCATAGCTAACGCTCCTTTACTCTTTCTTGGCGACGGCGTAGTTGCGGGCGCGAGGCTTAATCAGCGAGTGATCGAATTCGCGATAAGAGACAATCGGCTCTTCGGTTTTGGGATCGTAATTGATAATGGTTGTGAACATGAAATTTTTATCGTCGCGTCCCATGAAGACGAGATCGCCGTTTTCGTCGAGTTTACGTTGCCCGTTTTCGAGGACAATTTTTGCGTGAGCCCCGCGAGATTCATCGCGGCAACGTGCGCCTTTCGTGATAGCCATTGCGTAGAGAATCATATTTCTCAACTGGCGAACGAACATTGCTTCTTGGTTGGCAATGTGTCCGCGATCCGTTATGCCGATGTCGTCCCAACGTCTGAGAATTTTTTTGAGTTCGACAAGGCATTGATCCAAACCGATATTATCGCGCTCAATCGCCACGTATTTATACATCAATTCGCCCATTTCTTGATGGAGCTTGTGTGCATTTTCGGAGCCGTTCATTTGCAAAATCTTATCGTATTCGCGCTGAACTTCAACCCGCGCCGCTTCCATTTCCTCGTAAGAAAGTTCGGAACCGTTTTTGCCGCTCTTCGCCCATTTCATTGCTTCGGGTCCGGAAACAGTTCCCGAATAAGCCGCGCTCAAAAGTGAATTCGCGCCGAGACGATTTGCGCCGTGATATTGGTAATCGCATTCGCCCGAAGCCATCAAGCCGGGAATATTTGTGAAATGGAATCTGTCAACCCAAATACCGCCCATTGAATAGTGAACGCTGGGGAAAATTTCCATGGGAACTTTGCGCGGGTCTTGTCCTACGAATTCGGAATACATTTCCAAAATGCCGCCGAGTTTTCTCAAGAGATAATCGCCGTCAATGTGCGACAAGTCGAGATAAACGCGGTTTTCGCCGTTGATGCCGAGCCCCATATGAACGCAGACTTTGAAAATGGCGCGGCTTGCAACGTCACGCGGCACCAAATTTCCGTAAGCGGGATACATTTCTTCCAAAAAATACCAAGGCTTGCCGTCTTTGTAAACCCAAACGCGTCCGCCTTCGCCGCGACAAGCTTCCGACATCAAACGGTTTTTATCGGAGCCGGGAATTGCAGTCGGGTGAATCTGGATAAATTCGGGGTTGGCAATTTCCGCGCCCTGCTGATAAACCGCGCTGACAGCCGAGCCGTTACAAATGGTTGACGCCGTGCAACGCCCGAAAACTTGTCCGGGACCGCCCGTCGCAAGAATAACGGTATCTGCAGGGAAAGATTGAATTTCCATTGTGTTCATGCTCTGCGCAACGATACCGCGACAAATGCCTTCCTTATTCTTGATAATCCTGATGAATTCCCAGAACTCGTATTTTTTGACGGAACCTTTGACTTCCCAGCGGCGAACTTGTTCATCAAGGGCATAAAGAATTTGTTGCCCCGTTGTCGAACCGGAAAAACATGTGCGCTTATTTTTTTGTCCGCCGAAGTTGCGAAGGTCTAAATTTCCTTCGGGAGTTCTTGTAAAAGTGACGCCCATTCTGTCCAACATTTTAATAAGTTTCGGAGCCGCCTCAACCATGCCTTTGACTGCAAGTTGATCCGCCAAAAAGTCTCCGCCGTAAACCGTATCATCAAAATGTTCGTAAATGCTGTCGTGTTCGCCCTTGCTGTCCATGCAGGCGTTCATGCCGCCTTGAGCACAAAGGGAGTGCGAACGTTTGACGGGGCAATAGGAGAAAAGATAAACTTCGCCGCCGAGTTCGCAAACCTTAATCGTGGCGAGCAAGCCCGAAATGCCGCCGCCGACGATTATTATTTTCTTTTTAGTCATATCTTTAGCCATAGAAAAAACCTCCGGTTTTTTAGGTCTTAGGTGTTAGGTTATAGGTTTTAGCTAAAACCTGACACCTGATACCTGACACCTGGAATTAGTAAATGAAATAACTGCCCATGAAAATGAGCGTCATAAGGCACATACCCGCGCAGAGCAACATACTGATAATGCTGATAACTTTTTGGGAACGCGGACCTTTTGTAATGCCCCAAGTCATGCAGAAAGTCGTAATGCCGTTGCAGAAATGGAAAATAGCCGCGAACATGCCGATAACGTAAAGCACAACGACAATCGGGCTTTGGAAGAAATTCTGCAAAAGTTCAAAGGAAATCGGAGTGCCCGTGATGCCCTTGACGTAAAAGCGAAGATAACCGACGTGCCAGATAAGGAAGACAACGAGGAACCAAGCCGTCCAACGTTGAAGAGCAAAATTCCAGTTGCGAATGTAGCCGTAATTGCAGGGATTGTTTTTCGCTTGCAGAGCAATGTAAATACCATAAATGCCATGAAACAGAAGCGGAACCGCGATGCCGCCGATCTCCAATCCCATGAAAATCGGTTTGGGAATGAGTTCCATCATTTCGAGTGCGGTATTAAGACCTTCTGGGCCGAGAATCGCCATTGAGTTTGTAAAAATGTGTTCGAATAACACCATACCCAAGACGAGCAAGCCGCACAGTGAATGCAGACGCCGCACATAAAAAGTTGTGTGAAACATTGTAGCCTCCTTGTTTTTTTAAGGGAGAAGGGATAAGGGAAAAGGGAAAAGTATTTGTCCTTATCCCATTTCCCGTTTCCCTTGTCCCTAAATTTGACTCATGTCGAAGTGGCGATAATCCTTCTGCCCGATCTCATAGAAATTATTTCCTTCGCAATCGATAACGACAATCGCGGGGAAATCGACAACTTCCAAAGCCGCCACCGCTTCGGGGCCGAGTTCGGGATAAGCAAGCACGGTATAACTTTTAACGGATTTTGCGATAAGAGCCGCCGCGCCGCCGACAGCCGCAAAATAAGTTGCGCCGTTTTTCTTCATTGCCTCGACAACTTCTTTTGTACGCGAGCCCTTGCCGACCATGCCTTTAATGCCCTGCTCAAGCATTGTCGGAGTATAAGCGTCCATTCTGCCGGAAGTTGTCGGACCGCAGGAGCCAATCGGATCGCCGGGCTTTGCAGGTGTGGGACCGAGATAATAAACGATTTGATTGTTCCAATCGACGGGCAATTTTTCGCCGCGAGCCAAAGCCTCCGTCATAACTTTATGAGCGGCGTCGCGTGCGCTGATAATCGTTCCGGTAATAAGGACGCTGTCGCCCGCTTTGAGCTTGCGAGACATCTCTTCCGTGAACGGCGTCGTGATTCTGATACTTTCAGCCATTCTATCAAACTCTCCTTTACAAAAAATTTTACGCTTTTTAATGCCGAGTTTTGAAAAAACTTTTGAAAAAACAAATGCGAAAATCAGGGCGCACAGGACGTGCGCCCGCCGGCAACAGAAACAGGATGTTTCTATTGCCGGCACACACGGCAAGGGTTATTTGCTACTCCGAATAATGAAGAACAAACGCCCCCGCGAGGTGCCCTTTCTTTTGCAACTTTTCTTTGGGCAAGCAAAGAAAAGTTGATCCTATTTACAAAAAGAAATTTTGAATAAATCGAAACAGCGAGTAGCCGCGAAGGTTTTGCGTGCCCACTTTAGGAAAAAGGGGGATTAGAGGACACGGTGGGCGTGGCGCATTGCATGACAACAAATCGTTACTGCAACCGGCAATCCCGCAATGTGCGTCGGTCCCCACTCAATGTTGACGGCAAGCGCGGAAGTCGTTCCGCCAAGTTGCGGTCCTATTCCCGTCGCATTAATCATGTCAAGAAGTTCCTGCTCAAGTTTCGCGTATTCGGGCATCGGATTTCTCTCGTCAATCGAACGAGTCAAAGCTTTTTTGGAAAGAAGCGCGGCTCTGTCCATCGTCCCGCCGATACCAACTCCGACAACCATCGGCGGACAAGGATTCATGCTCGCATGAAGAATAATTTCCATGACAGCTTTTTTAACGCCCTTAACTCCGTCGGCAGGCACAAGCATTTTAATTCCCGACTTATTCTCCGAACCAAAACCTTTCGGCGCAACCGTAATGCTGAGTTTGTCGCCCGGTACAATCTGCGTGTAAATGACGCCGGGCGTATTGTTTTTGGTGTTGACGCGATTGAACAACGGCTCGCCGACAACCGATTTGCGCAGATAACCTTCCGTGTAACCTTTGGCAATGCCCGCGTTAATTGCGTCTTCAAGGTTGCCGCCGACAATGTGCAAGTCCTGCCCGACTTCAAGGAAAACAATCGTCATGCCCGTATCTTGGCAATAGGGACGATCTTCCGCACGCGCAATTTCGGCATTCTTAATAATTTGATCGAGAACAATTTGTCCGACGGGAGATTTTTCTGTTTCGCGCCCGCGCTTGAGTCCGCGATAGACATCGTCCGGCAGATAATACGCCGCCTCCTTGCACATTTCGGCGACGTTCTCGGTTATGAGTTTAACGTCCAGCTCTCTCAAAGTAATCCCTCCTGAAATATAATTGCGGTCAAAAATTTTTCGCTACTTGGCTTGAATATTTGCCGCGCCGATTAAAATTCCTGCCAATTCTTGATAAATTTTCGTTATCGTTGCGGGCATAAAAAAAGTCCCCCGCGATTTTGCAGGGAGAAAATTTTTTATTTATGAAGGGGTTGCAGTTTTAAGTTTAACCAAGAAGTTAAATCGAAGCGAAAAAAAGGACGCGCGGGACGTGCGGCAACGTGACGAGGCATCCGGCTGACGCGCTCCAATTCTTCGATGATTTAAATTTTGTCGCCGTGCCTTGCTGTTCCGCCAATTTCAAAGCGGCTCTTTTGGGCGCGAGCAAAAGAAAAGTTGTAAAAAACTTACATTTCGCCGCGAGCCGCACGTTCTGCCAAATCTTTGACGATTTGCGGATAAATTTTTTCAAGCTTCCAACTGTAGAGAACTAAAATAACCGCCGCCCAAATTACAAGCACGCCGTAGCAATAAATCGAAACAATCATATCAATCGCACTTTGAGGCTGAACAACATCCGCCGCCGTCGAAGAAATATATCCCGCCATTGTCAGTAAACCCGTTAAAAGTGCGCTGACTAAGCCGCCGCCAATCTTATTTCCGACTGAACCGCAAAAAAATTGACCTGCGTCCGTTTTCGTGATAAATTGTTACTTGAACCGTAAACAATCAACACGTCGAGGCGCAGGACAAAACTTTTTTCCGATTTTAACCGTTTCGGCGTGCAAAGTCAATTAAATTCACGAGGAGGCGGTTATTCATGAAGAACTACAGAATGACAGCACGTCAGGCTAAGGCAATTTTTATCGCAAATTTCGATTCACTTCCCGAAAAAGTAAAACAAGCTGTCGAATTTACGATTTCTAACTGGCGCGAGCTGAATATCGAGGAATCTAAATTTTTTCTAAGCGATTTTGGCAGATTGCCGAGAAGTCCGCAAGAATCTGATGAAGAAACTCGCCAAAAACTTTCCGACGCGGTTAATACGTTAAAAAAATGCACCGAAGTTTGGTTGAGTCTTGAAAATTTGCCCCAAGAAGAATGGCGAGACGTTGTCGGTTACGAAAATGATTACAAAGTCAGCAATTATGGGCGCGTGAAAAGTTTTAAGCGCGGCGTTCCGAAAATTTTTCATGTTGCGCAAGATAAAGACGGCTATGAAATTGTAAATATAAGTGGAAACGGTCGCTCAAGAAATATTGGCGTTCATGTTTTGGTTGCAGAGGCTTTTATCGACAATCCAGAAGATAAATCGCAAGTAAATCATTACAACGGAGTTAAGTTTGATAATTGCATTTGGAATCTCGAATGGAATACGGCGGCAGAAAATGCTCAACATGCTTTAGAATTTGGACTCACTAAACAAGGTTCAGACCGTCCAGAATCAAAACTTACGCCAGAACAAGTTATTTATATTCGTCGAGTTCATATTTGGCGACATCCAAAATTTGGAGCGCGTGCATTGGCTAAACAGTTCAACGTTACAAGAAAAGTTATTGAAAACGTCGTCAAGCATAAAACTTACAAAAATATTCCCTGAACAACGCGATAAGAGCATGACTGAGCCGACGATTGCAGGTGAAACGCCCGCATAATCTGTATAAAAGAACGTCAGGATAGATACCCATTGCACCCCAAACGACGTTGCAGGACGTATCGCCGAGTCCGTAAGCCACTCGCGTGAACCATGACAGCGGTTGAGCATTCTGCGCGGCGGGTTGAGCCGTTGTTGCCATATAAATTCCCCCTTTTCTAAAAAAAATAGGAATGAAAATTCCATTCCCAATTACAAATTCCTAATTCCTGATTCTTAATTCCTAATTATTTAAAGCCTGCTTCGCGCAGATTTTCGCGCCCGATCTTCGCAAGCTTAAGCGGCAAGTCGAAAGATTTAACGGGGAATAAATCCTGCTCGACGACGCACCAGCCGTCATAATTTTTCTCGACGAGAGCCGCGTAGAATTTTTTAAAATCAATCGTGCCGCTGCCCGGAGCAACCATAATATCTTCGACAACTGCGCGGGCAAACGACCATTTTTCTTCGTCCATTTTTTTCTTGACGGCAAGATCACAATCCTTAATGTGAATGTAAGGGATTCTGTCGGCGTGCTTTTTGTAAAAAGAAATCGGCTCGCCGCCGCCGTAAACGTGATGCCCCGTGTCAAAGCAAAGATCAACAGTCGTATCAGCCAAAAATCTTTCGATGTCGGCTTCGGTTTGAACGTGCGAATCAACATGCGGATGAAAAACTCCGACAAGTCCGTTTGCCGCCACGCGGTCGGCGCATTTCTGAACATTGCCGGCATATTTTTTCCATTCGTCGTCGCTGAGTTTGGGATTCATTGCAAGTTCGCCCGTTTCAAGATCGGTGTACATGGGCGGCAGGAGCACAATATATTTTGCGGACGGGAAGATTTTCAACAGCGCGGAGATCTCGTCAATCGTTTTGCACATTTCCTCAATGCTTGAATCGTCCAAAAAATTTCCGCCGACTGTTGCGGCAACCAAAGTCAAGCCGCGTGCGTCAATCGCATTTTTCAAAACTTGCGGCTCTTTATTGGGCATGTAGCCCCAGGGTCCGATCTCGCAACCTTCGTAGCCCGCAACTTTCATTTCGTCAAGGCAACGTTGAATTGACTTGCGCAAACTCCAAAAATTACAATGACATCAAAAAATTTTTTGAGGATGTTGCAAGCCGTGAAAATCATTGATAAAGGCGTCCTTGAAACTTCATTTATAGATTTTTCGCAACCGTCGAATTTAAATTTTGAGCGGAAATATCTTTAGACGAAAGATTTTGACGTAAAGGCGAAGGCGGGCGAAATTATTTTGCTTGACTGTCACGAGCCGCACATTTACGGTTGCAATGACAGCGGCGAATTTTTGTGGTTTCATTTCAATGGGGTTGCCGCTCGCCCTTATGTCGAGCATCTTTACGAAAAAAACGGCATCCATTATCGCGGAATTAATACCGAGAAATTGCGTTTGCGTTTTCAAGAAATAATTTCTGCCGCCGCCAAACCCGTTGTCAACGAGCCCGGCATTTCACACAACATCGACGGGATTTTAACTGTACTTGCCGCCGAGACTGTCGTTACCGTCAATGAATTTCTTCGCCCGACTCTTGAATACATTGCCAAACATTTTGACGAGCCGATTTCGATTGAGGAGCTCGCGGCGTTGTCGCTTATGAGCCCCTCCAATCTAATCAGATATTTTCGCCGTTGCTTGGACGTGACGCCGCATGAATATCTTTTGCTTTATCGTCTTAAACAATCCAAACGACTTTTGGTTTCAACGACCGAATCAATCGAGCGCATTGCCGAGCTTTGCGGCTTTAACAGCGCGTCGCATTTTGCCCGCGCTTTCAAGAAAGAAAATCTCATGACGCCGAAAGAGTTTCGTTCCATAGGAATTTAAAATCATTACGCATTACGAATTACGAATTACGCCTTTTTTGGCGGCGAGTTCGGCAAGTTCTTTAGATTCTTCGGCGGAAATGGAGAGCGGTTTTTCGCAGTAAAA
>FLNX01001900.1_pt1 | contig 26667 bp, 23 predicted proteins | sample 1140341 | NCBI WGS metagenome assembly FLNX01 (sample SAMEA3878208, study PRJEB12797) | bioreactor metagenome | biome: Moose rumen | place: Sweden | collected 2011-10 | reverse complement strand
GACACACCCCCTTGGCAGTATTGTCAGCACGTTGCAAAACAGCATCGATTTGGGCGGAACCATTAGAATCGTAGGTGCGCAGCGAGTAGATGCTCGTTTGCACGCCCTCTATCTTTAAGTACTTTTTTATCTGCACGGCATGCTGCATCACCAGAAGCTCAAACCGTGTTCCCGCCCATTGGTAGAAGGCCGCAGTACGTTGCATGTTGGTCCAATAGTTTAAATCTGTCTTTTGCTTGTCTTTTAGGAATCGATGATAGAACAGAACATAGAAGTCAATTAGTTGGTACAACTTGTCTTTTGTGCCCAGTGGCGAATACTTCCGTATAAAACCGCATCTCTCCAGGTTGCTCAATACACGTGTAAGACTTTCTCCGGATGATAAATGTGTATGTTCGATTATCTCATTTCTTGTCATACCATATTGGCGTTGTGCTAATATATTGACAACCTTTTCGTAGTTCTCGGAACGGCGAAACATAGCAGGGAACAGGTGTCTGTATTCATCATACAGCGGACCATTGGGATTGAATAGCGCAAAATCAATACTACCCGACAAACTACGCTGAGGGTCTATAAAATTCAAGTAGTACGGTATTCCTCCAAACACCATGTATGCTTCGCATATCTCATAGCGCGATAGGTGCAATCCTCTACCTTGAAAATACTCCTCGCACTCTTTGGGTGTGAAAGGTTGCAGAGGTATTTGTCCGGTTAACCTGCCATATAAGCCTCCATGATTATTGATAAGGTTGTCAACCATCCACGATGTAACAGAACCGCAGACTATCAACAAGATATCTTTGCGGATAGATGCCCAGCCGTTCCAGAACGCTTCTAAAGCGGAGATGAAACAGGATTTAGGGGTGTCAATCCATGGTAACTCATCAATAAAAACCACCTTTTTGGCTGTAGTGGGCAAATGTTCGATGTATTGTTCTAATCCGAAGAATGCATCTAACCAATTAGATATAGTGTGAGAAGCGGAGTCTGTATAACGGGCGAGTGTTTGTGAGAATCGCTGCAATTGTGCTTCTTGAGAAGAATTAGCCATTCCAGAGAACTGAAAAACCATCTCCTGCTCAAAGTACTCACGGATTAGGAACGTTTTACCAACTCTGCGTCTTCCAAAAACAGCAATAAATTCAGATTGAGCTGAATGATAGTACTTGTCGAGCAACTCTTTGGCTGTTTGCCTACCATATACATTTAGTCTCATAACAATAGATTTCAAATTCGCTGCAAAGGTACAACTTTATTTTGAAAATTGCAAATTTTTTATGATAAAATCAGCCAAAATCGATAAAATTTCTCTGTTTTGGCTGATTATATGCAAAAACGAGCCAGAATTATACGCGAAATGCTATTTTTGGTTGGATAGAAGTGAATCACTATATGTCATAGTAGAATGATTATACAAATAGTATGAAAACGAGACCTAAAATATCCATCATCATTCCCGTCTATAACGTGGCGGAGTATATTACCGAATGTCTGCAATCGGTAATGCGACAGACGTATCTGGGCGCGATAGAGTGCATCCTTGTGGACGATTGCGGAACGGATAATAGTATCGCTATTGCCGAAACACTGATTGCTGAGTACAACTCAGCCAAGAACGGAGAGCCAATAGACAAGACTAAAATCTCCTTTAAGATTCTCCACCATGACCACAATCGCGGTCTCTCCGCTGCCCGTAATACCGGAACAGATGCTGCAACAGGTGATTATATCTATTATCTGGATAGCGATGATTATATCTCCGATGATTGTATCGAAGTATTGACAGAACCGCTGAAGGAGAAAGAATATGACATGGTGTTGGGTGATCTAAAAATGTTTGGAAAGCCTCGCCCAATTATCTTTTTGCCTCAAGAAGAAGGTCCAATTATTGGCAACGAAACAATCTTCAGCAGGTTTTATGCCCCGAGAATGATTTATGTGATGGCATGGAACAAACTGGTTAAAGCCTCATTATTTAAAGAATACGATTTGTCATTCTTAGAAGGTCAACTTCATGAAGATGAATTATGGACATACAAATGTTGCTGTGCCATTCAATCGCTATACGTTAGCAAACTCATCACATATTATTACCGTATAAGAGAAAATAGTATTACTGCTGAATATAGCAAGCAATTGAAGAAGCGTTTGGATTCATGCTATGCTACAATTGATTATGTCTTAACTCATCCGGCAATAGTACATAAAGAATTATTTGATAAATGCGCCGTGTATTATTTCGGAATATTTCTGCGCAATGTGTTTGACGAGAATTTTGCTTATTGGCAAAACTATCGTACATTACGAAAAAGATTTGATTATCACCCATATCATTTATTCTTGCAAGGAAAAATCAGTGGCGTTGAGATAAAGCGCCAGCTACATTTCTTTTTGCCTCCAATTCTTGGTTATGGCTACTTAAAGTTAAAACGTTTAAGGAATCATTATATACGCTAAGTTATGTTAGTCTCTTTTATCATCCCATCCTATAACTCCGCACACACGGTCAAGAGGTGTTTGAGTGGATAATACATTGGCTAAACCTATGATAAAATGTGATCTTTGACATATTAGATTTACCGTAAAAGAGTAAAGGATGGCATATAAACTGTCAAAATTGACAAAATTTGGCATTTTTATTGAATTATTTTTGGCGGTATCAAATATTTTTTGTATCTTTGCCGCCAAAAATAAATTTCTATTAGTATGAAAATAATCGGTAGAGAACACGAACAAACGGAGTTGCGACGGCTTTTTGATTCCGGCAACCCTGAGTTTGTTATGATCTATGGCAGACGCCGTGTCGGAAAAACATTTCTTGTTCGTGAAACATTAGGCAAGGATTTTTGCTTTGCCATAACAGGACTTGCCAAACAGAAACGTGAGGAGCAATTACTCAATTTCCAACGCACGTTATCGCGCTACAGCAAGCGCCTTGCTAAAAACACGCCGACAGATTGGTTTGAGGCATTCGAGCAATTACGCACATTGCTGGAGCAATCCAAGATGAAACGTAAAGTGGTTTTCTTGGATGAACTGCCTTGGATGGATACTCCCAAATCGAATCTCGTGAGTGCGTTGGAGCATTTCTGGAATGATTGGGCAAGTACGCGTCCGGATGTCATGCTCATTGTATGCGGTAGTGCGGCCTCGTGGTTGGTTAAGAATATCGAAGACAACAAAGGCGGATTGCATAATCGGCTGACCGCCAAGATGCGTATTCTGCCGTTCTCGTTACACGAAACACATCTGTTCCTGCGCCATAAAGATATCCGTTGGGATGCTGCGAAAGAAGCACAATGCTATATGACGATGGGCGGAATACCATATTACCTTAATCTTTTGGACAAGACCCATGGTTTGGCAGAAAATATCGACAGACTGTTTTGCGCAGAGGATGCTTTATTGGCGGATGAGTTCCAACACTTGTATGCTTCGCTCTTCACCCATTCAGACGAGTATGTAGAGATTGTCAAAGCACTCAGCAAAAAGAAAATGGGACTTACGCGCAATGAGATTTTGACCCAAACAAAACGCTTGGACGGAGGTAGTATGACAAGACGTCTGAAAGATCTGTGCGAGTGCGGATTCGTAAACAAGTACTTTGCGCACGGTCGCGTGGAAGCATTATACCAACTCGTAGATTTCTATTCATTATTCTATTTCCAATTCCTTCAGCCGACGCAAAAGAAAAAACAAATAGTATGGCGCGAACAAATGCTCACTTCCGCTTACGCGACATGGTGTGGGCTTGCTTTTGAAAGGCTCTGCTTTGCACATATACCGCAAATTAAACATGCCTTGGGTATAGCCGGAGTCAGCACACAGACATACGCGCTATATAAGGAGAATGCACAGATAGATATGGTGATTGAACGTAGCGATAAAGTAGTAGATATTTGTGAAATCAAATTCACAGACCGCCCCTATGCTCTTTCGAAAAGAGAAGCAGAGCTGCTCTCTAATCGTATGGATGTTTTATTGCAAAGTTTTAAATCTCGCAGAACTATTGAGACCGTGCTAATCTCAAATCAAAATGCAGCGCGAAACATGCATTATAACGGATTGATAAACAAGAACATAACACTTGATGATTTAATGAACTTATAAATTATTTTTGGCGGAACGAATTGGTATTATATACTATTCCGCCAAAAATAGCCCCCCCCCTAATCTTTATCATAAAGCGGTAAATCCAATATGCGGTTTACCGCTTTTTTGTTATGTATGCGCTAAACCGAATTGACCGAACAAACACGAACTATATACAACACACATATATAACAACCAACTATGTTAGTCTCTTTCATCATCCCATCCTACAACTCCGCGCACACGGTGAAACGGTGCTTGGATAGTATCTACGCGCTGCCGCTCAAACAGGAAGAGTTTGAAGTCATCTTCATTGACGATTGCAGCACGGACAATACGGTCGAGATAGTCGAAAGTCAAAAGTGGAAAGACAAGAGCAATCTCACACTGCTCCACCAACCTACCAACAACCGCCAGGGTGCAGCACGGAACAGAGGAGTATCTGTCGCTAAAGGCGAGTATATCTGCTTCGTGGATAGCGATGATGCGGTAGCTGAGGGGATAGTTACCGCCATCCGCTTGGCAAAGGTGCTGCAAACCGATATGACTGCATTCCATTATGTCAATGCCAACGAACAGGGACAAATAATAAGCGAGAAAGAACATCTCTCATTTGCCCCCAAGCAGATTTTCTCAGGCATCGAAATGCAGAACAAGCATCCGTATTGGTGCTCCGGTCCTGTGGCATATGTCTATAGCAAAGCCTTCTTGGAGAGGTCAGATTATCCGTTTGCTGAAGGTGTACTATATGAGGATTCAGATTTTATAGCTGCGCATCTCTACTACGCGCAACGTATAGCGTATTCACCCAAAACAGGCTACATCGTCTATTATCGCGATGGCTCTACTACGCACAGCGTTTCCTATAAAAATCAGTCGGATTATCTACTGCTCGGCACACGGATGTTGTCGCTGTATACCACCATCCAAAGTGATATAGCGCAAGGCAAACGAACAGATAAGGAGATTGAGCCATTCGCTGATGGCGTGTTAGAAGGCGCGATTCATAACATTACAAAGTCGCTCAAACGACTTTTCAAACTACCTAATCGAAAGGAAATTGTTTCATTCTACGAGCGAGTAGATGCCCGTGTAAGCCGACGTGCATTATTCAAAGATACACGCTTGTATCAATACCTAACTACTGGAATCTCCTCGCGCACATCGGTATTCGGCACAAACATATATCCATTACGCTGAATACCTGCTTGGTTATAGCTTTTCGTGTTGCAAAGAAACTGAAGAATAAATTGCAAAATTAATAAAACTATGTTCAAATACACTAAAAGATTTGCTTCAACTATCCGTTTCTGGTAGAACGCCATAAAACTGCGTCATCCCCATGCACCCCAACCGCAGACTACTGCTCTTTTGTCTATTGTCCCGCCTAAGAGGCGGGTGCGGCTTCCTCTTTCTTCTTTTCTCCCACATACTATGCAGGTTATCACGGCCACTGCCATAATAGCCCATAGGGCGCGATTGCTCTACCATAATCCACAATCGACAACCGAAAATCCAATCCATTTTCTGTCAATCTTCCGTCACGGTTACCATTACTACCCGCGGGCTACTACCCATAACCCAAAAGACATAGCGCGTTAGCGCGGGGCTGCTGTCGCATCCTTCTTGCCGACCGAGTGCCGCTGCACCCGACTCGACACGGTCGCCCATCGAACGCCTATCGAACGCCTATCGAACGCCTATCGAACGCAGAGCGTAATCGTGCCCTTGCGGCTAAGAACACTGACCATCACCGGAAACGTGAATTACCATGGGCTACTGCCATAATAGCCCGTAGGGCGTTGCATTTTGCATCTTGCATTTTGCATCCCCTTGTCGACCGAGTGCCGATGAACCCGACCGAACGCTCAGAAAAATCAATGAGGTTAAAACCAGCAACGAATAGGTCATAGACCCTCCACGAATATTCCAAGTTGCTCGCGGAGTTGAGAGGAGAAAATATTCCTTTTTTTGTACTCAGAGGGCGATTTGGGCGCAAAAACGAAAATAAATTTGCTTATGTTAAAAAAAAACGTTATCTTTGCGGTGTTTTAAGGGCTACGCCGTTGGTCAGAGGATGTTGGTCAGTACCTGTTGGTCAGAGGAGGCGTAATCAACATGCAGTCACTAACATGAAGTCAAAATGAGATGAATACTAAGTACGAAACAAGAAGACCGAAGGAGAAGGAGATGATCTTCGGTGTGCGGGCGGTCATTGAGGCGATTGAGGCCGGTAAATCGTTGGATAAAGTGCTGCTGAGGCGGGATATGTCCTCCGCCATCGGGCGCGAACTCATCAGTAAGTTAGAAGGAACAGGCACCGGCATTAAGAAAGTGCCGATGGAGAAACTCAATCAGTACACGGACAAGAACCATCAAGGCGTAATCGCTTTTCTGTCACCGGTGGAGTTTGTGGACATAGAGCAGTTGATACCGAACCTCTATGATGCAGGCAAAACGCCTTTTATCGTGGTGCTGGACGGCATAACCGATGTGCGCAATTTCGGAGCAATAGCGCGTACCTGCGTTTGTGCAGGAGTGGACGGCATCGTGATAGCGTCCAAGAGCGGCGTGAGCATCAACGGTGATGCTGTTAAGACCTCAGCAGGAGCACTGATGACTCTACCTGTCTGCAAGGTGGAGAACATGCAGAACGCGCTGACCTATCTCAAGAACAGCGGACTACAATTAGTGGCAGCAACAGAACATTCCGAGAGCAACTATACGGATGTCGATATGACGCTGCCGACTGCCATCGTGATGGGCAATGAGGAACATGGGATATATGAAGCCAATCTTGACCTCTGTGACAAGAAAGTGCGTATACCCATGTCGGGCACTATTGAGAGTCTCAATGTCTCCGTAGCCGCGGGGGTGATAATCTATGAGGCGGTGAGACAAAGAGGATAAGGAATTAAATACAAGAAACGATGACAATTTTATACGAAGATAATCACATTATTGCAGTCAACAAAACGAGCAACGAAATTGTTCAGGGTGATAAGACAGGCGATACGCCCCTGTCCGAGATGGTGAAGGCGTACATCAAGAAGAAATACAACAAGCCAGGAGAGGTGTTCTTAGGCGTGCCGCACAGGATAGACCGACCGACGAGTGGCGTGGTATTGTTCGCTCGTACAAGCAAAGCACTGACGCGTCTATGCACTCTGTTCTCCTCCCACGAGAAGATCAAGAAGACCTATCTGGCTATTGTTGAGGGCAAACCCGAACCTGCCGAAGCACGGTTGGAAGACTATCTGCTCAAGAACGAGGTCCAGAATAAGTCCTATGTGACAACCTATAGCGGAGGGGGACATAAGACTGCCAAAGGTAAGTTAGCGACACTGAGTTACAAGACCTTGGTCGTAGGAGACCATTATTCACTATTGGAGGTCAACTTAGAGACCGGTCGTCACCACCAGATACGATGCCAATTAGCGCATGCCGGTTATCCGATTAAGGGAGATCTTAAGTATGGTGCTAAGCGTTCTAATCCTGACGGCGGCATTTGTCTACATGCTTGGAAGATAGGCTTTGAACACCCTGTCAGTCATGAGAGGGTGTTTATAACCGCTCCAACGCCTGATGACAGGATGTGGAACGCGTTCATGCAACAGGTTACTGATACTGATAACATCCTGCGTCAGGAGGACTGATTCTGGTCACTCCGTTGCGGTCTAAGGGGAGGCGTGACATGACATTCTCGTCACCGATACCCCGTGCCGGAGAGAGGCTATCTAATTCAAAATCATAATAGATATATTCCTTGTAACGGTAATAGTTCTGTCTAAATACCGTGTCTTTGTCGTGAGCATAGACATTGCTGTAGAAGTGCTCATCCTCGACCGAATCTGTGTGCAGATAGCAGTGGTGCGCCGTAACGGTGGACTGATGGAGCGTGTCGCCTAAGACGAGGTTATTGTCCTGCAAGCCGTCAATAATACAGTTCGCAAAAGTAACATGGCTTGCAACGGTTTTGCCGTTATTGATACTATCGACATAGACTGCCGCCACAGATTCTCGCGTTGTGGATTGGATACGGATATTGGTGTGATTGAAGAATGAAGCGATGGTAGTATGTTCAAAGACCTGTTCGCCTCCGGCGCTGAAGAGACAGTAACTCGCTGTGTTGCTAATCTCCGAATTGGCGACATACGCGTCGGTGTTGACCAATATCAAGCCGTACTTGGTGTGATTATGAATACGACTATTGGTGAGGGTTAATTGAGGTCGTTGAGCGAGGTCATCGTTATAGGCATATAAGCCCATTCGTCCACTCCTAATCTCGGTATGGTCGAACTGCCAAGTGGGTGAGCCGTAAGCGGGGGTCAAGAAGATGCCGTTCCATTGCCCTGCCGCGTAAGCATAGGGCACAGAGTCGAAGAGCCGGTCGAGCCGGTCGCCCTGGATGATGACAGGGGCGAGTAGGGTTCCTTCTGACCTTACATCGCCGCCACAATAGATGGCGGCATTATTATGCATATAGAGGCGTGCTCCTGCCTCTAAATGTACGGCACCGGTGACCACAATGGTGTCATAAATGAGCCATGGGTGTGTTGCTGTGAAGGTGAACGAGTCATAATCGCTACGCAAGCGGGGCGTATGTATGCGTTGGACATTCCAGCCAATAGCCTCTAAGTGCAGCGAGGAGGTCACACCGCTACGCGTGGTGAGAAAGAGGTCGTCCTCTTTATAGAGGAGCGAGGTGGCATCAGTAGGGTCGATATAGACCTTAATAAATACATATGCGCTATCCCCTGCGGCAATGGAGATAGAGGACATCTCGGTTAGTTGTGTCTCGCCGTCTATATTGACCTTAAAATGGTCCCCATTGGTAAGCCACGCGCGCTCAAGGTATTGCGTTTCGCCGGTGGGGTTATAGAGCATAACGCGCCTCGTGCTTGTACCTGCACCTGTGAAGACCGTATCGAACGAGAGGGTGTCACAACTAAAGCGCAAGCCGCCTGTAGAGGGGCCTATGTTCTCCCGACAACCGGTCAGCCCCATGACGAGCAGAAGCGTCAAAGCAGATATCCAAGATAAGCGATGCATTATTCGAAATTAAAGACGATACTAATCATTTGGCTATTCATGCGTTGAATAGCTTGGGTGTAAAACATATCCTGTCGTGCCACTTCTGGACGGTTATCCACAGGACTCAAGAGATTGGCAAAGCCTATCTGGTACTTTATTTCGGGGCAGAGCTTGAACCACCTGAGGTAGAGGTCAACACCGAAACCGACGGAAACGAAATAGTCTAAACCGTTGAGGAGGACAGGTTTCTCGCGGTCACGAGAGACATTGTAGTTGATACCTCCACCGGCGATAACATAAGGGCGGTAATTCTTCTCCCGTTCGGCAGAGAACTTGAGGTAGAGCGGCAGTGTGATAGGGATAGCGAGAAGGTCTAACTTATCTCCATAACGGGCTGTTTTAATCTCCTTTCCGCTCTCCGAGATGTACTGCAGAGTACGGGACGAAAACTCCAGACCGGGGGTGAAACGGAGATTGAGGTACCTGCACAAGCGGACATCGGTGATGAAGCCGACTTGGAAACCCGGCGTCAGGTTGCTGACACGGACATGGTAGACTTCGCCCTCAATCATCTCTTCACTGTCGGTGATGTTAAAGCTCATCAGATTTAAGCCCAAGGAGAAACCAAAGTGCACTACTTTGTCGTCCACATAGGGATTATTCATCTGCGCCTTCACCACTATAGTAGGAAGAAGAATCAGACATGTTATTATTAGACATCTTTTCATTCCTGTTACTATTCATATTACCGAAGCTCCATGTGAGAGCGACACTAACCTCACGACTGTTCCAACGATTGTCGGTGTATTGCCAGAAGGAGTCACTGAAAGTGGTACTCTGCCGCGCACGGGAGTTCAATATATCGCGCACATTGAAGGCCAAGGCCAAGGTCTTGTCGAGGAAGGTCTTTCTCAGGCTGAGGTCTATGCCGTAACTATGACTGCTGGTACCTTGCGCCCGGACACTCGGGGAACGGTAGTAGGCACTGATTTGACCCGTGAAGGTCTTGGTGAACATAAGGCCTACATTGAGGCGTGCCGAGAAAGCAAAAATATTTTGCTCGGGGATAATCACTTCGTCGTACTGCACACCGTTCAAGATGGGTGTATAGGTCGCTCTGTCCAATCGGTTGTAGTAGAAGTTGAGCGAGGTGGTGAGGTTGAGTATCTCCTTGAAGAACTTGTTCTTAGCCACTAACTCAACACCTGCTTCATGCCGCTTGCCGAGATTGATCCACGTACCACGAAGGACATCACCGTCCTGGTAATTGATCTTCTGCGTCACATCGTCTGCATAACGGTAGAACAGTCCGGCGCTAAGGGTATGACGCTCCCAATGCTTGAGGTAATTGAGTTCCACGCTCGAACTGTATTGTGGCAATAGATTGGGGTTACCATAACTGATAGAGGTTGAGTCGGAGAAGTCCTGCCTCGGGTTAATCTGATGGCCGCGAGGACGGTCTATACGGCGGGTGTAGTTGGCTTGTAACTCGTGCCCGTTGTCGAAAGAGTAGTTGAGATAGACAGAAGGGAAGAGTTGGAAGTAACTGGTGTCCTGCTTCGCGAGTTGCAAGACATCACTCTGGTCGAAGTACTCGGACTCTATGTGCCGCTGAAAGTACTCTCCGCGCAAGCCCACTTGGACACTGAACTTATCCCAAAACCGTGCTCCGTAGGTGATATAGAAGGCGTGGGTCTGTTCGTTGTTGTTGAAGTTATTGTAGTACGCGGTCAGTTGTTCGGCTCGGTCGGTGCCGTTCCACGCATCAGCATACGTGCTGCGCCACGCCAAGTCCGTCTGCCAACCGGCCTCTAACTTCATGGCGCCTGTGGGTTTCCACTCATAGTCGGCTTTCAGTTGGATGGTGCGGTCACGGTTCTCGTTGAGTTGTTCTTGGCTGCTGCTGACATTGTTCTCTTTCGTCTCGTAGAACATATCCTGATTCCAGTGGAACTGCGAGAACTGGGCACTGGCACTCAAGTAGTGCTTGGTGTTGATCTTGAAACGCCAGTCTAACATCACATTGCCGCCGGGGTGTGAGCCCGACCCCCACTGGTTACGGTCATAAGAGCGGGTGAGGTTCTCTATATTCTCCTCACTGCGCACATCCTTAAAGGAGGTTACTTGATAGAGGTCGTAGTGCGTCGGTGACTCGTTGAGATCCGAAAAGACGCTGCTCTTATCCGTCGGAACGGAAACCATACCAAACCCGCTTATACCGATGATAGATCTGTCGGTTACATGCAAGTCCACGCCTGCACGAACAAACATACCACCTCCACGACGATAGTTACCCCCATTCTTGATGAGACGCGTAGTGTCAACAGGGGTGTAGGTATAGCGGTCGTTGTAGCTTGAACCATTGGAGGTGTGGTAGTGGTAACCGATATTGAGGTAGCCGTCCACGATGCTCTTGGAGAAGTTGAAGTTAAAGCCCAGTTGTCCGCCCGGAGGTGTGGTCCATGGAGACGCTAAGGCATAGTTGAGGCGTCCGGTTAGAGAGCCGTAATAGCCTGCTTGGCGGTTACTGGAAGTCACCAGATTGATGATACCTGCCGTCCCCTCGGGACTATACTTGGCGGAAGGGTTAGTGATTACCTCTATCTCCTTGATTGTGCCTGCGGGCATCTGTTGGAGCACATCGGCACGGTTCTCCGCCGTCAAGCCTGCGGGTTTACCATTAATCCATATCTCGACGGACTCGGAGTTACGAAGACTGATATTGCCTTCCTGGTCCACATCGACGGAGGGGATGTTTTCGAGCACATCGGTCACTGAGCCGCCGGCACTGGCTATGGCTTGGTCAACGGTAAAGACCTTCTTGTCAAGCTCAAAGCGCATCTGTGAGCCTTGTGCCACTACCTCAACACCCTCGAGGTTCTGCGTTGCCTCGGAGAGATAGACCCTACCGAGCTTGATAGTCGCTTGTCCCGCGAGGGTAACGGATTGATAAACATCGTTATAGCCGACCATGGAGAAGAGCAGGATGTAATTGCCTTTCTTCTGAACGGTCAGGGAGTAAGCACCCTCGGAGTCCGTCATGGTGCCGTCAATGGGGGTGATAGAGTCGGACTCTAACAGGCTGACATTCACGAAGTCTAACGGCTCACGGTTGCTCGCCGAGCGAACAGAGCCACTGATGGTGGTTTGGGCAACAGCTGCTAGACTGCTGAGCAACAGGCTTATTGCGATAAGAAATGAATGTTTCATATAGGATTAATCTTTGTGCTTACTACTCAAAATCCATGCCAGAGCCTCTTTATATCCCTGTGTTCCGTGCCCGACAATAGTGTGTGCTGCAACGGGCGCGAGGAGGTCGATGCGCCTAAAATCTTCGCGTGCATAGATGTCACTGATGTGCACTTCGACGAGCGGTACATCCTGCTCCTTAAGGTACTCCATAGCGTCCCGTAGTGCCACGGATGTGTGGGCGTAGCCGCCTGCGTTCAATATAACGCCATCGTACTGCGGCTCTACGGCTGCCTGCTGGAGCAGGTCGATGAGAGTCCCCTCGTGGTTGGTCTGCTCGTAGTGAAGATAGACATCGGGGTAGGTGCGCTGAAGGTCAAGGAGAATAGTCTCCATCGACACGTTCCCATACATGGAGGGGGTCCGTCGCCCGAGCAGATTGAGGTTAGGACCATTGAGGATAAGGATATTCATCAGATACGCTCGCCGTTAACAGCCAGTAGGAATTGTTCATTGTTCTCGGTACGCTCCATGAAGGACTTGAGTTTCTCCAGAGCCTCAACACCGTTCATTTCGGATAGTTGCTTGCGAATCATCCACATACGGCTGAGGATATCGGGCGGCAGCAACAGGTCATCACGACGGGTCGAAGAGGCAGGTATATCTACAGCAGGGAAGATGCGCTTATTACTGAGTTTGCGGTCCAATTGCAGTTCCATGTTACCGGTACCCTTGAACTCCTCGAAGATGAGGTCATCCATTTTAGAACCTGTTTCGGTCAGGGCAGTCGCGATGATCGTCAATGAGCCACCGTTCTCTATGTTACGTGCAGCACCGAAGAAGCGTTTGGGCTTATGGAGGGCTTGTGCTTCCACACCACCACTCAGCACCTTACCACTGGCGGGAGCAACCGTGTTGTAAGCCCGTGCAAGACGGGTGATGGAGTCAAGCAGGATAACGACATCGTGACCTGACTCAACCAAGCGTTTGGCTTTCTCGTGAACAATATTAGCCACCTTCACATGGTTCTCAGCCGGTTCGTCAAAGGTCGAGGCAATCACTTCGGCATTAACACTTCTGGCCATGTCGGTCACTTCCTCGGGGCGCTCATCAATGAGCAGGACAATCATGTATACTTCGGGATGATTAGCGGCAATAGCGTTAGCTATCTCCTTGAGGAGTACTGTTTTACCGGTTTTGGGCTGTGCTACAATCAGTCCGCGTTGTCCTTTACCGATAGGGGCAAAGAGGTCAATGATACGGACGGAGAGCCGGTCGGACTTATCTCCTTTGCAGAGTTTGAACTTCTCATCGGGGAAGAGCGGTGTGAGGTTCTCAAACGCTGTTCTGTGCTTGGCTAACTCAGGCGCAAGACCGTTGATACGAATGACCTTGTCCATTGGGAAATACTTATCTGTCTCACGGTTGATACGAATAGTGCACTCGACCGTGTCGCCATTCTTAAGACCATATTGGCGTATTTGCTGTTGGCTGCAGTAAACATCGTCAGGGGAACTGAGGTAGTTATAGTCTGCACTTCTGAGGAAACCATATCCATCAGGGGCGCACTCAAGGGTACCCATTGCTATTACATTCTCACCAATGTCGAGGAGTGACTCCTGCGGTTGGTCGGGGAGGTCTTGTTTTGGGGCATCGTCGTCCTGGGGGGCAGGTTCTTCCTTATACTCCTCGGTGCGTGCTGCCATCTTAGCGGCAATAGCTTCTGCCTCCGCCATGATCTCCTTCTGGGACTTACGGGAGCGCTTCTTCTGTGTGCGTTGCTCTGCAGGTTTCGCTTCCTCAACGGTCTTGACTGCCTCTGCGGGTTTTACCTCCTCCACGGGTTGAGGTGCTTCAACGGGCTTCTCTTCCTCTACGGGAGTAGCGTTCTTGGGCTTACGACCTTTTTTCTTAGGAGCAGGTTGTGCGTCCTTGGATTGTGGTGCCTGTGGGGTGTCCTGTTTTGGCGCCTCGGGAGCGGAAGGGAGGGGAACTTGTAGCGGTTTGCGGGCTTGGACGGCTTGTACGGTCTTGTTGGCCTTGTGCTGGTTAGCGTCCAATTGCTCCTGCATGGCGTCAATCTGCTCGTTCTCTGAACCGACGGTGGCTACCACGTGGTCGGCTTTGAGGTTGGTGGTGTTGACGCGCTCGGGCGAACCGTTCTTGTGAAGACGGATACGCTCGCGCTTCTCGCCTTGTTGGCGAATACGCTGATTCTCTTTCTCCTCCACGATAGCCGCCTTCTGGTCGGCTTGTGCGTCCAAGATGTCGTAGATGATTTTCTGTTTGGTTTCGTTCTTCTTTACTTTCATACCTTGAGAGATGGCAATCTCTCTTACTTCATCAAGCGTCATGCGCTCAAGTTTAGAAATCTCATATTGCATAAAAAAATCGTATTTATCGGGAATAAACAGAGGAATTCTCTGAAATCGGCTGCAAAATTACATAAAAAAAATGATATTTGCAAGAAAAATGAAAAAAAAATGAAAATTATTTGCACAATTCCCAATTTTTTAGTAATTTTGCGCGATTTTTCGCGTTGAAAATAATTTAAATACTAAATAAAATGTCTAAAATTTGTCAAATTACGGGCAAGAAAGCCCAATCAGGGTGCAATGTATCGCACTCAAAGCGCCACACGAAGCGGAGCTTTGATGTGAACTTGTTCCACAAGAAGTTCTACTGGGTAGAACAGGATTGCTGGATTTCGCTGAACGTGAGTGCAGCGGGTCTTCGTACAATTAACAAAATCGGTCTTGATGCTGCCTTGAAACAGGCAGCGGAGAAAGGTTATCTTTATGAGTAGAAAGGAGAAGAAGTATGGCAAAGAAAACAAAAGAAGCTCGTGTACAAGTTATTCTTGAGTGCACAGAACAAAAGGCCAGCGGTATGCCGGGTATGTCGCGGTACATAACCACAAAGAACCGTAAGAATACTCCTGATCGTCTGGAGCTAATGAAGTATAACCCGATCTTGAAGAAGTATACTCTTCACAAAGAGATCAAGTAATCACCCCTTTAATCGTACAACACTATGGCAAAGAAAGCGGTTGCATCCTTGCATACAGGAAATGCCGGCAGAACGCACACCAAAGTTATTAAGATGGTGAAGTCTCCCAAGACCGGTGCATACTTCTTCCAGGAAGAAGTTGTGGAGAACGAAAAAGTAAATAGTTTCTTTAACTAAGAACCTTTATCCTAAGAAATTAGGCTTCCTTATGCGGGAGCCTAATTTCATTTATACCATGTTAGGCATCATTATTAATCCCAAGTCGGGTAAAAGGCGTTTTCGTCATCAGCGCAGACATTTGTTTCAGTTTTTACGTCGTCGTCATGAACCTTTTACGTATCGTGTGACGCTTTATGCGACACACGCGATAGAGCTTGCTCGTGAGTTGGTGGAGAAGGGGTATGATAGGCTATTGGTGTTAGGAGGCGATGGTACTCTCAATGAGGTAGTAACCGGCATTATGCAGGCTCATATCAGTGATGCGCTGCGGGCGAGAGTGCAGGTCGGTCTGATGCCTCGCGGAACGGGTAATGACTATGGTCGTTTTTGGGGTCTTACTCGCGATTTCAAGAAGTCGTTGGATAATTTCTTTAACGGCAAGGCTACTCCCGTGGATGTCGGACGGGTGACGTTTGAGCGGAACGGTGAGGAGCAGCATTACTACTTCATTAACTCATTGGGATTCGGGGTAGACCCGCTATGTTGCATGTATGCTGATAAACTGAAGCCCTATATCGGTTCTCACCATGTCAATTATCTCTTTGGGCTTATTCAGGCCATTCGTAAGCAGCAGATTATTCCCATGAAGGGTTATGTAGACGGGCAGTTCGTTATTGACGGAGGTCTGTTTGTGATGTCTTTAGCCGATGGTCCTTATAGCGGCGGGGGCATGAAACTTAATCCTACCGCAGACCCGCGAGATGGTGTGCTGAATGGTATGTTTATAGAGCGACCGACATTCAAGATGATAATGAGGGCGTTGCCGACCGTGTTTAACGGTAAACTAACAGAGATAGATTTCGTGCACTCGTTGGTGGGTCAGCAGATAGAGCTGCAAACCAAGAAACACTTGCTCATTGAGTGTGACGGGATATTGCACAACTTTATCGGGTCGTGCAAAGTGGAGTGCCTTAAGCACGCCATACAGTTTGTCACCCCGAAAGATTTTGTATAAAGGGTTAGTTAGCCTCCGAAAGATTTTTAGCGAAGTGTTCTGCTTCGGTGAGGTGGTCTATTTTGCCGATGTCCATCATACGATAGTTACAAGGAACGTACGCGCGCACGCGTTCGGAGGGGTGTTGTGCGACGATGTGTAGGTAAAGGTCAATGACGCTGAACTTGTCTTTGCCTATTTCTTGCATATAGGGTAGTACACGCGGACTGAGCAGTTGCATGCCTGAGAAGGCAAGTAATTGTGTGTCCGCGAGGTTGAAGGCATCGGGTGTAGGACGGAGTTCACCTGTGGCGATGTTGGTCCAGCCTTTTAGTTGCAGGTTCTTGTCCCAACAGAGATAGCGTTGGGTCGTGCGGTTGCTGACAACGAGGGATGCTATATCGTCGGGGCGGTATGCACGGATGAAGGCGGGGAGGTCTATGTTGGATAGGATGTCGACATTGAGGGCAAGAACAGGCTCATTCTGTGTGATGAGGGTGGGATTGTCTTGCAGCACCTTCATGAGTCCACCACCTGTCTCAAGCAAGAGATTACGCTCATCGGAGACTTGGACAGAGGGATAGTGAGTGTGTAAGTAGTCGATTATTTGGTCGGGGAAATGGTGGACATTGACGATGATGTCGGTTAATCCTGCGCGGTAGAGTTTCTCCAGTTGCCACTCAAGAAGAGGTTTGCCGTTAATGGGCACGAGTGCTTTGGGCATTGTGTCGGTGAGGGGCTTTAGTCGTGTACCGAGCCCTGCGGCGAAGATGATGGCTTTCATGGTTTGTCGCGGTGATGAAGGTCGATGGTCACAGCAGGATAACGAGTGGCTATATGTGTCGCTAAAGCCTGTGCGGAATAGACAGAGCGGTGCTGCCCTCCTGTACAGCCGAAGGAGACTTGTAAGTGTTCAAATCCCCGCTCAAGGAAACGCTCCACATGATGGTCGACAAGTTGGTAGACAGCCTTGAGGAAGGTAAGGATCTCGCCGTCCTGCTCTAAGAAGTCAATGACGGGTTGGTCTAAGCCCGTTAAGTGTTTATACTGCTCATACTTACCCGGGTTGTGCGTGCTGCGGCAGTCGAAAACATACCCTCCTCCGTTGCCTGAGCGGTCCTCCGGAATACCTTTCTTGAAACTAAAGCTGTAGATAGTAATGGTCATAATTCGTTAATTTGGGCACAAAATTAGTGATTTTTGCGGATATATGCAAGAATAATTTGGATATTTCGCAAAAAAGTAGTATTTTTGCACTCGTTATGCGCGTAAGAAGCTTCTTTAAGTCCATGTTAGAGGGGGTGTTGGACTTATTCTATCCTAATCAATGCCCAGCTTGTCATACTCCGTTAGAGAAAGGGGAGTATATGTGTGAGGCATGTCATAAGCAATTGGCTTTCACGGAACAGTCCCGTCAGCGGGGGAATAGCACAGAGCAACTTTTCATGGGTAACAAGCACTTTGAGCGTGGAGGTGCGTACTTATTCTTTGATAAAGGTGGAAAGGAGCAAAAAATAATTCTATCTTTCAAGTTCGCGAAGCGTCCTGAGATAGGGTATGAGTTGGCGAAAGAGGCTGCTGAGGTGTTTCAGCAGGATGGGTTCTTTGAGGGGATTGATGTGATTATGCCGGTGCCGTTACACCCCCGACGTTTGCGCGAGCGGGGTTATAACCAATCTGAGGTGATAGCGCGGGGCTTGAGTGAGGTGACGCATATTCCCGTTGATACGACCCATCTTCTTCGGATAAAGAACAACAAGCACCAAGCCTCGTTGGGCAGTAAGCAACGGGTTACGAATGTGGAGAATATCTTTCAGGTTAACAATGCCCATGACCTATACCGCATGCATATTTTGCTTGTGGATGATGTGATAACGACAGGTGCGACCTTGCTCTCGTGTATGAAAGCGATGGGTAAGTTCAGGGGATGTCGGATTAGTGTGTTTGCTTTGGGCAGAGCCCGATACTGATAGTGGTATTGGTATGGCTTAGTCGAGGAACTCCTGTACGGCAGCGAGCGTAGCGGCTTGTGCAGATGAGAGATTGTCGTTGATGATGATTCGGTCAAAGAGGTGTGCATCCGCCATTTCTATTTCGGCTTTAGCGAGTCGCTCCTCAATCTTCTCCGGACTATCGGTTCCACGTCCTTCCAATCTGCGTCGTAGTTCTTCGACAGACGGTGGTTGAATGAAGAAACTCAGGGCTCGAGCACCGAAGATGCGCTTGAGGTTAGCGCCCCCTTTGACATCCACATCGAAGACGACATGGTGTCCCTTGTTCTCAATACGCTCAATCTCAGACTTGAGTGTGCCGTAATAAACGCCCTGATAGACATTTTCGTACTCGACGAACTCGTCGTCGGCTATGCGTTTAAGGAATTCGTCGACGGAGATGTAGTAGTAGTCAACACCATCTTTCTCCTGTCCGCGAGGAGCACGCGTGGTGCATGAAACGGAGAACTCGAGGTCGTTACGGTGCTCCAAAAGATAATGTACTAAAGTGGATTTACCACTGCCCGAAGGGGCGCAAAAGATGAGTATCATAGGACGTTGAGGACTTGCTCTTTTATTTGTTCGAGGATGTCCTTCATCTTAACGACGAGGATTTGCATTTCTGATTGGTTGGATTTAGAGCCGAGTGTATTGATTTCTCTTCCCATTTCTTGTGCGATGAAGCCCAGTTTTTTGCCGACACCAGTTGGTTTAGCAGCGTCATTATCCTTGCCCGCCAAGACGTCTCGGAAGTAACTGATGTGGTTGGTGAGGCGCACCTTTTCCTCTGTGATGTCAAGTTTCTCTAAGTAGTAGATCAGTTCTGCTTCGAGGCGGTTTTGGTCGATTTCCTGTTTTGTTTTAGCCGCAAGGTCCTCGAGGTTGGAGAGTAGTCTGGCCTTAATGTTCGCCACACGGTTGACCTCAAAAGGCTCGACTTGTTTTAGTAGGTCGGCAATACCGTCTAACTTAGCGGTGAACATGGCTTTGAGAGCGGCACCTTCTTGGGTTCTAAAGGCTTCATAATCAGCAAATGCGCGCGCTACGGCATCGTTTAGGAGGGGTACTTCGTCCTCGGGCAAAAGTTGGTCGGCAGTAGGTGGCGCGATGACTCCCGGGATGCGTACGATAGCAGCAGCGAGACCTGTTTCGTCCACACCGAGCGACTTCAGTTCGTTATAGTAATAGCGGAAAGCGTCCTTGTTGATAGGAGCGATTTCGGTCGGTTCTTTACTGAGTTGTGCGTCAATAAGTTGCTGATAAATGATGATGTCCACCTTTCCTCTTTCCAAGCGTGGTGAGAGGAAGAGGCGGATGTCGTTTTCCTTCTCGCGATAATACGACTGTAATTTCAAATTGAGGTCTAACTGTTTGGAGTTGAGACTTTTAATTTCTACTACTGTTTTGTGGTTGTGGGCGAGGTACTCTGCCTTGCCGTAACCTGTCATGGAACGAATCATTTGCCTATACAGAATTTACTAAATATATTGTTCAATACCTCTTGATTAGTTATTTTGCCGGTTACTTCTCCGAGGGCATTGAGGCAGTCTTGCAGGTCGAGACTGAGGAACTCTCCGGAGAGATTATTGTCCAGCCCTTGTTCAACGCGCTGAATCGCCTCTAAGGCTCGCGATAGTGCCTCGTAATGTCTTGCAGATGAGATGACTGCGCCCGTTTGTTCGTGTTGTTGTGCTGCTGCAAGCAGTTCGCGTTTGAGGTCGTCTATATTGTCTGACCAGTGGTAAACGATGGTGGTCTTGTTCGGTAGGGTTGTGGGTGCACCGTCGGGCTGGACATGAATGAGGATAGCGGCCTTATTGATAGCGTCGTAGGTGCGCTCGATACCCAGTTGCTCAATATAGTCGTCGGTCTCATGTATGCCTGCTGTGTCAATGAGTCTAAATAGTTGTCCGTCAATGATTAATCGTTCTTCTACGGTGTCGCGGGTTGTCCCCGGTATAGCACTAACGATGGCTCGCTCTTCGCCCAAGAGGGCATTGAGTAGCGTAGATTTGCCGGCATTAGGTACGCCGATGATGGCGACAGGGATACCGTTTTTGATGGCATTTCCTGTTGAGAAACTCAGTGTGAGACGGGTTAAGTGCGTTTCAATCTCCTTGGCGAGGGTCTTTAGTTCGCTTCGGTCCGCGAACTCCAGTTCTTCGTGGTCGGCGAAGTCCAGTTCCAGTTCGATGAGTGCGGTTATCTTCAGCAGTCTCTCGCGGAGGGTATCGAGTTCGGAACGGAGTCCTCCTCGTAACTGGCTGAGTGCCATATCTTTTTCGGCTTTCGTTTCTGCGGCGATGAGGTCTGCGACTGCTTCTGCTTGGATGAGGTCCATTTTGCCGTTCAAGAAAGCTCGCTCGGTGAACTCACCTGCTTTGGCGATACGGCACCCAGCGTCACAGAGACGGCGCAGGAGCTCTTGTTGGACATAGAGTGAACCATGACAGCTAATCTCTACGACATTTTCACCCGTGAAGGAGTGTGGCGCAAAGAAGGTTGTCACCACGACATCGTCTAAGTCGGGGATTTTGTAGTACTGTGTAACGGGCGATGATGGCTTGTCGTTAAGGTCAGCGTTCGATGAGCGTTCGATGAGCGTTCGATGAGCGTTCGATGATCCTTCGATGCGCATACGGTCATCATCCGCTGAGCATCCGATAATCATCCGCTGGGCATATGTAGGAATGAGGCGGGCAACCGTGTGGAGCGCTTGGTCTCCGCTGATGCGTATAACGGCGATGCCGCCTGTTCCGTAGGGAGTTGATATGGCACAAATAGTATTCATGACGGTAATCTTAGGTAGTGATTAGGGTACGATTAGCGTGCATTACGAGCACAAAATTACAAAAAATAGTGCATATGACCAAATCTATTTTAATTTTTTTTGAAAAAAATGCACTGAATGTTTGCATATGTCATTTTTTTTTTGTAATTTTGCAGCCGATTTTGAAAAATGGGGTAATTTGTGCGAATTTATTAACAAAAAACATATACACAACTATGCTTGATGCCTTTTATCAAATTCATGACTTTTTGGTGGAACACGCTCACATGCCTATTCGTCGTTTGCTGATGGATGAGATTGACTGGAATGACCGATTGATAGCCATTCGTGGTGGTCGCGGGGTAGGTAAGACGGATTTTCTGTTGGTTCACGCGAAGGAATTAGAGGCGCGTGAGAAAGACCATCCAACCATTGTGGACAAACCTAAGCGTCGTAAGAATATGGACCCTGCACGGCCTATTTTGTACGTCAATCTTAACAACTTCTTCTTCACTCAACACACGATAGTTGAGTTTGTGACTACATTCTATAAATCAGGCGGTAGGTATCTGCTTTTGGACCAAGTATTCAAGTATCCGAACTGGTCCAAGGAGCTAAGGAGATGCCATGATAGGTTCAAGGAGTTGCACATCATCTTTGCTGCTTCGCCGGTGATGCCTCTTGATGAAGATAACCGTGATTTGCAGGGGATTATACATGTATATAATCTGCGTGGTTTCTCGTTCAGAGAGTATCTGAACCTACGTACCGGTATGCGTCTTAAGCCGTACAGTTTGGAAGAGATTCTGCACTCGCACGCTTCGATAGCTACGGCGATATGCGAACATATTCACCCGTTGGCATACTTCACGGACTATTTGAGGAGGGGTTATTATCCGTCCTTCCTTGAGAATAAGAACTTTGAAGCCGACCTTATCAAGACGATTAACACGATTTTGGAGGTGGATATTTTGCTGATTAAGCAGATAGAAGTTCAGTCGCTACCGAAGTTGAGGTTGATGCTTAATCTGATGATGAACGAGACTCCTTGTGCGTTGAATGTCAGCTCATTATCTGACAAGATAGAGACTTCTCGTGCCACGACGATGAACTATATCAAGTACCTCAAGGACTCTCGTCTGCTCAATCTATTGTACATGGAGGGTCGTTCGTTCCCGATGAAGCCACACAAGGTTTATATGCAGAACACGAACTTGATGTATATGAACTCGACGCGCGAGCCTAATCAGCAAGACTTGTACGAGACCTATTTCTACAATGCTTTGCACCAAGCGCACCGCGTTAATGCGACGGAGCGTAATGCGATGTTCGTTATTGACGGGAAGTATTACTTCGATGTGATGGCAGACCAGCCGCTGAGAGACCATATTCGTCCGTGCGCGATAGGCAATATTGAGCAAGGACGGGGTAACTTCATTCCGTTGTGGATGTTGGGATTGCTGTACTAAGTCCAGTGGGAGAGTGCGTACGAGATTAACGTCAAGAGCAACGATACCTATTGCGTCGTACTTGAGCGGATAAGTGATGATTGATTTTAAACATTAATATTAAATATTATTCTTATGGCAAAAGAAAAGAAATTCATGACGATGGATGGTAATGCCGCAGCGGCCCATATCGCGTACATGTTTACCGAAGTGGCAGCAATCTATCCTATTACCCCTTCCTCCCCGATGGCAGAGAATGTCGATGAGTGGGCAGCCGGTGGGCGTAAGAACATGTTCGGTGAAACCGTATTGGTACAGGAGATGCAGTCTGAAGGCGGTGCTGCCGGTGCTGTGCACGGTTCGCTTCAAGCAGGTGTGTTGACAACGACATTTACGGCGTCACAAGGCTTGTTGCTGATGATACCGAACATGTACAAGATTGCGGGTGAGTTGCTGCCGACGGTTTTCCATGTATCGGCTCGTACCTTGGCATCGCATGTGTTGTGTATCTTCGGTGACCATCAGGATGTTATGGCTTGTAGGCAGACCGGTTTTGCTATGTTAGCAGAAGGTTCTGTACAAGAAGTGATGGATCTTGCGGGTGTTGCTCACTTGAGTACGATAAAGAGCCGCGTGCCGTTCCTGAACTTCTTCGACGGTTTCCGTACCTCTCACGAGTATCAGAAGGTAGAGGTAGTGGAGCAAGAAGACCTGATACCATTGGTAGACATGGAGGCACTTCAGGCCTTCCGCGACAGGCAACTGAGCCCGATGCACCCCGTGACAAGAGGTTTGAACGAGAACCCCGATGTGTTCTTCGCACATAGGGAGTCATCTAATCCTTATTATAATGCGGTAGCCGATATCGTCAGCGATTATATGGATAAGGTGTCCGCTATTACGGGTCGTACGTATCGCCCGTTCAGTTACTATGGCGCACCGGATGCTGAACATATCGTTATCTGTATGGGTTCGGCATGCGAGGCCTTGCGTGAAGTGATTGATTATGAGGCAGCCAAGGGTCGCAAACTCGGTATGATCAATGTGCACCTCTATCGTCCTTTCAGCCTTAAGTATTTGAAAGAGGCTCTCCCCGCAACGGCTAAGCGTATCTGCGTTCTGGATAGGACGAAAGAGCCCGGAGCTAATTCTGAGCCTCTGTTCCTTGATGTCAAGGACGCGCTGCACGAGTTAGGTCTTGGCGATATTCTGCTGGTAGGCGGTCGTTATGGTTTAGGTTCCAACGACACTACCCCTGCTCAGATGTTGGCTGTCTATGATAACCTTGACCTGCCGATGCCGAAGAACCACTTCACCTTAGGTATCCATGATGATGTAACCTTCACTTCTCTGCCCGTAGGCGAAGAGATAGCTATGGGCGGTAAGGGTATGTTCCAAGCCAAGTTCTATGGTTTAGGTGCTGATGGTACTGTTGGTGCCAACAAGAATTCGGTGAAGATTATCGGCGAGACGACTGATAAGTATTGCCAAGCTTATTTCAGTTACGATAGTAAGAAGTCCGGCGGTTTCACCTGCTCGCACTTGCGTTTTGGTGACGAGCCCATCCACTCGACCTACCTCGTTACGACACCTAACTTCGTGGCATGCCACGTACAGGCTTACCTGCACATGTACGATGTGACCCGCGGTCTGCAAGACAATGGTACTTTCCTGCTCAATACTGTATGGGAAGGTGACGAGTTGGTCAAGAACATGCCCGTACGCGTGAAGAAGTATTTTGCCGACCACCATATCAAGGTTTACTATATTAATGCGACCAAGATCGCTCAAGAGATAGGTCTCGGAAACCGCACGAACACGATTCTGCAATCAGCGTTCTTCCGTATCACAGAGGTTATTCCCGTAGAGAAAGCCGTAGAGGAGATGAAGCACTTTATCGTTAAATCCTATGGTAAGAAAGGTGAAGATGTAGTCAATAAAAACTACGCAGCCGTTGACCGTGGTGGTGAGTACAAAGAGCTTGTTGTAGATTCTGCGTGGTCTGCCCTGACGGATGAGAAGAGCGAAAAGAGTGCTGAACCAGAGTTCATCACGAAGCTCGTTCGTCCTATCAATGCGCAAGACGGTGACCTGCTACCCGTTTCGACCTTCAAGGGAATTGAGGACGGCACATGGGAGGTAGGTACTTCTAAGTTCGAGAAACGCGGTGTAAGTGCTTTCGTTCCCGTATGGAGCAGTGAGAACTGTATCCAATGTAATAAGTGCGCGTATGTATGTCCTCATGCCGCTATTCGTCCGTTCGTGATGGATGATGAGGAGGTGAAGGGCTTTGATGGCGTGACGATAGAGATGAAAGCTCCTGCATCGCTGAAGGGCATGCACTTCCGTATGCAAGTAGACCCGCTTGACTGTCTTGGTTGCGGTAACTGCGCCGATGTTTGCCCGGGTAATCCGAAGTTGGGTAAAGCCTTGACCATGGTTCCGTTAGAGGGTCAAGAGGTTGAGGATACGAATTGGGAGTATTGCGTCAATCATGTTCGCTCGAAACAAGATCTCGTTGATATTCAACAGAGTGTTAAGAACAGCCAGTTCGCTACGCCGCTGTTTGAGTTCAGCGGTGCTTGTTCGGGTTGCGGTGAGACGCCTTACCTTAAGCTCATTAGCCAATTGTTTGGTGACCGTGAGATCGTCTCTAACGCTACGGGTTGCTCGTCCATCTATTCGGCTGCTGTACCGTCAACTCCGTATACTAAGAATGAGAAGGGTTGCGGTCCGGCTTGGGACAACTCCCTCTTTGAGGATTTCTGCGAGTTTGGTTTAGGTATGCAGATTGCCCATAAGAAGATGCAAGCCCGTCTTGTCCGTCTGATGGAAGAGGCAAAGCAGTGTGCGTGCTGCTCCGACGAGTTGAAGGCGATGTTCGACGAGTGGATTGCTAATAACCAAGACGGTGCTATCACGCGTAAGCTCTATGAGCCGATGGTGAAAGCTATGGAGGCTTGTGGTTGCGACAAGTGCCAAGAGATATTGAAGTACAAGGACCATCTTATCAAACGCTCCCAATGGATCGTCGGTGGCGATGGTGCTTCCTATGATATCGGTTATGGCGGACTGGACCATGTGATTGCTTCCGGTGAGGATGTTAATATCTTGGTTCTTGATACTGAGGTTTATTCCAACACCGGTGGTCAAGCTTCTAAGTCAACTCCGCTCGGTGCTATTGCTAAGTTCGCTGCAGCCGGTAAGCGTGTTCGCAAGAAAGACCTCGGTATGATAGCTACTACCTATGGCTATGTTTATGTGGCTCAGGTGGCTATGGGTGCTGACCAAGCGCAGACACTCAAGGCTATTCGTGAGGCAGAGGCTTATCATGGTCCGTCACTCATCATCGCTTACGCGCCTTGTATCAACCATGGTTTGAAAGCCGGTATGGGTAAATCGCAGGCGGAGGAAGAGAAAGCCGTAGCTTGTGGTTACTGGCACCTCTGGAGGTACAATCCTGAACTCGAGAAAGAGGGAAAGAATCCGTTCCAACTTGACTCTAAGGAGCCTAATTGGGAAGGCTTTAAGGACTTCCTGAAGGGTGAGGTTCGTTACTCATCTGTGATGAAACAATACCCGGAAGAGGCGGATGAACTCTTCAATGCGGCGGAAGAGAATGCCAAGTGGCGTTACAAGAGCTACCTGAGAATGCTGAGTACAGCATGGTAAGATTTGTAACGCTTGCAGCAGTTACAAATCCTACCTCCGCATGCTCGGCACAGCGTGGTAATATTAAGGAACACGCACACATGCGCGTATATGGGGGTGTGTCAAAATTAATTGTCACACCCTCTTGCTTGTATACATGTATGTGTTTTGCTGTGGGAAGGAATAAAAAAGAATAAAAAAGAAACAAAATCCCTACTTTCCCAAGCAAGGATTTTGCCAAGTCACAAAATTTTTGTAACTTTGCATTGTTTTTAAAAAAATAACGATGGCAAAGTTACACTTTATTTCTGACATGAGCAAACAAAT
>FLNX01003132.1_pt1 | contig 26672 bp, 16 predicted proteins | sample 1140341 | NCBI WGS metagenome assembly FLNX01 (sample SAMEA3878208, study PRJEB12797) | bioreactor metagenome | biome: Moose rumen | place: Sweden | collected 2011-10 | reverse complement strand
GTGTCCTCACGTCGCACCCGGCACTGGTGTCACGTGAGGACACGTGACCTCCTACATTGTACCAACTTATTTTTTGCACATTTCTTAATCGTACCTTTAAATAAGGTACTCACATTCGGAAAAACTCAAATAAATTTGGTTTTTCCCTCATTTAATCGTACCTTTGCAGCGTCAAAGAAAAAGTAGAGGCTGCGATTGAAAACTTAAAAGAATGCCAAAAGAATATGAAAAAAATTCTTCTTACGATATCTTTATGCATGCTCACGCTGACCATGATGGCCATTCCTGCCAAGCGTGGACAATGGAGCGTGATCACCCTGAGCGATGGACGCGAGGTGAAAGCCCAGCTGATGGGCGATGAGTACCTGCACTATTGGGAGGATGCAGAGGGCAGAAGGTACGTCATGGATGAGACTGCGCAGCATTTCGTGCTGGCTGATATGCCCCGTATGAAGGCCCATGCTGCCGCCAGAAAGGCCCGCATGCAAGTCCATAGGAACAAGAAGATGGCGCAAAGGCGCAATGGCATGCAGAGCAACTATACAGGCTCGAAGAAGGGACTGATTATCCTGGTGAATTACCAAGACGTGGTGTTCGACGAAAGCCATACCCTCGACCTCTACAAGCAAATAGCCAACGAGGAGAACTTCACCAGCAATCTGGGCTTTAAAGGCTCTGTTCACGACTACTTCCTGGCGCAGAGCCGAGGCCAGTTCGACCTCACCTTCGATGTATATGGCCCCATCGAGCTGGCCCATGACCAGAGCTACTACGGCACCAACGACTCTTATGGCATCGACATGCATGCCGAGGAGATGGCGGTGGAGGCCTGCAACCAGCTGAAGGACGAGATAGACTTCACTCAATACGACTGGGATGGTGATGGCGAAGTAGACCAGGTGTTCATCCTCTACGCTGGAAAAGGGGAGGCCAACGGAGGTGGACGCGACACGGTATGGCCCCACGAATGGACACTCGACGAAGCTGGGCAGGAACTTTCCATCCAGGGCGTGCGCATCAATACATACGGTTGCAGTTGTGAGCTTCAGCCAGGAGGCATCGACGGACTGGGCACCATCTGCCATGAGTTCAGCCACTGCCTGGGCTATCCCGATATGTACGACATCGACTATGCTGGTCACTATGGTATGGATACCTGGGACCTGATGGACCACGGAAGCTACAACGGACGGGGATTCATGCCCGCCGGATATACCAGTTATGAGCGCATGGTTGCCGGATGGCTCATGCCCATCGAACTCAAAGGCTCGATGGAGGTATCCGGCATGAAAGCCCTCTCGGAGGGAGGAGAGTCGTACATCGTCTACAACAAGGGCTGCCCAGACGAATACTTCCTGTTGGAGAATCGCCAGAAAACACATTGGGACAGTGCCTTGGGAGGCGAAGGACTGCTCATCCTGCACGTAGACTACGACGAGGAACTGTGGCGCTACAACATCGTGAATACAACGGGAACCTTCGGCGAGGAAGATGGCATACCCGTAACGCTCACCAACAACCACGAGCGATGCACGGTGCTGCATGCCAACAATGCCACTACCTACACCGCCAATCCCGCTTTCGACGCCTATCCCTGCAACAACGTGGACAGCCTGACCAACAACTCCCGGCCTTCCACGCGCGTATTTAATAGGAATATAGATGGCAGCTATTTCATGAACATCAAAATCCTGGACATCAAGAACGAGGATGGCCTCGTGGCTTTCCGCTTCCTCGAAGATGGGAGTGAGCCTCCGGTTGAGCCGCAGCGCGTAGACACCCTCTTCTATGAGTCGTTCGACCAGTGCGCCGGCAAGGGGGGCAACGATGATGAATGGAGCGGACACGTAGGCTCCAGCACCTTCAAGCCCGACCAGGAATGGGAGGAGAACAGTGCTCATGGAGCCAACCAGTGCGCCAAGGTGGGCACCGCCGATAAGTGTGGATGGCTCATCACCCCCGAGATTCCCCTTCAGGGAGAGGCCACGCTGACCTTCCGCGCCGCTCCCTGGGCCGATGAGGACAACTTCATGCGTGTGGAACTGGCCGAAGGCTATTGGGCCGAACTCTCTGAAACGGTGTTCGACCCGATGACGCCCAGTCAGTGGAACGACTATACCATCACCCTGACAGGCGAAGATCCCGTCCGCCTGAAGTTCATGGCCAATCAGAACCGCTTCTTCATTGATGAGGTGGTGGTCGTGGGACCCACGTCGGAAACGCCCGCCCGTCCCACTGCCATCCGGGATGTTTCGAGGAAGGATGCCGCTGACGCACCCGTCTGCAACCTTCAGGGTCAGCGCGTAGGCAACCATTACAAGGGAATCGTTGTCCGTCGTGGCAAGAAGGTGCTGGTGAGATGACAGTAGCGTGCATGTCCAAGTAGTTGTGGTCTTGTCGTTAAAACGGTTAAAATTCCGTAAAAATGTTGGTTGTGCGTGTTTTTTTGCTTACATTTGCAATCGAAACCAGTAGTTCGATTGTATGAAGAAACAGTTCATCACCCGACTGAATGCCCTGCTGACAGCCATCATCATGCTGCTGGGCTTTGGTTCATGTCGCACAGTGAAGCCTGCCGACGATGTGAATCAGACCAAGCAGAACCAGCAAAAACAGGATGGAACCGACGAGCAAACAGACTCCGTGCCAGTGGTGAACAAGGACCGAAGAGAATATCTGGAACCGCCCCCCGTGGTGTATGGACCGCCCCCCGGCCTGTTCGATGAGGTAGGTAGGCGCATCAGGAAATAGAGTGAGAATGCTTATGTGAGCGTATAAAAACAATAAAAGGATGTTGAGAAGATCCATCATCTTGATAATCATGTGGATGAGCGTCGTTGGGTCAGTATGCTTTGCTGCCAAGGATGCCGCTCAAGACTATGCCCGACTGTCGAAGCTGTCGTCGGATAGTCTGCTGCGCCTTGGACGAGAATACTACAACCAGGACAAGCCCAACCAGGCCTTTACCTGCCTGAGCATCATCAGCGAGCGCTACTACGTGGGCATATCGCCCCACGAGGCTGAGCTCTGTCTGAGGGCTATCAACAACATTGGCTGTATCTACCGCTATTTCTTCTACGACTATGCACAGTCGTACGAGTGGTTCAGCAAGGGACTGGCCATCTGCGATGAGGTGCACAACGAGAACATGCAGCTCATCTTGCAGGGAAACCTGAGCGAGCTGCTCGACGAGTATGCCGAGCGCTATTCGTCGAAGCAACTGGGCGAGCAGGCCAAAACGCTCATGGACCAGTGCATCATGAACGCCTACAAGGCCAAGAACTGGAACGTGCTGGTGACGGCTTTCTTCAACATGACTAACCTGAAGTATGATGCCGACATCAAGAAGTACGACTTCATCATCTCGAAAGACATCCCCGACGACACGGAAAACCTGAAATACGTGCGCCTGCAATATCGGGCTCTGGAGGCCTTGCAGCAGAAGCGATACGACGATGCACAGGAGTACTTTGAACAACAGCTCACCGCCATCGACGTAGACGAGCAGCCTGAGCGCAACGAGATTCCCGCTCTGCTCAATATTGCCAAGATTTATGAGCTGAAGCGCCAACTGACCCAGGCCATCAACTTCGTGGATAAGGCCATGGATGTGGCACGTCGCGACAGCGTCATCGACTATGAGCTGGTCTGCCTGAACCTGCTTTCCGACTACCATAAACGTCAGGGAAACACGGAGTTGGCGCAGAAGTGCTACGTGGAATATCTCGAGAAGAAGGAGCAGATGCAGTCGTCGCACCTCGTGAGCATTGGCGAGATGAACTATATCCAGCAGCTCAAGCGCGAGGAAGCCAAAGCCAACCAGATGGCCATCCGCCAGCGAGTGCAGTTCACCCTGCTCATCTTTGGTGGCATCCTGCTGCTCATCATGGCCGTTTCTGCCGTCTTGCTCTATCGCAAAAACCGCCAGCTCCTGTTCAGTAATCAGACCCTCTTCGAGAAAAACCAGGAGGTGATGCGCGCCGAGGAGGCCGAACAGCAGCTTCGCAAGCAATACGAGCAGAAGCTGCAGCACTATCACGACGAGCAGGAGACCATACGACAGCTATCGGCTGAGCAGATAGAGCAGGCACAGGAGCAAGTGGATCATGCCGATTCCGCCCCCGAGCCCGCATCGTCTACACCCCAACCGCCATCGTCGCCCAATGGCCCAAGCTCGAAGTATAGCCGGAGCAACTTGAGCGATGAGTATAAGGAAACGCTCATCTATCGCATTCAGGACGTGCTGAATACGCCCGACGTCATCTGCAATACCGACTTCTCGCTGGCCAAGCTGGCCAAGCTGGTGGGGTCGAATACCGCATACGTATCGCAGGTCATCAACGAGAAGACGGGTCAGACCTTCAACATCGTGGTGGGGAAATATCGCATCAAGGAGGCTTGTCGCCGCCTGAACGATGCACAGAACTATGGCCACGTCACCATTGAGGCCATCTCCGAAGGCGTGGGGTTCAAGTCGCGTTCCACCTTCGTCACCGCCTTTAAACGACAAATCGGACTGACTCCTTCAGAATACATCAAGATGGCTGCCAACAGGTAGCCCTCTTTTTTTAGCCTTTGCGCTTGATGGCTGTCTTGAGAAATTGTAAGCGATGGCAGCGCCAAAGACAAATCCAACTACGATTCACGACAGATTGGTTGCTATGTGTTTATCAATTCGAGCAAATTGTAATCTGTAAAAAAACTGATTCCCCATCCCTCTGGAGCGTTCAAATTTAAAAATCCGCCCGCCGAAAAGTCTAATTTTATAAATTTGGACAAGCAGAAGCCTTTTTTCTTCGGGCTTTTCAAAAATAATTAGGATATTTGCAACGTCAATCTACAATTATGCCGATGATAAAAAAATTGATAGTAACCGCAACCTTGACCTTCGCCACAGCGAGTGTGGCCATGTCGGTACCAGCCATAAAAGGCATTTGGAAAACCATTCGTTTGGAGAATGGAACTCAAGTGCGTGTGCAGTGGACTGGCGATGAGCATGGCGCCTGGTGGACGGATTCAAAAGGGAATGCCTATATACAGAAGGCAACACAGGGTGAAGAACTTTTCGTGAAGGCCAACAAAAACGATATCATCAAGCTTTCGAAGGATCGCCGCGAGGCTGCAAACAACAAACGCCAACAGAAAGCAGGCCCCAACAAGGTGGCTGCAGGCGATTTGCACCAGCCATACGAAGGCTCGAAAAAAGGCCTCGTCATTCTGGCACAGTTCCAGGATGTGAAATTCGAAGAAGGACACTCACTCGAATTATATAAGAATGCCATCAACACACCGGGATTCACCAGCGACTATGGTCACCAGGGATCCGTGCACGACTACTTCAGTGACATGTCGAAGGGAGTGTTCGACCTCTCGTTTGATGTGGTAGGACCCATCAACCTGGAGAAGAACCGTAAGAACTATGGCCAGGACGTGATGAACTGGCAGGGACAAACCACCATCGACCCCTATGCCTACACCATGATCATGGAGGCCTGTCAGGCAGTAGACGATGAAGTGAACTTCGCCGACTACGACTGGGATGGCGATGGAATGGTAGACCAGGTGGTGGTGATCTACGCCGGACACGGCGAGAATGGCATCGGTGGCGCAGAGAGTATCTGGCCCCATGAGTCGGAATTGGGCTATGCCGACAACGAGGGAACTCCCCTGTTGGCGCTCGATAATATGACGATCAACACTTATGCATGTACTTCAGAATTGACAGTATACGGATTAGATGAGGAAGATGACTACATTACTGGACTGGATGGCATTGGCACTCTGTGCCATGAGTTTGCCCACTGCTTAGGGCTACCCGACATGTACGATACGGGCGATGGCCTGTTCTACGGAATGGGAACCTGGGATCTCATGGATCAGGGCTCATACAATGCCAATGCCTTCCTCCCGGCTTCTTTGACTGCTTACGAACTCAGGTATATAGGATGGCAGGAGCCCATCGAACTGACCGAAGACTGCACCATCGACGATATGAAAGCCATCACCGATGGGGGCAATACCTATATTATATATAATGAGGGCTATCGCGACCAGGCCTTCGGACGCGAGGAATACTATCTCTTAGAGAACCGTCAGCCCACGAAGTGGGACCGTGGTCTCTATGGCAATGGACTGCTCGTCACGCATGTGGAGTTCTTCCCCGAGCTTTGGATCTACAATGTAGTGAACTGGTCGGGTGAGAGCGACGATCCCTCTACCGTCCGCCAGTATTGCCATGTGGTATGTGCCGACAACTCGTTCGTGGGACCCTACGACCTGAACGGCAAGTATGGCAAGGAGGGCGCCTACATTGGAGGACTCGATATCTCAGGAGATACCTACCCCTACGAGGGCAACGACAGTCTGACCAATACTTCCTGGCCCTACGCCAAGGTGTATCGCGAGAACACCGATGGCTCGTTCCGCCTGAACAAGGCCATTACAGGCATCCATCGCAACGATGATGGCACGGTGGGATTCACCTTCCGCGCCGTGGACAACAATACCGAAATGTCCGACGACCCCTTCCGAACAGGCAAGGTTTTCTTCAATGAGACCTTCAATAATTGTACAGGCAAGGGTGGCAACGACGCCAAGTGGGGACCTGGCGCACAGATAGGTAACGGAAAACTCCAGGCCGACAATAATGATGAGAACAACAAGTGGGAAGGTACGGCCATCTATGCTGCCAACCAGTGTGCCAGAATAGGCTCGAAGGACTTGGAGTCGATTGCCTTGTCGCCGCTCTTCTGGACCGAGGGCAAGGCCTACGTGTCGTTCCTCGCTGCTCCCTTCAAGGGCGATAGCAATATCCTGCGCGTGAAGATAGACAACTATTCGTTTATGGGTGGTGGCGTGGAAATCATGCAGCAGCCTATCATGGAGTTCGAACTCGCCCAGGAACAGTGGACCGAGTGCCGCTTCGCCATCTTCGGTGATGGTGACATCGACATCTGCTTCATGCCCGAACAGCGCGTGTTCCTCGACGAAGTGAAGGTGCAGGCTCCGCTGCCCATCGGTGCAACAGGCATTGAAACCGTGGCCAGCACATACACCAATGGCTCGAAACCAGGCTACTTCGACCTGCAAGGACGAAAGGTGGAGGGCGAGCTTATGCCGGGTATCTATATCCTGAATGGCCGAAAGGTAATCGTGAAATAACCAAAATGAAATAATTAATAAATAAATAGTACAACAATGAAAAATGTAAAACTTTTACTTTCCGCAACGATGTTGTGCCTCATTGCCCTGACAGCAAAGGCACAAGTAACCCTCTACGGTAATGTTATCAAAGGCTACGACACGCCTGTCACTGTTTCGTATGGAGGACAGACCTTCAACGTCACCCTCGAGTGGGGACCTGAGCGCGTGGGTGTTCATCAGTTCAACATCGCCGCCAATGGCAATGTCACTCAGGACATGCTGATCACCAACCAGATGCAGCTGGAATATGCCGCTTCGCAGGGCTGGGCTTTCAGCGACTTCAACCTGGGTTGGTATGAGAATGGTACTTATGTTACGCCTTGGGGCAGTCTGATCTATGGCACATGTGGTGCCGTGATGAAGGATGGTGTGTACTATACCTTCAACGAATCGCAAGGCGACGACTTCGGACAGGCTGACAATGATGTGTTCACCTGCATCAAAGTGCGCAAGTGGGATGCCGCTTCGTATTTCGCTAATCCCACCACTCCGCTGATGTGGAAGCAGATTGGCACCACCGAGACGATGAGCACAACATCGGGACTGGCTTTCACCGACCTGACCGTCGACTACGACAATGATGACGTGTATGGCGTACAGGTGGTGGTGAGCGATGATTCTCCCGCCGTGCCTTATCTCCTGGTAAAGGTAGACCTTGACAATATGACAACAACTCCCGTCAGCACACGCATGCTTGAGGAGGAAATCCGTGCCATCGCTGCCCACCCCAATGGAAAGCTCTATGGTATCGGTGTTTCTGGCGTGCTCTATGAAATCAACAAAGAGACTGCCGAGATGACCGCTATTGGCAATCTGCACAAGTCGCAGCACCGCTCTCAGGGTGCCGTGATCGACTGGCGCACAGGTAAGATGTACTGGAGCTGCAACGAGTTCGAGGAGATTAAGTCGGCCAATGGCGTTCCTCCCACGCAGGAGCAGGAGTTCCAGAACAACGTAACTGCCCTGTACGAGGTGGATGTAGAGAATGCTACCGAGACCAAACTCCACAACTACGAATATCGTGAGGTGGTGACTGGCCTCTGGATTGAAGGCGACTATGTGAAGGCTGACTACGACCTGAACGTGAAGTGGGCCAGCACTCCGCTGCAGATGCTCGTCAACGAGCCCGCTCAGTTCGCTGTGACGGTGAAGAACATTGGTAACAAGCAGGTGAACTCTTTCAGTGCTGAGCTCTATGTCAATGGCGAAATGGTGAAGAAGCAAGCTGGTTCGCCCCTCAAGGCGGGTGCCAAGAAGGAAGTTTCGTTCACATACGTTCCAGATGTCACCGTTGGCGAGAATGCCGACGTACAGGTAAAGATTGAATACTCGAAGGATGAGAACCTGAACAACAACGAGACCAGCGTGAAGAGCATCAAGGTACAGATGCCCGACCTGCCTACTGTGACAATCAGTGGCACGCAGAACGAAAGCAAGGTGAACATCACTTGGACAAAGCCTGTGAATGGCGAGGTGACAGAAGACTTCGAGCGCTATGCTCCCTTCATCATCGACAACATGGGCAACTGGACAATGATCGACCAGGATGGTGCCTACATGCCTACGTGGAGCTCTTACGATGGTGACTACACTTGGCCCAACTGCTCGGCTCCTCAGTCGTTCATCGTGTTCAATCCTTCGGAGATTGGATTCCCCGACGATTATATCAACGATCCCACTTCTACTTACTACTGCAACTCGGGCAACCAGATGCTGATGGCTCAGATTGGTGGAATGCCCGCACAGACTGAGGGTGGCACACCGACATTGATTGATGGTAACAACTGGCTCATCTCTCCCGAACTGACCGGTGAGGCTCAGGAAGTTAGCTTCTTTGCCAAGAGCTGGCGCACACAGGTGGCAGACCAGTTTGGCGTTTTCTACAACTCTGAGGAGCAGTTCAATGTGCTCTACTCGATGACCGATACTGATCCTGCCAGCTTCATCATGCACGAAGATGGTGAGGGACTCGTTGCTCCCCCGACCTTCGCCGACGGTGAGTACTACTTCGATATCCCCGAGGGTGCCAAGTACTTTGCTATCCAGCACGTTACACCGTGGCTCCCCGATGAATATGGAGAGTACACCCGCATGACGGCCTTCTTCGTTGACGACATCACTTACACCCCCGCCGTTCCTGGCGTACTGGGCTACAACATCTATCGCAATGGCACGAAGCTCAATGCAGAGCCCGTCAGCAGCCTGCAATATCAGGTGCAGCTCGTGAGTGGCCTGAACGAGATTTGCGTGACCGTAGTATATGAGAGTGGTGAGTCGGCTCCCAGCAACTACTTCGTCGTGAACTACGAGGGTGAGGTGCCCACAGCCATCAACGCTGTTGCCACCGACGCTACTCGCGTGAACGTTTACACCGCTGCCGGTCAGTATGTGGGCAACCGCCTGCCTGCTGAGAAGGGAACTTACATCGTTCGCACCAACGGCAAGACCCAGAAGGTCATCGTGAAGTAAACATCTATCGGCTCTTGAGGGTGTGTATCAAATACCAGAAAGCAGTATTTTGGCACGCCCTCAAGCTGCCTTATCAATCATAAGGAATCAGGAAGGGAGCTATTTTTTTTGACGCAAACAATTAATTTATTTACAAACAATAATGAAAAAGTTATCTTTCATCTTTGCGCTCGCCCTCACTATCTTGGGTGTGTCGCAAGCTAAAGCGGAAACCTTAACCGCTAATTTCAACAAAAATGTTGGTCTTCCTGAAGGTTGGAGCTTAGTTGGTGATGTTACCAATGATGATACTCGTGGAAGAAATAACACATACGGTCTTTGGACTTCAAGCAAATCAACAACTGATAACTATGTGGTTACAGAGCCTGTGCAGGGTTCCATCTCTTTCTATTGGCGTAGTTATGGAACGAGCAGTTCTTATCCTAATGGACAGATTTATATTTATGAGTATAATGGCTCTACTTTAGGAAATCAAATAGCTTCCACTACCACATATAAGAGTTCTACTTGGAAGAGTGAAACAATCAGCTTAAATGAATATGTTGGCCAAATTGCTATAGCTCTTTATTCAGCATGTATCGATGACATGACCTATACCCAATACGAAGCTCCTACTGGTGCAGCCCTTAATGTTTTTGTTGACGGTTCGAAGGTAGACTATAATTATAATCTTGACTTTGGTGTGACAACCGCTGGAGCTACCAAGACCTTCATGATGAAGAATCCTGGTGGTGAGGATCTGGATGTAACGGTTGCTGCTGACGGTGGCTTCGCTGTTAATCCCACAACTGCCACAATTGCATCAAAGGGTGAAGTAGAGGTAACAGTTACCATGCCCGATGCTTCCGCAGAAGGTAGCATTACCATCACTCCCTCTGAGGCAAGTGGACTCGAATCATTCATCCTGCATGCTTCTGGCCAGATTGTTCCTGTGATGGAAGTCTATTTAGACGAAGCTGCTATTGTGGCTGGTTTCGCAGACAAGTTCGGTAAGGTAACCGAAAACGTTACCCACACCTATACCGTAAAGAATACGGGTACTGCTGCCCTGAATGTAGCAATTGCTTCTGATAATTTAGAGTTCACCGTGAATCCTGCCAACCTCGAGGTTGCAGTTGATGGTGAGGCCACATTCAACGTAACATTCAATTACAATGCAGAGAACGTAGGTGCACGCAATGCCAACATCACGCTCACACCTGCTGACAACTATAACTCAGCCCTGACATTCACGGCTACTGCCAATGTCGCTGACCCGAACGTGTGGTCGGAGGACTTTGAGGCTAACATTATTCCTGAAGGTTGGGAGTCTACGAATGAGTCATATTGGAGCGTTTCCGATGGCATCGCTCATGGTAAGTATGCATCTGGTTCAACAAAGTATTATCTGATAACTCCTGCCCTTGAAGTAAAGGCTGGTGAAGAACTCACCTTCAACTACAAGCGTCAGTATGCCAAGATGGTGATTGAGAAGCAGATGAATGGTGATGGCAATTGGACAACACTCGAAGCAGGTGGTTCATACACAACCGATAGCGATTGGCAGACATACACCATCTCTGGCCTTGAGGCTGGTATCTATCAGTTCCGCTTCGCCAACGACGACTACGATCTTGACAACTTCGAAGGATTCAAGCTTGCAACATTGGCACACGACGTTGCCATCACAAGTTTCAACATTCCTACCGTTGGTTACACTGGCGATGAGTTTGTGGCTACTGTTACATTGCAGGAGAAGGCAGGTGTTGACGAACCCATGTGGGCAAAGCTTTATATCAATGGTGAGGCTGTGGCCGAGGCCAATCAGGAAGTGATGGCCAACACAGAGGAAACGCTGACGCTGACCTTCATCCCCACTCAGGCAGTTGCCTATGGAAGCAAGGCTTACATCGAGGTTTACAACACCAACAAGGACTTCACCAAGAAGACTGACGAACAGTCTGTCTACATCCAGGAGGTTTCCGTTCTTGAAATCAGCGAGACCACTACCAATACCTTTGAGAGTGGCACTTGGGACCGTGTGAAGATGGACTACACCGTTCGCGAGGGCTGGAACACGATTGCTCTGCCCTTCTTGGTGAACGACCTGACCGTTTTCGGCGAGAGCGTGAAGGCTTGGGCCTTTACTGGTTACGATGGCAATCTGAAGTTCTCGAAGGTGTCAGGCTCGTTGGCTTCTGCTACTCCTTACATTCTTTATGTGGAGAATCCCACCGAGGGTAAGGTTGTATTCCAGAACGTTACCATCTATGGTACTTCTGCAAGCGAGGAAGATTGCAAAGTTACACAGGGTGCTGCTACCTTCCAGGGCACTTACAGCCGCATGATGGCTGGCGAGATGGAAGGCAAGTATGGCGTAACTCCCGATGGCGAAATCAGAGTAGGTAGCGCCAGTGCCACGATGAAGGCCTTCCGTGCTTACTTCACGGGCATCACAGAAGGTGCCAAGCTGACCTTCCTCGAGGATGGCTTTGCCACCAGCATCGATGCTACAGAGGTGTTCAGCGAGCAGAATGGCGACATCTTCGACCTGATTGGTCGCAAGGTAAGCCGCGCCCAGAAGGGCATTTATATCCAGAATGGAAAAAAGTTTGTGGTAAAATAAATTGATAGTGCGACCGAGGGAGTGCCATGAAAGGCATGGCGCTCCTCGACAAGCTATCAGCAATGTAGAACTTTAAAGAACAAGAAAGATAATGAAAAAGATATATGTGATGCCGAGCATCGACACATTCAGACTGACAACAGAAAACTCATTAGCAGCTAATTCACCATCGGACACACTCGATTCAGGCAAAGACGATCAGGTTGTTATTCCCGGTGAAGATCCTTACGATGGAGAATTCAGCTCTAACCGTCGTGGTGGTCGTACCGTATGGGACGATGACTTCGAGGACGCAGACTAATCATCGCCTATGTGCGTAACGACACATGAGAGACTCTACACAAAACGAAAGAATAAGATACCCAAAAGGTGAATACTTGTTTGTGAGGAACTGCTACATTTGTAGTTTCATACGGAACTCATTATTCGCAATTTGATTTATAAAGCGTAACGTGACGATTTGGTGCGAGATGCATCGAATCGTTTTTTTTTGTAGATGGCCTACCAGTTGATGGGCGTGAGTCCCTGCTGCTGCAAGTATTGGTTGGCCCGTGAGAAATGATGATTGCCAAACCATCCGCCACGGTTGGCACTCAACGGAGAGGGGTGAACCGACTCCAGTACGAGGTTCTCTTGGCGGTTGATCATTGCCGCTTTGCTGCGAGCATAGCCGCCCCAAAGCATGTACACCAGGTGTTGGCGCTGGGTGGCCAGCAGCCTGATAGCTGCATCGGTGAAGGTCTGCCAGCCTAAAGAGGCATGGCTGTTGGACTGATGGGCTCTCACGGTGAGCGTCGCATTGAGCAGCAGTACGCCCTGCTCTGCCCATCTGACGAGACTGCCATTCTGAGGCATGGGCGTTCCCAGGTCTGCCTGAATCTCCTTGAAGATGTTGACAAGTGATGGAGGCATCATCACGCCCGGCTTCACCGAGAAGCAGAGCCCTTCTGCCTGTCCGGGTTCGTGGTAGGGGTCCTGACCGATAATCACCACCTTCACTTTGTCGAACGGACAGAGATTGAAGGCATTGAAGATTTCGCGCCCAGGAGGATAACATACCGTTGTGGTGTATTCCTGACGCACTCGTTCGGTGAGTTGATTGAAATAAGGCTTGTCGAATTCAGCTTGCAGTTGCTGTTTCCACGATTCTTCTATTTTTACGTTTGCCATGTTTTAAGGGATGAGGGATGTAATCGAGGAGTGGGGAGCGGGGAGCGGGGAGCGAAGGATGAAGGGCGATTCTCAGAATTCCACGTAGGGTTCAAGGCGCTGAATGGCCTCGGGCGAGAATTCTGGCAGCAGGCTCAGGTCCTGCAGACTGTGGATAGGGCCTTTCAGCCTGCGATAGTCTGTGATGGCCTTGGCCATGAAATAATTGATGTAGGGGTGGTTGCGCAGCTGTGCTGCCGTGAGTTTGTTCACGTTCAGTCTGTGGATGTCCTTTTGCTGCACGCTGAAGTAGGGTAGGGCATTCTCCGGAAAGCCCTCAATCTCCATCAGTTGGCTGGCTTGGCTGAAGCCTCCGAGTCGCTCCCGATAGCGCACAATCTTCCGCGCATAGTAGCTCCCGATGCCTGGTACGCGCTTCAGCATCGTCGTGTCCGACGTGTTCAGGGCTATCTGTTCGCCTGCCTTCAGCTTCGTGGGGTAGCGTAGCGTGTCGCCATGGTGGGTGGAACGCTGCGATGCAGCATCGTACGGGACTTCGTGGGATGACTGGTCTGGATGGTAGGACGAGGAGGAGGAACCCTGCGCGTAGCTGCCATACAGGGTGGAGGCAGGCTGATAGTCGGCACTGATACGGATGTAAGGCGCTAAGGCTCGATACTGCTTCACGGTGAGTCCATAGAGCCTGGCAAAGTCTTCCGGCTTGCGATAGATGCCACCCGCCGCCCTATAGTGGTAGATGTTGCGCACCTGCCAGGGCTGAAGACCCAGTCTGAGCAGCTGTGTGCTGTCGGCTGTATTCGGGTCGAAGGGGAAGAGCTCCGCCTTCCGCCCTTCCACCCGGTAGTAGGCCTGTGCCTTGGGTCCGTGGCTGTTCTGTCGCTCGCCCTTCACCAAGTCTGCCGCCATCTCATTCTCTGGCTCTGCATGGTCGCGAAAGAGGTAGGTGCCCGTCAGGAACGCTGCAATGGCACACACCAGTATCACCAGCACCTGTCGGTCGGACTTGTTGAAGCAGAAGAATTCTTTCCAACCCATCGTTCTTATCGCTCACAACTCTTAAATCACACCAAACTGATGCAAGAAGATCAGGATGATGGCCACAGGGCAAAGGAACTTCACACAGATGATGAAGAAGGGCAGATAGCGCGAGCGCAGCGTGCCCCAGTTGGTTATCTCGTCGTTGATAAACTGTCGCGGAAGCCCCCATCCCACCAGGATACAGGTCAGCAGACCGCCCGTGGTGAGCAGGATGTTGGCCGTCATCCAGTCGCAGAGGTCGAACAGTGCCTTTCCGAAGAAGTTCAGCCAAGGATAGCCGCTCAGCGAGAGCGCACAGAGCGAACCCACAATGATGCAGATGAGCGATACCACGCGGGCTGCATTCCTGCGACTCATGTGGAACTCCTCACTCACAAACGATGTACCCACCTCATGAACCGAGATGTTGGAGGTCAGGGCAGCAATGAACAGCAGCAGATAGAAGCCTGTAGACACGATGTAGGCCAGTGCAGGAACTGCCGAGAAGGCCTGTTCGATGACGTTAGGCAACGTGATGAACACCAGCGAAGGACCACTGTCGGGCTGTATGCCCACCGACAGGGCTGCCGGGAAGATGGTGAGTCCCGAGAGAATAGCCACGCCAGTGTCGATGCTGGCTATCTGTACGGTGGTCTTCACCAGATGGGTGTCGCGCTGGAAGTAGCTGGCGTAGGTGCAGAGGGCGCCCATGCCGATGCTCAGCGAGAAGAATGCCTGGCCCATCGCCTCGAGGAACGTCTCGCCCGTCACCTTCGAGAAGTCGGGCTTAAACAGGAAATCGATGCCCTTAGAGGCTCCTGGCAGCAACAAAGAGCACACCACCAGCACGATGAGCAGCACAAAGAGAATGGGCATCATCAGCTTGGAAGCCTTCTCGATGCCGCCTTCCACACCCCGGATAATTACCAGGTGAGTGATGATGACCAGCAGGGTGGTCCATCCCACCAGCTTCAGCGGGCTCGACATAAACGATTCGAAGAAGCCCTTGAAGTACTCAGGCGAGCCATGCAGGTCGTTCATCAGCGACGATAGCGTGTACTGCAGGGTCCAGCCGCTCACCACGCTGTAGTAGCCCACGATGAGCGTGCCCGTGAACACGCCAAGATAGCCCACCCAGCGCCAGTGCTTCGACTTCGACACCGAGCCGTAGGCCCTGGCTGCATTGGCCTGAGCGTGCCGCCCAATCATCATTTCGCAGAGCATGACGGGCAGAGCCATGAGGATGATACACACAATGTAGATGATGATAAACGCTGCGCCACCATTCTGACCAGTGACGTAAGGGAACCGCCACACGTTTCCCAGTCCCACGGCACTGCCGGCAGTGGCCAGCACCATTCCGAGTTTCGATCCGAAACCACGTCTCTTTGTTTCAGCCATACGTTATATTTTTTGTAAATCTTATTCCATCAGAATAACGGGAGAGGCTTTTCTCCCGTTTCAATGTGCAAAGTTAAATTAAAAAAAGAATATATGCAAGCGAAACAAGGATAAATTCAAAAAAACTTCGTATCTTTGTCGCCATGATTTGTCAACATCCTTTCACGTGCCTGTTGGTGGTGGTCATCTGGGTGCTCTGCCTGATGCCCATCCCGGAAACCCCGCTCAGCCATGTCAGCATGATCGACAAGTGGACCCACTTGGTGATGTATGGCATGCTGTGCTTGGTGGTCTGGTGGGAGCATGGCCGGCTGAAGCTCCGCGCGTCTGGCTCGTCTGGCCGAACCGCCCTGCCCACTTGGGTGGTGGTGTGGCTGCTGCCCGTGGTGATGAGTGCCGTCATCGAGCTGGCGCAGCACTACTGTACGGGTGGCATGCGCAGTGGCGAGTGGCTCGACTTCGCCGCCAACACGTTAGGTGCCACACTGGTTCAGCCCATCGGCTATGGGTGGTATCGTTGGCGCTCCCGTTCATAGCTTTTTCTAAACACGTCATTTAGCACTCGTAAATGACGCATTTAGCACTCGTAAATGACGTGTTTAGCACTCACTTTCTGTTCGTGATGTTCATCGTCTTCCTGCCGTTGCTGATTGTGATGGTAGGTGTTGGGTGCTGGGTGTTGGGTGATGAGACCTGGCGGCCCAGCAGGTCGTAGGTGGGTGATGGGTGATGGGTGTTGGGTGTTGGGTGTTGGGTGTTGGGTGATGGGTGTTGGGTGTTGGGTGTTGGGTGATGGGTGTTGGGTGTTGGGTGTTGGGTGATGGCAGTAGGCTCTTCCTCGAAATCACCTTTCACGTACACCTGATAGCCCTTTGCACTGAGATGCAGGTTGTGGGTGGCATTTAGGCGCACCTGTTTGTGGCTCACTTCCTGCCCAATGGTCTCGCTGTCGAGCCAGAGCGTATAGTCGCCCGCAGGCAATCCGGTGAGCAGGGCGTTGGTCTCCGTCTGAGCGAAGTTGAGCACCACCAGCACCTCGCTGTCGCCCAGAATGCGCCGATAGGCCAGCACGTTCTGGTTGTTGTTCACCGTCACCCATTCCAGCGCTCCGTTCTCCCCCTGGCCGTTGGCGTCTTTCAGCGCCTCAGTGCCGTGCTTCAGGGCGCAGAGCGTGCGCAGCGTGTTGCGCATCTTGCTGTCGGTGGTGGTCCAGTTGATTTTCGTATCAGCGAAGTAGTTCAGAATCTGGTTGCCGCCCGTCTCCTGTCCGTTGTAGATAAGAGGCATGCCATGCACGGTGAAGGCCAGCACGGTGAGCAGGTAGCGGTTGGCCCCATACATCTGGGTGAGCGTCTTGCCCCCGTCGTTGAAGTTCTGGTCGTGGTTGGTCAGGTAGAGCATGCGCCCGAACGTCTTGTCGGCCGACTGTTCCTTGAGCGTGTTCACATAGATTTTCAGCGGGTTGGCCAAGGTTCCGTTGGCCCCGTAGTTGGCCATGCGGCTCTGAAACTGCCAGGCATAGTCGTAGTCGAACCCCACGTTGCACAGTCGGCTGTTGTTGTTGTCCGTCAGGTCGGTCTCGCCGAGGAAGGTCAGGGAGGGTTGGGGGGCGCTGTCATCCAGCGATTTACTCAACCTTGTGGCGGCTTCTTTGTGGGCTTTCACCTCGGGAATGGCCTGCTGCCAGTAGGAGGCAGGGATGCCGTTGCTCGAGATGTAGTCGCAGCGATAGCCATCCACGTCGGCTTCGTCTATCCAGAACTTCAGGCATTCAGTCATTTCCTGTGCCAGTTCGGCGTTGCCGTAGTTCAGCTGGTAGACGTCGCCATAGTTGTTGGGGTGAACCATCTGTCCGTTCTGCTTGGTATAGTATTCCGGATGCTCCGTCACCCAGTCGGCATTGGTGGCCGTATGGTTGGGCACCCAGTCGAGCCATACCTGCATGTGCAGCTCATGGGCCCGCTCAACGAACGCCTGCAGGTCGGCAATGCTCCCGTATTTGGGGTTGGTCTTTCGGAAATTGGTGGCTGCGTAGGGGCTTCCCGAAGTCCCTCGGGGGTAGATGGGCATGAGCCACACCACGTCGATGCCCAGCTTCTTGAGCTCTTCCAGCTGGTCGGCAGCTGCCGCAAACGTTCCCTGCTGGGTAAACATGCCCACATTCATTTCGTAGACCACCCAGTGGCCCGCGCCGTGCTGCCGCTGGTTGATGGTTTCCACAAAGTCGTCGGCCAAGGCATTGCCGCCAACCAGCGTCAGCAGCAATGCCATCATCATTTTTCGGATGTTCATCATTGGTTGTTGCTATTGTTGTTGCTATTTCTTAGGAATGTGCAAAAAATAAGTTGGTACAATGTAGGAGGTCACGTGTCCTCACGTGACACCAGTGCCGGGTGCGACGTGAGGACACGTCGCCTCCTACTCAGCCAAGAACGAAACGTACCAACTTATTTTTTTACGACTACTTAATGAATACAGCATAGCCCTTTGCCTCGAGAGAAATGGGCTGTGTGGGCGAGAGTTTCACGCGCTGTGTGGTGGGTCCTTCGGCAATGGTCTTGCTGTCGAGGCAAAGCTGATACTTGCCCGCCTCCAGGTTCACCTTCGCTTCGATGTCGTCGGTGCCCAGGTTCAGCACCACCACCACGTTGTCGTGGCGGTAGGCCATCACGGCAGCCTTGTCGGTTTCCAGCAGCACGGGCTCGTTGTCGTCGGCCAGTGAGGCCTGCGTATGCTTCAGGGCGATGAGCGAGCGCACGGTGTTGTGCATCTTGTGGTCGATGGTCTGCCAGTCTACCTTCGAGTCGTTGAAGTAGTCGAGCAACTGGTTGTCGCCGATTTCCTGTCCGTTGTAGAGCAGGGGCATACCATAGAACGTAAATTCCAGCACGGTGAGCGCATAGCGGTTGTCGCCATAGAAGTCCTTGAGCATGTGTCCGCCGTCGTTGAAGTTCTGGTCGTGGTTGGTCAGATAGGCCATGCGTCGGTTCTTGATGGTCTTCGAGTCGGCCAGGAACTTCTCGCAGATGGCCTTCAGCGAGTCAGCGTCGTGGCCGTCCTTGCCGAACTTATAGGCCAGCATGCCCTGGAAGTTCCAGGCATAGTCGTAGTCGAAGCCACACGAGTCGATGCGTGCGTTGTTCGGGTCAGTGATGTCGGTCTCGCTCATCAGGGTGATGGTCTTGTTCTGCCCCAGGGCTTTCAGCTCGCTGATGATGTTCTGCCAGTAGGCGATGGGGATGGTGGGGCTCGAGACATAGTCGCACCGGAATCCGTCGATGCCCACTTCTTTCACCCAGAACTTCAGCGTGATGTTCATCTCGTCCACCAGTCCGGCATCCTGATAGTTCAGCTCGTAGACGTCCATCCAGCCGAAGGGGTTGATCATCTTGCCCGCTTTGTCCTTGGTGAAGTATTCCGGATGGCTCTTCACCCAGGGATTCTCAACGGCCACATGGTTGGGCACCCAGTCGAGCCATACCTCCATGCCCAGCTCGTGGGCACGGTCAACGAAGTCTCTCACGTCTTCCATCTTGCCATATTTCGGGTTCACATCGAGGAAGTTCATCGAGGCGTAGGGACTGTTCTTGGTTTCGCCACGCGGATAGATGGGCATGAGCCACACAATGTCGATGCCTAAGGTGTGCAGTTCGTCGAGTCGGGCTTGCGCAGCGGCAAAGGTGCCCTCAGGCGTGAAGGCTCCCACGTTCATTTCATAGATCACCCGGTTCTGCTTGCTCACTGGTTGCGTGTTGTCTACCTTGAATTCCTTCTTCCCGCCATCGCAGGCAGTCAGCAGAAACGATAGCAGGGCGACTATCCCCCACAGGAAATGATTCTTTTTCATTGTCTGATTGATTTTAATTGAGGTAAGGTTGTCAAGAAAAAGAGGATGTGCCGCACTGATGCGGCGCACCCTCCTGATAGGTTTTCCGTCTTATCTGCGAGTCGTCTTTCTGCGAGCTGCCACGCGCTGCTTGGCGTTGTTCTCCTCGCTCCAGCCATTCTCGTCGACCGTGAAGAAGTAGTCCTTGCCCAGAACAATCATCGGACCGTCTACCTGGCTGCCTGCACCGGCATTGTTCAGGATGAGGTTGTAAATCATGTCCTCGCCTTCGTAGGTGAACACCTGGTAGTCTGTGCCGTTGACCGTCTCGGTGGTGTATTCGGTCTTCCCCGGCCATCCGCCGAAGAGCTCGGGCAGACCGTCGCCCCAGGCATACAGTCCGAGTGCCGTCCAGCCCGTCTGGTTGTTGATATAAATCTTGTGGGCATTGCCTACAGGCTTCTCTATCTCTACAAATGCCGAAGCCGACACTTCAAAGTAGCGGTCGCGATCGGTCGTTACAGCCGGTCCGTCAATCTGTCCGCCATCGCCGTTGAAGATGGGATTGTAGACATCGCCGTTGCTGGTGAACTCAAACACCTTGAACGATACGCCACCCACGGTCTCCGTCGTATAGTCGGTCTTGCCAGGCCAGCCGCCGAAGAGCTCGGGCAGGCCGTCGCCCCAGGCGTAGAGTCCTACGCCGCTCCAGCCCGTCAGGTCGTTGATGTAGAATTTGTGGGTCTCGCCCGTCGGCTGAGGAGTGGGGGTGTCGCCTCCGCCACCGCCACTGCCTTCGAGCACCTCATAGGAAAGCTTGTCGCCATCCCAGATGCGGATGTAGATGTCGTGGTCGATGGTGAAGAAGAGGTCGTCGCCTTCCCACTGCACACCGCCGCCGTTGTTGTTCGGAATCAGGTGCAGGCTCAGTCCGGTGTTGCCCTCGCCGAGGTCGAAGTAGATGTATTCCTTGCCACCGATGGTCTGTGTGCCCGTGGCAGGCATGCCAGGCCATCCGCCGAAGGCTTCGGCATCGCCCCAGGCATAGAGTGCCAGGTCGGTCTGGCTCGACTCGTTGAGCACGAACAGCGCATAGCCATCGTGCTTCACCGTGGATTCGAGTTCCACCTCTTCCACTCCTTCAGCCGTTACGCGCAGATAGATGTTGCGGTCGATGGTGAAGGCAAAGTCGGCCAGCTGTACGCCGTTGCCGCCATTGTTGAAGATGAGATTCTCCGACAGTCCGCTGTTGGCAGCTCCCATGTCGAAATACTTCCAGGTGATACCACCCTTCTTCACGGTGCCCGTGACGCTCATGCCCGGCCATCCGCCGTTGAGGTCGTTCACGTCGCCCCACATATAGAGCGTCAGGTTGTCCCATCCTGTCTGGTCGTCCACGTAGACTACGAAGCCGTCGTGGTCTACTTCCTCCTCGTCGTCGCCACCGCCCGAGCGATAGTAGCTCTCCCAGCGTTGTCCCCAGATGTTGGTGAATGTGCCGACGCCGGGGTTGTCGGTATGCTGGGCCAGTTCGCCGTTGATGGTATATTCCATACCCTGCGTGGCAGAATAGAATCGGAAGCCATTGGCCAGCGTCTTGCCCGGCTCAAAGGTGTTGGGATCCAGATAGATGCCCCACTTTACATCGCTCTTGGGCGCTTTCTGAGCCAGCCACATCTCGTTGCCAATGGCAGCGCTGTCGCCGTTGAAGGCACCCACGATGTAGATCTCCTCGTCGGCAGTGGTGCCGAAAGGTGCAATAAACTCCAGCAGGATGCGATCTGAACGCGTCTCAAACTGCTGACGTTCATGGTCGAACACGATATCGTCTTTGTCCGAACAGCTGCTCATCAGTCCCGTCAGGGCCAGCACAGTCAGCATCAGACTATATATTTTCTTGTTCATATCTGTTTATATTCGTTTAGTTCGTTTTATTTCGTTTAATTCGTAGCCAGGCCGAGAGTTAGTAGTTCGGGTTCTGGATGAGTCCGGGATTCACCGACAAAGCCGACTGCGGCAGCGGATACCACTCGTATTTGCGGTCGCGATGGTCGGGCAGGTTCACGCCATCCTCTGTGGCGCGTCCCCAGAACCACCACTTGCCCTGCGTGAACTTGTCGAAGCGTCGCAGGTCGGTGCGTCGGCGGTTGCCTTCGCCTAAGTATTCCTTGCCCCATTCAGAGAGCATCCAGTCCATGTCGAACGTGTCGAAGCCCGGTCCGGGAACGCTCAGTGCCGACGTGCGGTTGGCACTGGTGAAGTAGCGCTGGCGCACTTGGTCTACATAGTTCTTGGCTTCTGCGCTGTTGCCCTTGCGCATCTCGCACTCGGCCACATTGTAGTAAGCTTCTGCCAGACGGAACTGCACATCGTCGATCGACTTGAATCCGCCTTGGTCGTCGTTCGGATAGAGCGGGTATTTCACCAGTCGGACACCCGAGTTGGTCTCACCCCAACGGGGATTCATAACCACTTCCAGGTTGCGTCCTTGGTTCAGGAACGTGCCGACTTGGTCTACGTAGACCAGATCCTGACCGTCGCGGTCGGCATCAGCCTTCAAAACGTCGCCCGTTCCGAAGTTGGCACGGATGGGCCCCTTCAGGAACATGCCCGGCCCGTGGGTCTTGGTCGTGGTGTTGTAGACGTAGTTCTGCTTGCGAATGTCGTGATCGTCGAAGCGCTCGTAGGGCGCACCCAGCTTGTCGCCGTAGGGCGCGTCGAGGAAGCAGACGGGATTCTCCGTGCCACCAGTGGGCAGAACGGTTCCCGAATTGTCGTAGGAAGGCACCAGGCAGACGCAGTTCCAGGCTCCGATGCCGTCGTAGCTCTGTCCGAAGTAGTCGGCATAGCCATACCACATGCCCACCATCGTGCGCACATTCGAGATGGCGTTGGCTGCTCCCTGACCATCTTCGGCAGCCAAGGCGAAGATTACCTCTGGGCTCTTCACGTTGTCGATGCTGTAGAGGTTGCGATAGTTGTCGTCCAGACCATACGTGCCATACGTGCCACTGATGATTTCCTTCGAGAGAGCTTCGCATTCGTCGTAGTGCTTCTCGCCGATGAAGATTTCTGCATTCAGCAGCAGACGAGCCTTCAGCAGTCGGTTCATACCCTGGTTGGCACGATTCACGGTAGAGCGAGTGCCGTCTTCCTTGGCCAAGCTGCCCACCGTCTCATCCAGTTCGTTGGCAATGAAGTCGTAGATCATCTTGCAAGAGGTGTTCCAGTCGGGGTCAGCCGTACCGGGAACGTTACTGCTGGCCGAGGTGTTCAGCGGCAGTGCTCCGCCCCAAAGCTCGAAGATGCAATAGTAGTTCCAGGCACGAATGGTGCGTACCTCAGCCACATACTGCGCCAGTTTCTCTTCGGTCATACCCAGCGACGAGGCATTCAGACCCTCCAGGTCGTTGAGCAAGAGGTTGGCCAGGCCTACAGCCGTCCATGCACCCGACCAAGCGTTCTCGATGATGGTCGATTCTGAAGTCCAGTTGTGCCATGACAGCACGGTCTTCATGGCCTCGTCCCATCCCCATTGTCCGCCGTTCCACACACGCCAGGTGAGCTGGTCGGCAGGATATTCGGCCAGGTGGAAGAAGTTCTCTCCGGCCAATGTCGATGATGTCTGGTTGTAGATGGCAGCCACGGCACCCTTCACGCTGGCCTCGTTCTGGTAGTAGATAGAAGAGTCGATGCGGTCGTACACTTTCTCGTCGAGGTCAGTGCAGGCGGTTAGGAAAATGAAAATACTGAAAAATGAAAGAATGAAACAAGCCTTTGGCTTCATCTTTCCATATATATATTGATTCATAATCTTTTATTTTTTAAATTCTTTAATTCTGATTAGTGGAATCGCAGCGTTACACCGAGGCTCAGCTGAGTGGCCTGCGGGTAGGCACTATTAGAGTCGATACCCGGTGTGATGCCCGTAGACGTGACAATCGAGGGGTCGTTGCCTTCGTAGCCTGTAATCGTGAAGAGGTTCTTCGCCGTCACATAGACGCGCAGACTCTCTATGATGTCGCGCTTCTTCATGGGGAAGGTGTAGCCTAAGGTCACGTTGTCGAACTTGAAGTAGTCGCCGTTCTCTAAGAAGTAGGTGGAGATGATACCACCGCTGGCCTTCACGTCGGCATAGTCGGTATAGGCCGAACGCAGGATGTTGTCAGAGCCAGAGCCCTGCAGGCCCATGCCATACTTGCGCATATTGAAAATCTTGTAGCCGAAGGCTCCGCGGAAGAGCGTGCTCAGATCCCAGTTCTTGTAGCGGAACGAGTTGCTCCACGAGAGGAAGTGCTTGGGCGCACCATTGCCAATCTTGCGCTTATACGATGGGTCGGCCTGTGCAGCAGGCACCTTGTTGCCGTCGTTGTCGTAGATCAGCAGCAGTCCGTTGTCGTCGATGCCGGCATGCTCATAGCCATAGAACTGGCCAATCTTGCCGCCCTCTTCCACGCGGAAGAAGTATTCGCTGGAACCGGGGCCGGGCTTTCCGTAGAGGTCGAGATAGGCCATCTTGTAGACATCGCTCGAGAGCTTGGTGAGTTTCGTGTCGCCCATGCTCCAGTTGATGCCTGTTGTCCACTTCAGGGCACTCTTGGCCAGCACGTCGTATTCCAGTGTCACCTCAATACCCGTGTTCTTGGTGGTTCCCACATTCACCAGAATATTGTTGTAGATGAATGGTGGCTGGGGTGCCGTATAGTTATAGAGCAGGTCTTGCGAACGCCGATCGAAATACTCCACACTACCGCGCAGGCGGCTGTTCAAGGCCACGAAGTCTACACCCACGTTGAAGGCTGTCGACTTCTCCCATGCCAAGTCGGGGTTGGCATTGAGCGAGGGAGCATAACCATTGATCCACTGATTGTCGATGTAGTAGGCTCCATAGCCGCTATAGGTGGACAGCGAGCGATAGGCATCGAAGTCGCTTCTACCCGTCACACCGTAGGAGATACGGGGCTTCAGGCTCTGGAACGTCTGGCTGAGGCCTTCAGCAAATGGGGTCTTGACGATTTCCCAGGCTAAAGAGGCCGACGGGAAGTTACCCCACTTGGTGTTGACACCAAACTTGGTGCTACCCTCGCGTCGCATCGAAGCCGTTGCGAAGATCATGTCGTTGTAGTTGTAGTTCAGTCGGCCGAAGAAACCGATGAGCGTCGACTCAGAGGAGCCTGCCCAGAGGTTGGCCTTACCGTCGCGCAGATACGAACCGTTGCCGATTCCGTGATAGCCCATCGTGTCGTAGATGAAGCCCATGTTCTCGTTGCCGCTCTGTTCCCATCTTGAACGCTCCCACGAGTAGCCCAGCACAGCCTTCAGCTGATGGCTGTTCAGGGTGAGCGTGTAGTTGATGAGCCACTCCAGTCGGTTGGTCCACCACTTCTGGTAGTTGATGTTGGCTCGTCCGGCATAGCCATTCCAGTAGGATTCGCTCGATGTAGAGGGCGTGTAGAAGTTCGACTTCAGGTCGTTGTACTGCAAGGCATAGCTCAGCGATGTGTTCAGGTTGTGCTGTTCCAGTTGCAGAATGTTCAGTTTCACGTCGGCATTGCCCAAGAGGTAGATGCGGTTGCCGTTGGAGATGTTCTCGCGCAGGTCGTTCACGGGGTTGTGGATGTCGGTGGGCGAGTTGGGCTGATAGTAAGTGCCATCCGGGTTCTTCACGGGGATGGTCGGGTTCATGGTCAGCGCCGTGTCGAACAGGCCGTCGTTGCCCCAGTCTTCCTTCACCTTACGGGCCGAAAGCGAGGCATTGAACTGCACGCGATTGTTGAGCACGCGCTGCTCGCCTACGAATCGAGCGCCATATTCCTCACGTCCGGAAACGATGTCCAGACCGTTGCTCCGCTTGTAGTTCACCGACATGCCGAAGTAGCCGTTCTTCGTAGAGCTGTCGATAGACAGATACTGGTTCAGATTGTAGCTCACGGGGCGCGTAATCTCGTCCCACCAGTCGGTGTCGCCGCCATAGTCTTGTCCGCGACGCGAACGACGGAACTCGTCGGTAGTAAGGATGTCGGGTTTGGGCTTAGCCACGTTCAGGGCGATGTAGCTGTCGTAGGTGACGTTGGTCACGCCTGCAGCACCCGAACCCTTCTTCGTGGTGACCAGAATCACACCGTTGGCACCCCGCGTACCATAGATAGCTGCCGAGCCGGCATCTTTCAAGACGGTGATTGACTCCACATCCTGATTGGCAATGTTGCGCAGGTCGCCACCAGCGATACCGTCGATCACCACCAACGGGCCGTTGCTGGCCGTCAGTGAACCGGCACCGCGCACCTGAATCTCAGTCATCGAGTTCGGGTTGGCTTCGGCTGTGGCAGCCACATTCAGTCCGCTCACCTTACCGGCAATCAAGGCCATCGGGTCGGTAGCCGCGCCCTGGTTGAACTGTTCCTTGTTGATCTGCACCACAGAGCTTGAGATTTCTTTCTTGGCCAGTGAACCGTAGCCCACGACCACCACTTCATTGAGTTGTGCCACGTCTTCTTGCAGCACCACTTCCATACCGTCCTTGGCACTTACCTCCTGTGGGTTGAATCCCACATAGGTAATCACCAACTTCGTTCCGGCCTTGCATTGAAGCTCGAAGTTGCCGTCGAAGTCGGTAATCGTACCGCCGCTCTGGTCTTTCAGCGTCACGGTGGCCCCGATGATGTCCTCACCAGTGGCATCTTTCACATGACCCTTGATGGTCTGAGCAGACAGGTCCAAGGCAAAAAACACTACCGCCGTCAGCATGAGCAAGCGGTAAATCAGATTTTTTGTTCTCTTCATTGTGTTGTTTTTTAGTTAGTAATTCAAGTTTCGCAAGTTCCTAACTTGCCAGTTTTAATTGATAGATTTCAACGAAATGACTGAGTTTGTCCGACCGATTCACGAGCATGTCAAGGATTTGTTCATCCTCGATATTGAAGCACTCTGCGATTTCGCGGACGATCTCAAGTATCATATCCCAGATTCTCTCCGTGAGAG
>FLNX01004409.1_pt1 | contig 26700 bp, 22 predicted proteins | sample 1140341 | NCBI WGS metagenome assembly FLNX01 (sample SAMEA3878208, study PRJEB12797) | bioreactor metagenome | biome: Moose rumen | place: Sweden | collected 2011-10 | reverse complement strand
CGTTCAGTTGTTTGGCTGGAGCCGTTCAGTTGTTCGGCTATAGCCGAACGGTTGAAAGGATGCCACTTTCTCCCTCGAAGGACGGCACTAATACCCTGTTACCAGTAATCTGTTACCCCTAAACAAGGCATCTTCATCCTCGATCGGAGGCATTTCTATCAGTAAAAACGACTTTGCTTTCTCAAATAATATTTGACCTTTGAACTTCGTTCGAAGTTAGGCTGCATCTCAGAAATACTCAAATAAATTTGGTATTTCGTTCGATTTAGATAAATTTCTTCCGCTCAAGAAAGAAAATTTATTCTCTTTCTCTTCGCTTAATCGAAATTTTGCACTAACTTTGCAGCGTCAAAAGTAAAACAAGATGAAAAAGACCGTTATTTTATTCATGGCGATGATGTTGATGGTAGCGTGCTCGAAGACAGAGAAACCATTCAACTATCGTGGACTGCCGTTGTCTTTGACAACAGCACAGTTTGTTGACTCCATGCTGACTCGTGGCTTTGCCATCGACAGCGTGGCATCCGATAGTGGTCGTACGGTAGTGTTTGCCAGTACGGCAGAGAGATACCGTGTGCTGATGGCATTCAAGGAAGATAAGATAGTAGCGGTACAAGAGAATTATGCTTTCTCGACCAATGACAGTACCCGTCAGTTATGGCAGGAGATTCGTGACGGGTTGGAGAAGGAGTTGGACGCATGGCCTGACTGTCCTATTCTGAAGGACGATCATAAGGTTGCCAAGTTTGACGCTTCCGACGGTCTGATTTCCGTGATATTGGAGAACACGTACAAACCGACCTTGTCAGTCCGCTACGATCCGAAACAGAACAAATAAGAAGAAACAACAACACAAACTTACGAGAGAGAATATATGTGCGGAATAGTAGGATATATCGGAAGGAAAGAGGCTTTCCCTATTCTGATTAAAGGTTTGCGACGCCTGGAGTATCGTGGTTACGATTCTGCAGGTGTCGCTTTAGTAAATGAGAATGGCAATCTGAATGTCTGTAAGACGAAAGGAAAGGTTGACAATCTGGTGGAGTATTGCAGTGACAAAGATGTCACAGGTACCGTAGGTATCGCCCATACCCGTTGGGCTACCCATGGCGAGCCTTCTTCTGTCAATGCGCATCCCCATTACTCTGAGTCGAAGAATCTGGCGATTATCCATAATGGTATCATCGAGAACTATGCCGACCTGAAGGCTAAACTTCTGGCGAAAGGGGTGACCTTCCGCTCAGACACTGACACCGAGGTGCTGGTGCAACTGGTGGAGTATATCATGGAGAAGAAAGACCTCGACCTGTTGACTGCCGTACAGGTGGCGCTCTATCAGGTGATTGGCGCCTATGCCATTGCCATCATCGACAAGCGTCATCCCGACCAGATTATCGCGGCACGCAAGCAGAGTCCACTGGTGGTGGGTATCGGTGAGGATGAGTTCTTCCTCGGTTCTGATGCCAGTCCTATTGTGGAGTATACCGACAAGGTCGTCTACTTAGAGGATGGTAATATCGCCGTGCTGAGAAGAGGAGAGGAACTGAAAGTCGTCAGTATCTTAGGCGAGGAGCAGGAACTCGTTGTCAAGAAGGTGGATATCAACCTTGGACAATTGGAGAAGGGTGGCTTCCCCCATTTCATGCTCAAGGAGATCTTTGAGCAGCCAGACTGTCTGATGAATTGTATGAGAGGACGTGTCAACGTGGACACGGATAATGTCGTCCTTTCCGCAGTGATAGACTACAAGCAGCAACTTCTGAAGGCGAAGCGCTTCATCATCGTTGCCTGTGGTACGTCCTGGCATGCCGGTCTGATAGGAAAGCAGATGATAGAGCAACTCTGTCGCATCCCCGTCGAGGTGGAGTATGCCTCTGAGTTCCGTTACCGCAATCCCGTCATAACGAAGGAGGATGTGGTCATCGCCATCTCGCAAAGTGGTGAGACCGCCGATACCCTTGCCGCCGTGCAACTGGCGAAAGAGGCAGGTGCCTTTATCTATGGGATCTGTAATGCCATCGGCTCCAGCATCCCACGTGCTACGGATACAGGCTCGTATATCCATGTGGGACCGGAGATAGGTGTCGCCTCCACAAAGGCGTTCACAGGACAGGTCACTGTACTCACCATGCTTGCCCTTGCCTTGGCAAAAGAGAAAGGTACCATCTCTAATGAGGATTATATGCATATCGTCAAGGAGTTACATGAGATACCTGCGAAGATCAAGGAGGTGTTGAAACTCAACGACCGTATCGCTGATTTGAGCCGTATCTTCACCTATGCCCGCAATTTCCTGTATCTGGGTCGTGGCTTCAGTTATCCTGTCGCCTTGGAGGGTGCCTTGAAACTGAAGGAGATATCTTATATCCATGCGGAGGGTTATCCTGCCGCTGAGATGAAACACGGTCCTATCGCCTTAATAGACTCCGATATGCCTGTAGTTGTTATCGCCACGCATAATGGTATGTATGAGAAGGTGCTTTCTAATATACAAGAGGTGAAGGCGCGTAAGGGTAAGGTTATCGCCATCGTCAGTGAGGGTGACGACACCATCAGCAGGATAGCAGACGAGGTGATTGCGTTGCCGGATACGATAGAGTGTCTGGAGCCGCTATTGGCAACGATCCCCCTGCAGATGCTTGCCTATCACGTTGCTGTTTGCAAAGGTCTCAATGTCGACCAACCGAGAAACCTTGCTAAGAGCGTTACTGTTGAATGATACAAAGGGCGATTCGTCATTGACGTTTCGCCCTTCTTATTAGGATATAGAATACAAATACAAAATAGAATGAAAGAAGTGACATTGGTTCTGGAAGACGGAACGAGATTCAAGGGAAAGAGTTTTGGATATGACGCACCTGTTGCGGGTGAGGTCGTGTTCAACACAGCGATGATGGGCTATCCAGAGTCATTGACCGACCCCTCATATGCGGGACAGTTGATGGCACTGACCTATCCATTGGTGGGTAACTATGGTGTGCCTCGCTTCTCCTTCGAGGAGAATGGTCTGCCTACCTTGATGGAGAGTGACAGGATATACGCCTCGGCAATCATCGTGAGTGACTACAGCGAGGAGTATTCCCATTGGAATGCCTGTGAGAGTCTGGGCGACTGGTTGAAGCGGGAGAAAGTGCCAGGAGTGACAGGTATCGATACCCGTCAGTTGACGAAGGTGCTCCGTGAGCATGGTGTGATGATGGGCACTATAGGAACCATGGATACTATAGAAAATTATAGTACCATCAACTGGGTGGACCGTGTCTCCTGCAAAGATATTATTCATTATAATGAGGGAGCAGGAAAGAAAGTCGTGTTGGTAGACTGTGGTGTGAAGGCGAATATCATCCGCTGTCTGATCAATCGGGGAGTAGAGGTCATCCGTGTTCCCTGGAACTACGACTATACCGATATGGACTTCGACGGGCTCTTCCTTGCCAATGGTCCTGGTGACCCGGACATGTGTGAGGATGCCGTGAATATCATCCGCAAACAGATGTCACAAAGTCGTAAACCCATCTGTGGTATCTGTATGGGCAACCAACTGTTGGCAAAGGCTGGTGGTGCGAAGATCTATAAACTGAAATACGGTCATCGCTCACATAACCAACCCGTCAGGGAAGTGGGAACCAACCGTTGCTATGTGACCAGTCAGAACCATGGCTATGCGGTGGATGCCGCCACCCTTGGGAAAGAATGGCGTGAGTTGTTTGTGAATATGAACGATGGCTCGAATGAGGGCATCCGCCATCAGACGAATCCTTGGTTCTCGAGTCAGTTCCACCCTGAGGCATGCTCAGGACCCGTTGATACAGAATTTATGTTTGACCGATTTATAGAAGCATTATAATATGAAATACGATAATATCAAGAAAGTCCTGTTATTAGGCTCGGGTGCCTTGAAGATTGGTGAGGCGGGAGAGTTTGACTATTCTGGCTCACAGGCACTGAAGGCATTGCGTGAGGAAGGTGTGAAGACCGTCCTCATCAATCCGAATATTGCCACGGTGCAGACCTCGGAGGGTGTCGCAGACGAGATCTATTTCCTGCCCGTGCAGCCTTATTTCGTTGAGCGTGTCATCCAGAAAGAGCGTCCTGACGGTATTCTTCTTGCATTTGGCGGACAGACGGCATTGAACTGTGGCGTGGAATTATACAAGAGTGGGGTGCTGGAGAAATATGGCGTGAAGGTGTTAGGTACTCCCGTACAGGCTATCATGGACACAGAGGATCGTGAGTTGTTCGTGGAGAAACTCAACGAGATTGACGTGAAGACCATCAAGAGTGAGGCCTGTGAGACTATCGAGCAGGCTCGTCATGCCGCAAAGGTGTTAGGCTATCCAGTGATTCTTCGTGCCGCCTATGCCTTAGGTGGACTTGGCTCTGGGTTCTGTGATAACGAGGAGGAATTGGATAAACTTGCAGAGAAGGCTTTCGCATTCTCCCCGCAGGTATTGGTGGAGAAATCCTTGAAAGGATGGAAGGAGATAGAGTATGAGGTGGTGCGTGACCGTTACGACAACTGTATCACGGTATGTAATATGGAGAACTTCGACCCGTTAGGCATCCATACGGGTGAGTCTATCGTGATTGCCCCCTCGCAGACGTTGACGAACTCAGAGTATCATAAGTTACGTGCCCTTGCCATCAAGATTATCCGTCATATCGGTATTGTCGGTGAGTGTAACGTGCAGTACGCCTTTGACCCACAGTCAGAGGACTATCGTGTCATTGAGGTCAACGCCCGTCTGAGTCGTTCCTCCGCCCTTGCCTCCAAGGCGACAGGTTATCCGCTTGCCTTTGTGGCTGCGAAACTGGGAATGGGCTATGGACTCTTTGAGTTGAAGAACTCCGTCACCAAGACGACCTCCGCCTTCTTTGAGCCGGCACTCGACTATGTGGTCTGTAAGATACCCCGTTGGGACCTCTCTAAGTTCCATGGTGTCGACAAGGAATTAGGCTCGTCGATGAAGTCGGTAGGTGAGGTGATGGCTATTGGACGTACCTTCGAGGAGGCTATCCAAAAGGGACTCCGTATGATAGGACAGGGCATGCATGGCTTCGTGGAGAACAAGGAGTTGGAGATTGCCGATGTGGATGCCGCCTTGAGAGAGCCTACCGACAAGCGTATCTTCGTCATCTCGAAAGCGATGCATCTGCCACAATATGATATTGAGCGCATCCATGAGTTGACGAAGATTGACAAGTGGTTCCTCTATAAACTTAAGCATATCATTGATATTGATGAGAAACTGAAGAAAATCTCGGACTACTCAGCGTCCTCGGAGTTCCCGGAACTCCTTCGTACTGCGAAGACCTATGGCTTTACTGATTTCCAGATAGCACGTGCCATCGGATTAGAGGATAAGATGGGGAATATGCATCAGGCGATGCTGGAGGTACGTAAACTGCGTAAGGAGAAGGGAATCCTGCCTGTTGTCAAACAGATAGATACCCTTGCCGCAGAGTATCCTGCACAGACCAACTATCTGTATGTGACCTATAGCGGCACGGCAAGTGATATACCTTTCGAGCATGACGGGAAGAGTATCATCGTATTAGGCTCAGGAGCCTACCGTATCGGTTCCAGTGTGGAGTTTGACTGGTGTGGTGTCCAGGCGCTGAATACAATCCGTAAGGAGGGATGGAGGAGTATCATGATCAACTATAACCCCGAGACGGTATCAACAGACTATGATATGTGTGACCGCTTGTATTTCGATGAGTTGACCTTTGAGCGGGTGATGGATATCATCGATATGGAACAGCCTCATGGTGTCATCGTATCGACAGGTGGACAGATACCGAATAATCTGGCGATGTCATTGGATGAGCAACATGTGCCCATCCTTGGTACTTCCGCACAGGATATTGACGGAGCGGAGGACCGTGCGAAATTCTCCCAGATGCTGAATGAGATAGGTGTCAACCAGCCGGAATGGAGCGCACTGACCTCGATGCAGGATATCGATGCCTTTGTGGAGCGTGTGGGCTTCCCCGTATTGGTGCGCCCTTCCTATGTGCTTAGTGGAGCAGCCATGAATGTATGTTCCAATAAAGAGGAGTTGGAGCGTTTCCTGCAGTTGGCTGCCAACGTGAGCGAGGACCATCCTGTGGTGGTGTCTAAGTTCATCGAGCATGCCAAGGAGATAGAGATGGATGCAGTGGCAAAGGACGGTGAGATACTTGCCTATGCTATCTCTGAGCATATTGAGTTTGCTGGTGTGCATTCTGGTGACGCTACTATTCAGTTCCCGCCCCAGAAACTATATGTGGAGACAGTGCGCCGTATCAAACGCATCAGTCGTCAGATAGCCAAGGCATTGCATATCAACGGACCATTCAATATCCAGTATATGGCAAGGGATAATGACATCCTGGTGATAGAGTGTAACCTACGTGCCTCCCGCTCCTTCCCGTTTGTCTCTAAGGTATTGAAACTGAATTTGATAGAACTTGCCACGAAAGTGATGCTTGGACTCCCTGTAGAGAAACCTCATAAGAACTTGTTCGACTTGGATTACGTGGGTATCAAGGCAAGCCAGTTCTCTTTCAACCGACTGCAGAAGGCAGACCCTGTATTGGGAGTGGATATGGCATCAACAGGTGAGGTGGGTTGTATTGGCGACAACACACAGACGGCATTGCTGAAGTCGATGCTGAGTGTAGGACACCGTATTCCCAAGAAGACTGTCCTGCTGTCGACAGGTAGTGCCAAGCAGAAAGCGGAGATGCTGGATGCTGCCCGCATGCTGGTGGAGAACGGTTATGAACTTTATGCCACAGGTGGTACGTCGAAATATTTGACAGACAATGGTATAGAGAATACCCTTGTACATTGGCCCAGTGAGCCAGAGCAACAGCCACAGGCATTAGAGTTATTACATGAACATCAGATTGATATGGTGGTTAATATTCCTAAGAATCTGACGACCCATGAATTGACGAATGGCTATAAGATACGTCGTGCCGCTATAGACTTAAATGTACCCTTAATCACCAATAGTCGTCTTGCCTCAGCGTTCATCCAGGCATTCTGTACCGTGAAATTGGACGAGATAGGCATTAAGTCGTGGAGTGAGTATTGATAAATAATTTAGCAAATATTTGGCGATTCGCTAAATATTTGCTACTTTTGCAGTTAAATAACTAAAAGAACTGCAATACAATGGAGTTAACTGGTACCTTTGAGTCTAAGATAAATAGAAGTGATTATAAGATTCTTATTGTTGATGATGTCGTTAGTAATGTCTTGCTTCTCAAGATATTATTGACGAATGAGAAATTTCAAGTATGTACTGCGTCGAATGGTAATACCTGTATTGAGCAGGCTAAGAAAGAGCATCCTGATTTGATTTTGCTGGATGTGATGATGCCTGATATTAGTGGTTTTGATACGGCCGTCATTCTAAAGAAGGATCCAGAGACCATGGATATTCCCATCATCTTCTTGACAGCATTGAATAATCCCAGTGACTTAGTACATGGTTTCCAAGTGGGTGCCAATGACTTCTTGACGAAGCCTTTTAACAAGGAAGAGTTGGTGATGCGTGTGATGCACCAGATCAGTTTAGTTGCCGCCAAGCGTATCATTGTTCAACAGAATGAGGAGTTGAAACGTACCATCTCCAATCGTGACAAGATGTATTCTGTAATTGCCCATGACCTGCGTTCCCCAATGGCATCGATCCGTATGGTGTTAAACCTTGCGGTGAATGTTGTCTCACCAGAAACAGTAGGTGAGGAGATCTTTGGATTGTTGGATAAGGCTAACCGGGAGTCAGAGGAGACTCATGACCTGTTGGATAACCTCTTGAAATGGACGAAGAGTCAGACAGGGCGTCTTAATGTGGTCTATCAGGATATCGACTTGGACGATGTGGTTCCTGGTGTCGTGGATATCTTTATGATGATTGCAGAGATGAAGAAGATCAAACTCCAATACATTCCCAGTGAGGAGAGACTGACGGTTCATGCTGATAACGATATGATTAAGACCGTTATTCGTAACTTTATCTCTAACGCTATTAAGTTTACTCCAGAGGGGAAAGGTATCGAGGTGTACTATAAGCGAGAGGGCGACTTTGTCAGAATCAGTGTCCAAGACCATGGTGTTGGTATTGCTCCCGAGCGTATAGATTCTATCTTCCATAAGGGCGAGACGACCTATGGTACTGGTGGTGAGGAAGGTTCTGGACTGGGACTTCAGTTGTGTCAGGACTTTGCCCAAAAGAATGGTGGTGACACTGAAGTAGAGTCAGTCCTTGGTGAAGGCTCTGTCTTTAGTTTTACTATTCCTTTGAAGAAAGACAAATAATCAAACAATCAATATTAATGAAACAAACCATACTTGTTACAGGAGGTACGGGCTTTATTGGCAGCCATACAACCGTAGAATTACAGAATGCCGGCTATCAGGTCGTCATAGTTGATAACTTGTCAAATTCCAACGAGAAGGTCGTTGATGGTATCGAGAAGATTACTGGTATCCGTCCTGCTTTTGAGAAGGTGGACTGCTGTGACTTAGAGGCAATGGACCGTGTTTTTAAGAAATATCCAGAGATAGAAGGTGTCATTCATTTCGCTGCCTCTAAGGCTGTGGGTGAGAGTGTGGAGAAGCCTTTGCTCTATTATCGCAATAATATAGTCAGTCTTGTGAACCTGTTGGAGTTGATGCCGAAATATGGTGTGAAAGGTATTATCTTCTCTTCCAGTTGTACGGTATATGGTCAGCCTGATCCCGAAAACCTGCCAGTGACAGAGGATGCTCCTGTCAAGCCAGCGGAGAGTCCTTATGGTAATACGAAGCAGATTAACGAGGAGATTATCCGTGATGATATTAATAGCGGTGCTCCTATCAAGGCTATCCTGTTGCGCTACTTCAACCCAATAGGCTCACATCCATCTGCTATTATCGGAGAGATGCCCAATGGTGTTCCTATGAACCTGATACCTTATGTCACGCAGACCGCTATGGGTATCCGTGAGCAGTTGAAGGTGTTTGGTAATGACTATAACACGCCTGACGGTACTTGTATCCGTGACTATATCTATGTGGTCGATCTGGCGAAAGCACATGTGAAGGCAATGAGCCGTGTACTGGATACAGATAATGATAAATTAGAAGTATTTAATGTGGGTACGGGTCATGGTTGTACAACAAAGGAGATCGTTGATGCTTTCCAGAAAGCAACAGGTGTGAAACTGAATTGGACTTTCGCTCCTCGTCGTGCTGGTGACATCGAGAAAGTATGGGCTAACCCAGAGAAAGCGAATAAGGTGTTGGGATGGAAGGCTGAGACTTCTCTTGAAGACACTTTGAAGAGTGCTTGGAACTGGCAGAAGAAACTGCGCGAGGAAGGAATTCAATAGTAGAGACATATAACCGGTCATTCATTTGACTGTGTTTATTTTGTGTTTGTGTTGTTATGAGCCCCCGATGCGAATCGAGGGCTCATTCTATCGAAAAATGATAATGATGAACGAGAATCTCTTGGAACAACTGAATGAAAGGCAACGTGAGGCTGTTGTCTATTGTGATGGTCCCCAACTGGTCATAGCAGGAGCGGGATCCGGCAAGACACGTGTGCTGACCTATAAGATAGCCTACCTGTTGCAGCAGGGAATGAATCCTTGGAATATCCTTGCACTTACCTTTACAAACAAGGCGGCAAGGGAGATAAAGGAGCGTATTGGCAGGTTAGTGGGGGAGGAACGGGCTCGTTATCTTCAAATGGGTACTTTCCACTCTGTCTTTGCAAGAATATTGCGAGCAGAGGCTTCCGTATTGGGATTTCAACCGAACTTCACCATTTATGACCAGAGTGATTCCCGCTCATTGGTGAAGAACATCATCAAAGAGATGCAGTTGGATGATAAGACCTATAAGCCTGCCTCTGTTGCTGACCGTATATCCATGGCAAAGAACCATCTGCTATTACCGCAAACGTATGCTCAGAGTGCATGGGCAACGGATGACGCACAACATAAGCGTCCTGCCTTAAAGAATATATATATAAGGTATAGTGAGCGTTGTAGGCAGGCAAATGCCATGGACTTTGACGACCTCTTGGTGTATACCTATATACTCTTTAAGGACCATGAGGACATCCGGCAGAAGTACATAGAGCGTTTCCAATATGTGCTGGTGGATGAGTATCAAGATACAAATTATGCTCAACAAGAGATTGTGGTCTTGTTGACGAAAGCGCATGGACGTGTTTGTGTTGTCGGTGATGATGCCCAGAGTATCTATAGTTTCCGTGGTGCGAATATCGATAACATCCTGAATTTCCAGAAGGAGTATGGAGGGGTGAAACTCTCAAAGTTGGAGCAGAACTATCGCTCGACGCAATTGATTGTTCAGGCAGCGAATAGTCTTATCCGGCATAATGAGCGGCAGATTCCAAAGGATGTCTTCAGTCAGAATGAGCATGGGGAGAAATTGACTCTCAAACCAGCCTATAGCGATAAGGAGGAGGCTATTATAGTATGTAATGATATTCGTCGCATCAAACGGCAAGACAGTTGTCGTTATAGTGATTTCGCTATTTTGTATCGTACCAATTCCCAGAGTCGCTCTTTTGAGGAACAGATGAGAAAGGATGGAATTCCATATCGTATCTATGGGGGATTAAGTTTCTACCAACGTAAGGAGATTAAGGATGTGATAGCCTATTATCGTGTGGTGTCTAATCCCAACGACGAGGAGGCATTACGACGTATCATTAACTATCCGACCCGTGGTATCGGAGACACTACGGTCAATAAAATTGTAGAGGTGGCAAATACTCATGGGGTGAGTTTGTGGCAGGTCATCTGTCAGCCCATTGTATTCGATTTGAAACTGGCAAAAGGCACAGCGGCGAAACTGGAGGCATTCCGACAACTGATAGAGGGATGGACAGGACGGATTGGAAAGGAAGATGCCTATGAACTGGGACACTCTATCATCATGGAGAGCGGTATCAGTAAGGAAATCTATAGTTCGAATAATCCAGAGGACTTGTCAAGGCAAGAGAACCTGGAGGAGTTCTTGGGCGGTATGCAGGATTTCGTTGAAGGCAGGAAAGAGGAAGGTATGGAAGATCAAGTCTTCCTCTCAGATTTTTTACAGGAAGTAGCCTTACTGACCGATCTTGATAGTGATAATGGCGATGAGGATGATAAGGTGACACTCATGACTATTCATAGTGCCAAAGGTCTGGAGTTCCCTACAGTTTTCGTGGTAGGACTGGAGGAGAATATATTCCCATCCCCTATGTGCACCAATTCCATGCGTGAGTTAGAGGAGGAGCGCCGACTTTTATATGTGGCGATTACAAGGGCAGAGAAACATTGTATATTAACCTGTGCGCAGAACCGATGGCGTTATGGCAGAATGGAATACGATACACCCTCACGTTTCATCAGGGATATAGATCCCAGCCTGTTGTATGTTGAGTCAGAGAGAGGTGGCGCAGGGATGGTTTCCGCTATCGTCAAGCGTCCTGTCTCACGAATGCAGAATCCTCGTCCCGTCGCTACACAGTTTATTGCTGATCCCAAGCCTCGGCTGGTTCCTGTTCGGCAAGAAGCACCTCGCCCTCAGTCTGCTATAGGTGATATAGGACTGAGAGAAGGTCATATCATAGAACATCAGCGGTTTGGCGTAGGAACGGTAATTAAGGTCGAAGGAACTGGCGAGAATACGAAGGCAACAGTAGCATTTAAGAATACAGGAACAAAACAGTTGTTACTGAAATTCGCTAAATATACCATTATAGGTTAAATTATAAAGCATCATCTTCCGGACGTTCAGGAAGATGATGCTTTATCTTTGGGAGATGCTTTTTCTTACGCAGGTAAGCAGCCTTACGGATCTCGTATTCCTCAAAATGTTTTTCCAGGAAATTGTCCGCCATGCTTTACTTATTCTTGTTGTAGATAACGCTAATTCTTATAGGATCACGTGGATTATCAGGTCCACCTACGAGTCGGGAACTGGTTATCGACATCTCATTGTTAACGGCTCCTATTGTTGTTGAAGTACTACCATACGAGGATGATGTAGTCGTTGTTGTTTGTACTGGAATTAAGACAACTTTATTCCAATTGGGATGTTCCGATGTGAAATTCGTTCCACCCTCGGTCTTCTTGAGGTACAAATAATTTATCAATGAAGATATATTACTAAATGTATACGAGTTATATTTCGTATTCAAAGTAGACAGATAAGATGTTATATTGTCAGGGAGTTCATTCTTCTCAAAGAAGTTGGAAATACTGTCTTTTTCCACCATTAGTAGGGTAGTCGGGTCTTTCAGTAAAGCCTCTGCCAAGTCTGTTTTGTCATTCATCTTTTGGAATACGATTTTAGCAGAAGTAATGGTGTCATTCTCATGATTCAGTTTTATTTGATCAACAGGAAGTTCCACTTCAGTATAGATTCCTGCAGGTGTCTTGAGATATGTCCATTCTGTTTCTTTTGCCATTTCCTCAATCAACTCTTTGTTGTTTGTGATATGAGTTGTTTGCAAGACCTCCTCTGTGCCATAGAAAGGAACATTGTCTATATAGAGATCAGACTCGTTAATGAATTCATAGAACACATTCATGCGTGTGGTATATATTTCTGCCATCATTCCGACTCCATCAGTTGTCTTGAAGTAGAAACCAGGACATACGTTCTTGGTGAAAGTATATGAGTTCTTGAAATATTCAGGGTGCTCATAATATGTACGCAACAAATATGTTCCATAATTATTATATACCTTACCGTTCTTGTCGGTATATGGTGAGTTCAAGTTGATTGTAATATAGGGATTGTCTTTTCTGGCATTTCTAACACTGTCGTTTTTCGTCATGTCAGTGATACTGAACATGATGTTTTGTTTAATGCCATCATCCCTAAGATATCCTTCCGCTTCAGGGTCAAAATCTGTATAATATTTCTTGCCTTCCTCAATAGGCTTGTCTAACTCATACATCGTTAATTTCATGGCAGCCAAAGAGTCACCAATAAAACTATTAAGCACAAAGGTGATAGAGCAAGAATCCGCAATGACCTCATTATTGTCGTCTTTGTTTGCTATATACTCTTTATCAGCGAAAAGACTGTCTTGGGTATTCTCCAGTATTGCAAACTGGGTCATGAAGTCTGACGTGATATAAGCACTGGTCTCTGGGTCTTTGATACGTCCTAAGTAGCCATATATACTTTTTGATATGACAGCGTCTACAGGTAGAGAGCGTGATGTAACGTCAAACGTATCAGTAGCGATGGTAAAAAGGTCAACATTACTTGTAAGCGATTTACCAATACTTGCGGTATCTTCTTCACATGAAGAGATTGTAATCATCATAGAAACTACAATCCCCATCATAAGTATTTTTCTCATCATTGAAGTAATTAATCTTAATAATGATATTATCCTTTAATCGTTAATTATTTATTCTGTACAAATCTGATTGTAGAAGTCCTCGTATGCAGGACCGAAATCCTCTCCTGGATAAGCCAGGGTCGGTATCTTGTTCGATTGTGCATATTTCAGTAACTCCTCATTAATGTCTTTATGAGCGGCAATAACACCGTCGCTATAGTCAATGGCGAGTTTGCCTAATTCCTCAAAGTCAAAATGGTCATTGTATTTGTTCAGCAACTCTGCTTTTGCATCACGGAACTCAACACATTTTTTGAAGTTTGTTCCGAAGTCTGAATTCAAACTCTTTGTGAAGAGAGAAGTAACCACTTTCGTATTGGCGAATGATGGCTCCTCGTGATATGCTGTCTTAATGTATAATGGTACGACGGCACCCATCCATCCCTGAACGTGTATGATGTCTGGAATCCAGCGTAATTTCTTCACGGTCTCCAACACACCACGTGCAAAGAAGATAGCACGTTCACCGTTGTCAGGATAATCTTCTCCCTTCTCGTCAACTGTCATTTGACGCTTGGAGAAATAGTCGTCATTGTCAATAAAGTATACTTGAATACGAGTCTGTGCGATAGAGGCTACCTTGATAATCAAGGGGTGGTCTGTATCGTCAATGATTAGGTTCATACCGGAAAGGCGTATTACCTCATGTAATTGTCCACGACGCTCATTAATAGTACCCCATTTGGGCATAAATGTACGAATCTCATGTCCGTTCTCCTGCATAACTTGCGGAAGGGCCTTTCCCATCAGTGAAAGTTCACTGTCAGGAACATAAGGTACAATCTCTTGGTTGATGAACAATATCTTCTTTGCCATATCGGTATGTTTTAACCATGCAAAGGTACGAAAAATAATTCACAAAACCGCAGAATCGTGCGTATTTAAGGATTTTTAGTCACGAATTTGGCATATTTTTACGATATTTTTTCCTTATTTGATAAAAATGTTGTTATTTTGCACCCGATTTTGTATACAACTTGAAAAGAAGATGAAAGTATTCAATAAGATTGTTGACCTTCAGAACCAACTTTTCGAAGATCGCAAACAAGGAAAGGAAATCGGACTCGTTCCTACCATGGGGGCACTGCATGAAGGGCATGCCTCATTGGTGAAACGCAGTGTGAAGGAAAATGGGATAACTGTTGTATCGGTATTTGTCAACCCTACTCAGTTCAATGACAAGAATGACTTGAAGAACTATCCTCGTACGCTGGATGCTGATTGTGCATTGCTTGAACAATGTGGTGCCGACTATGTGTTGGCTCCCTCGGTAGAGGAGATGTATCCTACACCAGACACACGCCAGTTTGAGTATCCTCCAGTGTCTACCGTGATGGAGGGTGCCCATCGCCCTGGTCATTTCAATGGCGTTTGTCAGGTCGTCAGTCGCTTGTTCTATATCGTGATGCCTACCCGTGCTTATTTCGGTGAGAAAGACTGGCAGCAGATTGCCGTGGTGAAGGCGATGGTTCGTCATTTGGGCATCCCTGTGCAGATTGTGGAATGTGAGATTGTCCGTGACAAGGACGGACTTGCCAAGAGTTCCCGTAACACGTTACTTGCTCCAGACGAGAGAGCGATAGCCCCTGCTATCTATAAGGCTTTAAAGGATAGCGTGAAATATGCTAAGAATCACACTGTTACAGAGACTCATGACAAGGTGGTTGGAGTTATTAATAGTGTGGATGGACTCGATGTCGAGTATTTCTCTATTGTCGATGGTAACACCTTGCAGGGCATCAATAACTGGGAAGACTCTCCATACGTTGTCGGATGTATCACTGTTTATTGTGGCAAAACTCCTATCCGCTTAATTGATCATATTAAATATAAAGAATCATGATGATAGAAGTATTGAAGTCAAAACTTCATTGCGTGACGGTTACGGAGGCGAACCTCAACTACATGGGTAGTATCACCATCGACGAAGACTTGATGGATGCCGCCAATCTCATTGCAGGTGAGAAGGTACAGGTGCTTGACAACAATAATGGAGAGCGTTTTGAGACCTATATTATCAAGGGCGAGCGTGGCAGTGGCTGTATCTGTCTGAACGGTGCCGCGGCTCGTCGGGTACAGGTTGGCGATGTGATTATCATCATATCCTATGCCTCTATGGATTTTGAGGAGGCAAAGACTTTCAAACCTAATGTGGTTTTCCCAAAAGCAGGAAACAAACTTTAAATAGAAAAGGCTGCTCAAATATGGGCAGCCTTTTTATTGATTGACGTAGTTATTCTTACTCGATCACTACCAGTGCGTCATCTTCCATGACGGTCTGTCCTTGTTTGACGCATACAGCGGTAATCTTACCGGCTTTCTCTGCCTCGATATTGTTAGCCATCTTCATAGCCTCCAGTACGACGACGGTATCACCAGCCTGTACCTCATCACCCACGTTGACACATATCTCTGTTATTACGCCAGGCAATGGTGCCTTGACAGCATCACCAGAGGCAGTACCAGTAGTACTTGTATTATTAGACTCACTTGGCTCATTAGGAGTATTAGCGGCGGCAGGACGGACGACGACCTTCTTCTCCTCTACAGGCTCGGGCTCCATCTCCACCTTATACTCTTCGCCGTTCACAGTGACAATAGCGGTATTCTCAACAATATCCGCAATGGCAACCTCATATTTATTGCCATTGATAGTATACTTATATTCCTTTTTCATGATAATCTCTTTTTATGGGTGTTCTGTCATAGTCTGAGCATAGCCGTTCCACTGAGTCTGCTTCTCCTTGATAGTGATGATGCCAGGCTCTTTGTCATGAACGTTGTTTCCCTTGAACTCATGGAGAGCAAGGGCTATGGCTGCATAAACTTCATTCTTCATACGCAGAGATATTATTACATTGGAATATTACCGTGTTTCTTTGCGGGCAATGCGTCACGCTTAGTTGCAAGTTGAGCAAGGGCACGACAGATGCGGAAACGAGTGTTGCGTGGCTCGATGACATCGTCGATATAGCCGTACTTGGCAGCCTGATAAGGATTAGCGAAGAGTTCGTTATACTCCTCTTCCTTCTCAGCGATGAATGCCTTTACGTCCTCACCAGCCTCCTTCTTAGCCTTCGCCTCCTTCGCATAGAGTACAGCAGCAGCACCAGAGGCACCCATCACGGCAATCTCAGCAGACGGCCATGCGTAGTTGAGGTCGGTATGTAACTGTTTAGAGCCCATCACGATATGGGAACCACCATAGGACTTACGCAGGGTGACGGTGATCTTGGGCACGGTAGCCTCTCCGTAGGCATAGAGCAACTGGGCACCATGCAGTATGACGGCGTTGTACTCCTGACCAGTACCTGGCAGGAAGCCTGGTACGTCAACCAGTGATACGATAGGGATGTTGAAAGCATCGCAGAAACGTACGAAGCGGGCACCCTTACGAGAGGCGTTCACGTCGAGCACACCAGCATAGCAAGAAGGCTGGTTGGCGACGATACCCACGCTCTGACCGTTGAAGCGGGCAAAGCCCACGATGATATTCTTGGCGAACTTAGGCTGTACCTCGAAGAACTCATTGTCGTCGACAATGGCACTGATCACCTTATACATATCGTATGCCTCGTTGGGGTTCTCGGGGATGATCTCGTTCAGGGAGTCCTCCAGACGGTCGATGGGGTCCGTACACTGCTTACGGGGAGCCAACTCCATGTTATTGGAAGGAATATAACTCAACAGCGTCTTCAACATCTCGACAGCCTCTTCCTCCGTCTTTGCCGTGAAGTGTGTCACACCACTCTTAGAGGCATGCACACTGGCACCACCAAGGTGCTCCTGGTCAATGTCCTCTCCCGTGACGGTCTTCACCACCTTAGGACCGGTAAGGAACATATAGGATGTTCCCTCCATCATCAGGGTGAAGTCGGTAAGGGCAGGGGAGTAAACGGCACCACCAGCGCAAGGACCGAAGATTCCAGAAATCTGTGGAATCACACCAGAGGCAAGAATATTGCGCTCGAAGATCTCAGCATAGCCTGCGAGGGCGTTGATACCTTCCTGAATACGGGCACCACCTGAGTCGTTGATGCCGATAACGGGGGCACCCATCTTCATTGCCATGTCCATCACCTTACATATCTTCTGGCTCATCGTCTCAGACAAAGATCCTGCATGTACGGTAAAGTCCTGTGCGAAGATGAATACCAGACGACCGTCAATCGTTCCGCTACCTGCTACGACACCGTCACCGAGGAACTGCTTCTTCTCCATGCCAAAGTTATGGCAACGGTGCTCTTTGAACATGTCATACTCCTCAAATGATCCTTTGTCGAGTAGCATCTCTATGCGCTCACGTGCCGTGTACTTACCTTTATCGTGTTGCTTTTGGATGGCTTTCTCACCACCACCGAGGCGAGCCTGCTCGCGCTTCTCGATAAGTTGTTTGATTTTCTCTAATTGCTTACTCATTATTTTTGGTTTTTTGCGATATAACGATATTGCGATGTTGATTTACTCTGGATGTTCACAAAGTTCTGTCAGGACACCTGCGGTGGATTTAGGATGCAGGAAAGCGATGTTAAGTCCCTCAGCACCCTTGCGGGGCTTCTCGTCAATCAGGCGAACACCCTTCTCGCTGACCTCAGCAAGTGCGTTGGCGACTCCGTCCTCAATACAGAAGGCTACATGGTGTACGCCCTTGTTTCCTTTGTCAATCCATTTCTGGATAGTGCTCTCGGGTGATGTGGGCTCTAAAAGTTCCAACTTTACTTCACCGCACTTCAGGAAGGCAGTCTTCACTTTCTGATCCTCTACCGTCTCAACGGCATAACACTTTAGCCCCAGCACGTTCTCAAAGAACGGCAGGCTCTCTTCGATGCTCTGGACAGCGATACCCAGATGCTCAATGTGTGAAATTTTCATATTGCAATAAAATTAATGTTGTATTTTACTAAGGTGCAAAGATACAACAATTAATCGAGAATGGGGCAGGAAGAATTAATAATTAAACATTAAACATTAAACATTAAATATTATTAAAACTCCACGATGACTTTTCCGTTGATTTGTCGGCCAGTAAGGTAGTTGGGCACGGCATATTGCTGGTTGGTCACGTCGGTCACCCAGTAGTAACTGTTCACGTTGGAGATACCGAAGATGTTCAGTCCGTCAATGCCCAGCCACACACGGGGATGGCGCAGAGATGGTTGCTGGTCGGTCTTTCCGACGGCAAGGAAACTCATACCGATATCCGCACGTTTGTATGCAGGTGCACGGAACTGCTGGTATTCCAGTCCTCGGTGGGGTGCACCGAAGGGCAGTCCATCTGCGAAGGCGAGACGCAGGGTCATCTTCCATCGCTCCGTACCCGGGAAGTAGTCGGTGAAATGCAGATTGACGCCCCATCGCTGGTCGGTAGGCATGGGTACACTAACACCATTGATTTTTTGTTGGGTACTCATCACGGAGAAGGTCAGCCATGAGTCGGTACCAGGCACGAACTCCCCATAGAGTTTAAGGTCCAGTCCTGCGGCATAGCCCTTGGCAAGGTTCTCACCATAATAAACCACCTTCATGTTCTGCACATTATAAGGCACGAGGTTGTCCATCATTTTGTAATATGCCTCTGCCGTGAAACGGAAAGGACGATCGGCAAGACGGAAGCGGTAGTCGAAGGCTCCCACGATATGGATGGAGCGTTGGCTCTTGATGTCGCTGTTCAGGGTGACTATCGTCCTGCCATTGATGGTCGTCGTGTCACGCAACTCTTTGTAGAACGGTGCCTGGTAGTAGATACCCGTTGAGAGTCGGAATGTCATGTCCTCGTTGAAACCGGGAATCATGGCAAGGGATATACGTGGTGAGAGGATTGTCTCCTTGTTATAACTCCAGTTGGCGAGTCTGACACCCAGGTTCAGTGTCCATAGGTTGGGCTTCTCCGCATTACCTGTTTGGAAACGGTAGGTATCTTGCAGGTATGCCTCCAGTCGGGTTGACGACATCTTGTTCTTCGAGGCGAGTGAGTAGATCAAGTCCAAGCGGTCGCCCGTATGTGGAATACTGTAACCGCTGGAGTCACGCATCTCATACTCCCTGGCGTTTTCCTTTATCTCCTCCCATTTCATAGTCAGTCCACCCTCTATGTCATGACGCTTCGCCTTGTGGTTGACGGTTAGTTTGACACTCTCCACGTTCGCCGTCAGATAGTTGCGTGCGTGTTCCATATATGTTCCCACACCTAAGTTCTCTGAAGTTTGTGTGTCGTCTAACCAGTATTGTCCTTGTATGTCGTAGGTCTCCTGTTCCTTGGTATGGAAGGCGGCGGCCTGCAGTTTCACATGGGTCTTCTCTGTCGGATGGTAGGTGATGGAGGCGGTGCCGAATAGGGTACGGAAGATATCCTTCTCCTGTCCGTCAAAATACACTTTGAACGATTTCACATCCTCCATGGTACCGAAGGATGTCTCACGGTCATTAGGCGAGAAGTTATAGTGGTTCTCCGATATATTGCCTATCACCTCTAAGTCCCATCGCTTGTTGGGATGCCATGTAATATAGGTCTGGTAGTCGAGGAAGTTTGGCTTGTACTCACCCTTTGTCTCTAACGACCCTAACAGATAGCGGTTGGTCTTGTAGCGGATGCCGTGGCTCATTGAGAAACTCTTGTTGCCATAGCCTACGAAAGCACTGGCTCCCAAGAGGGATGCCTGTACATTACCCTCTAAGCGGGTGGGCTTGCGGTACTGGATATCCAGTGCGCTCGACATCTTGTCACCATATTTCGCCTCGAAGCCACCAGACGAGAAACCGATCTTCTCCACCATATCGCTATTGATGACGGAGAGCCCTTCCTGCTGACCACTTCGGATAAGTAGGGGACGGTATACCTCCGTGCCGTTGATATAGACAGAGTTCTCATCGAAAGAACCTCCACGCACGTTATACTGGCTTGACAGTTCGTTATGAGTCGACACACCAGCCTGTTGTTGCACCAGTTCCTCTACGGCATTACCTGTCGTCGAGGGGTTCTGTCGTAGGTTCTTCGTGTCTAATTGCTCCGTACCCGTTGTCTGTCTTCGCTTCTCTGTCACCACCACCTCGTCGAGTTCCTTGATGGGGGGCAGGGTGATGAGGATGCGCTGTCTTCCCTTGGGGTTACGGAGCACACGGGTACGGGTCTGGAAACCCACCATCGAGAATTTCACGACAACAGAGTCGGCAGACTTCAGGGTCAGGGAGTACTCGCCTTTGAGATTTGCCATTGTGACGGCACCTTGGTCAAGACAACTGACGGTAGCAAGTTCAATAGCGTTACCTTCCTCATCGCTCACCACTCCAGAGAGGGTAAACGACTGTGCATGTAATTTCATGCTGCTAAACAGCATCAAACATATAGTGAGAATAGCGTATTTCTTCTTCATCACTATATATAACGAATAAAATATGGATTTATTACATTCAAACAGCTAACCGCTATTCCCTCCACAGCCAAGAAGCAAGGGCATTCACCCAACGGATACTGATGCGGAACCAGCGGAATCCTGTCGTCTCCTTACCACCAAAACTAAGGATGAAGTCACGATAGGGGTTACGACGGAAAGGTAAGCCGACATCCACAAAACGGAAATGCCGCATACCTTCCTCATGGGCATATTTCATAGCCTTCCAGATTGTGACGGCATTGGGGTGATAGATGGCAAAACTCTTCCTGCGTGAGGCAGAATACCATAGGTACATGTCGCCATTGGAGATTACACAGGCGCAGCACCCTATTACCGTATCACGCACCTTGGTGATGAACAGTCGACACCGGTTGCTCTTCATCATCTCCTTGAAAAACGTGTCGTCAGGCAGATAGCGTCGTGGTTTTAGCCAGTTATGTCGACGCAGTAGTTTCGAGAACTCACCGAACTCCTCTCTCGTCTCTACCAGTTTCGTCTCAGCACCACGTTCCAGGGCTGCCTCTATACGTCTCATCTGTCGTTCTGTGATACGCTCCTCAGGTATACGGGAATGCAGAGAGTTGTGGATGTTCATCCATTTTACATGGAAGAATCTCATGCGCCTCAGTTCCTTATAACCGAACATCTTCTGGGAGAAATGGCTGAACTCGATATAAAGTGCCCTGTTCTGCGTCCGTTCCGTAATAGCCTCCGCCATTAGTCCGAAGAGTTGTTGCTCGTTATGCTCCTCATCTTTTATGTGGTAGACACCTTCTCCCATCACCCTGACATTAATATATAAATAAGGTGGAAGCCACGACCTTCTGTAGTAGAGAACGGCAAGCATGTGCGCCACGACCTCACCGTCTTTACTTGTCACTACAGCCATCAGGGGCTTCTGCCTGGGAGTACGCTCACAGAGTTCCATTAGTTCTGGACTATGGAAATAGTTGCCCTCAAGGATGGCTGGCAGTTCCTTGGCATGTTCGTAGATGCTGACTTTCAACTCTCTCATGTGGGGTGTAAAGTTACGAAGATTACTGATAAAATCCAAATTTATTTGGGAAATTCATCGTAAATACCTATATTTGCATCGTCAAATATAGGTATTAAAGCATATGAAGCCAACACTCGTGGCAGTGAAGAGAGACCCGCTCTATACCGACAACTATGCCGATGACGGTCCCAAGTACCTGCCTTACGGCACGGTCGAGGAGGGTACTATCCTCGGGTCGAAGGCAGGGGCTTCGTAAGTTTACTTATTCTTCAGGGAATTATTCAGCGTATCAAGTTGCAATTCTGCGTGAGCCATCATTTCAATTCTTCAAAGCATCTCCTCTATGTCCTTCTCAAAGTCTTCCTCTTCAGCATGGCATGTGTTGCCTTTGCCTTCAATCCCTTATACTCCTCCGCAGGTGCCTGCTCTTTCAGATATTCAAAGATAGGTTCTGCAGCGACTCCGTTGACATCTGTCTTCTTCATGATCTGGAAGAAATCAATCTCCTTACCTTTGCTCGTAAGAGACTTGAAATCGTAAATCTTCATAATCCCAACTTGCTTATATCGTTTGTGATGTAAATTTAAGGATGACAACTCATATCGCAAGCGATTTATCTTAAACTTTAAGAACGTTTAACAAAAGTCGCAAGCGATATATTATTTGTAGGCTATTATTTTGATTTCTTCTCACTTATTTGTAATTTTGCAGTATGAAAGAGAATAAGAGGTTAGTTTCATTAGACGTGCTACGTGGCATGACAGTGGCAGGAATGATTTTGGTGAACAATGGGAATGGCGATTCGTTTGAGATGTTGGAACACTCGGCGTGGAACGGATTGACACCGTGTGATCTGGTGTTTCCCTTCTTCTTGTTTATCATGGGAATATCGTGTTATCTGTCATTGTCAAAGAGTCAGTTCATACCTACTAAGCATATTATATATAAGGTGGTGAAGCGTAGCGTGCTACTCTTTCTCATCGGTTTGTTTATCAACTGGTTTTCCATGGCTGTCTATGACAACCCATTGGACTTTGCTCATTTGCGCATTTTTGCCGTGTTGCAGCGGATAGCCCTCTGTTATCTCTTTGTATCGCTTTTCGCTCTTTTTGTGAGTCATCGCTATATTCTTCCTACGATAGTGCTCCTTTTAGGTGTCTACTCCATTTTGTTATTGATGGGAGATGGATATTCGGAGGATGCAGGTGTGAACATCTTAGGGCGCACAGACCAGTGGCTATTTGGGTATGACCACTTGTATCATCACACGCCCATTGACCCAGAGGGACTGCTTGGCACCATCTCGGGGGTGGCGCATGTGCTCATCGGGTTCTATTGTGGTAAATTAATCAAGATGGCAGACAACATTGAGCAAAAGATGATAGAATTGTTTGCTGTTGGAATCGTGTGTGTGATGACTGGTTATCTGCTGAGTTATGGCTTGCCGCTGAACAAATGCGTTTGGAGTCCCTCTTATGCGCTGGTCACCTGTGGACTTGCTGCCTCCTTACAGGCATTAGCGATATGTTTAGTTGACTATCGTTCATGCAATCCACTCTATTTCAAGGGATTTCAGATATTCGGCATGAATGCTCTGATACTTTATGTGGGAAGTGAACTGCTTGCCATTCTGTTTGGGTATTGGGGTGTCTCTTCCTTTATCTATGAAGCCTTCCATATGGTTATCCCCTCGTTGAAATGGTGCTCATTGGCATACGCCTTGACATTTGTCGCTATCAATTTTGCTATCGGCTATGTGCTATATCGTAAAAGAATATTCATAAAACTATAAACATGCAGAAGGTTTGTATATTCACTGGAGCACGTCCAAACTTCGTGAAAGTGGCTCCTATCATCCGTTCCATCGAGAAAACGGAAGGTATTTCATATCAACTGGTGTATGCAGGCAGGGCAGACGACCCGACATTGGAGGAATCCCTGTTTGACGACTTGCAGATGCCATGCCCTGATGTGTTCTTGGGAGTGGACTGTGAGAACCTGAATGAACTGACGGGTAGGGTGATGTCTGAGTTCGAGCAGTATCTGGAGCAACATGAGACTGATACCGTCATCGTGGTCGACGACCTTGCCTCGACGATGGCGGCTGCCATCGTGACGAAGAAGCGGGGACTGAGATTGGCTCACTTGGTGGCTGGCACTCGTTCTTTTGATATCCGTATGCCTAAGGAAATCAACCGATTAGTGATTGACGGTTTAAGCGACTTATTGTTTACGGCTGGTGTCAGTTCGAACAGTATTGCTACCCGTGAGGGAGCCGAGATGCACAAGATATATATGGTGGGTAATATCCTGATGGACTCGTTGCGCTTTAACCATGACCGTTGGCAGCGTCCAGCATGTTTGGAGGCTATTGAGGACGGTGAGTATCTCGTGTTCACCATCAACCGCAAGGCATTGCTTGCTGACAAGGAGAATCTGCAGAAAATGCTCGATTCCATCAGTGCGGAGGCAGGTGATATCCCAGTAATAGCCCCATTACGTGCGACGGCAAAAGAGGCGATTTCATCGCTCCCAGTCGACGGTCTCACGCTCGCTGACTCCCTTCCGTATCTGGAGTTCGGCTACCTGACAGCACATGCAAAGGGGATCATCACGGATTCGGGTAATGTAGCGGAGGAAGCCACTTTCCATCATGTTCCTTGTATCACCCTTAATAGTTATACGGAACATATTGAGACGGTCAAACAGGGAACCAATGAACTGGTTGGTGAGGACTCAGAAAAACTGCGACAGGCATTACATTGTTTAGTGGCAGGGGATTGGAAGTCTGGCAACCTGCCAGACCGTTGGGACGGTCGCTCTGCTGAGCGTATCGTACAGATATTGTTGGGTTGATACTATCCTTATTTTTAGGTATTTGTGTGGAATCTATCGAAGATTTGAAGAATATTTTCTACCTTTGCACCTAAGAAATCTGATTGATGATGAATTTATCTGAACTGAAAACCGGTGAGCATGGTGTCATTGTAAAGGTGCAAGGACACGGAGGATTCCGTAAGCGTATCATAGAGATGGGTTTCATCAGGGGTAAGGAAGTGGAGGTGTTGTTGAATGCTCCGCTGCAAGACCCCGTGAAATACAAAGTAATGGGCTATGAGGTGAGTCTGCGTCGTCAGGAGGCAGAGATGATAGAGGTCATCTCAGAGGAACGAGGTTATGAGGAAAAATCGCAAGAGCATCGAGCATATCGTGAGGACATCACTCCAGAGACCCATCCCGACGATTACATACAACATATGGCATTGCGTGAGCACCGTACCCTGAATGTGGCACTGGTGGGTAACCCAAACTGCGGTAAGACCTCCCTCTTCAACTTTGCCTCGGGAGCCCATGGACATGTGGGCAACTACTCGGGCGTGACGGTGGATGCCTCTGTGGCGCATGCCAGTTATTTCGGATATGAGTTTAACCTCACGGACTTGCCTGGCACATACTCTCTGTCGTGTTACTCACCAGAGGAACTTTATGTGCGTAGTCACCTGACAGAGCAGACTCCTGATGTCATCATCAATGTCATCGACTCATCGAATATCGAGCGTAACCTCTACCTGACAACCCAGTTGTTAGACATGGACCTGCCGATGGTTTGTGCGTTGAATATGTATGACGAGTTCGAGCGTCGTGGTGATACCGCGAACTTGCAGGTATTATCGACACTTTTCGGAACGCCTATGATACCCACCTCGTTCAAGAGCGGCATGGGTGTGGAACAACTGTTCAGAACCGTTGTCGAGGTGTATGAGGGCGCCAACACGACGGCACGTCATATCCATATCAACTACGGACATGAGATAGAGGACGGCATCCGTCATATCCAGCAGTTCCTGAAACCCGATCCTACCATCCATCCCCGCTATTCCACCCGTTATGTCGCCCTGAAACTTTTGGAGCACGACACGGATATCGAGAACTTCGTGCGGGAGAAGGCAGGGGAGCGCAGCAAGGCAATCCTCGTGGAGCGTGACAAGGCTGCCGCCCGTGTCTATGAGGAGACGTTGACCGACTCGGAGACGGCGATCATGGACGCGAAGTACGGATTCATCAACGGTGCACTGACCGAGGCGGAGTTTAAGACAGGTAATAAGCAGGATACGTATCGCACTACCCACCTGATAGACAATATCCTCTCGAACAAATACTTAGGATTCCCTATCTTCTTCGCCATCCTCTTCCTGATGTTCCAGACGACCTTCGTACTCGGACAGTACCCGATGGACTGGATAGACATGGGCGTGGAATGGCTCGGTGACTTCGTCAGCAGCAGGATGCCTGACGGACCGTTGCGCTCCATGTTGGTAGATGGTATCATCGGCGGCGTGGGTGCCGTCATCGTCTTCCTGCCCCAGATCCTGATACTCTATTTCTTCATCTCCCTGATGGAGGACTCGGGTTATATGGCACGTGCCGCCTTCATCATGGATAAGATGATGCATGGTATGGGACTGCACGGAAAGTCGTTCATCCCGCTGGTGATGGGCTTCGGTTGTAACGTGCCGGCTGTTATGGCGACACGTACCATCGAGAGCCGTCGCTCCCGCCTGATCACCATGCTGATACTGCCGTTTATGTCATGTTCGGCTCGCTTACCTATTTATATTATGATTATCGGCACTTTCTTCGCCACACAATATCAGTCGTGGATTATGCTGTCACTTTATGCCATTGGTATTCTGGTGGCGGTGATCGTCAGCAAATTGTTCTCCACCGTGGTCATCAAGGGCGAGGACACTCCCTTCGTGATGGAACTGCCTCCCTATCGGTGGCCTACGGCAAAAGCAATAGGACGACATACATGGGAGAAAGGTAAGGAGTACCTGAAGAAGATGGGAGGCATCATCCTCGTGGCAAGTATCATCGTATGGGCTTTAGGTTA
>FLNX01001158.1_pt1 | contig 26834 bp, 17 predicted proteins | sample 1140341 | NCBI WGS metagenome assembly FLNX01 (sample SAMEA3878208, study PRJEB12797) | bioreactor metagenome | biome: Moose rumen | place: Sweden | collected 2011-10 | reverse complement strand
CAGATCTCCCGATGTGATCTGAAAGTAGCCGCAGGCTTTGCAGGAAAAGAAGAGCCCCCCGCCTTGGTGTCTGGCCGGATCTGAAGTGCACTTGCCCTTTGCCAGATCAAGCAGGGCCTGCTCCTCATCATCAAGATCCAGATCTTTTTGGATCTTCCGGAAAATGCCTATGCCATTGTCTCTGATGATCAGGGCGGTGTTCAGGACCGTGGTCTGGAGTTCCACTTTGATCTCTGTGGCTCCGGAATGTTCAACGGCATTGCTGTAGACGGCCGCAAAACAGCTGCCAAGGATCTCACTGCATGCTTTGCCCTGAAAGGAGAGGGCGGGGGCAATAACCTCATGGAGGATCCTGAGGGCGTCTCTGTCCGCGGCTGGTCGAAAGGTGAATTTGTCCAAGCGTAGTTTTTTCAGCTGGTAGACGTTTTCCCGTCCTTCGGCCAGCCCCTCCAGAACCCGGCGATAGGTCAGTCGTTTGATGTGCTCCTTGGCAGTGACTTCTTTGAGGGGAAATTCTTCGATGATCCGCTGGGTTAAGGCTTTGGTGGTAAGCCGGGGGCTTTCCCTGAACAAGGAAATGATGAAACTTCTGATCTTGGCATGGGGAATTCGGGGTGCCATAGGGTGTGCCTTGCCGGGAAAACGGTTTTCTGGAGATGAGTTTACTGTGACTTGGGCATTTTACCAAAATCAGGCGGCAGAATCCGGCAGCGCACCCGCTCCGGAGTCCGGAGGGAGGCTTGCCTGTCTTCCGATCCTGACTTTTCACGGTCGCGGATCCTTCTTGCGGAAAGTCAAAAGGCCCCTCCGGGGAGGGGCCTCATGCATACGTCAGGAGGATCTCAGATCACTTGACGGCGATACGCTCGGCAGCAACCTTCAGAGCCTCGTCCACGGTCTGACGGCCGGTGGTGGAGTTCCTCAGAGCCTGCTGGAAGGCAGCCCAGAAGCGGTTCATCTCAGGAACATTGGGCATAGGCTCGCCGTTGATGGCGTTGGCCATGGTTGCCTTGATCCGGGGATCCTTTTCCAGGACCTTCTGGAAGGACTTCAGGGCCACGGCGCCCAGGGCCTTGTCATCGTTGACCGCCTTCAGGCCGGCATCGGTGAGCAGGTAGTCCTCAAGGAAGGTGGTGGCCAGATCCTTGTTGGGGGACTGGGCGTTGATGGTGGCTGCCAGAACGCCTACGAAGGCCTTGGCAGGCTTGCCGGCGAGGCTGGGCAGTGCGTTGACGGAGTAGTTGATCTTGCCGTCATAGTTGGACCATGCCCAGGGGCCGGTGATGATGCAGGCCACATCGCCCTTGGCAAAGGAGGAGTCCATGACGCCGTAGTCGGTGCCCTTGGCCATGAGTCCCTTCTTGATGATGTCCACCAGGAAGTTCACACCCTTCTTGGCGCCGTCATTGTTGACGCCGGTGTCGGAGATGTCATATTTGCCGGATCCCACCTTCTTGAAGGCATAGCCGCCGTTGGCTGCGATCAGAGGATAGGAGAAGTAGGGAGTGGTGTAGTCCCACATGATGGCCTTCTTGCCCTTGGCCTGGAGCTGCTTGTCCAGAGCCTCGAAGTCCTCGAAGTTCTTGGGGGCCTGCTTCACCAGATCCTTGTTGCAGATGAGACCGATGGCCTCAATGGCAATGGGGTAGCCGTAAATCTTGCCGTCAATGGACACGGCGTCCCAGGCGAACTTCTGGAACTTGGCGATGAACTCCTTGCTGGGGGTCAGCTCGGAGAGGAGACCGGCCTTCTGCCACTCGCCGAAGCGGTCATGGGCCCACATGAAAATGTCGGGACCGTTGCCGGTGGCGGCAGCCTGCTGGAACTTGTTCTCCACGCCGTCGGGATGGGCCACCTCAACGGGCACACCCTGCTCCTCAGTGAACTTCTTGCCGACTTTCTCGATGCCGTTGTATCCCTTGTCGCCGTTTACCCAGACCACCAGCTTGCCGGCCTCAATACCGGCGCCTGCTGTGGCGGACAAGCCGAGGGTGACAGCGGCAACCAAAGATGCAATGATTTTTCTGGTCATTTGAAAATCCTTTTCCATAAGAGACTAAGAAGCAGGTCTGCACCTGCGCCGGTTCACACGGAACCGGGGACATTATAGGGGCTGGGAGGGCATTTGTTTAACATGAATTTCCCGCTGATCTGCGAAATGCGATCAATGGTGGAAATATGAAAAAAAGTTCCCGGGGCAGGGAACTTTTGCGGTTTGGGGTTACTGAAAAACCGGCGTGCCGGCGCGCCTTCCGGAGCCAAGGGTGAGGCTCCGTAGGTAGTCAGGGGAGCGGTGCTCCGGAGGGCAGTCAGCGGATTGCTCAGGCGCCCCGGATCTCCCGGCAGAGGCGCTTCAGGACGGCGGCGCAGTGCTCCTGCTCCTCCTTCTTCAGGGCGGGGCACAGGGGCATGGTCAGGATCCCGGAATAGTACTCCTCGGCTCCTGGCAGGGGGTGTCCGCCCCTTTTCCGGTGGAAGGGCTGGCGGTACACGGGGATGTAGTGGACGTTGGTGCCGATCCCCTCCTCCCGGAGGCGGCGGTAGATCTCCCCCCGGTGCTCCGGGGGCACCCGGACGGTGAAGATGTGCCAGGCGCACAGCCGGCCGGGGAAAACCGGGGGCAGGCGGATCTCCGGCTCATCCCCCAGCAGCTCCCGGTAGTGCTCCGCCTGGCGGTTCCGGGCGGCGATCCAACTGTCCAGGCTGGCCAGCTGGGAGAGCCCCAGGGCGGCGTTGATCTCGGGCATGCGGTAGTTGAAGCCCAGCTCCAGCTGCTGATAGCACCAGCCGCCTTCGGGCTCACCCTCCATGAGGGCCGGATCCCGGGTGATCCCGTGGCTCCGGAAGAGCCGCATCCTCCCGGCCAGCTCCGGATCTCGGGTCACAGCCATGCCCCCCTCGCCGGTGGTGATGACCTTGACGGGGTGGAAGCTGAACACAGTGATGTCGCTGTGGGTGCAGCAGCCCACCTTCATGCCGTGGTAGGCCCCGCCCAGGGCATGGCAGGCGTCCTCAATGATCTTAAAGCCGTACTCCCGCCCCAGGGCGGCGATCCGCTCCATGTCGCAGGGCATGCCCGCCAGGTGCACCACAATCACGGCTTTGGGCCGCACCGGAGAAGATCGTAGTTTCTCCTCCAGGGCATCGGCGCTCATGTTGCCGCTGTCCGGCTCCACATCCACAAAATCCACCCGGGCACCGCAGTAGAGGGCGCAGTTGGCCGAGGCCACAAAGGTCACCGGGGAGGTCCACACCTCATCTCCGGGGCCGATCCCCAGGGCCAGGCATGCTACATGCAGGGCCGCAGTGCCTGAATTCACTGCGCAGCCGTAAGCGGCGCCGCAGTAGGAGGCCACCGCCTGCTCAAAGGCCTCCACCACCGGGCCCTGGGTCAGCAGGGGGGATCTGAGGACCCGGACCACCTCCTCAATGTCCCGCTCCGAGACTGTCTGTCTGCCGTAGGGGATCACAGGCCGAGGCTCCGGTTGAGCTCCAGGATCTCCTCCACCGACAGGAAGCGGGGGTTGTTGAGGGAGTTGTACTCAAACATGGGTGGCACCGGGGTGCCGGTCTCTTTCAGGGCGTTGACGGTGTAGTCGGCCTTGAAGGCCAGGCTGATGGAGGGCTTGATGACGAAGTGATCATGGAACTCCAGGGTGTGGTAGGCGTCGTCGGCCGGGCACATGATCTCATGGAGCTTCTCCCCGGGGCGGATCCCGATGATCTTCTGGGGCAGATCCGGGGCCATGGCCCGGGCCAGATCGGTGATCCGGATGGAGGGGATCTTGGGGATGAAGGTCTCACCCCCCTTCATGCGGGCCAGACTGCTGATCACGAACTTCACCGCGTCCTCCAGGCGCAGCCAAAACCGGGTCATGTCCTGGTGGGTCACCGGGATCTCGGTGGCCCCGCCGCTGATGAGCTTCCGGAAATAAGGGACCACCGATCCCCGGGAGCCGATGACGTTGCCGTAGCGCACCACGGAGAACCGGGTGCCGGCTCTGCCCACCATGTTGTTGGCGGCCACAAACAGCTTGTCGGAGCACAGCTTGGTGGCCCCGTAGAGGTTCACGGGATTGGCCGCCTTGTCCGTGGACAGGGCGATGACCTTGGACACGCCGCAGGCTATGGCGGCGTCGATGACGTTGGAGGCACCCATGACATTGGTCTTGATGCACTCCATGGGGTTGTATTCGGCGGTGGGCACCTGCTTCAGGGCTGCGGCATGGACAACAATGTCCACCCCGGACATGGCCTTCTTCAGCCGCTCCAGATCCCTGACATCCCCGATGAAGTAGCGCATGCAGGGCTTGTTGAAGATCTGGCTCATCTCAAACTGCTTGAGCTCGTCCCGGGAGAAGATGATGATCTTGGCCGGATTGCAGTGCTCCAGCAGGTACTCCGTGAATTTTTTGCCGAAGGAGCCGGTGCCTCCGGTGATCAGAATGTTTTTTCCCTCAGTGATAGATTCCATGGTCTGTTCAGGCTCCTGTTGTGTGGTTTCCGGATCCGGGGATGACTTTCATCAGTGGGCCCCCGGGGGCCGCAGCCTTCTGGAAGATATGGTCATGCTACCGTCTTTGGGGCATTTTTTGTTGGATCTGTCCTGAATTTTTGGAAACCGGGCCGCCGGAAAACACTCTGTATCCTCCTGCACAAGCCCTTTTCCGGACCTGTCTGTGTTTTCTGTGCTTCCTCCCTTCCGCCGCCTCCCGTCAGCGCCGACCTGGCACTGATCTGCCCTGCCGGGATTGGTGACGCATTTTTGACTGGCAGTCAAAAAACCGCCTTTTGCCCATCTGATCAAATTTTTGCCGGCGCGTCTGCTCTAAAATTGCACAGTGTGCAGGTCTCCGGAAACCGGATCCCGGCAGGCGCAGGCAGGAGAGCGGGAGCATGATCCCGGATCCCGCCGGTGCCGCCGGCGGGATCGGTTTGGGGAGGCGCGGCTCTTGGATCATGGGAGGTGGATGACATGGATTTTGACGGCAACCTGCTGATCCTGGACGGGGATCCCGCCCGCCGGGCGCAGATCGAGACTATAGCCGGCTTTCTGGGCATATCCTGGCAGAGCGGCAGCGAGGCTGACTGCCTGGCTTATCTGGCGGACTCCAATGAGATGACCGCCGTCATCGTGGGGGATGTGTCCACGGTCTCCCTGCCCAAGCTTCTGATGGACTATCCCAAAACCCCCTTCATCGGCATCAACCTGGATGTGGAGTACAGCAACTCCAACATGATGGGCTCCGTCAGGGTGCCCTTTGAGCTGGACGACTTCACCCAGCAGATGCGCTATTGCCAGTCTTTCTATGCCCTGCATCCCCGGAAGAAGGGTGGCAGCGGCAGCGAGACCCTGCTCCGGCTGCTGGTGGGGCAGGGCAGCGCCATCCAGGAGGTGCGCCACCTCATTGAGCAGGTGGCGGTGACCGACGCCAATGTGCTGATCCTGGGGGAGTCCGGCACCGGCAAGGAGGTGGTGGCCCGATCTGTTCATGAGCTCTCCTCCCGGAGCAAGGGACCCTTTGTGCCCATCAACTGCGGCGCCATACCGCCGGATCTGCTGGAGTCGGAACTGTTCGGCCATGAGAAGGGCGCCTTCACCGGAGCCATCAGTTCCCGGAAGGGGCGCTTTGAGATGGCTGAGTCCGGAACCATCTTCCTGGACGAGATCGGGGACATGCCCATGCCCATGCAGGTGAAGCTGCTCCGGGTGCTCCAGGAGCGCTGCTTTGAGCGGGTGGGCGGCACCAAGCCAGTCAAGGTCAACGTCCGGGTCATTGCCGCCACTCACCGGCACCTGGAGGAAATGATCGCTGACGGCCGGTTCCGGGAGGATCTCTATTACCGGCTGAATGTCTTTCCTATTGAGACCCCGCCCCTGAGGGACCGGACCGATGACATCCCCCTGCTGCTCCAGGAGCTCACCAACCGCCATGCCCTGGTGCACCATGTGAACATCCGCTTCACCCAGCGGGCCATGGCTTCCCTGATGCAGCACAGCTGGCCCGGCAACGTCCGGGAACTGTCCAACCTGGTGGAGCGCCTGATGATCCTGCATCCCAACTGCATTGTGGATGACGTGGATCTGCCTGCCAAGTACCGCTACGGTCCCGGCGGGGCGGCACCCAAGCCCCAGGAGAACTCACCCCAGGCGGAGCGGGATGCCATTATTGCCATGTTTGCCGACGGCGGGGATCCGGCACCGGACGCTGAGCCCCAGGCCTCTGTGGCCTCCCTGAGCACCGGGGATGCTGCCGCCAGCAGCGAGTCCGGGGCCTTTGCCCAGGTTCTGCCGGATGACGGGATCAACCTCAAGGACATGCTGGCAGATCTGGAGATCAACATGATCCGCCAGGCACTGGACAAGGTGGGCGGGGTCACTGCCCGGGCCGCAGAGCTCCTGGGGATGCGCCGGACCACCCTGGTGGAGAAGATGAAGAAGTACGGGATTGTGGCCCGGGATCTTTAGTTCCCTGCCGCCCTGGAATGACGACGGGGTGACGTCGGGAATGACGATGGGAATGACGGCTGATGACGGCGCCGGATCAGGGGAGGGCCGCATGCAGAGGAGTGCCGGATCCAGGGAGTGCGGGAGCTGAGATGGGCGGGATCTGAGGATCCTGAACAAAGGACGCCCGCCGGAAGGGCGGGCACAAAAAAGGATCGGCTTGACCGATCCCGGCGGCCGCAGGGCTTTTCCCCGCGGCCTTTCTTCACTCTGATCCCCGGATCCTCCTGGCGGTGATATCCGGGAATGTGCCTGCTGTCTTCCGGACAGTGTCCCGGGCTTACAGCACGTGCACTGAAGAGGTGTTGGTGTGGCCGGAGGGCACCAGGGCGCCGGACACGGTCACAATGCGGTCCCCGGGCTTGGCCAGGCCCAGATCCAGGGCCAGTTTTTTGCCCAGCTTGAAGAACTCGTCGGTGTTGTTGAACTCGTGATCGATGACATAGGGGAACACACCCTTCACCGGGCAGAGCTGCTTGGCGGTCTTCAGATTGGGGGTGATGGCCAGGATGGGGGCCTCGGGGAAGTACTTGCGCACCTTTTGGGCGGTGTTGCCGTGGCGGGTGGTGCACACGATCAGGGCGGCGTCGGTGGTCTCGGCGGTCTTCACAGCGCCCCGGCACACAGCCTCGGTGATGTGCTTCTTGACCACGCTCTTTTCCTCGATGTCCAGGCGCACCCTGACATAGGGATCGGTCCGCTCGCAGATGGTGTTCATGGTCTTCACCGCCTCCTCAGGGTACTTGCCCTTGGCGGACTCGCCGGAAAGCATCACGGCATCGGTGCCGTCCATGATGGCGTTGGCCACGTCGCCGGCCTCAGCTCTGGTGGGACGGGGGTTCTTCTGCATGGACTCCAGCATCTGGGTGGCGGTGATGACAAACTTGCCGGCTTTGTTGCACTTGCGGATGATCATCTTCTGGGCGAAGATCACGTCCTGGAAGGGGATCTCCACGCCCATGTCGCCACGGGCCACCATGATGCCGTCGGACACTTCCAGGATCTCGTCGAAGTTGTTCAGACCCTCCTGGTTCTCGATCTTGGAGATGATCTTGATGTCATTGCCGCCGTTGGTGTCCAGGAACTTGCGGATGTTCAGCACGTCTTCCTTCTTGCGGATGAAAGATGCGGCGATGAAGTCCACCTCGCGCTCGCAGCCGAAGCGGAGATCAATCTCGTCCTTCTCGGACAGGGCGGGCAGGGAGGTGATCACGTTGGGCAGGTTCACGCCCTTATGGGAGCCCAGGACGCCGGTGTTCTGCACCTGGCAGCGGATCTCGGTGCCCTCAATGGCCTTGACGGTCAGCCCGATGAGGCCGTCGTCCAGCAGCACGGTGTCCCCGGGCTTGAGATCCTTGTTGAGGTTGGCATAGGTCACGGACACCCGGGTGCTGTCGCCCAGCACGGAGCCGTCCACGGTCAGGGTGAAGTCCTGGCCGGCCTCCAGGGTGACCTCCTGGTCATCCTTCATGTCGTTGGTCCGGATCTCGGGTCCCTTGGTGTCCAGGAGGATGGCGCAGATCTTGCCGGTCTCGGCCATCAGGGCCCTGAGGTTGATCATTCTGCCGCCGTGTTCCCAGAAATCACCATGGGAGAAGTTGAGGCGCATCACGTTCATGCCAGCGTCCAGGAGCTTGGCCATGACCTCCTTCTTCTCTGACTTGGGACCGATGGTGCATACAATCTTGGTTTTTTTCATAGGCGTTTTGTGATCCTCCCGGAAAGCGGCGTGCAGATCCCGGGGCTGATCTCCTCCGATAAAATTGACAGATTTAATGGTAAATGGAAGGTGGGTTTGCTTGATGTCTGTGACTTGCGGTATTTTAATGAATTGTGTTTGTTTTGTCACAGTATTTTGCTTCCGCCATTGCACTCCGGGAGACGGGGCAGTGACGGCGCCGGTGCCTTTGGGATCCGGTGCGGTGCCGGGGCGCTGATGTGAGGAGAAGGCCATGATAAAGCGCGTTGACTTTCCTGTGAAGGCGGATCTCCACTGCCATTCCAGCCGCTCCGACGGGGCGCTGGATCCGGCGGATCTGGTGGAGTATGCCGCCACCCCCCGGCGGGGACTCCGGCTGCTGGCCCTGACCGATCACGACAACATGAATGGGGTGGCGGAGGCTGTGTCCCGGGGACAGAAACTGGGGATCACGGTGATCCCGGGCATTGAGATCTCCTCCCACTGGCGCTTTGGCAGCTGCGACTTTCAGATCCATGTGGTGGGCCTGGGTTGCAGGGAAGACTGCCAGGAACTGGCGGGGATCATCCGGGAGCACGCCGCCATCCGGGACTCCCAGGCCGATCGCATCGCCGGGCGGCTGTGTGAGCTGCTGGACTTTGATCACGATCTTCTTGACGCCATGGTGGCCGATCTCAGGGCCCGGGGCACTTTTGTCACCCGGAAGCATTTTGCGGACTTCCTGGTGGAGCAGGGGCTGGTCCGGGACAACCAGGATGCCTTTAAGCGTTACCTTGGAAAGACGGGCAGCGCCTTTTTCCAGGTTAACTTCACCCCCCTGGAGACCACGGTGGCGGCGGTCAAATGCGCCGGAGGCATTCCGGTGCTGGCCCACCCCTTTAAATATGAAAGCATGCACGGCCGGACCCTCCGGGCCCTGGCGGCACATTTTGCCGGCTGCGGCGGCCTGGGGATTGAGTTCTCCCCCCAGCAGGACAATCAGGAGCGGATCTTCATCCGGGATCTGGCAGTGAAACACGGGTTTTGGGGATCGGCGGGCTCCGACTTCCACGCCCCGGGGGTTGCTGCCCGGATCCTGGGCGGGGATCTCTGGCTTCCCGGGGGCGTGCAGCCGGTGTGGGAGCTGGATCCGGTCCGGGGCTATTTCCAGGAGGCCCTGGAGCGGGGCGGGGAATGAGTTTCCTCTGGGAGACTTTCCCGGTTGCCAGTTTTCCGCTTTCCGCTTCTGTCGTTATTCACTTTATCTGTCCATCTGCCGCTCCATCTGCTGTCACTTCTTCATCTGACTGCCGCCCCGGTGGGCCGTGCCTTCCGGCCCCCTCCGCCGGGACGCTCTATGATTTGCGGCCTCTGATGGTATAATTCAGCCCACGGAAAATATGAACTGAAACTGACGGCAGAGGTTTGAACAATGGCCGGACAAAATGATCTGGGATCCAAGAGCCAGCGGATCCGGAATCCCATGCTGGTGCTGGGGCTGATCCAGGCGGCGGCGGGTCTTTACACCCTGTACCTGGGACTGGGAATGCTCACGGACATATCGTCACTGGTGAAGTCCGGACAGAATCCCGCAGCCTGGATCTCACTGTTTTTCGGCGTGGTCATCGCCCTGAACGGTCTTGTCTTCTCCGGCGCCGGCCTGCTCAAGTGCCTCTCCCTGACAGTGGGACGCCATGATCCCAAGTCCCTGGCCACCGATATGGAGAACCCCGGGGAGAACCAGCTGCACATCACCTACAAGGCAGCCGACCTGGCTGAGATGCTCAACTCCCGCATGAACAAGACCTTTGTGGAGCCCCGGTGCTGGGTGGAGAGCCTGTGCTACACCCTGTTCCGCAGCATGTTCTTCCTGCCGCCCCCTTACCGCAACATCCTCCAGGGGTGCGTCTCGGCCATCATCAACACCCTGGTGCTCCTGTGCGGGTACGGTGCCCTGGTGTTCCTGGTGGACACATCCCTGGTGGGGCAGGGGAGCCCGGTGCTGGCTGTGAACCTGTGCGCACTGTTTTTCGGTGCCCGGATGGTGTTCCTGTGGCGCCGGGCCTTTGTGGCCGATCGCAACCGGGTGGCCGCCCCTGACAATCTCCGGATCCGCTACTTCACCCTCAACATCGCCTATGCCCTGGCGGTGCCCGCCTTCCTGGGCGGCCTGTTCACCCTGGTCTCCGTTCCGGCTGACGGGGTGTTCCGGGAGTGTGTGGACGTGTTCAACGCCTTCCCCTGGATCAGCTGGTTCTGGGCCTTTGCCCTGATCCCCCTGCTGATCACCCTGCCCATTCTGTTCCTGACCTGGTGCAAGACCCTGGAGTATGATCTCAAGACTGAGGTCACCGAGCGCATCGAGGACTGGCAGGAGTCGGTCCACCCAGACGAGCTGTTTTCTGCCATTGACAACAAGGCCATGGCGGGGCGGCGTTTCCGGGAGACCCCCAACCGGGTCTACAGCCGGTCGGTGCCGGGGCTGCAGTCCCATTCCTCCGAGTCCAAGGGCGAGTTCTTCGGCTACACGGTGCAGGAGACCCAGCCCGAGTGCATCCCCTCCGGCCAGCATCCCGCCTTTGTCTGTGTGAAGTTCCTCCTGGGACTTGCCGCGGGCATTGTCACGGTGCTTACCTACTCCAAACTGGCCGCCTTCGCCCAGGGCTTCACCCACAACTGGAACGGCGCCTTTGACTCCATCAGCGGCCAGTCCCTGGCAGGGACCGCCCTGACTCTGGTGCTGTTGCTGATCTCCGCCAAGATGCTGTGGGATGCTGCCGGACTGTTCTACAGCGAGCTGAAGTTCTCCTCCCTGATGATCTACTACAAGAACAACGGCACATACACCACCTCCACAGTGACTGTGGGCAGCAGCGTGTATGACTCCCACCGTTCTGAGAACACCGTGGTGCGGTCCAGTTTCCACCAGTGGCTGATCATCTCCCGGATCATCTCTGCCACCTTTGTGGGCCGGGGCTTTGCCCGTCTTGATGGCGCCAGGTTTGTGATGGAGATGCACGGGGATCCGGCCACGGCCAATGCCTTCCTGGGAGATCTCAGAAGTTTCCTGGACAGCTTCAGTGTCATTGCCGATGTGGCAGGATCCGGTGCTGACAGCCGGAAGGCCTCCGGGATCACCCGGATGAATGCGGATGCCCAGGCCTGTGCCAAGATCGCCCGGGACAATGCGGAGGTTGCGGTGACCCCGGCAGCGGTCGTCCCGCCCATTGACAGCGAGATCTCCTATGTCCCCCAGGGCAGCGGGGAAACTGCTGACGGTCAGGATATCCTGGCTGATGCCGGGGCGCCGGTGGTCCGGGACTGAGCAGGCTGGCTGTCAGATTGGATGGCTCTTTGCCGGCTACTGGTGGCAGCCCGGCGCAGGCTTCGATGTCAGCCCACCGGCCGGGATGTTTCAGGGTATATGTTCCGGCTCATGATGGGGCAGGTGCAGGAGACTTTCCAGCGCGCTTTTGAAGACGTTGAAACTTGGGGACTTGTTCCGGGAAATATCCATGAGTGGGCTGATCTTTTCAGCCCATTCGCATTTTGCCTGGCCGAGTAAACTATGTCCCTCGGCTTTCAGTTTCGCTGAACCACCCGGGCAGATCATGTCAGCCCGCATTTCCCAGGTGCCGCAGACGGCATCGTTTTGGTATTTCCGGAAAACACTTGCTTTGGCCTGGGGATATGCCTGTTTTACCGCCTCCCAGTCGCCCAGAAGCCAGGCTTCTCCTTCTTCAATGGCCAGGCTGAAGCGGACGGTCAGGGGAACGGACGTCGCTGCCGCCGCCTCATCCCGCATCTGATTTAACCTGGCCAGAAAGGTGTCTTTGTCCCGGGTGTCCAGATCGCATACGACAATGACCGCGTTGTCACTGACCGCATTCTGAAATGCCCGGCTGTAGCCAATGAGCAGCCTTGGCAGCTGATTCAGCAGTGCCCGTTTGTCGGCGGCCTGGCTCACTTTCAGATCTGATGGCAGGGATCCGCATCCCCGGTAATGGATGATCCTGAAGGTATTGGCAGGATCAGCTCCTATGATCATGGGGATCAGGCTGGCAAGCATTATCTTGCCCGAAAGATCCTCAACCAGGATTTCAAAGTGCATTCATTTCCCGCTGAGATAATCGCTGTACCACAGTTCCCCCAGTGGAAGTCCTGCATCTGCCATTTGTCTGGCCAGTTCATTATTGCTGGCACGGGAAATGCGGGCAAAGCCGTCCGGCTGCTTTTCCAGGATCCACACCTCATCAGTATTGAATGCGTTAAGCAAAAAGGGCTGATGGGTCGTGATAAACACCTGGGAGTCTGCTGTTCTGGCTGATGCATAATTGCGGAATTCTTGGCCCAGTGCTTCCAGCAGCTGGGGGTAGAGACCGTTCTCAGGCTCCTCTATGCAGACCAGTGAATGAGGCTCAGGATCTTCCAGAAGCAGAAGATAAGTGAAGTATTTCAGTGTGCCGTCCGACATCTGCTGGGCAAAGAAGGGTTCCGCAAATCCCTCTGCATAAAATTCAAGCAGCAGCCTGCCGTCTGGTGTTACCCGGGTGTCTATCTTTTCTATGCCGGGAATTTTGGCGGAGATCCTGCTTAGCACCTTCTTAAATTGGTTCCCGTGCTCCCTTTGCATGTACTGAACCACATTTGCGAGATTGCCGCCATGACTGTCAAGGTGCTTCTGACAGCCGGTAGCCGGCAGCGAACGGGCAGAGTCGGGGGAAAAATAACTTAAATACCAGCTTTCAATAAATTTTCTGAATTTGGTGATCCTTGGATGCTGTTTTAATGAGCCGAGGGTAGTAACCGCAAGGTGCCGGTTGTCTTCCAGCCTCACAACTTCGGTTTCATTTGTCTCTTCTGTCTTTTGTCCCGCTTCGATTTGGTTAATGAGGTTTAACACAGAACCCTCATCTTCATTGTTCAGCCTGCCTTCAGATCCGCCTTTCCAGACCACTCCGGTACCGTTATTGATGATCATAAATGACTGAGGACAGTCGCCCTCAGCAGCTCCCTTCCTTTTTTGCCGCAGTCTTTCTGAAGCCACATAAGGCCATCTGTCGGCAGCGGCTTTAATGGCAAACTCATACGTTATGGGGCTGTCATCAGCATCAGAACTCTCCCGGTAAGAAACCGTAAAAGTCATCCCCTCCGCCAAATCCACCCCTTTGGAGTAAATCGTTTCAAAGCCTCCCCGGTTGTCACAGGCCTCTTCCACTCCCATTTTCAGGCAGTCGGCGATAAAACCAAAGGCATCAAAGAGTGAGCTTTTCCCGGTGCCGTTATGGCCAATCACCGCGGTCAGCCGGGTCAGGGGCCTGTCCTGAGTGTTCCATAACTTTCCCAGTGTTATATCCTTCAGCGCCTTGTAGTTCTGAATTCTCAAACCTTCTATCTGTGCCATGTTCAGCAACCCAGTCTGCTTCTGACAAAATATTCAAATTCCGGGGTGTCCCGGTGCCGCGGTTCTTCTATCCGGGTTTTACCGGCCAGTTATTTCTGCCTGTCCCAGTTCCTCCAGGACAAAGGGCAGCATCCACAGTGGTTTGCACAGGAGTGTCTCCCTGTGGCTCACATCTTTTTGGGAGAACAGGTACTGGCTCAGGATCCTGCCGGGGTATTTGAGGCTGAAAGCTGTGATGGAACTGTGGCTGTTGATGCTGGAGGATTTGATCTCGATGGGCACTATCTTGGTCCCGGCCTGGATCAGAAAATCGATTTCGTGGTGATGGGTGCTGCCTTCCTTCTTCCAGGTGTGATGGAACAGCTTGTTGCCGCTGGCAGTGATCATCTGTGCGGCGGCGTTCTCATAGAGGTAACCGAGGTTCGCGCTCAGTTTGTCGCTCAGGAGTTTGCTGTAGATCTGGCTGCTGGTCTGATCGGCTGAGCTGAAAAGCAGGGAGGTGAAAAGGCCGGTGTCACTGAGATAGACTTTGTAGGAGTCTGGTCTTGCCGTGGAGCCCAGGGCAATTCCGGGATCGGCTGTGTCGTAGGAGACCTGGACGGTTTTGGAGTCCACCAGTTCGGAAAACCTTTCCAGATCTTTTGCTGTGGTGCGTTTCCCGGAGGCCTGGGACAGCACGAATCTCTTCTTGTTATGGCCAAGCTGGCTGGGGATGGAGGTGAACATTTTCGCCAGGATCCCGGATTTGTCGATGCGGTAGAAATCCTGCTCGTACAGGTCAAGTATTGATCGTTTGATCCGGTCAATTTCAACGAAGTTGTTCTTGCCAATGTAGGACTCTACGGCCTGGGGCATGCCGCCGACAGCCATATAAAGGCGCAGATCCCGCATGAGCTTGGTGTTTGTCTGACTGCCAACGGGCTTGTTGCGCTGGTAAAGCTCCCGGAGAATGCCGTAGGCCTGGTTGCCGGTGGCCAGGAGGAATTCCTCGAAATCAAGGGGGTTGACGCTTATGAAATATTCTTCTGACGGGATCACTATGTTCCTGATGTTTTGGCGGATGCTTATCAGGGAGCCAGTCTCAATGTAACTGTACCTGCCGTCAGCCACCAGGTATTTGATGGCCTGACGGACAGGCGGTGCCCGCTGGATCTCGTCAAATATGATAACTGACTCCCCTGGATACAGATGGACCCCGGTGTCAGCCTGGAGTTGGAGGAACAGCAGATCCGGCGTCGCCAGACTGCTGAAAATGGCTTTAATCCTTTCCGGGGTTATGTCGGCAAAGTCGATCCTGATGTATGAGCGGAAATGTCTCCGGGCGAATTCTTCGGCAATGGTTGACTTGCCAACCCGTCTGGGGCCTTCCAGCATGACAGCATATCTTCGGGAGAATTTCTCCTTCCATTCCAGGAGTTGGTCATAGACCTTTCTTTTGAATATCAATGTGTCCCTCCGGGAGCAGATGACTGCATGGATTATCACACACTAGAACAGAAAAAACTCAGGCTGGATCGACTTTTTGTCTGAAGGTGCGGTTTTTGCATAGCTGAAAGGAGCGAAAAGTGCAGGTTTTGCATGATCCAATGGGGCTGAAAATGCTGGTTTTGCAGGTTGCTGTGCAGCAAAAAGTGCTGGTTTTGCGAATTTGACTAAACTGCTGTTGCCAGTTTTTTTGTTCAGGAGAAAGGGGAAATTGGGCTTGCGGAGTTCCTGAAGGCATGGAGTTGTGCTGGATCTGGTCAGGATCAGTGCGGAATTCTCGGCACTGCAGCCAAAAAGTGCAGATTTTGCAGTGTTGTGAGCGGTAAAAAGTGCAGTTATTGCAACGTTCTGAGTGGCAAAAAATGCAGATATTGCAGGACATAGGGCTGGTATGTGCAGTCACTGCCGGGCTGTTGGCGGCTGAAAATGAGGTTTTTGCGTGATGAGCAGGATCAGGTGCGGGTGATCTGCGGGGATAGGTCTTGTTTTGGCCTCCATCCTGCATTGCGGAGATATGAGGCGGGCGCAAGTTAGCGGGTGAGAATAAAAGCACTGCCTGAAGAAGATCCTGGGGAGAGGATGCCGGATCAGTTACCTTCCAGTGGCAGTGACCGCCCAGGGCTTCGATCCTGCCGTATCACACGGAGGAACAGAGGCCTGAGCGGAGCCCCACGTGCCTGGGGCATGGAGCAGTTCTCAGAAGGTGAACTTGCTGACCCACTCGGTTTGGGATCTGGCCAGTTCGTTCAGACCCAGGCAGGCTTCCTTCACCTTGTTGATCTCCTCCACGTTGCTCTCGGAAATGGAGGCAATGTCCTTCACGTTCATGGCCACGGCGTCGGTGCTGCTGGTCTGGTTGTTGGCGGCATCCACGATCTTGTCGGAATATTCGGTGATGACGTTGAGGTGAGTCTGGATCTTCTGAATGGCATGGTGGACGTCGGAGGTCTGGCTGATGGACTTTTCCATCTCATTGCGGCATTCCTGCATGGAGTCCACTGACTTGCCCACGGAGTCCTGCAGCGCCTCGATAACCTCCCGGATCTGGTTGGTGGCGGCGGCGGTCTTGCTGGCCAGACTGCGGACCTCGTCTGCCACCACGGCAAAGCCCCGGCCGTGTTCACCGGCCCGGGCAGCCTCAATGGCGGCGTTCAGGGCCAGCAGGTTGGTCTGATCCGCTACCCCGCGGATAACCTGGATCACCGAGTTGATGTTCTGGCTCATGGCACTCACCTGGTTGACCCGCTCGCCGGTGGAGGCGATCTGCTCGGCCAGCTTCCTGGTGGACTCAATGTTGCGGTTGATGACATCGCTGCCGTTGGTCACTGCCTCCCCGGCCTGGAGGACTATCTTCCGGGTCTCGTTGGCGGAGTCGGCCATTTCGGCGCCGGAGGCCCGCATCTCCTCGATGGCGTTCACCATGTCCCGGGTCATGCGCTGCTGGGACTGGATGCCGTTGGCGGTGTTGGTGGCGGCATCGGTGTTGGCTTCAGCCGCATTCTTGACCTTGTTGGATCCCTCGGACACCTGGCGGAGCACGTCGGCAAACTGCAGCCGCAAGGCCTTGATCCTGCGGGTCAGCAGGCCAAACTCGTTGTTGGCACGGTAGCCCAGGCGGCCCACGTAGACGCCGTCGGACATGGCGGAGATGGCGCTGATGATGCGCCCCAGGGGCACCCGGATGGATCTGCCCACCAGGAAGGCCACGAACAGTGCCACCACAATGGACAGGGCCACGGACACCAGCAGGGTTATCCGGCTGCGGTCAAAGATGCTGTTGGCCGTGCGGTTGCTCTGGTTGATGGCCTCGTTGGCCATTTCCTGGACTGTGTGGATGTGCTCCCGGATCCGGATGATGTTCTCCTTGGCCCCGTCGGCGGCACGCTGGAGCTCCATGGTCTCCTCGGCCAGCTTCAGGTGGTTGTAGATCAGACCGCTGGGATTGGTGGTGTCATAGATGAAACTGGAGATGTAGGTGCCCAGGTTGTTTTCCAGATCCTTGATCTCGGCTTTGAGATCATTGAGATTCAGGTTGAACTCTTTCAGGTAGCTCTGGTTGGTCTTGATGTACTCTTGGATCTTCTCGGGGATATCCGTGTCCAGGGCGGTGGTGGTGTTGCTCTCCATGGTGCTCTGGGCGGCTTTCATGCAACGGTAGCTGTCCAGGAGGAAATCATCGTCAATCTTGGCGAAGAAGGCGGTCTCCTCGTTGTTGAAGAAGCGCACCAGACCGCCGAAGGCGGCCTTCTGCTTGTTGACCTCGGCGGTTCTCTTCAGGAGTTCCCCCCGGAGGGCGGGGATCTTGCTGATCTCCGACAGGTAGGCGTCGGTCATGCCCTGGACCCCGGCAATGAGTTCCTGGAGCTTGGGCTCATCCCGGGTGATCTCCTGGAAATCCTCCAGGGACTTCTGGAAGCTTTCCCGGAAGGAGGACAGCTCCTTCTCATGGACGGCTATGCGGTCCGGGACCCGCTCCATGAGGATCTGGTTCACGTCGTTGTGGATGAGCAGCAGATCGGATTCCATGGATTTGGCGATCATGGCCATGGGGGTGGCGTGATCTGAAACCACGTTGAAGGCGCTGCTGAGGCTGCTCAGGCTGGAATAGGTGATGCCGGCGATGCCGCAGATGATGAACAGGAGCAGCAAAAAGCCCATGTGCACCACGTTGACAATGGATATGTCGGAGAAGGTGACGATGCCGTAGATCCGATCTTTAAGGGATCGTTTTTTCTTTCCCTTGCCAGCGGATCCGGCATTGTTGCTGATCTTGCCGGAAAGGTTCGTGCTGCCGCCGGAACTGCTGGAAGGGGAAGATCTGTCACCGGATCGGGCGGCACGGCTGCCCTGGTCACCGGATCTGATGGAAGAAGTGCCGGTGCCGGCTCTGACGGAGGCGGCAGATGCGGCCGGATCTGGGGAGCGGCCCCTCTTTCCTGCTGCGGTAGTTTTGGCGGCGGGTGCATTCCTGGAGCCGGGAGAACTGCTGCCGCCGGATGTGGTCTTCAGGCGGCTGCTGCCGTCCGGGGAAGTCTCTTTGGATGATGCAGGAGTGGCGGCAGGGCGTGCGCTGCCGCCCCCAGGAGTCCCGGATCCGGTCTGACTGCCGGGCAGGGGAGATTTGTCCGCCTTTCCGGCAGAGGCTTCTTTCCGGGATGGGGCAGTGTCCCCGGCAGGGGCGGCACCAGGCTTCTCAGGGAGCAGGGGATCATCCCCGGCCTGCTTTTTCCTGGGTGACTTGAATAGCTTGCGAACGTTGACTGCCATTATTTTCTTTCCCGTGTTCCGGCTGACGCTTTATATTCAGTGTTCTTATACTGGTGCGCTTGTGCCTGTGGCGGTGTGCCTGCCCGGAGCACAGCATTTGGTCCCGTGTCCGCCTGCCGGTCTGTCCGGCGGGCGGCTTTCCATGCTGCTCTCAGATCAGGGGAGACAGATCCCCTCTCCTTTATGTATAGCACAAATAAACTGCCAGGAAAGCGACAGCAAGCTTATTTTGACCGGTTGCCGAAGGTCAGGGCCATGGCCCTGCCTGGGCTGAGGCACCCGTTTTCAAAGGCTATATGCCCATTCACCAGGGTCATGACAATCCGGGAGCGGAAGGTGCGGCCGGTGAAGGGAGTCCAGCGGCACTTGTGGAGGACTCCATCTTCGGTGACCCGGGTGGTTCCTCTGAGATCTGCCAGCACCAGATCTGCATGGTACCCCTCCCGGATGAAGCCCCGCTCATCAATGCCGTAGCGCCGGGCCACATTGTGGGAGGTGGCGTTCACAATGTCCTCCAGGGACAGTTCACCCTCATGGAAAAGCTCCAGCAGGGCGCACAGGGTGTGCTGGCACATGGGGATCCCCGAGGGGGCACGGAAGTAGGTCCGTCTTTTCTCCTCCAAGAGGTGGGGGGCATGATCGGTGGCGATGATGTCCAGGACATGATCCCGGAGTCCCTGGAGGAGCGCTTTCCGGTCAGCGGCGGTTTTCACTGCCGGGTTGCACTTGATGAGGGTCCCCAGGGCGGTGTAGTCCTCATCGGTGAACATCAGGTGGGGCAGGCAGGCCTCGCCGGTGATCCGGCGCTGTCCCGGGGGCAGATCCCGGTTGATCTCCTTCAGGAGTGCCACCTCCTCCGCTGTGGACACATGGAGAATGTGCAGGCTGGCGCAGTGCCTCAGGGCCAGATCTGCAGCCAGCCTTGAGGAGGCGAAGCAGGCCTCCCGGGACCGGATCAGGGGGTGCATGGCCACCGGGACATCCTCCCCGTATTGCTCCCGGGCCTTCTGCTCATTGGCGCTGATGATGCGGCTGTCCTCGCAGTGCACGGCAATGAGTGCGGGGGCGATGCTGAAGAGGGTGTCCAGGGCCTCCTCCCGATCCACCAGCATGTTGCCGGTGGATGAGCCCATGAAGATCTTGAGCCCCGGGCAGCGGAGTGGATCCAGCCGGCGCACCTCTTCGCTGTTGTCATTGGTGCCTCCCAGGAAAAAGCCGTAGTTGGCTACGGAGACGGCGGCGGCCCGTTGCATCTTCTTCTCCCAGGCCTCTATGGTCACCGTCTGGGGGTTGGTGTTCGGCATGTCCATGAAGGAGGTGGTGCCGCCGGCCACAGCCGCCCGGCTTTCGGACTCTATGTCGGCCTTGGCCTCCCCTCCCGGATCCCGGAAGTGCACCTGATCGTCAATTAGTCCCGGAAGCAGGTGGAGCCCGGCGGCGTTCACAATGCGGGCACCGGGGCAGGCAATCCCCTGGCCGATGTGCTCAATCCGGCCGGAGCGGATCAGAACGTCGGCCTCCTGGAGGCGGTTTTCGTTGACCACTGTGGCGTCTTTGATGAGGATGGTTTCCATGGCAGTGTCTCCGTTGCTGGTGATGGCGGGTACCGGGCCGCCGGTGGCTGGGATCCGGTGCTGGGAATGGGACCTGGACTGGGCCCGGGCCGGGGCTGATTCTGGGTCCGGGGGCGGGATCTGGGACCGGGACAGGGATCCGTATCAGGCACCTCCGGCGGTGAAGGGCGGAGGTGCCGGATCTGGCATTGGCCTGTGGTGCGGGGCGTTGGGCGCATCCCGGTGGCAGGCCGGCGCCGGACCGTCTGCGGGTGATTATAGCAGAGGGAGCCGGGGGCACTGGCGGTGGACGGGAGCTTTTTGTGAGCGGGAAAAGGGGGGAATGGATCACCAGACTCCGGTGCTGGAGATGCCGGGAGGGTGTGTTGAGCTGGGCAGGAGCATGATCTGGGAGGCCACCTGGGTGCCGTCTGCCGGGGGCAGGGCGCTGGTGCAGTGAGTAGATCCGTTAAGGCGGCGTTGGTGCATGAGGCAGATCCGGTCCGGGCGGCGGGGTTGAGACATGGGGCATATCCGATCTGGTGGACGGCGGGTCCGGCTCTGGCGCTTTGTTCAAAATTTATACAAAATGTGATCCGGGAGCGGGATTTTGCCGCCGGTTTCCGGGAGAATGCACCATGTCATCTGAAGAGCGGACAGCGGGATTGTTTCACATGAAGTTTTCCGGATCCCACAGGGGGGCGGTGTCCAGGCGGCGCCTTATTTTGAGTGCGGCGGTTTACTCCGCTGTGGCTTTCATTCTTCTTTCCACCGTAGGCCTGATGGTCTTCGGTTCCTCCTCCTGCGCCGGCGGTCCTGCGGCTGATACCGGTTCGTCTGCCTATGCTCCTGTGATCCATCACGGAGGGCGCCGCTGAGCCGGCTTTCCCCTTCTCCTTTTTTCCATTTCTTATTCTCCCTTCCAGATCCAGCAGGGTGGCTGATCCTGGAGCTGGCAATGTCTCTGTCACTGATATTTCTGATCGCTACTTAGGCTCAGACTCTGGCTTAGGCTCTGATCCTGGCTATGGTTTAGGCTCCGACTCAGACTTAGACTTAGACTCAGGGCTCAGATCCTGCTGCCAGTTTTACCCAGATTTTCTCCGGAAGCCTGACCAGCCATTCCGCCGGAGTCAGCGGAACGTCTCCCGGATCCCCACATGCCGATAAAATCCTGAATGATGATAGAATGAGGGGGCAATGACGCAGTTGCTGGACAGGATGGGAGCAGATGATACCTCAGCTTAGCGAACAGACCGTTGTTGACGGGCTTTACCGCAGTTATCTTGGAACCCTGGCGGCCGAGGGCTTCCAGGGGGATGTGGAGACCGGCTTTTCCAGCCGTCTGTCCGCGGCTACGGACAACAGTGTCTACCAGTGGCTGCCCCAGGCGGTGATCTTTCCCCGTTCGGTGCGGGACGTGCAGCTTCTGTGCCGGGTGGCTGCCCGGGATGAGTATTCCGATATCCGCCTGTCCCCCCGGGGCGGGGGCACCGGCACCAACGGCCAGTCCCTGAACGGCGGCGTGGTGGTGGATCTCTCCCGGCACCTGAATGTGGTGCTGTCCTTCAGTCCCGCAGAGCGCTCAGTCCGGGTGCAGCCGGGAGTGGTGAAGGATCAGCTGAACGACTACCTCCGGCCCTCGGGTCTCTTCTTCTCCCCGGAACTTTCCACCTCCAACCGCGCCACCATCGGCGGCATGATCAGCACTGACGCCTCAGGCCAGGGATCCCTGGTGTACGGCAAGACCTCCCAGCATGTGTCCGCGGTGACCGTGGTGCTGTGGGACGGCACCCTGGTCGAGTTTGGCCCGGTGTCGGGGCAGGAGCTGGAGCGGAAACTGGCCCTGGAGGGCACCGAGGGTGAGATCTACCGCACTGTTTACGGCATTCTCCGGGAAAAGCAGGAGGAGATTGACCGGACCTTCCCCCGGCTCACCCGGTTCCTCACCGGTTATGATCTCCGGCATGCCTGGGATCCTCAAACCGGAGTTCTGGACATCTCCCGGCTGATCTGCGGCGCCGAGGGCACCCTGGGGTTCATAGTGGAGGCCAGGCTCTCCCTGGATCACATTCCCTCCTTCCGGATGCTCATCAACGTCAAGTATGACAGCTTTGACTCGGCCCTGCGCAGTGCTCGGATCATGGTATCCTCCGGCTGTCTGTCCGTGGAGACGGTGGACTCCAAGGTGCTGAACCTGGCCCGCACGGATATCATTTGGCATTCGGTGCGGGATCTCATCACCGATGTCCCCGGACATGATATGCAGGGGATCAACATTGTGGAGTTTGCCGGGGATGACGAGAAGGAGCTCCGGCGGAAGGCCGGGGAACTCTGCCGCCGGCTGGATCAGGAGATCAGCGCCGGGAAGGGCGGGGTGGTGGGCTACCAGGTGACCGACGATCCCGCTTCCATCAGGAACATCTACGCCATGCGCAAAAAGGCTGTGGGCTTCCTGGGACGGGCGGAGGGCGACGCCAAGCCCATCCCCTTCACCGAGGACACCTGCGTGCCCCCGGAGCACCTGGCGGACTACATTGCGGAGTTCAGGGCACTCCTGGACTCCCATGGACTGACCTACGGCATGTTCGGACATGTGGACTCCGGGGTGCTGCATGTCAGGCCGGCCTTGGATATGTGCGATCCGGAGCAGGAGGAGTTGCTGCACGAGCTTACCGGCAAGATGGTGCGCCTCACCGCCAAGTACGGCGGCCTAATGTGGGGCGAGCACGGCCGGGGCTTCCGCTCCCAGTACGGACCGGAGTACTTCGGTGCCCTGTTTGAGGATCTCAGGCGCATCAAGGGGGTGTTTGATCCCCGGAACCATATCAATCCCGGCAAGATCTGCACGCCCCTGGGATCGGCGGAGGAGCTGGTGCCGGTGTCTTTTCAGAAGCGTGGCACTTTCGATCGGCAGATCCCCTTGGAGATCCGCCGCCGGTATGGGGATGTGATGATCTGCAACGGCAACGGCGCCTGCTTCAGCTACGATCTGAACACCCCCATGTGCCCGTCCTACAAGCTCACCCGGGATCGGCGCCTCTCCCCCAAGGGCCGGGCGGGCCTGGCCCGGGAGTGGCTCAGGGAGATGGAACTGGCCGGGGCGGATCTGATCACCGAGGAGGATCTGGAGAAGGGCATGACCTTCCGGGACTACCTTGCCCGGTGCGCCAACACGATCAGGAAGAGCCTGGGCAGCTACGATTTCTCCCATGAGGTCATGGAGTCCCTGTCTGAGTGCCTGGCCTGCAAGGCCTGCTCCACCCAGTGCCCGGTGAAGGTGGACATTGCCAACTTCCGGTCACGCTTCCTCTACATGTACCACCGGCGCTACCTCAGGCCGGTCCGGGACTATTTTGTGGCCTCCGCCGAGGCGGTGCTTCCTTATATGGCACGCCTTCCCCGGATAGCCAACCTGCTGATAGGCAATCCCCTGTCCCGGGCAGTGGGGGAGCATGCCTTCGGCATGGTGGATCTGCCGGCTTTAAGTTATCCCACTTTGTCGGACATTGCTTCCCGGATGGGGCTGCCCGCCTTCAGCCTGGACGCCCTCCGGCACCTTTCCCCGGAGCAGCGGTCCCGGGCCGTGCTGCTGGTGCAGGATCCCTTCACCAGCTGCTATGAGGCCGATGTCATCGGGGACATGCTGAAGCTGATCCGGCATCTGGGCTTTGAGCCCTGGCTGGTGCCCTTCCGTCCCAACGGCAAGGCCCAGCATGTCAGGGGCTTCCTCCGAGCCTTTGCCCGGAACGCCCGCTCCACCGCTGAGTTCCTCTGTGAGCTGGACAGTCTGGGTATTCCTATGGTGGGACTGGATCCCGCCATGGTGATCTGCTACCGGGATGAGTACCGGAAGATCCTGGGGGATGATAGGGGTGACTTCCAGGTGCTGCTGCCCCAGGAGTGGCTCCTGCAGGTGCTGGAGCACCGGCAGGCGGCGGAGGACTTCGCCTGCGGTGACACCTTCTATCTTCTGGCCCACTGCCAGGAGAAGACCTTCTGCCCCTCCGCCCACGGGGACTGGGTGCGGATCTTTGATTTCTTCGGCCTGAAACTGAAGCCGGTGCCTGTGGGCTGCTGCGGCATGGCGGGCATGTACGGCCATGAGCGGATCCACCGGGAGTCCTCCCGGCGGATCTACAGCCAGAGTTTCGGGGCGGCGGTGAAGCGCTACGGCGTGGAGCACTGCGCGGTCACCGGCTACTCCTGCCGCAGCCAGGTGCGGCGCATGGAGGGCAGGGCGGCGCCTCATCCGGTGCAGATCCTGGTGCGCCATCTTCCATCTGACAGGTGAAAACCTTGAGCACTGCGGGCTTTACGGTGAATGAGGCGGACGCTGCGGGAGCAGTGGATGCGGAGGGGACAGTGGACGCTGCGGGGACTGTGGGAACTGTGGAAGCCGTAGACGCTGCTGGAACTGCGGTGAACGGAGTGTGTGGGACAGAAACTGGGGATGCAACGGCAGGAACCTGGAGTGCTGTGGGCGTGGCTGGAACTGGGAACGCTGTAGGTGCGGCGTGCACTGGAAATGCTGCCGGCATGGCAAACCCGGGGAGTGCCCCGGCGGCGGGGATCTGGCAGAGATCTTTTGATCTGGACAGTCTGAACCGCCTGGGGGAAGACTGCATGATTGGATACCTGGGGATCCGGTTCACCTCCTTCGGCCCCGGCTTCATGGAGGCTGAGATGGCTGTGGATAACCGCACACGCCAGCCCTACGGCATGCTCCACGGTGGCGCCTCCGCCGTCTTGGCGGAGACTCTGGGATCCGTGGCGGGGAACATGTGCTGTTCCGGTGACCGGTGCTGCCTTGGCCTTGATATCACGGTAAGCCATCTTAAGGGGGCCTTCAGCGGCAGTGTTGTCAGGGCCCGTGCTGTGCCCCTTCATCTGGGGGCCACCACCCAGGTGTGGCGGATCGTGCTGTTTCATCCGGACCGTCCGGCAGCCCTTATTGCCGATGCCCGGCTTACCCTGGCGGTGCGTCGGAGGAAGCAGATCTGCCGCCCGTGAGGCGGAGCGGCTCTGTGCCGTCTGCCCTTTGCGGATCCTCCCTCCCTTCTGACTTCTGATCGCTCCTCCAGGGGAGCATGGATGCAGGGACTCTTTCTGTTTCCACTTCAGTTTGTGTTGCCTGTCTTCATGCTGTCATGGCTTTCCGGGCTCTGACCGGAAGGCCGGTGGTGCGCTATTCCGGACAGTTCCGGAAGAAGTCCACCACCTCCGGATCGTCCCGGATCAGGGTTCCGTCCAGAAAGCGGTCCACAATGCGGTCGCCGAAGAGATCATAGATCACCGTAAGGGTCTGGGGTGTCCAGTCGGATGTGACGAAGAGTTTGCCGGGGGATTTCTGGGGCACGCACCTGAGTTCAGTCCCCTGATCCAGCCTGGCCAGGATCTTTCCCAGATCTTCTGCCACCTGCAGCACTGCCCGGCTGGCCACATCATGGATCCCGTCCCCGCGGCGCAACTCTGGCAGGGAATGGTGGAGGATGTCACCGCCGTCCAGCCGCTCTGAGAGCCTGTGGATGGTCATGCCCGCATAGTTGGGTTTCAGAAAGTAGAAGGGCCAGAACAGGGTGGTGTTGCCCCGGAACCAGGGTGACAGCCCACCGTGGATGTTGAAGGCCTTTTCCGGAAACAGTGAGATCACATCTGGGGAAAGCCTGTGCACTCCGTAGCTTACCAGCATGGGTGACTGGTGCTCCCTCAGGAATCCCAGCACTTTTTCCGAGTTCAGTTCTTCCCGGCTTGCCCGCAGGCAGGGGATCCCCCGGCAGATCTCCTCTGGATCAATTCCCCCGAAGGCTTCTTTTTCCGCCAGGCGCCGCTTTTCAAAGTGCAGGCGGAAGAGTTCCTGGTAGTGGGGATCCCAGGAGGGATCGGGCTCGGGCACAAAATCCTCCCTCTGTTCCACCACCATCGCCCTGAGATGCCCGCCTTCTTTGAGGCTCCGGGCAACGGCAAAGTGCCGCGGGTGGGAGCCCATCATCATCACCACGCCTGTGCTCATGCTGTCCTCCGGACCGGCAGGTGCCGGATCTGACTGTGATCTGTCATGTTCGTTCCCCTGGTGCTGTGCCCGGAGTGCCGGGCTGATGGTGCACTTCCAGTCCTGTTGCGTCCAATGGACATTTTCAGCAATCCTCCTGAGTCCGTTCCGGATCTTCCCGGAGTAGTCCCTTCTCCTTCAGGATGGCTGCTGCCGCCTGCACCAGTTCAGGATCCAGGCCGTGCCTGGCCGCCACATGGGAGGCGGCGTGGAGTCCGTCGGCATAATTCAGCAGGATCATCACCGTCCTCACAAACTGGGGATCATTCAGCGCCGCAGCATATCTGTTGCCGTCGCTGTTGATGTCCGGGTAGAGATGGTGATCGCTGAGTTTCACTTCCCCCAGGGGGCAGGGGGAGACATAGAAGTGTTCATCCTCCATCTGCTGCAGCAGTCCTTCAAGCATGTCGCAGGATGAGAGCAGATTGTCCAATCCCATAAGTTCCCGGCTGTCATTGGAGGTGTGGTATTCCGGGTAGGTCCCGTAGACCAGCCGGGCCATCTGGCCCACCGGCAGGTTGTAGCCGCAGGAGCAGTACTGGCGTTCGTCGGATCCCTCCGAGGGATCGAAGGGGCGGATCCTGAAGGAGCCCGGATGCCTCAGATTGTTTGTGTTGATCAACTAAAAGGTTCCCAAATTGTAGGACTATAAGCCTTACCATGGAGCGAAGTAGATCAAAAATTCACCAAACCAATCTGGTAGGGTCAAGGTCTTTAACTCGCCTTCTTACGTGGTCTCCCCCTTCTTTTTGGTGCAGTTTCTTCTTTGGGGAGAGGAGTGCAAAGCCCTAGTTTTTCTAATTCGTCAAATACAACACTATTAGTATGAACCCAAAATTCATCCTTTGTTTGTGGGAGACCCAGAGGGGCTGAAACCTTTCTCCAAG
>FLNX01001728.1_pt1 | contig 26860 bp, 18 predicted proteins | sample 1140341 | NCBI WGS metagenome assembly FLNX01 (sample SAMEA3878208, study PRJEB12797) | bioreactor metagenome | biome: Moose rumen | place: Sweden | collected 2011-10 | reverse complement strand
TATTTAATATTTTCATTATTTTTAAGTTTGCTACATTCAATTGAAGTAGGTCCGATATGAGAGTCTAATTTAATGTTTTTTATGCAGTGAATGTTTTCTCTATAACTATTCCAATGTGGGCTTTCTTTATATATCTGAAGAGAGCCCATCGGAACATAACAATTATTAATATAACTTCCTAAGAACGTATAATTAGTAATGTATGGAGGTGTGGGTGATTGCATAGTGATAGTGTTCCACCCATAGTGTGCGAAAATATAATCTCCCATTTCTGTTACTGATGCAGGTATAGTGATATCCATAACTCTAATACTGTCAAGATAAAGGTTAGAAGCATAATATAGTGGGCTACTCTTCTCATCCTTGAATTTTATTTTACACCATGCCTCTATATCTCCGATATAGACATTTGCTAATTTATATGTGTATTCAAAGACAGAGTAACCAACCGAGATAATACTTGCAGGAATAGTTATTGATTCTAAGTTATCATATTCAATAAAAGCAGCTTCTCCAATGAATTTTGTTCCTTCTTGAATTTTATAAGATGTTTTATGCTCAACTACTTTAACTAAATAGGTAGTATCTGCATATTTTGCTCCGTTCCTTTTTTGCCAAGGTGCTTCATAATCAAAGGCTCCTACTCCAATCTCTACAACACTATTAGGAATGTTAATATATTGTAGTTTTCTGCAATAGTCAAATGCGAACTCTCCAATTTTTTTCAATCCTTCGTTAAGGATAACTTTCCTGAGATTATCACAATCCACGAAGGCGTATTCTTCAATGTTTTCTACACTATTGGGAATGTTAATCACTTCTATGCTATCGCACCCTGCAAAAGCACCAGTTCCAATCCATTTTGTTCCATCTTTGATAATATATGTAGATAGAGTTTTGTCCACTATCTCTACTAAATATGAATCTGCATAACGGACATTACAAATGACTGGCAGACTGCTGCAACCATCGAAAGCATCATTTCCAATGCTTGTCACACTATTGGGGATAGTGACAGAGGTAAGACTGCTGCAACCACGGAAAGCATAATTTCCAATACTTGTCACACTATTGGGGATAGTGATAGAGGTAAGCTTGCTGCAAACGGAGAAAGCTCCACCTGCTATAGATTCTATGCCATCCGGAATGGTATATGCACCGGAATATGAAGTCGGCAGATATGCAAATATGTGTGCATTATACAGAGGAGAGGTGATACCTGTGCTACCAGAGGTGATACCTGTGCTCCCTGAGAAAGCATAATTTCCAATGCTTGTCACACTATTGGGGATAGTGACAGAGGTAAGACTGCTGCAACCACGGAAAGCCTCATCTCCAATGCTTGTCACACTATAGGTAGTACCATTGTAAGTGACTGAAGAAGGTATGACAACCGAACCTGAGTATCTATCACTATAAAACCCAAAATTTGAGCCACGATAAGTGACTGAGGCAGTTTTAGAACTTGAGTCAAAGTCATACCAAATGCCATCGACTTCTGTGTTAGAAGCCCACATACTCATGCTCGCTGCAACAGCCAACATGAGAGAAAAAAGTTTTGTTTTCATGATTTATTTTTTTTATGATATTATAAACGAAGTTATCTCTTTTTATAATTATAATAGGTATTTTAGTCAAATTATTTAATTGATTATCATTTCTTCCCATTATATATACATTTATTGGGATTTTCTTTGTGACTTCGTTTAGAAAATCCAAAATCCGTGTTTGTGAGCATTTCTTTTCGTAAGTCACTATCATGTCATAATCGTTAATATTGCATCTGTTTTGATGGTATTCTTTTCTGAAAAAATTAATGCCTAAGATGACACTTTTTAATGCAAATATTGGGTATCTGAATTTTCTGTCGTGGTCGTTAGGTAAGTTGTATATATCAGCATCGGGACCAAATGTAATCATATCAATGCCATTAGGATTGGAAATTAATAATCTCCATTCCTTCTCATAACTCCAATCGGTATGCTTTATATTAGTTTGAACCAAAGCAGAAAGAGGAACTCCGAATTCAGATGTGCGGATTGGGGTTATTTTCTTCAAATAATGCATGGGAAATGGTCCATGGTAAAGGAATTGAAATTGTTTTGTATCAAATTCTAAGCAGAATCCTGAACTGTTTTGTGCATAGGAAGACCACATTATTTCATTATCCGCGGATTCAGTCATTGAAAAAATACCACACTTCCTATAAAATATTGTCCAAAAGGCTTCTTTAGCATATTGGAATTGCTGCTCTTTCGATGGATAAATTTCAGAGAGTTGTTTGTATACCCCATTAAACAGTATTTTAACTGATTGAATATCGTTAAATTCAATAATGTCTTGAGTACAATCAAACGGGTCATTTAAGTTGTAGGGATGTGATGCATATATGTACGATTTTGTAAGTGCATCTACGCTATATTCATTAGGTGCATAATATTTGAAGAATGTTTTAGGTATGATGCATTCCCTATTTGGATTAATTTCAAAATTACTACTCTGGTCTGTATTATGGCGAGCTGTATATTCCCAATCATGATATTTCATAATAGACATATTATTAGTTTTATATTTTTTTAATGATTCAATGTTAGGCAGAAAATAGCACATGCTATCAATTGTCATTCCACAATCTACTACACAACTATTGCTGTAAATCGCTACAAAATTTCCATAAAATAGCGCGGGATTATTATCATTTTCTTGAAAATCTTGTATGTTATATATTTTAACGATTCCCTTACTCTTTAAAATGTTTGGAACTTCAATAGTTGGGAATTGTTCCAACCAATTTGCATCTTCAAAATTTAACTTTCTCATATTATTGTCTATTTAACTATTTAATTCATTTGGTGCTGCTTTTGGATATGCACATAAAAAAGCATAAGCTCCATCTGTTGTTTACTAACTGACAGAGGGCTTCGCAATCCCTACAAACAAAAATAAACAACAATGAAACCTACGCTGATATGATATGTAAAAAGGCACTGCAAAAAATGCAGTGCGGTACAATCATACCCATAGGCATCTATTGCTGCTTTGTGTTCTTGTTTGTAAAAAATAGTTGCGAAGTATTTCCTGTCAATTGAACGCAAAGCGTAATAAACGCCAATTATGTAGCTCCTCGGATATTACATGCGCCGCTGCGCTATCGTTGGAGCCTGTTGACCTTAAACGGTCTTACCCGCCGCCCTATTGCCGTCTGACTAAAAAGCAGACAACACAGCGTGGATTCGCTGCAAAGGTATAAATAAGTTTTTGAATATGCAAGAGTTGAGTGAAATATTCGAGAAATGTGGTTTTTGATTTAGGTCTATGCCATAAATCAATATTCATACATAAATGCAAGCAAAAAGAACACAAAAGAGACTCTCCACCGAGAGTCTCTTTTGTGATTGTCAAATAACTTTAATGACAGTCTTTAATGACAGTGGTCAGATTATTTGAGTTCTGCCAAGTATTTGATGGTACGTACCATTTGGCTGGTGTAGCTGTTCTCGTTGTCGTACCAGCTGACAACTTGTACTTGGTAGGTATCGTCGTCAATCTTAGAAACCATGGTTTGTGTAGCGTCGAAGAGTGAGCCGAAGCGCATTCCGATAACATCGGAAGAAACGATTTCGTCTTCGTTGTATCCGAAGCTCTCGTTGGCAGCAGCCTTCATGGCAGCGTTGATACCTTCTTTGGTAACGTCTTTACCTTTAACGACAGCGATGAGGATGGTGGTGGAACCGGTCATGGTAGGAACACGTTGTGCGCTACCGATGAGTTTGCCATTGAGTTCGGGGATAACGAGTCCGATAGCTTTGGCAGCACCTGTTGAGTTGGGCACGATATTTTGTGCACCTGCGCGGCTACGACGGAGGTCACCTTTGCGTTGAGGACCGTCGAGAATCATCTGGTCGCCAGTATAAGCGTGGATGGTGCTCATGATACCGCTTTGGATGGCTGCATATTTGTTGAGTGCGTCAGCCATAGGAGCGAGGCAGTTGGTGGTGCAAGAAGCAGCAGATATAACGGTGTCGGCGGGAGTAAGAGTTTTGTGGTTTACGTTGTATACGATGGTGGGAAGGTCGTTTCCTGCGGGAGCGGAGATAACGACTTTCTTGGCACCTGCCTGTATGTGAGCTGATGCTTTAGCTTTGCTGGTATAGAAACCGGTGCACTCGAGGACAACGTCGATGCCGAGTTTGCCCCAGGGCAGTTCCGCTGCGTTAGGCATAGCGTAGATAGTGATTTCTTTGCCGTCCACGATGATGGATCCGGGTGTCAGGACGGTTTTGCCGTCTTCAGCCAAGACAGCGTCTTTGTAAGCAACAGTGTGTTTACCTTCGCCGAATTTGCCTGCGAAACCACCTTGAGCGGTGTCATACTTGAGGAGATGTGCCAACATTTTGGGGCTGGTCAAGTCGTTGATAGCGACTACTTCATAACCTTCTGCTTCGAACATCTGACGGAAAGCCAGACGACCGATACGGCCAAAGCCGTTAATTGCTACTTTTGTCATAATCTTAATTGTTTATTGTTGATTTGATTATTATTTGTTCTTTATTTTAGAGCGTGCAAAGATACAAAAAAGTTTTGATACGGCAATCGCATGAAAAAAATATATTTGTTTTGCTATGTGGAGATATCAAAATAGTGATAGGCTTGCTTTCTTTTTGCACGCTTGTGTCTCCCGAAAGGTCGGGGACGGGACACATCTTATTGGGTAGGAAGTCAACTTTTTTAGTAAGCCAGTCAACTTTTTTCTGTTTTTTCAGGGTTTGGTCAGGGTTATGAAGTCTGCTGAATGTATCGTTTATCTATCGTGTATCTATCGTATATCTATCGTATATCTATCGTGTATCTATCGTGTTTGGGTGCAGAAACACGGCTGCAAACGGGCTTGCTACCGGCAGTTCGGCAGCAACAGTTGCTTGTGTTTGTCAACGGGGAAAGATTGCAGAATGAAGAATAGGAATAATGCGGAACGAAGAATGGGGAACAGGCGCAATGACCTGTGAAGTGGCTATTTCCGTCCGAAGTCGGCGGGAATCTCGCCCCAATGGTCGGTATCCCATTTGTGGATAGGATTCTTGTAGGTATGTGTATTGAGCCATAGCTCTGCGCGCCGTATGAGTTCGAAGACGACGGCGTTGTTCGGAGTGGGGGGTAATTTGGTTTTGGCTTTGCGATTGCGTACCCATGACATGGCAGTGCGTGAGTCGGAATAAACAGGAAGGGTGGTGTTGCCCTGTTGCTGCAGGAGTGAGAGACCGTGCACCAAGGCGAGGAACTCACCGATATTATTGGTGGCATCTTGGAAAGTGCCGCGATGGAAGAGTTCGGCAGTCTCACGCGAGCCGTCTTGGTGTATGTCCAAGAGATAGACGCCCCGATATTCCATTATGCCCGGGTTGCCGGAGCAGGCGGCATCGACGCAGAGGGCGGGATGAAGAGGGACACTCAGGGCGGTGTTCTGTCTTGCGGACTTTGCGGGAGTTTTTTGTGGATGGGCAGCGATGAATTCTTCCGGTGATGCTTCAAAAGCCGTTTTCGCCTCTTGTTCAGTGGGAAAACCTTTGTATTTAGCGCCCTCAAATCCTTTCACTTGTTTTTCACAGTTGTCCCAATCCGAGAAAATGCCTGTTTCTCTGCCTTTCCAAACCACATAATATTTATTCTTTTTTGCCATGTCGGAAAATGTTTGTATCTTTGCGAGGTGATTGAAGCCGAGAGAATGTGTATGATATATGATATATGACTTTTGACTTCTATTCACTCTTGCCCCTGTAGTTCAATGGATAGAATACGAGTTTCCTAAACTTTAGATCCGGGTTCGATTCCCGGCGGGGGTACAAAAGTAGTAAAAATAATCTAAATAGTAAAATATGCGTCGCAGTTTGTTATTTTTAGTTCTTATTCCTCTGCTTGCATTTGCCTCTGAGCCCTACACTGTTCAGTCATTGCCCAACCCGAAAGCGGAAGGACAGCAGTTCTATGTGGTCAACCCTGATGGAGTATTGAGTTCGGAGACGGTTGCGGCTATCAACGGTCATTGTGCAGGTTTGGATGACAAGGTGGAAGTGGAATTGTGTGTGGTGGCGATAGAGCAGTTTGACGAGATGGAGTATGATGCCTCCGGCTTTGCACTTGAGTTGTTCAACACTTGGGGGATAGGCAAGGGTGAGAAGAACACGGGTGTGCTGGTGTTTCTCGCCCGCGGCAGCCGCGACATACAGATTATTACCGGCGGCGGTATGGAAGGTTTGCTGCCCGATGCCGCCTGCAGCGATATTTGGCATGATGCGGCGGATAAATATCTTTCTGACAATGATTTTGACAACGGGATGCTTTATATAGTGGAGCAGATAGAAGAAAGACTGCTAACGACGGAGGCACAATCGGAGTTGCTGTTGGGTTGGAAGCCGGAGCATCCGAGTAGCGGGAAAGGGCTATTGATATATTTATTATTAGGCTTTTTGCTTGCTATTTACCTGAGTTACAAGATGTATAAGCAAGGCCCTATTACAGATGAGATGTCGTCGGAGCAGTGGGGTAAGGCTGAAGCCACTCTGAAGGCTAATCAGAAAAAGATGGGTTGGTTAGGTTTTGTGGTGTGGCCGATTTGGGTGCTTTATTTGTTTATTCTTCTCAACAAGAAGCAGTTGCTCCAGCATCCTATTCGTTGCAGCAAATGCGGGAATAAGATGTATTATGTGAATGATGCGGATGCGGGTCAGTACTTGAATGATCGTCAGTTGAAAGAGCGTTCGTTGCAGAGTCGCAGTTTTGCAGTGTTCAAGGGTGCGGGTTGTGATCATGTGGAGGTTATTTCTTCCAAGGGTGCGAAAGCCGGTCAGTATTCGACATGTGAGGCGTGTGGCGGTGAAACGAATACATTGCTTAAGACGAAGGTATTGCGTGAGGCTACCTATTCGTCGAAAGGCGAGAAGGAGCAGACATATAAGTGTGAATGTTGTGGTCATGAGATGATAAAGTATGTGTCTATTCCTATTTTAGTGAAGGCAGTGAGCAGTGGTGGTCATGGTTCGTCAGGTTATGGTTCTTCTCGTGGAGGTTCATCGTTCTCATCGGGTGGCAGTTGGGGTGGCGGCCATAGTTTTGGTGGCGGTTCGGGTGGAAAGTTTTGAGAAAGAGGAGGTGCATGGGTGTCTCACTCGTTAATAATAATTAGAAAACAATCAATTAAATCAACCCAAATACACAACAATGAAAAAGAGTACAATTATCTGGATTGTTGTCATCGCCGCCGTTGTATTGCTTGGCGTATGGATGGCAAAGGGCTACAACTCGATGGTAGTTGAGCAAGAGAATGTAGAGACCGCTTGGGGTCAAGTTGAGAACCAGTATCAACGTCGTTTGGACCTGATACCTAACCTGGTATCGGTTGTTAAAGGTTATGCTTCTCACGAGAAGGAGACCTTGGAAGGCGTGATTGAAGCGCGTGCGAAGGCTACTGCGGTTACGGTGGATGCCAGCAATCTGACGGAAGAGCAGATTGCAGCATTCCAAGAGGCACAAGGTTCCCTTTCAACCGCTTTGGGCCGATTGATGGCAGTTTCGGAGGCTTATCCTGAACTAAAAGCCGACAAGCAGTTCCTCAACCTGCAGGAGCAACTGGAGGGAACGGAGAACCGCATTGCTGTTGCCCGCAACACCTTCAACGAGACGGCGCGCGTGTATAACACATTGATTCGCCGTTTCCCGAACAATATTGTGGCAGGCATCTTCGGTTTCCAAAAGAAGCCCTATTTTGAGGCAGATGCAGAAGCCAAGCACGCTCCTAAAGTAGAGTTCTAAGATGGATATTTTTCTCATGATTGCAGCCGGCATTTTCCTGCTTGCAGGACTTGTCGGCTGCATTGTTCCCGTCATCCCGAGTGTGCCACTCAGCTATATAGGTTTGTTGCTACTTCATTGCACTGACCGTGTTCAGTTCTCGCTTACTTTTCTGCTTGTTTGGTTGGGAGTGGTGGCATTGCTGCAGGTGCTGGACTATGTGATTCCGTCGGTCTCCACCAAGCTGACCGGCGGCAGCAAATGGGGCGTATGGGGCAGTGCGATAGGTTTGTTGGCGGGTATGTTTTTTGGTGTATGGGGCATTGTGCTCGGGCCCTTTGTGGGAGCCGTGGTTGCCGAACTTATAGCCGGAAGACAGACAAAAACCGCTTTGAAGGCAGGTCTTGGTTCTTTTATCGGACTAATGACCGGCACCATTGTGAAACTTATCTGCTGCGGGCTGATGATATATTACTATATAGACGCTTTGGTGTGATTAAACGAAGAAAAGTACAACGGAAGGAGTTGTTAGTTTTATAGACGTATAGACTTAGGAAAAGGTTATTGCTTATGGATACGAATATGATATTAGGTTTTCTGCGTGACTTGGTGCAGAACAACAACCGCGAATGGTTTCATGCGAACAAGGACCGTTATGATGCAGCGAAAGCCGACTTCGAGCAGTTTGTTCAGCAGTGGATAGAGAAGATGACTGATTTGGAGCCTGAGTTGCGCGGGTTGCAAGTGAAGGATTGCGAGTGGCGTATCTATCGTGACACCCGTTTCTCTCTTGACAAGACGCCCTATAAGGACCATTTTGGTGCTTTTGTTGCGCAACATGGCGGCAAGAAGAGTCCGTATGCCGGTTACTATCTTCATCTGCAACCCAATGCCTGTATGTTTGCAGCGGGTATGTGGTGTCCTGTTCCTGAGTTGCTAAAGGCTATCCGCACGTCCATTATGGATAACTATGAGGAGTTGGAACAGATAATGGTTGCGCCATCGTTTAGAAGATACTTTAGTGACTTTGATACGTACGCCACGCTAAAGAAGGTGCCTGCAGGGTTTCCGTCGGACGCGCCTCATGCGGAATGGTTGCGTTTGAAGACCTTCACGGTGTCCTGCTCGTTAACAGAAAAAGAAATCAGTCGGTCAGATTTTTCAGACCAACTGATGGAGATTTGCCGAGCCGCCAAACCGCTGAACGATTTTCTCAACTATACTTTTGAAGAAGCGGGCATTGAGCCGCGCCTCTTGGTGTTCTCATAACACGTTATTGTTCATTTAGCAGAATCTGCAAACAGCGAGAGAGGCTTTCCGTCCAATAAGGCACCTTCACGGCGAAGGTGTCTTTTATTTTCTGCTTGTCGAGCACCGAGTAATGCGGGCGTGGTGTGCGGTATTGATATTGCTCAGAGCGTATGGGGAGTACTTCGGTAGTCAGTTTTGCCTGGTGAAGAATCTCTTTAGTGAAGTCGAACCACGAGCAAACGCCTTCGTTGGTAAAGTGGAATATTCGTGGAGAAGTAGTGTTGTTATTGCGCAGTTGTGGGAGGATAGTATAGATGGCTTGTGCGAGGTCGGCGGCATAGGTGGGAGTACCTATTTGGTCGTACACCACGGAAAGCGTATTGCGTTCTTTTGCGAGCCTCAGCATCGTCTTGACAAAGTTGTTGCCGAAAGAAGAATAGAGCCATGCGGTACGGATGATGAGAGCTGAGGGGCAAGCCTCAAGCAACAGTTGCTCTCCTGCCAACTTGGTGCGCCCATAGGCGGTGTTAGGAGCGGGTGAGTCGGATTCGCGGTAAGGAAGACAGGCATTGCCATTGAAGACATAGTCGGTGGAGATATGAATCAGCAGGGCACCTGCTTGTTGTGCGGCTTCGCCTAAGATTTGCGGTGCTTCCGCATTGATACGGTAAGCGGTAGTCTCATCTTCCTCTGCCCGGTCCACATTGGTGTAAGCCGCACAGTTGACAATAGCCTCGATGCGGTTTTCTTGCACGAAAGTTTTTACGGCTTGTTTGTCGGTGATGTCGAGTTCGGCAATATCAGTAAAGGAATAGTTATGTTCAGGGTGTTGAGGTGCGAGTACTCGCATTTCATTTCCCAACTGGCCATTGGCTCCGGTGATAAGAAGGTTCATTGATGTTTTCAGTGAGTGTTAGTGTTTTTTAGAAGGCTGACACTATCTCTTGCAGTCGCGGGTGGCGTTTGTCTTTTTCTGATAGTATCATCATGTCAGCAGGTATGTGCCAATCAATGTGGAGTTCGGGGTCGGTGAGCAGTATGCCTCCATCGGCTTCGGGATGATAGAGATTGTCACACTTATAGGAGAAGAGGGCATGTTGGCTTAGGACGGAGAATCCGTGTGCGAATCCACGAGGAATGAAGAACTGCCGATGGTTCTCAGCAGTGAGTTCGACACTGAAGTGCTGTCCGAAGGTGGGACTATTTTTACGCAGGTCAACTGCCACGTCCAGCACGGCTCCTTCGATGCATTGCACGAGTTTGGCTTGCGTGTAGGGAGGGAGTTGGAAATGCAGCCCTCGTACGACGCCGTATTGCGAGGCAGACATATTGTCTTGCAGGAAGTCGGCAGTAATACCCGCAGCTTTGTAACGTTCAGCATTGTAGGTTTCCAAGAAGAATCCGCGGCTGTCAAGAAAGACATCGGGTTCAATTACGAGGAGTCCTTCAATAGGAGTTTTTTCTACTTTCATAACGGGTGCAAAGATAATGCATTTTTTTGTAACAGGCAATAATAAAAAACGAGACAAAATTTGTTTTTGCGACTTCTATATTATCTCTGTAGTGTGCCGTTGGCGGAACTAATAACAGCGACTACCTATTTTTTTTACAGTTTTTTTGGGGGTCTTAGTCTTTTGACGGAATGCATGGTGTTTATCTGTCGTGCAACGAGAGCGGGGAAAATATCAGTAGGGGAAAAATTGCCAAATTTTTTTGGTGTTTTTTTTTGCAGAAAAAGGGTAAAATGGTCAATTTTATGCCTATAACATTCACATAATAAGAGTATTATACCACAAAGTATGCACGATGTCCGCTGTATGTCCGCTACATGTCCGCTAAAAAGGTGCACTTTTTTCGAAAAAACAGGAGTGAGTCTCGAGTGGAAAAATTGCCAAATTTTTTACTGCTAATTCCGCCAACGGGTATGTTATGAATGAACAGATGTAAAGATAATGTATTTTTGTCAGATATACAAATTTTCTGTACCTTTGCAGCCCGAAAGAGAGAGCTTTGCAGGAATGCATAGTTGTGTTACAAAAGCAAGGTGTTTATAGATGAGCGATTACCGACATATCAATAAAGAGATACTTCGTTTGGCTGTGCCGAGTATTCTGGCTAATATCACGGTGCCGTTGGTCGGCATTGTGGATACGGCAATAGTCGGTCATTTGAGTGATGCGGTGGCGATAGGTGGTATTGCCATCGGCACGATGCTCTTTGACTTGCTTTATTGGAACTTCGGTTTCCTGCGGGTGGGTACTGCCGGACTCACAGCACAGGCGTGGGGGAAAAACAATACTGCCCCCAAAGAGGCTGCAACTACCTCAGCCGAAAACACCTCTCAGATTCTCTTGCAATCGTTGAGTATGGCGCTCATAGGTGCGGCATTTATATGGCTTATGCAGTGGCTTTTTGTTACTGTAGTGTTAGCGTTGGTGCCTTGTTCGCCTGAGGTGGCTTTGTTTGCCCGCAGTTATTTCAATATCCGTATCTGGGCAGCTCCTGCGACACTGCTATTGATGTCGCTTCGCGGTTGGTTTATCGGAATGCAGAACACTATGGCAACCATGATAACCGACCTCACCATCAACGGTGTGAATATACTTGCGTCCTGGATTTTAGCTGTTTATACCCCGTTAGGTACAATGGGCGTGGCATGGGGGACACTGATAGCGCAGTATGTAGGATTGATTACTGCCGCAGCGATTCTCTTATATAAATATCGCTTGCATATTACGAAGCAGATGGCCCGTGCTGCCTTGCATTGGCGCAACCTGAAGCGTATGTTTGTCTTGAACGGCAATCTCTTCATCCGCTCGCTTTGTTTTATGGTGATATATGTTGGTTTCACCTCTCTTGCAGCGAAGTATGGCGATGATGAGTTGGCGGTGAGCAGTATTATGATGAAACTCTTTATGCTATTCTCTTATTTCATTGACGGTTTTGCGTATGCAGGAGAGGCACTGACGGGCAGGTTTATAGGAGAGCGGAATGGAAAGAGTCTGATTGATTCGGTGCGCGTTTTATTTGTGTGGACTATTGTTATCGGTGTGATATGTACTATTCTATATGCAGCCGAAGGAGAAGGTATGATTAGACTGATGACGAGCGATGTGAGTGTTATAGATGACTCTCGCCGTTATCTGCTATGGCTTATTTTGATGCCGTTAATCAGTTGTTTGGCATTTATGTGGGACGGCATCTATATAGGAGCGACCGCGGGCAGTCGTCTGCGCAATAGTATGATATGGGCTGCGGTAGGTTTTGTGCTTACTTATCTTTTGTTGGAACATTTGTTAGGGATTCAGGCTTTATATGTAGCTTATTTTGTACACCTTGCCATTCGTGCCATATATATGACAGTGTATTGGAGAAGGGTGAAGCCGGTTTTCTAAGTTCATAAAAAAGCGGATGGGCATTAGCTCATCCGCTTTTTGTTTTTATTAGTTCAGAGACTCGGAGCCTTCGGAGTGTTCCGAGCCTTCAGGGTCTATTAATGATTCTTTATCTCAAGAACTTCTGCCCGTTTTGGATAACAATGCCATGATAGTTCTTGCCGACTTCGATGCCGAGGATGTTGTACATCGGCTGATTCGGGTCGAGCGCGATAGTCTCAACGGAGGTAGGTGTATCTTTCTTTGAGAGGACGGCATTGATGTCTTTGGTGGCTTCGTTGAAGGTGTAAGTAATATCGTAGGTGCCGTCTTCAGTGATGCTGATTATATAGTTGCTTGCGGGGTAAGCAGGCGACCAAGCGTGGTCAACCACTACCTTAAAGGCGTAGGGTTCTTCTTCTTCGCCCGGCACGGTGAGTTCGCAACCAGTAACAGTGAGTTCGTACAAACCGGTTTGTTCATTGAGCACCATGTCGTTGTCGGAATTTTCAGGAGTCCATTCTGCACCATTGACGATAGCGGCAGAACCAGCAACTGTGTAGGTGTGGGTGACGGGTCCTGCTTCACCTGTTTTTTCGGTTACGACATTGATTTCTTCACCTTCAATCTTATAGGTGTAGGTTACTTTATAGAGAGCGGTTTCGTCCACTGTGAAGGTACGGTTGTTGCCTATTCCATCAGGGATGTAGGTCTCACCATTCTTCACAATCTTAAATTCATAAGTAACCCCTACTTCGAGCTGAGCATCTGTTACAACGAGTGTATAGATACCATCGATGAGTGTCATTTTGTTCTCTTCGGCATTTGCTCCCCATGTGATACCATTGAGTGCAGCCCCTGAGCCTGCCACTACATAGACATCTTCGCTCGGCTCAATGTCGGTGCGTTGTGCGGTTACGCCTACAACATGGGTGGTGGCATTGAAGGTGAATGTGAAGGTGTAAGTGCCGTTGTCTTCAATGTATATCCAAGCATTGCCGCTACCCGGATTGCCGTCTTCGTCCCAACCATAAGATGTTCCCCATGCGCCATCCTGGCATATCTTGAACTGAACGGTGGAGCCGCCTTGGATGGTAACATCGGTGAAGGTGAGTGTGTAGTTGACATCGTCTTCCGAAGACATCTCGTTAGCAGCAGCATTCCAGAAACTATCACCATCTAAGAAATTACCTGTTGCGTCGAATTCATCGGTAGGCAGGAAGATAGCACCTGCTACATTGTAGGTGTGGGTGATTTCACCGGCTTCACCAGTCTTTTCGGTCACAGCGGTTATCACGTCACCTTCTACTTTGTAGGTGTAAGTAATCTTATAGACAGCCGTTTCAGCAACGGTGAGGACCAAGTCATCCCCATTGGGGATGTAGGTGTTGTTGTTTTTCAATACTTTGTACTTGTATTCGGTACCAGTTTCCAATGTGGCATCAGTCACTTCCAAAGTATATACACCGGTAGCGGTTTCCGTCATGATATTGTCATCAGCTCCAGCTGCCCAGTCGTTATCTCCGTTTATAATCTGGTGTGCACCTACGATGGCATATACATCATCATCGTCATCCGGAATGGTGATGACGCCATCGCAGTCTTCGTCCAATACGGCATCGTTGTCCTGCCACAGATAGCATACATCGGCGGTAACATTTGGAATGTCGGCAGATTGAATGAGATACTCACCGGTCAGACCATTGTTGATGATAATATTGTCACCTTTGGCAATGGTGAGTTTTACCCAGTCGCCGTCAGTTGTCATTTGTTCTCCTGGCCATGTGTTGTTGCCATAGTTGTTCCAGCGGTAGATATATGCTCCTGCCCATGCTGCCGGCTTTTGGAATTTTACAATCACTGTTTCTTCTATGAGGTCGGCGCAAGTAGTGTTTTCCACAACCTGATATTTGCCGTCGGCAACATCACCGATATTGTAGCAGATATCTGCGGTGGCGGTGAGGTCCGTGGTTTGTTTGGTAACTTGCCAATCATCTGTTGCCACTTCTTCCCAGTCGTTACTATTGATGAGGAAATTGGCACCTTTTGATATCTCTATAGAATACCATCCATTCAAGCCAAAGGTAGCGGGAGTGCCATTCCAACTGGTGTTTTCTGTGTCAAGTCCGTTCCAAATGTGCACATATACACTATTCCAATCGGAAGGCTTCTGTATCTTGACGGTGACATATTCTATGGTCGCTATGCCGTCGCAGTCAGCATCCAATATAGCCTTACCACTCTGCCAGATGTAGCATACATCGGCGGTAACATTTGGAATGTCGGCAGATTGGATGAGGGCATCGTTCTCTAATCCATTGTTGAAGATAATGCTGTCGCCGCTGTTGATGATGAATTTCATCCAGTTGCCATCCACGGTCATTTCTTCTCCGGGCCATTCGAGTTTGTCATTTTTGTTCCATGCATACAAATAGGCTTTAGCCCATGTGTCCGGTTTTTGGAACTTTACGGTAATAGGCGAGGCAGAACCTGTGCGGGTAGCTGCGGCAGCTACGATATGCGTCTCTGCATTGAATGTGAAAGTGACCGTATATATACCGCTGTAGTTGATATACAACCATGCATTGTTTGTTCCTACACTACCTTCCTCATCTCCCCAGCCGTACGAAACGCTCCATGCACCATCCTGACATATCTTGAAAAGAATGGTGGAACCGCTTTCAATCTCTACATTGGTGAAGGTGATTGTATAATTGACATCGTCAGTGGTTGTCATTTGGTTTGCAGCGGCATCCCATAAACTAACACCGTCTAAGAATTTGCCGGAGGCTTCTGATTCGTCGGTAGGCAAAAGGATAGCACCTGCTACATTGTAGGTGTGGGTGATGACGCCTGCTTCACCAGTCTTAGTGGTGGTCTCACTTACAGCGTTCGTAGATGAGTTGAATGTATAAGTAATGGTGTAGACGGCAGTCTCGCTAACTGTGAATTGCTTATTGGAAGCGGGCCAACAAGTTGTCCATCCTTTGTCCTTTGCTATTTTGTATTCATAGGTAGTGCCGACCTCAAGTGTGCAACCGGTTACGACCAATTGGTAGGTGGTACCGCTCACTAAGGTCATGTCGTTGGTGGTAACCTCAAATGCAGCTCCCCATTCGAGTCCGTTACATGCTGAAGCTGAACCAACAACGGTGTAGGTGGGTGTATAATCACCAACGGACTCTAACAGATAGGTGTTGTTCTCGAGACTCACGGTGATTTTATATTCACCGGCTATACTGGTAGCATTGAATGAAGTGTTAGCTTTGCTTAGCGCAGTGGTGGTTCCGACAGCCGGTACACTTCCGTCGGAGCTTGGTCCATAACGATTGGCATTCAATTGATCCCAACTATTGCCTAAGTTGGTAGTAAAAGCAAAATAACCAGTTAGAGTTGCTGTTACGGTGTACACCTTGTTGGTGGCATCATAGGTCATCTTGCCTGCGGTATTGTTGTCAGACCAACCATTGGTCAAGCTGTTTTCTCCAATCAAATAGAGGTCAACGGCTTGAGCAGTCATCCCCCATGAGAAAAGGAGCATGGTGAATAATAATAGTTTCTTTTTCATGTGATTGTGTTTTTATGGTTGCTATTTCTATTTGCTACATTGTTAGTTGTTTTACATAGGGGCAAGCGCACGGGCTCACCCCTATGAAGTCAGGATTAGCGGACGAGAACTTTTTGTGCTTTGCCGTCAACGGTGACGATATACAAGCCGTTCAATTTTCCGTTGAGTGCAGTTACATTCAGACCTGTCAGCGTGTAGATTTGAAGTGTCCCTTCAGCATAGATGGTGCCGTTTTCTATGCGGATGGTTGTGGTTTCCACATTCTCCACAGCGGTTTGGTTGGGGCAATCGGTAACTTCCGGTACCAATTTCCAAGACGAACCATCATCACCTTCAACTTTGGCTCCTTCGTGCAGGATGTAGCAAGTGCTTTCTGTTACGTCCATAATGTCTTGCGACTGGAGTGAAGAGTAACCTGTCCATTCGGGTCCGTTGTTCACGATGAAGTTAAAGGGAGTAGCCTCACTTGTGTACGCATACCATCCATTGACTTCTTGTGCTTGTGTGAAAGTGCCTTCCCCACTTGTCCAAACATAGAAATAAACACCTTTTGATAAATCCCAATCGGTGATGGTATCATCCAATTTTACCTTTACGGTGATGCCTGTTTCAGGAGTGGGCTCCGGTGTATCGGGAGTGTCTGGAGTATCGGGAGTGTCGCCTTTGACAAATGCCAGCGTGAGGGTGTTGTCAGTGTTCTCGGTGAGGGTGAAGGTGTAGGTGCCGAGTTCAGCAATACCCACTTTCTCTGAGGGTGTGCCTTCAACGCCATTCTCTGACAATGCTAAAGTTACGGGGCTTGTTTCTGCATATTCGGCAGCCATATACCATTTCTTATTGTCACTTGTCTTGACGAAGACATAGTTTTTGCCATAGTCGGCATCGCCCGAGGTGAAGGTGACTGTGACTTTTCCATCAACAAACTTGTAGGTGCCGAGGTTTTCCCAGTCGTCATTGCAACCGAGGTCGGCTCCATTGATGTAGCCTACGAGATAGTAGTCGATAGTTGCGGGTTGGAGTTCACCCAAGAGTTCAACTGTTACAGTCATAGTTGAAGGGTCAACTGTGATGTTGTAGGTTCCGTTAGGCACTTTGAATGCGTTGCTTCCTTGTGACGTGAGTTTTGCAGCCGTGCCGGATGTGAGTACGTAGTCGTTGGTTTCAGCACCGAAACGATAGTTCGTAATCTCATCCCAAGCAGTGTCTTCTCCTGAAGAAGCCAAAGTAGTGGTGAAACTGAAATAGGCATCTTCTCCTGAACCTTGAAGAGCGGCGTTGGCAAGGGTGTAAACACCTTCTGCGAGTGTCATCTTGGCGCCTTTGTTAGGAGCCCATCCCAAGCCGTTGACATTACCCATTACATAGAGGTCGCTGCCCTCCTCAATTGTCCGTTCTACGCCGGGCACGGTGATTTCGGCAGAGAGTGCCTCAGTGGATACGGTGTAGGTGAAGATGGCTGTTGCCCCTGCGATGAGAGAACCGCCGGTGGCTGTGATATCGGTTACAGCAAACCACTTGGCACCGCCATCTGATTCGGAAGTGTTGATGTTGCAGCCGCTACCGCCGAAGATGTCTTCGTAGGTCCAGGTGTCATCGTCCACTTTGGTCATTGCTTTCCATGTCCAGTCTTTAGCACCATTCCAATTGTTTTTGATGTAGTAGGCGGTTTCGGGTACTTCAGCACCTTCGGGAGCCTCTACCCATTGACCGGTGGAGTGTACATACATTTTGCCGTTAATGACGGCATCTTCTGTCCATGTAGTTCCATCGTATGGTTGTTTTTGGTCTTTCCATGTCTCACCTTCATACAACTGAATTTGCAAAGTGCTGAAGCCTCCCCAAGGAGTGGTGAATTTTCCTTGATAGACGGGATCGGAGTTGTAGGTGAGTTCGGTTTTAGTCATTTCAGGAGTTGTCCATTGGGCATCTCCATCGCTCACCTCGGACCCTTGCAGTTTGACATTTACTTTTACGGTATAAGTACCGATAACGCTTTGCGGTGCGGTGTAATACATGATTACTTCGCCTGCATTAGCAAACATGGCTAAGCATAATGTAGCCATAAGAATTGTTAATTTTTTCATGATATAAGTTTTAGTGTTAATATTTTGTTAGTTTTTTCTTTTTTTTGTTGTGCAGTTGATACGCCTTCATAAGTTATCAAGTTATCGGACGAGAACTTTTGCGGCTTTGCCGTTGAGAGTGACGATATACAGACCGCTAAGGTTGCCGTTTTGTGTGGTGACATCCTGACCTGTGATGGTGAAGATGTGCAGGTTGCCGTTGGCGGTGATGGTGCCGTTCTCAACGCGAATGTCCTGCCGTTGCAACTCCTCCAGTGCATTTTCCAGAGCGGGACAATCGGTGCTGACATTTACACTGTAGTGTCCTTCGGAGTCAGTGTCGGCGCCCAAGGTATAACATGTAGAGGCGGTGACACCTTCTATATTCTGTGTTTGTGTGCCGTTTCCGTTATTGAAGATGATGTTTGTACCGGCGTTTACTTGTGCACTCCACCAACCGTTGCCGTTGTCGGTCATGGGTGAGCCCGGCCAGTCGCCGAAAGAGGTTCCTCCCCATGCGTAGATATTCACGGTGCTCCAGTCGTCGGGTTTTTGGAATTGGACGGTGAGGTTGCCGCCTGTGTTGCCGCCTGTGCTTTCGCCCGGATTGTATGCGCCGCAGTCGTGAGCGGCAAAGGTGGCATCGTCAACCAAAGAGAGTCTTACCTCGTGGTCGTTGACTACTTCCAGAGTAATATTCAGTTTTTGGTTGGTGGGAACTGACCAGCGGTTAGATGTGCCGTCTTTACCTTGTTGATACAGATATTCGGCACTATAGAGAGTGATTGTTTGATTGCCGTCGCCTTGCCAGTCGTCGGTGGAGTAGAACATCCAGCCTTTTCCTCCGTTGAGCATCATTTTCACGCGAATCCAGCAGGCAGAGCGTTGCGGGTCGGAATCCGTGAAGGTTTTGCTGATTTTGCAATCGGTCATTTTGTTCTCTGCGATGAAGTTGGCATAGTCATCTCCATCGCCGAAGACCTGACCATTCCACTCACCAATCAGATAGAAGTCGCCTGTGGCACCGGTGGAAGAACCGCTGTCGGAATCTCCCCCGCCGATGTTGTCATTCCCATTATCGGTGTTGTCGGTAGAGCCGTCATAGGTGGTCCATGTAACGCCGGTGAGTCCGTTCCACGAATTGTCGGAGTTGGGAATGAGTTCCATGCAGTCTTTGCTGCTGTCCAATGTCAGGTCGCCTGTTTCGTTCCATATAGTGGCATTCCAGTCGGGCGTGGTCCCCCCCGGGAATCGTACTATTTTTCCACCGGTTCTGCCTTCGGCAATAGTGGTGGAAGAGATTCCGGTTGTTCCAGTGGCTTGAAAGACTGACCATGCATCGGCATCGGAGCCTCCCCATGTCCAGATGGCAACTACAGCACCGTCAACAGTGAAGTCAACGGCTCCGGCTTTCAGATATAATGTTTTTGCACTGACTGCCACACTGCAGAGCAATGCAGCAAAAAAGAGGAAATGTTTTTTCATGTCTATTTATTTAAGGATATGTTAATAAGTATGCAAGAATAGGATGACCCATTCCTGCATACATACTATTTGTTATTCTTTCACGAACAGACGGGTAGTTTGTTTGCCGTCGGTGGTGATAAGGCGCAGGATATACATGCCGCTATTCATGCCGTTTACCTGCAGTTGGCGGATGTCGCCGTTTTCGGTGAGTTGGCACTGTCCTGTCAGCGAATAGACTTGTGCGGACTCGATGCGTGCTTCGGTTTGGATATTGAGAATATCGTGCACGGGGTTGGGATAGATGGTTACTGCCACAACCGGAATATCTTTCACCGCCGAGATGGTCTGGCAGTCGGGGCTGACTTTTGCCATACCGGTGGTGGAGTTGATATAATAGCAGGTTGATTCCATCACTCCGGTGATATCTTGTGTTTGATCGCCGCCGGAGCCTGTGGTGAAGATGATGTTTACGGGGCGCTTGGCTGCGAGGTCGAAGGTATAGCTCCACCAGCCGTCGCCATCGTCATTAATCACTTGTCCGGGCCATTTGGTGAAGAAATTGCCATCGGCATTCCATGCCCAGAGTTTTACATCCGTCCAAGCCGCGGGTTTATAGAGTTTGACGGTGATAGGCACATTGGGGTCAACAAAGCTGTATTCATGGGTTTGTACTTTGGTGTCGCCGTCAGAGGTGGCTGCATAGGCTTTCAGAGTAGTGGCTTCGCTGATGGTGATGGCAGAGGAATACACATTTGAAGATGTGGTAGGCTCGGTGCCGTCGAGAGTGTAATAGATCTTTGCACCGCTGACCGAGCAAGTCATTGTTACCTTTTGTGCTTCCAAGTATTTTCCGCCTTCCGGTGAAACGGTGAGTTGCGGTTTAGCCTTGGGTGTCTCTTCGGTGAGAGAGGAAGGTACAAACATGGCATAACCACTGCCGGATGCTATTGACTTGTAACCGCTGGGAGTACTGAGGTCGCTACCCAGTTTCAGTATCAAGTCGCCTTTTGTTCCCTTCACTGTAGCCATGAGTTTTCCGCTTTCGCAGGTGTTGATAGTAACCGATGAGGTGTTGGTTACGCCTGCGGTTTTACGGGCACGAATCATGGCTTGTATTTCGGTTTTGTACTTATAATAGTGGGGATAGAATACACATGGAACTCCCGGCATAGAGAGCAGCCATGCGTTGGCTTGAAGGACATTTGCTTTATTGGCAGCGGTCATACTTTTCTTGTATCCGAGGAACTCGTTATCTTTATTGTCGGAGCGTTCGAAGGTGTCGTGGTTGTCAATGAAGGTAACGGCATACTGGCGATATTCGGCACCAATGAATCCGGCAGGTTGTCCGTTATAAACGAGTTTAGAATAGTCGGGTGAAGCACCGTCTTTCCATGCTTGGTTGAAGCAGTTGAATTTGATGGCGAAGTCAAAGACGGCGGATTTTTTACCTGTACCATCGACCCAGTTTTTGAGTCGGTCGTAGTTAGAATCGAAATATTCTCCTACCGAGAAGTAGGGTTTAGCATCAGAATTGTATTGTCCGAAATAGGTAGGCGCAAAACCTTTGGCAACGTCATAGCGGAATCCGTCGTAATCCATGACGTTCATCATCCATTTGAGATAGGCCTTGCAGAATCTCTGCACGTAAGCGCTGGTGTGGTCAAGGTTACGTGCATCGGTGTAGTCACCATCTTTTTCTCCGGTATCGTTGGCGCCGGTAGCTTTGCCTTTGCAGTCGCCAACAGAAGTATCAGAGGTGGTGTTTACTTTGTCGTCTTTGCAGATTTGTGCAGCGGTGAGTTGGAAAGAACCGAAAGTGCCGAAGTCCTCAGGGAAGAAGTCGCACCAGCTGGATTTGTTTCCGTGGTGGTTGATGACGATATCTGCAATTACCTTGGCATCGTTATCATGATATATTTCGATGAGTTTTTTGAGGTCTGTTTCAGCTCCCATATAGCTATTTTGGTTGCAGAATTGACGTGGAATATATCCGATACCTCCGGATGAATAAGCCGATGGCGGCAACCATATCATATCAAAATAGGCACCTGTTTCTCCGGCAGCTTTGAGGAGTGTGGACCATTGTGTGTTTCCATAGCCTTTGTCTTCGTTGGAGTCGTAGTAGAAAGCTTGCAGCATGACATCTCCGCAGTTGGCGGGGGTAGGTGTGTCAAATGTTTTGAGAGTGACAGGAGTGGGAGTAGGCACATCACTGTCGGTGGAAAGGCAGATGCTGACGCCATCGAAGGTGAAAGTGACATCGGCTGTTGCCGAGAGCGTGAAGACGGCATTGCCATCGGTGTCCTCGGTGCATGTGAGATTGCTGCAAGAGGTGTTGATAGCAGAAGCTCCCCAATTGTTTGACCAGCAGCCTTGTGTAATCTTGAAGGAATAAGTGCCAGCAGCCAAAGCAGGGATGACGATTTTGCCGTTGGTCAGTTTGGCAGCGGTAGCACTCCATGCCTCTCCTCCGGTCCACGTGCCGTCACCGGTGAGATAGTAGTCGTCACCGCATGCGGATGAGCCGCCGCCACCTCCTCCAGTACAATCCCATGAACCTTGTGCTTCGTCCCACCCTGTAATGGTGTAGGTTCCTTCGCAATAGTCTAAATTGGCAGTTTGATTCCACTTTTGTTCCCAATTAGGAGAGGATGCTTCGCCGTTTATACGTACAAAGATGAGTTTATTAGAATTGTCATCGATATTGGTGGAGTAGGTGGTTCCAGAGTTGGTCATAAATGCTGAAAAAGAACCATCTGACCCACCGTCTTGCCAGTGCCAAACAGCATATTTAGCACCATCAACTTCCCATGGCCCGGGATTGAGATTAACATTTTTTGCATTGAGCACTGCTGCACAGAATAGTGCAGCAAGAAAAAGCAGTTGTTTTTTCATGATATTGTGTCTTTTAGGTTAGTTTGTGTTTTATTTTAATAGTACGCATACAACTATGCATGCTATTGCAGCACGCAAATATACAACTTTTTTTTAATAGCACAAAAATTTTTTTACCAAAATATGTCATCAGAATTAATGTCAGAGTCGGAATTATTTTGTGCCGGATTGTTTTCCGGACTCTTTCGCGTTTTTTTATGTATGTGTGCAAAAGATGTTCGTTTTAAGAATGGGCTGTTGCGGTTGGAATTCTTTTTTTTTTAGTTTATACGCGATAGTTTATACACGATTATACACGGATGGTATCATTATGATGTGCACAGAATAACCTAAGAATAACCTAAGAATAACCTAAGAATCACCTAAGAATCACCTAAGTTTAGGTGCATGACGGGTGCTGTAAATGCGTTTGTTGTCGGCGGTTGTGAATTTATTATTTGTTGGTTTGCGAAAAATGTGTTACTTTTGCAAGTTGCAAGCGGTATGTGCTGCATGAATAGAAAAATCAGATATGGCTTATGTGTGTTGCTCTCCTTATTAGTGAGCACCCTGCTTCAGGCGCAAGGCGGTAGTACGCTCTACAGTTTTACTCACTTGCCTATCTCGGCTCGCATGAATGCTTTGGGCGGTAGCAACGTGGCTATCAACGAGGGTGATGCCAGTTTTGCGCTGAGCAATCCGTCTCTTCTGTCACCTGAGACACATGAGACACTGCAACTGAACTATGCGTATTATATGCAAGGTGTGAACTTTGCGTCGGCGATATATGGTCATAACTATAAGGACAATTACTTTGCAGCATCCATTCATTATTTGGACTACGGCAAAATGCCCTACGCCGATGCATACGGCAATTTAACAGGCGGCACGTTCTCGGCACGTGATGTGATGATAGACCTGATTTATACTCGTCAGTTGGGACCTATGTTCACGGTGGGAGCCGCCTTGAAACCCATCTATAATAACTACGAAGGTTACAATGCTTTTGCCTTGGGAGCCGATGTAGGTGCGCATTTCCAGACCAAAGATTCAACGTTGCATATAGGTTTGAGTTTGCAGAATATAGGTTGGCAATTGAAGGGGTTTTATTCAGAAGAAGATGGTCAGCATCGCGAGAGGTTGCCGCTTAACTTACAATTGGGTTTGAGTTACCGTTTCAAGCATGCACCTTTCCGTTTGTCGATGACGATACACAATATGCAACGTTGGAATCTGGGGTATGAGATGAACGGAAAAGACACATACGTGGTTGGTAGCAAGAAAGGTATCACAACTGAGCAATGGCATATCATGCAGGAACAAGGTGCGGTGATGTGGTATGACATGATGTTTCGACATGTGATATTTGCTTTGGACATTGTTCCGAAGAACGACCGTTTCTATCTCACGCTCAGTTATAATCATCGTCGCAGGATGGAACTCAACCTGAAAGACCAGCGTTCTCTTGCGGGATTTGCTCTCGGTGCGGGAGTGCGTATCAAACAAGTGCGTGTAGGTTTTGCCTTCTCGCAATATACCAAAGGACAATATGTGTATCAGTTTACGCTGAATACGGACATAAAACAATTTCTTAAATAATGAAACGGATTATTGTTGCGATTGACGGTTATTCGTCATGCGGAAAGAGTACGATAGCCAAGGAGTTGGCTCGCCGCGTGGGTTATACGTATGTGGATACGGGTGCGATGTATCGTGCTGTGGCATTGCAGGTTATGCGCCGTGGTGTGGATGTGAAAGATGAAGCGGCTGTGTTGCAACTTCTGCCGGAAATAAGAATAGGTTTTTTACAGACAGATGGCGGTCAGCATGTTTGTCTTAACGGAGAAGATGTGGAGCAACAGATTCGCACGCTTGAAGTCGGCAATATGGCATCGCAGGTGAGTGTGATAGGGAGTGTGCGCCGTTTTTTGGTGGAGCAGCAGCAAGCCATGGGGCATGAGAAAGGAATTGTGATGGACGGCAGAGATATCGGCACTGTGGTATTTCCTCAGGCAGAACTGAAACTCTTTCTCACCGCTTCGCCTGAAGTGCGGGCTCAGCGTCGTTTTTTAGAGTTGCAACAGAAAGGTGAGAATCCCGTATATGAGGATGTGTTGCGAGACGTGAACGACCGCGACTATCGTGATACACACCGCAAGGAGTCGCCTCTCCGTCAGGCCGATGATGCCATTGTGGTGGACAACTCCTGTCTCACCCCTGATGAACAGATGCAGCGGGTGATGGAATTGTTTGCAATGAAAATGGGGAAAGAATAATTAGTAAGACTTTCCCCTTTTTGTGCATTTGCTTTTTTATATAGCCTACATGATTTCTATTGATGCGCAATCCGGTTTTTGTTTCGGGGTGGTGACAGCCATCCGCAAGGCTGAAGAAGAGTTGCAAGCAGGCTGCCGTCTGTATTGCTTAGGAGAGATTGTGCATAATGGTGAGGAGGTGGAGCGTTTGACACGAATGGGACTTCAAACCATCACTCACACCGAATACAATGAGTTGCCCTCCGGCAGCAAGGTGCTGATCCGCGCTCACGGCGAGCCGCCTGAGACTTATCGGTTGGCTGCAGAACACAACCTGAATCTGGTGGATGCCAGTTGCCCTGTGGTGCGTCATCTTCAGCGCAAGATATGCAAGACCTATGAAGAGCACCCTGAGGCACAAATAGTCATTTTCGGCAAACAAGGACATGCGGAGGTGGTAGGGCTTCAGGGGCAAACCGAAAACAAGGCGATAGTGGTGGAGAACGCAGATGACCTCAATCAACTGGACTTTTCACGCGACATCTACCTGTTTTCGCAAACGACCAAGTCGGAAGATGACTTCAAAGGACTGATAAGTGCCATACAGGAACGGCTGCAAGAGGGTGTCTCATTCGAGTGGCATGACACTATTTGTTCACAAGTAAGGAACAGGGCACAGCATATCCGCTCTTTTGCGGCATCGCAGGATAAAGTGGTGTTTGTAGGCGGAAGGAACTCCTCGAACGGTAAAGTGCTGTATCACCATTGTTTGGAAGCCAATCGCGACACCATCTTCATTGAGTCGCCTGACGAACTGACGGAGGAATATATCGCTTCTTGCAAGGGCAAGAAGGTGGGTATTTGCGGTGCCACCTCCACCCCTCGCTGGCTTATGGAAGCCTGTGCGGAAAAAATAGAGAAATCAACAATAGAACAATAGAACAATGAATCAATTAGAAGACTACAACACGCGCGAAGTGCGCATTGAAGATCCAGCAAAAGAAGTGAGTCTGATGCGCAATGTATATCTTTGGATGACACTGGCATTGGCTATAACTGCTGCCACGGCGTATTTGACCATCAGTTCGGAAACTTTATTCCATCTTGTTTATGGTAATGGTATTCTGATGATTGTGCTTATCGTGCTTGAACTCGGACTCGTGATAGGCTTGAGTGCCGCCATCAACCGCATGTCTATGACGGTGGCCACCACGATGTTTATACTTTACAGTTTCGTCAACGGCCTGACGCTGAGCAGCATCTTCTTAACCTATGAGATAGGCTCTATCTTTGCTGTGTTTATGGTATCAGCCGGCATGTTCGGTGTGATGGTATTTGTGGGTATGTTTACCAAGAAAGACTTGAGTGCTTGGGGGAAATTCGGTCTGATGGCACTGATTGGAATGATTCTCGCTATGGTAGTGAATCTGTTTCTGCATAGCGAAGCGATGGACTATATAGTATCGGCTATCGGTGTGTTGGTGTTTTCCGGTCTGACCGCTTACGACAGTCAGAAGATAAAGGCGATGTTAGACAGTGCCGACCCTGCTGATGAGAGCACTATGAAATTGGCTCTTATGGGTTCACTTACCCTCTATCTTGACTTTATTAACCTTTTCCTTGATTTGTTGCGTATCTTCGGCAAACGCAAATAAACTCAAACACAAATAAGAATAAGGGCGACTCAATAGAGTCGCCCTTATTCTTCACTCATTATGGTATCATCACTTTCCTTGACTGGCCGTTCACTACGATGATGTAGGCACCCTTGTAGAGGTAGTCTTTCGCGCCGGTGACATCCTTGCCGGTGTAGTCATAGATCCGCATGCCGCGCGGACCCGAGATGCTGTTGCCGCTGATGATGACCGATTCGATACCTGTCGGTGTTTTCTCGGTGGCGGTGAACAGAGCCGTATAGACGGCATCGCCGGTCACTTCTGCCAGTTCGGGACTCCAGCCGCTGAACGAGTAGGTGTAATGCTCATCTTCGGCTTTCTCGGGTGTCTCGCCCTTGTACTCGGGCATCTCGCCGTAAGCCAGCGTCTGCTCGTCCAGCACATTGCCGTCTTCATTGACGAAGGTGATGACATAGGTGTTGACGACCTGCTCGAACACTGCCGTATAGGTGGCATCGGCAGTTACCGTGACTATCTCGGGTGTCCAGCCCTTGAAGGAGTAGGTGTACTGTGCATTGCCTTCTTTCTCGGGTTCATTGCCGTTGTA
>FLNX01002023.1_pt1 | contig 26874 bp, 21 predicted proteins | sample 1140341 | NCBI WGS metagenome assembly FLNX01 (sample SAMEA3878208, study PRJEB12797) | bioreactor metagenome | biome: Moose rumen | place: Sweden | collected 2011-10 | reverse complement strand
TTCTCCGCAAAGGGTGACGCCTCACGTATTACGGCATTCATTTGCCACACATCTTTTGGACAGCAAGGCTGATTTACGCGCCGTTCAAGCGATGTTGGGGCACGAAGACATAGCCACCACACAAATTTACACTCATATATCTACAGGCAATGTTATCAACGAGGTTTTAACCAAACACCCTTTAGCTGGAAAAGAAATCCGCTAACAGCATAAATTATTCATCGCCCCCGTGTTTTTTGCGCAAAGCTGCCTCTTGTTTTTGGCGGGCATCATTATATTTTTCACTGGCGGCATATTCTCGATGTATTTGCTTAGACTTATCGGAAATTCTGGAAGAAACGCCGCCGATAACTCCGTGCTCAGACGTAGCTTGAGCACGCTTAGACATACCACCATAGAATTTCTCCTTTAAGCGATTCATCATACCGCCTTTAAGTGAAGCATCTTGTGCTTTATTGGCGTAATCAGAGGCTTTTTTTGCCATATTGGCTTGGAATTTATCAACCCAAGTATTTTTCATACCGGCTTTATGGGCAAGCGCATTGCCCCCTTTTATCAAAGCTCCGGGAAGCATACCAACCTTAGATACTCGACCGATTAAACCACCGCCTTGGTGCCATTTATTAGAGGCCATATCACGGAAAGGCTTGGTTGCTTTCATAGCAACACCCTTGGCTGAAGAGGCCATCATCGTGCCGACTTTCGATGAAATACCCAAACTTACGCCTTGAGCCATCTTATTGGCTAGTTTAGGCACTTGTGCTACGAACTTAAACCCGAAGAAAGCGGCAAAAATTATCAGCAAAAACCCTTTGGTGCCGACATTAACCAAATCATACACATCATCAATATTTTGATTATTTAAGGCATTAAACAACCCGTTAAGCCCGACGCCGCTATTATTACCGACATTTTTTTCACTATTAATAAATTCCAAGGCCGAGTTGATTAACCCTAATTCGACACTGATGACAAATCCGGTAAAGAACATAGTAAAAGCTGTATTAAGCACCATTTTCAATCCGGTAGTAGCGTATGATGCGGTTACCTTAAACGGCCATCCGGCAATCATCAGCGGTAGCATTGCTCCCAAAATACAAAGTTGAATTAAGGCATCAAGGAAATAAAAGGCAAAAGACACTGTCAGCAACAATCCGAATATAAATAAAATCAATCCCAATGCTAAACAGCGCACTCCATCCATTGCGTGACCTTTAATCAAATCCTTGAATGATAAAGTATTCCCCCCGACGCACAGTAAAGTTGTGCCGATTGCCTGCATAACCGCTAATTGTTGCTGAACATTGGTTAAAAACTGCTCAATCTTACACCATAATCCGCCGCTGGCAAAAAGTCCGCCACTGCTTGAATTTTCACAATTAACCGTGGCGCTTATATCAATGCTTTTGATTTTATCACCCATTTCCAAACCGGTTACCAGAATCGGCGAAATAAAGAGCCGGAACAAGTCATCATAATAAACCAATAAGAAATAAGCGAACAAAAACTTGCCGCCTTGCTTAATAATCGAAGTAACATATTTACTGGCATCTTGTTTGGTATAAGTAAACACAATATTCAACGAAGCAAATGCCAACCATACAGCAAAAGCTACCAATATCAAATTTTGAAAAGATTTGCCAAACATCCCCAACGACATACCTGCGACTTCGTTAGCCGTATCAAAAATAACTTGAGCTAAAGGGCAGAAAAAACATCTTGATAATTTATTCAATTTTATGGGCAAAACTTCGCAACCATCAGCATTGCCACCGTCGGCATATCTCAAGGTCGGATTATTTTGGTCATAAGCTAAGATATATTTATGTTCTTTACCATCCGGTCCTTTACCGGTAAATGTGCGCTCGTCTTCATTATCGTGAGTTGTCAAAAACCAAAACAGTTTTGATTTATCAACAGCTAAAAAACCATCCGGACTTGGCCTAGCCGTCCACCGCCAAACCACAGTAAACATCTCCGTTTCATCTTTGCTGAATTGCTCACATCGTTTGCCCGCCTCTTTAGAGGTTGAATTATAATCTCCTTCCAAACAAATACCTAACTCGTGCTTTTTTCGTCCTACCAACTGGTCATCGGTTACAGTACATCTCCAGCAAACGTGTGTTTTTCTATTACATTTATCATTAACAGTACCGCAATAAGCAATTTCTTTATCTTTGAGTATTTCTTCGGCGCTTTTTCCTCCTATGGTAAGCTTATTTTCTTTGGCAAATTCCAAAACCGTTTGCCCTTGTATACCGCTTTGACTCGTAGCCGGATTAAGATTAATTTTTCCATCTGCACCCAGTATGCCGCTTTCTTGCATTTTTTTCTTACGCTCATAAGCCTCGGGATCATCTTGTTGAAGTTTGGCATCTTCCATTATACGCTGGGCATTTTGGGCCAACTCGTCGCGTTCCATCTGATCAAAATCAATTGAGTCGCCGGAATTACTACCGTTTCCGGCATTATCGCCGGATCCATCATAGTTATTACCCCAACTTTGCCCGAATGACGGTGTGATTGCAATTAGCATTGCAACTAATTGAAAAACAAACATTTTTTGCCAAAATTTTAACATCAGCGAAGTCCCGAGCGTAACCTTATAAAGTTCATCTTGAAACATCATAACACATAATTTACTTAAAAAGTGTTACATTTTTTTGATTTTTTACCCAAAAAAATGATGTTACCCTCAAAAATAAGACTTGTTGCCATTTAAGCTCCTTTTATATCATTCTCGAGCTTTCTTCTTCCGTCATCATTAAAAAGTAATGTCATTCACGGGCTTGACCCGAGAATCCAATCGAATTAGATTTAAAAATAGATTCTCGTGATTGCTCTTGCGAGCAACACTAGAATGACGATGACTATAGGGCGGCACACTAAGTGTGTGATCCGTAAATCAAAAAAACATTGCTTATTTATTTGACCCTCGGGTCTGCTTGCCTTACGGCAAGACGCCCTAGGATGACAATATAAGAGAGGCAGAAAGGGTGACATTTATTTCATAATCTCATCAACCCAGTTAAAATTCCGCAATTTTGTCAAAAAACTGCTTGCAAAATCTCGCAAATGTGCTATTATAAAAACTGAACAATATTATCTTTATTCTACTATTTTAACTACTATTTTAAGGAATACCAAAAAAGATGCTTTAATTACCGGCTAATATGACGGAATTGAAAAATCTCCATTTCTTTTAAATATAAGGTTAATAGTTTTGAATAATAAAAAGGGAAAAGTTGTTAGGGCGTGAAAACCGTGACGACTGTTTTTCATTTTAAAAAGATGATAACATTCATTAAAAAGAAGTAAATAAAATAATAATAACAAAGGTTTAATAACCAAAGAGGAGCGCTGGGACACAAAATCCGCGCCTAAGAACGTACTCCTCTCTAAACAAAACGGCATTACTTAAGATGAAAAACTTTATGAACATTTTGATCGCTATGGTTGTGGTAGTATTCGTCGCTTCTTGTACAAAAGAAGATGACTGGTTGGACTATCAGAGCTTGTCGACGAACACTGTCGACCGCCCCGACCCCATACACGACACCATCCAAGGTGGCAACGACACTATCATTCGTTTTGATACTGTTGTGGTTGATTCCAGCCACAACTATCAAAAAAATGTTGTGTTCGGTCACCACACCTATGGGCAGTGGGCAGTGAATGGCAGCAATGCCACCATAACCGCAACCCATATGGTTAAAGTCATAACCATAGTCGACAGCGTAATGACTGTCGACTCTGCTTTCTTTACAGAGCAGGGGAATATGACAACGGTGTTCCAGCCAAGCTACTCCGGTAGCCAGGACGGAACCTACGCCATAACCAACGGCCAGGTGCCTCAGCTGAATGCTACAGTTGCCATAAACTGGAGCTACAGCCACGCTATCTGCGGCGGTGTTGACTACAGCAACCTTTTCGAAGGTGACTGCGAGTTAACTCCCACCTCGATGGTGGTAAACGGCACCAACGCCACAATAAACACGGTGCACGGCAATACCAGCCGCCCCGCCGCGTTTAATATCAACGTGGTCAACCCCGACCCGACGGTAGTGTCGCGCAGTGTTACCTTCCGCCACGTTTCTTATGGAAACTGGACTGGTAATGGCAACACCCGCAATATCACCGCCACCCACCGCGTCATCGAAACGACGCTCTGGAGCGATGGTAGCACCACCGTTGATTCCGCTGATTTCAGCGAGAACGGGGTTATGACGGTAACCTTCCCGACGTTCAACCAGAACGTTGATGGAACTTACACCGTCAACAATGGTGTCTGCGCTCAACTGAACGCTACTGTCAACGTAAGCTGGCAGTATGGTACACCGATGGTGCAGGGTAGAAACTACAGCAGCCAGTTCAATGGCAACTGTGCTTTGACCCCAACTGCCATCGTTATCAACGGCACCAACGCCACGGTGACCACAGCCCACGACGGCATCAGCCGCACCGCCAACTTCACCCTTACGGTGAACACCCCGGTGGTTCCGGATTCCGTCAATTATTTTGATGGAAAGATGGTATATTATGCCATCACCGCTTCTTACAGCGGTTATTCCGGACAGTCCAACGTTCCGTTCTATGTGAACGTTGTGACATTGGATAACGGAGTTTATACTTGGTACACTGCTCAATATAACGGCAGTGCCTATGGTATGAATTTTACCAACCGTGGCACCATCACCGCCTCTGACTTTGCTCACATTCAGAGTGTGAGCAACTTTACGGCCGCTTCCCAAAGCGGTAACCGTAAAGGTCTGGCTCTGTGCCTCAACAGCACAGCCGGAGCCAGTGGAGTGAAGTCCATCGTGGAATACCACCCCAATGGTGGCAATCCGCAGGTGAAGTACCGCGATATGAGCGGCACTCTCATCGGAGTTTGCTCTGCTATCTCCAGCACCATCAACGGCTCGTCCGTTGTGGAGCCGGTGCAGAAAGGCGGCAGCACCACCTCTTTCACCATCAATGGTGTGGTGGTGTATTAATTAAAAAATTTATTAACCGTTCTTCTTCCTGTTGGCACTAACCTGTCGACAGGGAGAAGAACATAAATCAAAAAGAAATGGCAAAAAAAATAATGGCGATAGCGTTCGCCTTGATGATATGCGCTGGCAACGCTAATGCGCAAAACCGCAACACCAAACTCCGCGAATCTCAACAGCTGTTGAGCATTGGCGGAGGACTTGAGTGCCGCGGAAGTAAGCTCTTCGGCTCCTCAAGCATCTCGTATGTAAATTTTGAGGAACGACCGCACCTCCTATGGGGTGCAGAATTTAAGCTGGGGTTCCAAGGCGCTTGCCTTATGCCCCAAGCTTATATAATGGGCGGTGCCCACGTTCGCTTCGGCAACGTAAGGATATGGGCCGCCCCGCGCATTGGCGTTGGTGCGATTAGAATCCAGCAGAAGGCTCACAATGAGTTTTTCACGCTGGAGACATCGCAGCGCCAGTTCACTTTCACCGCCGGCGGTGTGGTGGGAGTGCAATACCAAGGTGAAAAAATTGGTATTGGCGTGGTTGTAGGTTATGACTACAACATTCACCGCAACCTTGAGGGAGAAACCGATATGATAATTGACTCCCACAAGGAAATGAAAAACCCCTTGTCGGTAGGGGTGCAACTGTCGTACAATCTCCAATCGGGGGTTATGCGTCGTTGCGGGGACTATCCTTGGCTGGTTGAGGCCGGTTATATGGTAGCCCTCACGGGAGAATCCACCCCCCGCGCCTACTTTAAGATAGGCCAAAGCATCCGCCAAGGTGCAAGGTGGAATGGCGAATGGAGCGTGATGTTGGAAGAGAACTACTCTAAAAACTATAGCTCCGCAGGACTGGCCTACGAAGAGTCTTTCTTCGCATTTGGCTCCAAGACGTGGGTTCGCCCACTGATTGGTGTTAAGGCGGGTTTCGCCAATATCCCTTCGATGACCACCGGACACTCAGTTAATGAGCAGGAAGGAGGCACCGGAGAAATATGGGCAACCAACTGCAATATGCAGCCGGGCGTGATGCTGGGTTGCTATGGCGGAATTAACGTCCGCCTCTTCGGAGGTTTGGAGGCTAAAGCGGCCGTTGATTTTTCGAATGTGTGGGGCTTCGGCTCTCACTCAATCGGTTTCGATGAGGCCAGCAACAGCCGTCCCTCAAAGAAGGACGTAGCCCTCAGATTAGGACTGATATATTCGTTCTGATCATACCCTGTCGAGATGACAGCATCTTTTTACGGAGCCGCAAGGCTCCGTTTTTTTGTTTTTAAACATCAAAAATATCCTTAAAAAACCGCTTGAGAGAATTTGCTATATTTTTTGTTAACCTTTTTGATGGTAAATCGATTTTAAGGCACTTTTTTTGACCGTAGAAGCGAAAAGGTGGGTATAATTGGCAAAAAAAGATGGCGAGCTTAAACAAAAAAAGCTATATTTTTGCCAGTTTGATAAAGTAATATAAAGGGAAAATAAAGTGGAAGAAGAAAATAATTTAGTTGAAAGCACTCAAGATATTTCACCAATTGAAATTTCTTATGAGATGAGGCGTTCATATCTTGATTATGCGATGAGCGTTATTGTGTCGCGTGCTTTGCCTGATGTACGCGACGGCTTAAAGCCGGTGCACCGCCGCATTATTTATTCAATGTTTGAAAACGGCTATGACTACAATCGCCCGTTTAGAAAATCCGCCCGCATCGTCGGTGATGTTTTGGGTAAATATCACCCGCACGGCGATTCTTCGGTATACGGCGCAATGGTGCGCTTGGCCCAGCCTTTTGCGATGCGCGTGCCGCTGGTTGACGGGCAAGGAAACTTCGGTTCAATGGATGGTGATAGTGCCGCTGCAATGCGTTATACCGAGGCGCGTTTAGCCAAAGTCGCCCACACGATGATTGAAGATATCGATAAAGATACCGTCGACTTTATGCCCAATTATGATGAATCTTTGCAAGAGCCCACCGTTTTGCCGGCAAGATTTCCTAACTTACTGGTTAACGGAACTAATGGTATTGCCGTAGGTATGGCAACCAATATGCCGCCGCACAACTTGTCGGAAGTTTGCGATGCTTGTTGTGCTTATATTGATAATCCCGATATTACATTGGAAGAATTGATTAAAATTATCCCCGGTCCCGATTTTCCCACCGGAGGTTTGATTTTAGGGCATTCCGGAGCGCGTTCGGCTTATTTGACCGGAAGAGGATCGGTGATGATGCGTGCAAAATGCACCATTGAGGAGTTGCACAAGGATAAAGAGGCAATTATTGTCCACGAGATTCCTTATCAGGTTAACAAAGCCGAGATGATTCAACGTATCGCTGAGTTGTCAAAAGAAAAGAAAATTGAGGGTATTGCTGAAATCAGAGATGAGTCTGACCGTCAAGGTGTGCGCGTGGTGATTGAGATTAAGCGCGATTTTCAAGCCGATGTTATCTTAAATCAACTATATAAGTTTACCCCGTTGCAAACCAGTTTCGGTATGAATATGCTGGCAATTCACAATGGGCGCCCGATGTTGCTAAACTTAAAAGACATCATTAAAGCTTTTATTGAGTTTAGAGAAGAAATTATTCGCCGCCGCACCATTTTTGAATTGAACAAGGCGCGTGATCGGGCTCACACCTTGGTGGGCTTAGCCATTGCGGTGGAAAACATTGATCCCGTGATTGAACTTATCCGCACCGCTCCCACCCCGCAAGATGCTAAAGACGCCCTGCTTGCTAAAGCTTGGCCGGCCGGTGAGGTTGAAACTTTGGTGAAATTGATTGATGAGCCTGATCGCAAGGTTGAAAACGGCACTTACCGCCTGTCAGAGGCACAAGCCAAGGCAATTTTGGATTTACGTTTGCAACGCTTGACCGGATTGGAGCGCGATAAAATTCACGAAGAATTGCGCGATTTGGGCGAGGCTATCAAAGAATGTTTATCTATTTTGAGCTCACGCGAAAAGCTTTACGGTATTATGCGTGAAGAGCTGATTGAGGTTAAAGATGAATACGGCAATCCGCGCCGCACCAAAATCGAAGATTTGGAATATGAGAGCACCGATGTTGAATCGCTTATTCAACGCGAAGAGATGGTCGTAACCGTTACCGAGGCCGGCTATATCAAGCGCGTGCCTTTGAATGCTTATCGCGCCCAAAAACGCGGCGGTAAAGGCAAAGCCGGTATGGCTACCAAAGATGAGGATTTTGTTACCCGTTTATTTGTAGCCAGCACACATACGCCGGTATTGTTCTTCTCATCAAAAGGTTTGGTTTACAAGATGAAAGTTTATAAACTGCCTTTGGGCTCGCCGACCTCAAAAGGTAAGCCGTTTATTAACTTGTTGCCGTTGGAGGCGGGCGAAAATATCACTACAATTATGAAGTTGCCGGAGAATGAGGCCGAGTGCAAAGATTTGTCGATTATGTTTGCTACGGCTTCGGGCAATGTGCGCCGCAACTCGCTGATGGATTTTGTTAATGTTCAATCTAACGGCAAAATTGCGATGAAACTTGATGAGGGTGATAAGCTTATCAATGTCAGAATTTGCACCGATAAAGATGATGTTCTTTTGGCGGCCAAATCGGGTAAATGTATACGCTTCCCCGTAACCGAGGTTAGAGTATTTGTCGGACGCAACTCAACCGGTGTAAGGGGTATCAAGCTCAATGACAAAGATGAAGTTGTGTCAATGTCAATCTTAGAGCACTGTGATGCAACATCAGAAGAGCGCGAAGCATACTTAAAGATGAAACGCCAAATGTCGGGTGAAGAGGCGACTGACGGCGCAAGCTTATTGCCTTTAGATAAATTTGAGGCAATGAAAGAAAAAGAACAATTTATTCTTTCAGTTACCACTACCGGTTACGGCAAACGCTCGTCTTCTTATGAATACAGAGTTACCGGAAGAGGCGGTCAAGGTATTGCCAATATGGAAATGTCAGCCCGCAATAAGGAGATTGCAAGTTCGTTCCCCATTGAGGACAATAACCAGATTATGATGGTTACCGACCAAGGCCAACTCATCAGAATGCCGGTTGAAGATATCCGCATTGCCGGACGCAAAACACAAGGCGTTATCTTGTTTAGGTTAGCGCAAGGTGAAAAAGTTGTTTCGGTTACCAAATTGGAAGCCGATGCCGACGATGAGGAAGAGTTGGAAGCCGAAACCGGTTCGGAGGTTTTGGGTGATAGTGCCGTTGAAAATGAAAATTCGGTAATCACCGAACCTGAAGTCATTGAAAACGAAGAAGAATAATCGCTGACTAACATATAAAATAAGGCTTTTTAACTTAAGTTAGAGAGCCTTTTTTGTTTGACAAGCTTTATGTGTTATGGTAGAATTTTGCCTAATTCACTTATTTTTATAACTAACTATTAAAAAATTAATTTATGGTTACAACAACAAAAGAAACATCCTATCAGCTCTTGTTTAAGGATGGTCGTACATCGTCCACGGTGTATCATCGTTTCCTTGACGCTCTAAAAGACGCCAAAGAGTGGAAAGATGTCGCCGGATTGGTTGAAACCACCTGCGCTTTCTATGAAAACGGCGTAAGCAAGAACTGCGGCAAAAGTTATCTTTTGCACGGTGAAGTCATCAAGGTTGCGGAGCTGAAAGCCAAGGTTAAAGAGCTTGGCGTCGAGTTCAATCTGCTCGGCGGTACATTGCAATTAAGCGAATATGCCATTCTTGCGCCTTGCGGATTGGCTGTCGCCTATGGCAAACGCGGGCGTCTACTACGGGAATTCTATATTCCTGACAGTCGTAAATAAAAAAATAAAATATTAACCAATATGAGAACAAAAACATTAACCAAGCGTTATCTGTATCGTTTGCACACTGCAGAACAGCAAGTTGGAGCAACATTAACAAAAGTGGCGGATGTTCTGGCAGCGTTGAAAGAAAATCCGGATATTGTGAAAATCGTCAAGATTGTCCAAGCGTATAACTCTACCGGATGTCACCTAATCTCCCAGCAAGTATTGCCCCGCGACAAATTCGGTTATCTTGAAGAGGTGAGTTATAAATTGCTGAAATCAGGCAACGTAGTTGCAGATGAAGCAATATACAACTTCGCCGGAGCGCTGGCAAAAGCTCGTGAATCTGATGATGCTGAAGGGTTGTTGGAAATTACAAAAACATTTGATGGCAACGGTAACCAGATCAAGCAAAAAAGGGCCTATCTCATCCAAGGAGATGTCTTGGAAGCAGATAAGCTGCCTAACCTAAAAAACAAAGTGTTTTGCAACGCTCATTCCGGCGCCAAAATCAAAAATGAAAAGATGAAAGACATTACCTGTGTAATATCCCCTTCCGGAGTGGTCGCTTTCTTAGGTAAAAGCGCGCGATTTTTAGAGGCTGAATACAGAGTCTTTTAAATTTAAACTCCCGTTTAACCTGTCGGCTAAGCGGGAGTTTTTGATTATAGATTATGATTAATCGCCATCATAAGCGCGTGCTCGAGCAGCCAAACGTTCAATAGGTTCCAAATAAGTATTGCGTATTCTGGCTTTGGCAACTTCTCGCACTTTTTCATCCTCTTGACTGGAATTTACAGGTTTGAATATATCAACATCTTTGTATATGGTGTTCATCAAATCTTCTTTAGGCATATCGTCAAAGGTTGATTTCCAATCAAGGTGTTGGGTGCGAAATTTGTTAAACTCGGCTAATATGCGCGGTGATAATTCTTTTAATTTTGTTTGGTTTTCTTTAGTTTCATATTGCGGATGAGAAAATTTTATCTCACCATTTTCGATAAACATTGGTGCTAAGGCATCTTTAAAAGTGTCATCATAACTGGCAGCTTTGCGTAGATTAATCATATAAGAATGTGCCAGTTCAGCATCTTGCGGTGTAGCTATAGCAAAATCGTATTGCATCTTACCATCTTTGTTCTGAGTTACAACAATTCTCCATATATCAGCCATTTTATATCCTCCGCTTGTTATCAACGATGCTTATTGTAGCACTTTTTGCAGTTCAAAACAAGCATAAATTTAAAAAAAGCCCGTTATTATGCAAGAGCATAAAAGGGGCTTTTCACCTATTACCATTCGACCAAATGCCTCATTCGCCAATAGTCACAATCCACTCTTTGCTTGGGATAGGCGGGCATAAGGCTGATAAGAACTTGACGAGCATCCTCTTTGTCGGCATTGGTTTCAGCACTGAAAAATGCGCTGATGGCGTTATCAATTTTTTTATCCATAACTTTATATTTTTGATGGTTTTGGTTTATAATTTTTAAATAATTCAAATATGTAATCTTTAGACATCAATTCAGTAAAAAATGCAATAAAAAAATCCGCCTTATTTAAGACGGATTAACATTTTATCTGGTCAAGGTTTTATATCTGGCGCGATGAGGCCGAACGGCATCTTCACCCAGACGGCGAATCTTGTCTTTCTCATAATCCTCAAAATTCCCTTCAAACCACTCGACGTGGCCGTTATCCTCATAAGCCAAAATATGGGTGGCTAACCGGTCTAAAAACCAGCGGTCGTGCGAGGTTACCAACACGCAACCGGGGTAGTTCATAATACCTTCTTCCAGCGAGCGCAAAGTATCAACATCCAAATCATTAGTCGGCTCATCAAGCAGGATAACATTAGCGCCTTTTTTGAGCATTTTAGCCAAGTGTACGCGATTGCGTTCGCCACCGGATAGTTGTCCGACCTTTTTCTGTTGATCGGAGCCTTTGAAGTTGAATTGTCCGACATAAGCGCGTGAAGGAAATTCGGTCTTACCTAAGGTTACCATATCAAGCCCATCGGAAATCTCCTCCCAAACATTTTTATTCGGGTCTAATTCATCGCGAGTTTGGTCAACATAACCCAAATCAACGGTATCCCCAAGGCGAATAGAGCCGGAATCGGGTTTTTCCTGACCGGTAATCATTTTAAACAGAGTGGTTTTACCAGCGCCGTTAGGGCCGATAATGCCAACAATAGCTCCTTTGGGAATACGGAAAGATAAATCATCAATCAAAATTCTATCCCCATAGCCCTTGGTAATATGCTCGGCCTCAATTACCAAATCACCTAAACGCTCGGTCATCGGAATGTTGATGTTAGCGGTGGTGATTTTTTCCTTTTGCGCTTGATTTAACAATTCATCATAAGCACTAATACGAGCTTTGGATTTGGCTTGACGAGCTTTGGGATTTTTTTGAATCCACTCCAGTTCATTGGCTAATACACGTTGACGTGCGGTTTCTTCTCTGGCCTCTTGTTCAAGGCGTTTTTGTTTTTGCTGCAACCAAGAGGAATAATTACCCTCGTAAGGAATACCTTGACCGCGGTCAAGCTCTAAAATCCAGCCCGTAACATTATCCAAGAAATAGCGGTCATGGGTGACCATTACCACCGTACCCTTATAATCTTTGAGATGATGTTCCAGCCAAGCAACCGATTCAGCGTCCAAGTGATTGGTTGGCTCATCAAGGAGTAACATATCAGGTTGCTGCAACAACAGACGACACAAGGCAACACGGCGTTTTTCGCCGCCGGATAGTTTGGTAACATCAGCATCAGAGGGCGGGCAACGCAAAGCATCCATGGCAATTTCAATGGTGCGCTCCAAATCCCAACCGTTGCAAGCGTCGATTTTTTCCTGTAACTCGGCTTGCTCCTCAATTAAGGCATTCATTTCATCATCGGTAAGCTCTTCGGCGAAACGTGCGGAAACTTCCTCGTATTTTTTGAGCAAATCTCTGGTTTCACCTAGGCCGTCCATAATATTTTCCATAACGTTTTTTGTCGGATCAAGTTTGGGTTCTTGTTCTAAGTATCCTACTTTAACGCCATCGGCAGCCCAAGCTTCGCCGTTAAAATCCTTATCAACACCGGCCATAATTTTCAAAAGAGTGGATTTACCGGCGCCGTTGACACCCAAAACGCCGATTTTGGCTCCGGGGAGAAACGATAAGGTAATGCCTTTAAAAAGTTCTTTACCCCCGGGAAAAACTTTGGTGAGGTTTTGCATAACAAAAACATATTGAATTGCGGCCATAGCAAACTCCGTTTACTGATTAAATTTGTTTTGAAATGTTTTATATAGCAGTAAATCTTTTTTTGCAAATGTTATCTTATGAAAAAAATGAAAATACAAAAAAATCCACAAATTTGGGGATTTTTTTTCGCGACTCTTGCCAAGAGTCGTATTTTGTTTTATCAAGGCTTTGAGGGGTTTAATTTTATGCAAAAAGCGGCGATAAAAGCATTCATATGCAGTTTTTCAATATCGATGTTGGCATTTTCGGTTGCCAATCGTGCTTTTTGGTATGAAAAAAATATTACTGATACCCCCGTTAATATAAGCCGCAAAAATATTGCACTGTTCGTTAAAAATCTTCAGACTTACCGCCATCCGGTGAAAAAAATCGACCTTAATATCTTAGCCGATACGACCCCCCAGCAAGATAATTTCGGCTCGGGTGATGTCGCTTTTAATGACGTAATTACCGCAGATGAGCCGGAATACATATCGGTTCCCCTCAAAAATACCGTTGCGGCGACTTTGGCTGAAGTTACGCCGGAAGTGCAAAAAGAGGTTTCTCAAACCGTGGAAGAAAAGATTGTCTACGCCGCTTCGGTGCCGATTGAAATGCCGGTAATTGACGAAAAACCCGTTTACTCTCCCGAGAACGGAATTGCAGGCGATGCAATTAAAGAACCGGAAAATATTAACTCCCTCAAACAAAGCGTGGTTTATGCCGGTGATAATCCGGTTAATGCCGAGGAAATTACACCGCCGCCGATTAAAATCGCGATAAACAACGCTCCGGTGCCGTTGGTTTACGAAAAGAGTAATAAAACCGAAGAAATCTCTCTCGGTAAAGCTGAGGATATGAATCATATAGCTATGGCTTCAGAAAAGTCATCTATTGAAAGTATGGTACAAAATACCGCCGAACAACCTTCGTACAACTCCTCAAAAAAATGGCAAACCTTAAATGACAATCCTTGGGTGATAGCTAAAGCTAACGGAGTAAACCGCAACCTTTTGGCTGATGAGATGTCATCTGCAGGTGTCAATTCCGAAGTCGCGGCAACTTTTAATATCCAAAAAGGAACTAAGGGTGTAGATGTTGCTGCCGAGACAGTCAAAAACCTCATTATTCCTTTACCGGAAAAATTGGCAGATGATGAAAATTTGATGCCGAAATTAGCTTATCCGAGCTCTTCAGATGACGCTAAGAAAGAGAAAATTATGAATGCCCGCTCACTACGGGAAGAAGCTAAGAAAGAGCAACAATCTCTATTGACGGAAATTGATGATGACGATGAACCGGAGATGACATTAATTCCCGATAAAGAACAAGAAGAAGAAAAGTCTAAAGGTAAAAGTATTTTATCTTCATTAAGCAATATGTTATCCGGCAAGAAAAAAAATAACGTCGTCGAACCGCAGAATAAACCTCAACCGAAAAGTAAAGCATCGGCCCGTTCGGCAATTCGTCGCGCCGCTAAAGCAAATCGTCCCGTCAGTATTATTCCGAAAGAAATAAAAATGTCGTTTCAGCCTAACAAAGCTGAAATATCAGGGCAAACTTTGCGATGGGTTCAAGCTTTTGCCACCAAGGCTGCCGAGGAAGAAAATACCTCGCTTGAAGTCAGAATTGACGGTTCACGTCCGTCAGTTTTACAGCAACGCCGCTTAAATATGCTGTACAATATTCTCACCCATAAGGGTGTCGAGTATTCAAAAATTAACGTGATATTTACCGCGCGCGAGCCTAACAGCTTCATTTTGCGCATGATTAACTCAAACTCAAAGGAACAGGAAAATACGGCAAAAATAAACACATACGGCAACAATCACGTACAATGGTAATAACTGATTGAGAGTGCTTGATTATTTATTTTTCGATAGTAAAATGGGAAAAACGTTATGAAAAAATATATTCAGAGGATTGCTCAGATGGATTTAAGGAAAGCCTACAGATTATCCTTGATCGCGGTGTTCGGTTTGACCGGATGCGGCGTTACTTGGTGGGGTAGCAACGATGACGAGATAATTTATGTTGACCGTCAGACCGTGGTGCAGGAAAATGTATCTGCGCCTTGTGATAATGCTCCGGTGCGTCCGGTAATTGTGCCGCCGCAAGAAGATGATGAAATGCTTATAGATTATCGCCGCACTAACGCCGAATATCGTGATTACGGGGAAAGAACTCCTCGCGATCAGCTTTACACTCAAGGCGGTACCGGTAATAATATGAGCGCAGCAATTCCCCCCACCATTGAAGAGGAAGTCATTGATTATGAATCGGCTGTAAATTCCGCTTTTGACCAAGCTATTGAAGAAGCTTCGGCTACAGATGGCTTTAACAGCGGTGATGAAGCTGTTGAGGATTGGCTGGCTGAGGAAGGCGCAACCTTGAGAGGATTATTATCAGAGTGGTGTGAAAGATCTGGATGGCGCTTGGTTTGGAATTCCAACCGCAACTATACTTTAGCCGCCGGCGCAATGTTCCGGGGTCGTTTTGCTGATGTGGCTTCAGCGTTAATAAGAAATTTTGCTCGCGCTCAACCGGCGCCGTTGGCTACTTTTTACAAAGGGAACAGAGTGTTGGTAGTTGAAACCAAGGAGGACGAGAATGCATATAACTAGCACAATCAAAAAAATAGGAATCGGCTTAGCCGCATTGACGATGGCTGCCTCCTGTTCTATATCTACCTATGTTGATGATGTCTTGGAAAAGGATATTAAAGCCGCTTCGCGCTTGCGCGAAGATTCTAAAGTTCCTACTAAGGTAGCTAATCAAGACTTAGTTAAAGTTAATGATGATATATGGCTGGGAAACAAGAGCCGTATTGAATATGAAGGTGAACCTTTACCGGCTTATTTGGAAACCAAAGATGGTGTCACCTTAGTATCTAATCGTCCGATTAGTTTGTATGAAATCGGTGATATGATTAATCGCACAACCTCTTTAGGTATTCGTTATGCCTCCGATATTGAAGAAGAAGTACGCGCCAAAGGTGAAGGTAATCGCCCTATGGACGGAGGACAAAATGACAGTAACGGTTGGGTTTCACCGGATACTATGATTGTGTCTTATCAAGGTCCTTTAAGCGGTTTCTTAGATGAGGTTTCTTCACGCTTCGGAGTATGGTGGAAGTACGAAAATAAGGATATTTATTTTTACAAATTTATCACTAAGAGTTTTGTAATTTATTCGTTACCGTCAAAGCCGACAATGAGCTCATCTTTAGGCGGCTCGGCTTCCGGTTCGGGCGGTTCGTCTTCAATAAGTATGTCTTCGTCTATTGAGGTTGAATTGTGGTCACAGTTTGAAACTACCATTCGTTCAATGATTTCAAGCGATGCACAAATGACGGTTTCCCCATCCGATGGCACGATTACTTTGACTGCAACACCTAATGATATTAAGTTGGTAGCCAAATTCATCAACGAACAAAACGAAAGATTAGCGCGTCAAGTTGCTATTTCCGTAAAAATTATGCAGGTTTCTTTGACTGACAGCGATAATTACGGATTGGACTTAAAGGCTACTTTTAACGATGGGGTTACTCAACTCGGTGTTACCGGTTCACAAGGGATTATTGATACCACAAACCAATTAACTTGGGGCGTTATCAACAAAAATTGGACAGCATCGGCAATTATGCAGGCACTTTCGGAGAAAAATCGCGCCAGCTTAATTACCAGCGGTACGGTTACCACTTTAAACAACAAACCGGCGCCGATACAAGTTACTCAAAAACAGAACTATATCTCGGAGATGACCAAGACAACCAACGGCTCATCAGATGACAACTATGATATTTCAGTCACAACAGATGAGATTGAAACCGGTTTCACTTTGAATGTGTTACCGAGAATTTTGGAACACGGCAGAATGTTGGTTATGTTTAATATGACCTTATCTGACTTATTGGCTTTGGAAAAAGTTTCGTTCGGTAAGGGTGATGAAAACCAATACATTCAGAATCCCAAAGTAGAATCGCGCGCCTTTACCCAAGAAGTAGCTTTAACTTCCGGCGAATCGCTGATTTTAACCGGATATGAAAAGGTTACAACAACAGCTAATAAAACCGGCACCGGTTCGGCAGACAATTCTTTGCTTGGAGGCGAGGCCACTGCAGACAGAGAACGTTCGGTAATTGTTATCATTTTGACTCCGGTAATATTGGAAACTCCGCTTTTGCCGGAAACCAGAATGTCAATGAACTAAAATTTAAAGGAGTGTAAGCACAGTGCTTGATGAAAGCCAGTTAGATGACGGATTTGGAGAGGGCGGAAGTAGCCGCACTTGGGGCACGTCTATAACTGTAGGCGGAACCACTTATGCGACAAGTTTGTTTTGGCAGCCCTTACAGAATCCGGCTGATCCAATGCAGGAGATTGAAGAAACCTCAGCTGCGGTTTTAGAAGGCAGTGACTTGTTTTGTATAAAAAGCGGCCGTGCTCCGCAGTTCGGAATATGCGTTTCGCAGGAAGGATATAAAAGCGGACAATATGTTGCAGCTTGTTCGTTAGTTACAGCGATTGACAATCTTTCATCTTTTATTGCCGTTTTTCACACTAATGAGGGCTGGTGGTATACTTGCGTGCGCAATGATATTATCTTATCCGACGGTGATATGTTATTTTTATCCGAAGGAGAGGCAAAGAATCAGTTTATGTCTATGATGGCAGTGCCGGATTGGGGTATGAAGATTGCTCCGAGCGAGTGGGGTATTGACGACACCAAAGAGTTAAATTTAGCTGATATTCTCTCGCGCGGCGCACGAGCTAAATTACAAAAGATAAAAGGACTGCGCGGCACAAAACTGCTGTTGATTATTGTCTTAGCTTTAGTAGTCGGCGGCTGGTTGATTTCCAGTTTGATAGATAAATTGCTGTTTACGCCGGTAAAAAAACCGGTAGTAGTTCCGGTACGCCCTAAAATGATAGCTCAAGAGCAAGTAGAAATTAAACCGATACCTAAACCTTGGGAAAGTTTGGTTAATCCGGCTGATTTTATGCAAAATTGTTATGACGGTATCAAAAAAATGGTATCTATAACCCCTCCGGGATGGAATATCGGACTTGTTACCTGTAACGGATCAGCGGTAGCAACGTCGTGGTCACGCGATGTCGGTTTTATGTCTATTGCTGAAGAAGCAATGATTAAAGCTGATGTCAACTTGGCTTCTTACGCTTTTGATGCAAACGGTAATGTTTTAAGCGCATCGCTTACTTTGCCTGATATTGAAAAACTTTCTTCTCCTCCGGCTTACAGTATGCTGAATTTGCGTAATACATTAAACAATGAATTTCAAACAATGGATTTACCGATCGCATTTAATGAAGATACCGTGCAGGTGCAATCTGAACAACCGGATGTTCCCCCTGCAACATTTAATATGATAAAATTTAGTTTCAGTTCTCCGCATAATCCTCTGACTTGGATGACTTATTGGTCAAAATATTCGGGACTGGAAATTAACTTAATTACATATTCTCCGGATGGGGGTGTATGGTTTTATGAAGGAGCTATATATGTCTTATAAAATTAGAAATCTTTTAGTATGCTGCTCGTTTTCCTGTCTGTTGTTAATGGGAGGAGAAAAGGCTTATGCTCAGGGTGTTGTTTCATTATCCGAGGAAGCAATGTTTGATGATGAACTTGAAACCAATAAAGATTTTTTAGCGGAGCAGGCACAACCACAGCCTCAAGCTTCAGCTCAAGACCAAGACCAAGTTCAAGCACAACCTCAAGCTCCGACAGTATTCCCCAAAGGGCCGAATGCTCCTGCGGCACAACCGTCTGAGCCGACAGCAGCAAAAGCTCCGGTGCAAACTGTCGAGGCGGTAGATAAGTTACCGGTATTAGCCATTACAGATAAAAAAATAAATAATACGAAAAAAACTATTGATACCTCCGTGTCACAAGATACTAAAGGCGGGGTAGATGATTTATTTACGCAAATGTCAGATATTGAGCGTAATACAACTTTGTTGAACCTGCAACTGAAACGTGAAAAGTTGCAAAATGAAATTGAGGCCGTAAAGAATCAGCGTCGCTTAGCTATAGAGCAAGAAAAACAAAAAGCTGAGGAATTGAAACAAAAACAAAAAGAAAAAGAACAGGAACAGGAGCGTCTGAAGCTTCAAGAACAGCAGAAACTCCGCGAGCTTGATATAACCTTTGAAAATTTACGGCAGGAAAAGCTGCTTAAGGCTTATAAGAATCAAATGTTGGAAGAACAGCAAAAGTGGATAGAGCACGATGCGTTGTTTTACAAAAACATTGATGATTTGCGCAAGGAAAAACAGGCATTAATACAAAAACATCAAGAGGATTTATCCGGATTACAAGCAGCAGCTGATAACGCCTATCGGTCATACCAACTTAAGTTGGAAACTCATAAAAATGAGATTAGTAATTTGAATTCACAAATTGATGTTTTAAGAAACCGCTTATCTTCAATGGAGCAGGAATTGGAAGCAAGCAGAAGTAATCCTTTTGCCACTGATTCTGCCGGCGCCGTGCCTTCGACCGGTTCAACCGAGGCGTCACCCTCTGCTGGAACAGATTTTAGCAGCGATACTTCCGCCATTAAGGCTGAGCCGATAAATAATTCATTGGCTAAATATTACGCTGTTACCGAAATTCGCGGTCAGGGCGGTGAGTTAATTGCCAAATTAATTAATAAAAACGGTTTAGCTTTTTATGTAAAGAAGGGTACTGCCTTGCAAACCGGCCATATCATCAGCGAAATAACTTCTACCTATGTGGCAGCGGATAAAAATTATAAAAAGGATTATATATACTTCTCGGCCGGCGGAATTTTACCGGAAGAAGTAAGTGCGTTTGAGTTAGAAAAAAATAATGGCAAACAGTCTTTGTAATTACTGTTTATAATTTTTTAGAGTTTGGTGAATGACAACAGAGGAAGAGACACAACAACAGTCTGACGAAGCGGAAATACTTGAGGGTAAAGAAGAACCCGATCAAGATGGTACCGACAAGGTTGCTGTTGAAGAAACCCAACAGGATGCCAATCGCGAACAAACTTCTATTACTGAAAAATATTTTTCTAACGGCAACCGCTTATTGACTTTGCCGGGAATGTCGTTGGCCATTAATGACGATACCCGTCGTTTGTTGGCATTATTTTCCGATGGAAGATTTTTAGTCGGTGAAACTCACAAATTTGATGGGCGTGTATTAAGTTTCGAGGTTTTGGTAAGACGCAAAAAACTTCCTATATCTAAACCGATTTACGTATCACAAAATGAAATAAATGCCATTTATTCCATCGGTGAACGTGCACAAATTGCTTCTGAAACTTCTGAAGATGCTGCTTTAGAACAATTACAGATGCAAAAAGACTTTGTCAATATCATTGCTCAAGCCGCTTTGCAGAAAGTTTCCGATGTTCACGTTGTGGTTGCCGATTCATCACAAATTCTGTTCCGCGTTAACGGTATGATGAAAGTCGAGATGGAATATGGTAAAGAATGGGGTGAAGCTTTTGTTCGTGCGGCTTTCGCTTCGGCGGATATTTCCGATTCCAACTATGCCCAAAACGAATTTCAAGGTGCACAAAAACTGGGATCAACTCCTTTGCGCGGTTCTAAAGGTAAATTAATGTTGCCTCACAATGTACTGGCTATTCGCTTGCAATTTAATCCTATAGCTTTCGGTTCTCAGTACTTGGTTATGCGTTTATTGTATGCCGATGATAACCCCGATGGATCGGGAGATTTGTCATCATTGGGATTTGGCGAATATGAGGAAGATTTATTTTATCGCTTACGTGCGGTGCCGGTAGGAATGAGCATTGTGGCTGGCCCGACCGGTTCGGGCAAATCAACAACCTTACAGCGTAATATGATTAAGCTGTTACAGGAAAAAAACTATGAGTTAAACTTATTGACAGTGGAAGATCCTCCCGAGTACCCGATACCCGGAGCAAGACAAATGCCGGTTACCAATGCCAATACCGAAGAAGAAAAGGCTGAACAATTTACTAAAGCATTGTCAGCGGCTTTGCGTTCCGACCCCGATATTATTATGGTGGGCGAGATTAGAGCGTTAGCAGCGGCTCAGCTGACTTTCCAAGGTGCGCTTTCGGGGCACGGTATGTGGTCAACTCTACACGCTAACTCAGCACCGGCAATTATCAATCGTTTTCGCGATATGGGGGTTGAAACATTTAAATTACTCGATCCGGAGTTGATTAAAGGATTGATTTCACAACGCCTGTTTAGAAAACTTTGCCCACACTGCCGCAAATTAGCTCGTGAACGCGGCAATGATCCTTCGGTACAGCGCTTGAAAGTAGCTTTAGGTGATTTTGGTATGGAAAACACTTATGTGCGCGGAGAGGGGTGCAAAATGTGCAACGGAACCGGTGTTAAAGGGCGTATGTGCGTGCCGGAAATTATTTTGCCTGATGCTACATTTTTACAGCTGATGATTAGCGGCGAAACACGCAAAGCTATCGACTACTGGACGGCTGATTTGAATGGGCGAACCCTAAAAGAGGCGGCTATTGAGCGTATGCTCAAAGGATATATTGATTTAGATGAAGTGGAGCGTTGGTGCGGATTGCTGGATCAACGTCCGGTATATTAGTGAGGTATTGAAAACATGGCTGAAGAAGGTGCAAAAAAGAAATCGTCAAAGTCATTGCAGCAGGCTATGCGTAAATTTAATGCGGCAGAAGAATATTATGCCAAATTTATGATTGCTTTTGCCGGCAAGACGAGACTGAAACTATATCGCAAAATTGCTTCTTTGATGCGCAACCGCTTCTCTTTGATGGACGCGCTTGATATGTTGCACGATTCGGCTTCAAACGGTGGCAAAAACCCCGGCGAGCCTTTAGCAATTGCCATCGCCTCTTGGGGACGTGCCCTTAATAACGGTAAAACATTTTCTGAGGCTTTGAAAGGTTGGGCTCCGGATCGAGAGAGATTAATGTTGTCGGTTGGTGACGTTTCCGATCTGGAGAGCGCTTTATTAAACTTGATTAAGGTATCGGAAGGATCAACCAAAATGATACGCCCGATTGTCGGCGCTATTACCTATCCGGCATTTTTGTTGATGATGGCGGTATTAATTATTTATGCCATCGGCGTGTATATGGTTCCTCCGATGATTGATGCCGCTCCGAATGTACGTTGGCGCGGAATGGCTAAAGATTTGGTTGATTTATCCGGTTGGATTAAAGACAATTGGATAATTGCTTTCTCAGCCTTGCCGATTATTATGGCGATAATCTATTTTACCATCAGTATTTGGACCGGTCCGATTAGGGTGGTATTTGATTCCGTTCCGCCTTGGTCATTATATCGCATATTTGTCGGTATCAGTTGGTTATTGTCTTTAGCAGCTTTGGTTTCGGGAGGAACGCCTATTTCTACGGCTATGCGAGCGCTTAGGCGCGATGCCTCGCGATACCTGAAAGAACGCATTGATAAAACTTTGGTTTATATTAATAATGGTGAAAACTTAGGACAGGCTTTGGCAAAAACCAAATTGAATTTTCCTGATCCCGAGGTTATTAACGACTTGAAAATTTATTCCGAATTGGATAATTTTGAAGAAGCTTTAAATAATATGGCTAACGAGTGGTTGGAAGAATCGGTAATCGTTATCGAACAAAAAGCCAGTGTGTTAAATATGATTGCCTTACTCGCCATCGGCGCTGTTATTGCTTGGGCAGTTATGGGAACATTTGAAATGCAAGATCAAATCACCAGTGGTATGGGATAGTAATATAATGAAACGAAAAAATAAATTTATCAAATATTTGAAAAGGCTTTGGGAAGATATTAAAAACAGCAAAGTGATTATTGTGTTGTGTGCTTTGATTATTTTGGCTGTTTTAATGCTGATAATAATGATACAACAGAGTGACATCGGTGCTAAAGAAGCCGGAGTACAAATTGAAGAATTAGCATTAAGAATACGTAACCATTATAAAGCTCGTCCGGATTACTGGGGATTGACGACCGATGAGGTTATAAGTAATCACCTTTACCCTGAAAGTATGAGTATTAACGGGGGAAAATTATTGGGTTATTTTACCAATCCGGTTGAGGTAGGAATGGATGAACAAGGCAGCATTGTTATGCCGACGGTAAAAGATTTTATAATTGCTTATAATGATTTGACCAAGGCTCAATGTATAGCTTTGGCTTCTGACCGTTATCATTCAAGTTTTTGGTTAGGTTTAAAAGAAATTACTATTGTTTCCGGGAACAACCACAAAACATTCGAATGGAATAACGGCAAAATGAGCTTGCCGATAAGTCGTCATAATGCTTTACAAAACTGTCAGAACGGAAGTAATATTTTGTTTAGAATGGAATAACTTGACTATAACAAAAGATATATTACTAAAGAGAGGATTGTCACAATGCCGAATTTTTGCTAAATTGAAGACATAAGGTGCAACATTCGGTACATAAAGGAGAGGAACAATGACAATATTTAATAAAAATGACCAAAGCGGTCGATCAATGGTAGAGATGCTGGGTGTATTGGCAATTATCGGTGTTTTGTCAGTCGGAGGTATCTCGTGATATTCAAAAGCTATGGCTAAATATAAATTAACCAAAGCACAAGATCAAATAGTGATGTTGTTGATGAACATCAGAACGGCTTATGCGACATCTCCGAATTATTCGGGATTGACTTCGGCATCGGCTATTACTTATAATTTAGCTCCTAATGAGATGGCAGCCAGTGACAATAAATTATATGGCACATTCGGTGGCGAAGTTTCTATCGGATCATTAGGAACGGGTGATACTTATTTTCATATTAGGATAACTAACTTGGGTAAAGAAGCTTGTCGTTCGTTAGGATCATCAGATTGGGGGGCAGACGGTTTGGTCGGTATGTGGATTGCTAATACTGCCTCTGGTGCGACAGGTGCAGCAACGTGTTCTGAAAATACAGGTAAGGCTGTTTCGGCCGGAAGCGGTAAGTGGTGCGTTAAAGGGTTGCCGGCAACCTTATCCGATGTTAATACGGCTTGCTCGGGTGAAGTTAACTCAATTGATTGGGTTTATTACTAACTTAAAAATACAACTCTTCTTTATACAAAAACTCCGCTTTCATTCAAGCGGAGTTTTTAATTATTGTTTTATTTCGTATCCGTTATCAGCTTCCGCCAAAGAATTAGCCAATGCAAAATCTCCCGAAGAAATAGCGTGAATAACATATAAAGGTTCACCAACATCAACGCTGTCGCCGACTTTTTTTAACAAATCCACTCCGGCACCTACATATTGATTTGAACCGGCTAAAACGGCAATCTGACTTATGCGTTGATTATTAATTGTATGAACAATGCCGGAAGAAGGCGCAGCTATTTCGCGGGTTAAATTACCTAAACGTGCAGGTTCGGACTTGCCTTGGGCGTAAATTATCTTATTTAAAGCCTCCAAAGCCCGTCCTGAGGTTAAAATCTCTTTGGCAACGTGATAGCCCTGTCCGCCACGTAATTTGGGATCAAATTCCAAAATTCTGCCGGCTAAAAATAAAGATTTTTCCAACAAATCTTTCGGGGCGTCCTCGCGATTACGCAAAACTTTCATCGCATCACGCGCCTCAAGCATTGCTCCTATTCCGTTGCCGATAGGTTCACTGCCATCGGTAATAACCACATCAACCGTTAACCCTAGCATATCCCCTATGTATTCAACCAATTTGCGTATTTGCACCGCTTCAACTGTCGATTTGATACGTGCCGTTGCTCCTACAGGAATATCCAACACTAAATTGGTAACTCCGGCAGCTAATTTTATTGCCAAGATTTCCGAAACAATGTGTTGCTGCTGCGAAATGCCTATAGACTTTTCAATAAAAGACATCAATTTACAGGCTGAAGCAATCGATAACTTATTATAATCGGCAATTACGCCGCGATTTTCTTCCAGCAATCGGGCAATTTTATTTTCATCCAAATCGACATTAGCTAACACAGAGAACGTATCGGCGACACCCGTGCTTGAAGTAACCGAACGCGAAGCTGTTTTTAATATCGGTAATCCGTAAGCCGCCACAATGGCTGTAATAACAATATCGGTTTTATTCCCCGGTACTCCGCCGATGCAATGATGGTCCACCACCATATTTTCTTTATCCCAATGGAAAACTTTTTCACCCACCAATGCTTCGGTTAAAGATAAAATCTCCGGTGCTGACATAAACGACCCCGAAGCAATCAAAAATGAAGCTATATCCATATTGGAATAACGCCGGTTAGATATATCATTAATGATGCTTTTATATTCAACGGCCGACAAAATATTACCCAGCATTTTACGTTTAATAAAAGGTATTGAGGTCGGCACCGGCGCTATACTCAAATTAACCGAGGCACCTTCCGGTAAATTAATTTGCGCAAAAGCTTCATTATTAAGCCCTAATTCTTCCGGAGATACAATTGCCTCATCATCAACTATCTCCAAAAAACCGAATATCGGTATTGCTCCGCCGTGCACCTCGACCTTAGTAAGCGCATTTATTGCATCGACCTTGTAAACTTCGCAATCACGATGCACATAAACTATATTTTCATTAAAAGAACTTACAGCAATATGTTTAAGGTTCAGCATAGTCAGCTCGCAATAAAAACTTTTTTCAGATATTTTTACGCAATAATATAGATAAAATATTTATCAATTTATCACGCAATTCCAAACGATTAACCACTATATCGACCATACCGTGTTCGCGCAAATACTCGGCGCGTTGAAAATGCTCCGGCAAAGTTTCGCGAATGGTTTGCTCAATCACCCGAGCTCCGGCAAAACCGATAATACTTCCTTTTTCAGCAATATTTATATCGCCTAACATAGCAAAAGACGCCGAAACACCGCCGGTCGTCGGGTCGGTTAAAACAGAAATATACGGCAAACCTTTCTGTTTAAGTTGATTAACCGCAGCTGTTGTTCGCGCCATTTGCATCAAGGATAACATTCCCTCCTGCATACGCGCACCGCCGGACGCGGAAATAAGTACTAACGGCGCTGATGTTTTAACGGCAAACTCGCAAGCTTTAGCAATACCTTCGCCAACGGCTATACCCATAGATCCGCCCATAAATGAAAAATCCAAAGCCCCCATAACCGTTTTAATACCGCCAATTTCACCGGTAACTACTTTAAGCGCATCATCATTATGAGTAACGCGACGATAGGCACGTAAGCGGTCAATATAACGTTTGCTATCCTTAAAATTAAGCGGATCATCTTGAACTTTAGGCAGACTCACCGAGCGGTATTTGCCCTCATCAAAAAGCATTTTAAATCTGGTTTCCAACGGCAGACGCAAATGATGACCGCAAAAAGAGCACACAAAAAAATCTTTTTCCAAATCTTTGTTGAACAACATCTGCCCGCACTCGGGACATTTAGTCCACAAGTTATCCGCCACTTCTTTGGTAGCCGTTTTTTTGATTTTCGGGCGAACGAAATCCGATATCCAGTTCATTTATCAGCTCCCTTGTTTGAGAGAAGGCCCGATAAAAAACTTTTTCAACCGCTCCTTAAAAGACGGTTTGCTTTTTTCCGGTGTTGCGGATTTAAGAACATCAATATTACCGCGCAGATCTTCAACTTGCTTATTTAATTTTTCCTGCTCTTTATTCATCTTGCGATTTTCACGACGTTGCGCCCGCAACATTCGGCGTAGCGGCGAATACGAAACCCAAGTAAAAAACCAACCGGCTAGATAACCTAAAGCATACAGGAAAACTATCAGGACGCTCTGCGAAACAGTAATTTCAATATCTGCCGGCCACAAACTCAACTCTACCATATTGTTGTTTACAAACGCAAACAACAATAACAACGCAATCAACGGCAACCCGATTATTATTTTGAAAAAAAACATTCAGCCTC
>FLNX01002249.1_pt1 | contig 26884 bp, 22 predicted proteins | sample 1140341 | NCBI WGS metagenome assembly FLNX01 (sample SAMEA3878208, study PRJEB12797) | bioreactor metagenome | biome: Moose rumen | place: Sweden | collected 2011-10 | reverse complement strand
TTTCTTTTGCAACTTTTCTTTGGGCAAGCAAAGAAAAGTTGATCCTATTTACAAAAATCATTTTTAAACAAAATCGCAGTTCGCGACAGCGTTTCGGCGTGCCCACACTTTTTAAAAGCGGGGGCAATTACTCCATTGGGCGGACTTTTTCTTCGATAAATTTTATCTCGGCGGCGTCCAGCTCGTATTTTTTATAAAGTTGCGCGTCGATTTCGGGAATGCTGACGCTCCAATCAATATCCGAAGCCGAAGTAAAATCTTGCAACGGAACCTTTGCCCAAGTTTGCGGCGGATTGTGCTGTGTAACTTTGAGAATGTCCAGCATTGCCCTGCAAAATTTGCTTTTGATATATTTCAAGCAAGCGTCGGCTTCTGCGCGGGTATCAAAGTTTCCGATGACTGTAAAAGTTGCTGTGCTGATTGTCAGCGGCTCGCCAATAACAGGCTTGCTAAGTTCTTCGCCAAAAGTTCCCGCGCCGTTTGCTTGAGGTACAAAAACTTTATATTTATCTAAGCTCTCGTGATTCGTTACAGCGTTGTGACGAATCCATTTGTAGTATCTCCGATTTTTTATCAAACCGAAAATTTTAATGTACTCGTTGTCGTCGTTCGGCTTTTCGTCAAAGAAAAATTCTCGCATCTTTTCAAAAGCGTTGGTATCAACGAAAGAATTATCCTTAACAAAACGATAAATCGCACGCGGATAAATAATTTCATTGAGCGGGCGAAAATTTTCATTGTCGAGAACAATTTTTTTGTGAATGGATTTTAATTCGTCAAACAGAATGAACGTTCCAATCGCGCCAAAATTTTTTTCCTCGTCGCGAAGAGTAATTGCCACGCCACCCTTGATGTCTACGCCTTTGAAATATTTTTTTGCGTCGGGCGCATAATCAAGAACTTTTAAATGCTCGTCGTTAAGCATACGTTGATTAAAATCTTTTGGAGTATCTCCTTGATTAAAGAGAAATCGCGCAGGCGTTATCAACTCAACTTTTTCTCCGATTTTATGCGCCGCCTCCATAAATTTATCGTAGACGGGCAATTTGCGAGTGCTGTCGCTGTCCGTTTCCTCTTGATAGGGCGGGTTGCCTACCACAAAATCAAATTTCATTCCGTTACCTCCGAAAAAATATTCTTCGCCCGTCAGCCAATCAGTGATTTTATAATCAAAATTCGGCTCGTCAAATAAACTGCCCTGCGCGGAAAAAGTTTGTAAGCCGTCCGCAAGCCAAAGATTTTTGCCGATAATCTCCGCGACTTCCGACAAATCTTTTGCCGTAAAATCCTCTGCAAACTCCGCAAAACTCAATAAAATATTTGCGCGGGCAATTAACAGACTGTCGCTCTGAATTTCGTAGCCGTAAATGCTTTGAACGGCGCGTTTCGCCCAAAAAATTTTATCGGCATCGGCGGGAATGGCGCGAAATTTTCTGTCGAGAATGCCTGCGCGGGCGTTGAAGGGAATTTTTTCGCCCGTCTCGGCGTCGTAGCGATTGACAAGAAAAGGAGCCTCGCCGCAAGCAATTTCCAACCAACGCGAATCAATTTTACTTTGCCAAAACAAATTTTCGTCGTCAAGCGCGTCAATCATCTGCTTTACCAATCGGCTCGGCGAAAAGACTTCGGCATTTTTTCTTGTGCGAAGAAATTTTTCATCGGCAGTTTTCAAGGCGCGGGGCTTCACTTCGGACAAATTATCAATCTTCAAGCCGCGCAGAAGGATTTCCGTCACATTTTTAAGCGGCGGCGCGTCAAAGTTAATCACAATTCCAATTCGTCGGCGCGTTCCGTCATGCCCTTAATGCAAAGCTCCATCAATTTTCCGAGCTCCATTCCCAAATCGTCCGCGCCGCGCTGAATTACTTCGCGGTCACATTTCGCCGCAAATCTTTTGTCCTTGAATTTTTTCTTCAAACTTTTAACCGACATGCCCGCCATTTTTTCGGGACGCATAAGCGCATAAGCATGAACAATGCCCGTCAATTCGTCGACCGCGAACAAAGATTTTTGACAATCGGTTTCGGGTTTGATATTCGCGCCCGTCAAGCCGTAGCCGTGAGAAATTATCGTTTTAATGTCGTCTTCCGAAATTCCTTCGGGCTCCAAAAGTTCTCTGACGTGTTGGCAATGTTCTTCGGGAAATTTTTCAAAGTCAACGTCGTGCAAATAGCCGATAGCCGCCCAATGTTCTTTGTCGCCGCCGAAATGCTCCGCCAACGCGCCCATTGCGCCGCTGACTGCCGCCGCGTGAACAAATAAATGCGGCTCCGTTACGTGCTTGCGCAAAATTTCTTTCACTTTTTCCAATGTCAATTCGTTCATCAAAACATCTCCCAAAATTTTTTCTCCCTGCTGATTCTGCTTTATGTTTTATTTTCCTTTCGACTTGTGATAAACTTTCGGCGGGAGTGATTCTGTTGGATTTTATGATTCGCGAAATGAAACCGAACGAATACGGCGAACTTGAAAATTTTTTATACGAGGCGATTTACATTCCCGAAGGCGCGGCAAAACCTGCGCGGAAAATTTTGCAACGCCCCGAACTTCAGATTTATGTAGAAAATTTCGGAGCGCGGGCGTCGGACACTTGTTTTGTCGCCGAAGCGGATAAAAAACTTGTCGGCGAGTGTTGGACGAGAATCATGAATGACTACGGGCATATTGACAACGAAACGCCTTCGCTTGCCTTGTCGGTTTTGGAAAATTTTCGTCGCAAGGGAATTGCAACCGCTTTGCTCGAAAAAATTTTTATCAAACTCGCGGAAAAAAATTTCAAACGAGTTTCGCTGTCCGTTCAAAAAGAAAATCTCGCGGCGGTCGAGCTTTATCGGAAATTAAATTTTGAAGTCGTCGAAGAGCGCGGAGAAGAATTTTTAATGATAAAAAATTTGGAGGGAAAAAATTTTGCTTGACGATAAAAAAGTTGCATTTATAACTTGCGTGAACAGCGATTGGTGGTACAGCGAATGTCTTTTGTACTTGAAACATTTGAAAATTCCCGAAGGCATGGCGGCGGAGTTTATCGACGTTCGCGACGCAAAATCCATGACCGAAGGTTACAATCGCGCCATGAAAAATTCAAATGCGAAGTACAAAATTTATCTTCATCAAGATACTTTCGTTGTGAATAAAAATTTGGTTGCCGACCTGCTGAAAATTTTTTCCGATAAGACAATCGGGGTTGTCGGCATGATTGGTTGCATGAATCTTCCTGCGACGGGCGTTTGGTGGGACGGCATGAGAACTTACGGGCGAGTTTTGCACGCCTGCGAGCCCGAAAGTGTCGTTGATTCGGAGTGCGACGAGCCTGACGGCGATTATCTGGAAGTTGAATCGGTTGACGGACTTTTTTTGGCGACGCAATACGATTTGACTTGGCGCGAAGATTTATTTGACGGCTGGCATCTTTATGACACTTCGCTTTGCAAGGAAATGAGCCGCGCAGGTTATCGGGTGGTTGTGCCGAATCAGTCGGAAGATTTTTGGTGCATTCATTGCCCGAAAGAAAAGCCGCTTGATCCGAAATATCGCCGCTATCAAAAAATTTTCCTGCGCGAGTATGGCGCGGAACTTAATCCGGAGATATAAAAATGGAAGACATCAAACCGAGCTTGACGGAATTTTTGACGGGCGAAGATTTTTTCAAAAAAATTTTGGTAGTTGAGAGCACGGCTTATCTTGAAAAATTGCGCGAGAAATTTCCGTCTGCAGAAATTTTTTTTGTCACAACCGACGAAGATTTTTTTTCCGACGGCGTGAAAACTTTTTGTCTTGATTATCGCGAAGAGCGTTTGCCTTTTGATGAAGAATTTTTTGATTTGATAATCGGAGACTTGACGTTGGAAGTTGTGACGAATCCGCAAGACATAGCGGCGGGCTTTTCGACATTTTTAAAGCAAACGGGCTGTTGGATAACGAGTTTCAGAAACATTCGGCATTGGAAAGTTTTGGAAAAATTAATGCGCGGAGTTTTCGGCGGAATAGTTTCGCGACTTTACACGCGCACGGAATTTGAACGGCTCCTTTATGCGTCGTTTTATAAAGAAGTGCAATTTCTGCCGCTGAAAAAAAATGCGCCGCCCGAAACGTTGGAGCGGTTTATTAATTGCGGTTTCGACAACTTTGACGACGATTTACAAACAGAATTTTGGTTGGTCAGAGCGTCGCGGTCGATGCCGGAGCTCGCGTTGTTAAAATCTCTTTTCACAAAAGAAATCCGCGCAGATTTATCCCGGCTCTTACACAGAATCGAATACGACATTGACACGGAAGACAGCGTTAAAAATTTTTGGCGGCTTTTCGACGCGGAAGGAATTTTTGTCGATTATGCGGCGAATTTTATTCGTTCGGTCGTCGTTCACAGGGAAAATTTTTATCGCAACATGAAAAAATTTTCTGCGCGGGCGGAGTTGGACGAAATTATTTCCGAGTGCGAATCGCTTTACGACTTCGACAACGGCAACCGCTTAATGTAAAAAAAATCTTGCAGTTGATCGGAGAAAATTTTTTTGCTAAAATCTGTAACGGATTCGGATTTTCAACGTATAATAAGCAGAAAGATTTGGGAGGCTGATAATTATGGCTGAAGAAAAGAAAAAGGATGCTCTCGAACAATCGGACGCTAAAGAGGCTCGCGGCGAAGAAACTTTGTCCGAAGACGAACTCGAAGCGGTTGCAGGCGGTAATGATTTTGTCGGCGGTAGTGGTGTTGACTTTTTCGGTCTAAAAGACAAAAACAAACCCAATTCGCTTTATCCGGGCATAAGAGCCACTTAATCGAATGATGACAAAAAATTTTTTTGCGGGGCGAAATTGCCCCGTTTTTTTTACGAGGTAAGGAAAATGTTTTACAAACTCAAAAAAGATTACATGTTGCGCGGCTGGAAACTTTTGCCGACGGGCGTCATCAATCGCGAAACGCGGCAATTTAAATTCTTGCCGCCGAAAAAATTTTCCGTCCTTAAACTCTGTGACGGGCAAATTGATTCGGAAAATGAATTTTTTGACGACGAACGACGCAAAATTTTGCAAGAACTCCGCGCAGAAGGTTTCGTTGAGTCAAATGACACGCCGTCGCCGCTTGAAGACGGGCAGAAATATAAATTTTATGACAATCGGTTTATGCGTTCGGCGCATTGGTCGATAACGGGCAAATGCAACTTAAAATGTCGGCACTGCTACATGTCCGCGCATAAACACAAAGTCGAAGAATTCACTCACGCGCAATGCATGGAAATAATTTCGCAAATGGCGGCTTGCGGCATTCAAAAAATAATTTTGACGGGCGGAGAGCCGCTTGTTCGGAAAGATTTTTGGGAAATTGTAGACGCTTTGACTGCCGCCGATATAAAAATCGATAAAATTTATACCAACGGACTGCTTATCAATGAAAAATTCTGCGCGGAATTGGAGAAAAGAAATTTGCGTCCCGAATTCCAGATAAGTTTTGACGGAATTGGTTGTCACGATTGGTTAAGGGGCGTTGAAGGCGCGGAAAAACTTACATTGCGAGCCTTGAAACTTTTGCAAGAAAAAAATCTGCCCGCGACGTGTCCGATGGCAATTTATAAGGGAAATTTATTTTCACTTCGCGAGACGGTTAAGAAATTGGCGAGTTTGGGCGTCAAATATCTTAAAGTTACGCCGATAGCATTAAGCGGTGAGGCTTTGGGCATGAAAGAAAAAATTTTATCAACCGAAGAGATTTTTAATTTCTGTTTGGATTACATTCCGCAATATATTTCTGACAGTGCGCCGTTGCCGCTGAATTTGTCAGGCATTTTCTACGGAATGAATGCTTCAGAATATAAAATTCCGATTGTAAAGGCTCCCGAAGGTATTAATTGCGATAAAAATTGTCTGTGCGAGTATATTCGCAACCAAATTCACATAGATTTTAACGGATTTGTGATGCCGTGCCCGCCTATGGGCTACGATTACAGCGGCAAAAAGATTTTTTCGACGATATTTGACAAGCCGTTGAAGGAATTGCTTAACGAAGGAGCTTACATGAACTTTATCAACACTCGTTTAGGCGATTATTTCAAAAAAAATCCTCGTTGCGCGGCGTGTGAGTATAAAAATCGCTGTTCAAGCGGTTGCAGAGGAATTGCAATGTCAAACAACGGCGACGGAGATCTTTTCGGCGTCGACAAAGACACCTGCAAGTTTTTCAAGGGCGGTTATTATGACCGAGTGCTTGCGATTTGCGATAAACTTGGTTTGAAAAATATCGGCGTGTAAACAAAAAAAACCCCGAAGTCGATTCGGGGCTTTTTTATTCAGAGCAAAATGTTCACGATACCTTGAAAAATTCCGAAGATAAATTTCTGCAACGGCACAAAAATATAATGCAGAATCGGCGTCATGAGGATTATGATTAGGAAGATGAAGCTGTAACGTTCGAGCTTTTCATAACCGCGAGCCAATTCATAAGGGAGCAAATTTTTCAAAATGTGCGAGCCGTCGAGCGGCGGGATTGGCAATCGAAAAAATTCCTCGTCACTTTCTGACTTTGACTTTATCAACACACCCTAAAAAACTCGCGAGCTTGAAAACAGCTTGCGAGTTTTTTAATGAGTAATTTCGTTTAATAAAGAATCTCATCGAGTTTTTTCGACGAGATTAATTTTTTTGCTTAATCGCAACTGAGCCATGTAAAAATGAAAATTGCGATTGAAACAATGCCGTTGCGCATGAAGTAGGCTTGAGTGACTTCGCGATAATCATTCGGGCGAACGATTGAATGTTGATAGATCAGAGCGACGGCGGCTATAAATACTCCGACGAAATAAAATTTGCCCAAGCCGAGCATCAAGCCGACGATTATAAAACAGGCGATTGAAATGACGTGAAGAATTTTTGCGATTTTCAATGCCCCCGCCGCGCCGTATTTTGTTGCCAGCGAATGAAGTTTCTGCGACTTGTCAAATTTTTCGTCCTGTGCTCCGTAAACCGCGTCAAAGGCTCCAATCCACAGCGCAACCGCGATACATAAAATTATCATCGGCAAGGAAATTTTTTCCGTCAAAGCAACCCACGCGCCTGCCGGAGCCATCGCTATTGCCAAGCCCAAAAATAAATGACACCAAGCAGTGAATCTTTTTGTGAAAGGATAAATTATGAACGGCAACGCCGCGACGGGCAAAAGTTTTAAGCAAATCGGCGGCAACTGCGCAACCGCAACGACAAGAACAATCATGCAAAGCAAGATAAAAATCAACGCTTCGCCCTTTGTAATTTCTCCTTTAACCATTGCCCGATAAGACAAGCGCGGTTGAAGTTTATCAAATTTCAAATCGGCGAGATTGTCTATCACGATTGCCGCCCACCGCGCAGAAGTTATCGCGATTAAAATCAAAATTACCGTCCAAAAATCGGGGCGTCCGTCCGTCGCCATAAATGCGCTTGCCAATGCGAACGGCAAACTGAAAATCGTATGCGGCAAGGCAACGTTGTTGGCGTGTGATTTTAATTTGTGCATAGTTTTTCAAAATCGCCGTCGGGTAAAAGTCGCCAAGTTTCGTCCGCCCGCGCAGAATTTTTTAAAACACGCTCGATATTTTTCGCGTCGCTGAACTCAAAAAATTTTTCCGCCTCTTCGCGAGACTTGCCGCCCAAAACTTTTCTGTTAATCAGTCGTTCGCGCAAAAGATTCGGCTCCGCCTCAACGAAAACCGAATAATCGCTGAGAACGCGGACATTCGTCCAACCCTTTTCCTTCAGCAGAAGATAATTTCCCTCAATCAAAAGAATATCGTCTTCAACGCTCCAAAAATCGGGCAACACGTCATGAATTTTTCTGTCGTAAATGTTCCAATCGGTACCTTCCGAACGAGCCTCGCGAATTTTTTCAACGAGTAAATCAATGTCGAAAGTTTCGGGCGCGCCTTTTATGTCGTTCATCAAAATTTTTTCGCCGTCGCGCTCGACCGTCGTAATTTTCATGTAAGCCGCCGTGTAATGATAGCCGTCCATAGGAAGGGCACGAACGGGCTCGACTTCATTTGAACGTTCGCGGCTGAGTTTCTCCAGAAATTGCGCAAGCGTCGATTTGCCTGCTCCCGGCGGCGCGACAAGATACGCGATAACTTTTCTGTCCAACGTCAATTTCAAATCCGTCAACTCATGAAGGAACGGCATAAAAATTTCTTCAATCGTCTCCGCCGTGAATCTGACTTCCTGCCACAGCCCGTTTATCTCCATGTTGTAAGTCAAAAAATTTTTTTCCATAACTCCTCCTCAAGAAAAATCCCCGCGCCTGACCAATTCGCGAGCCGCTTTGCCCGTCAAATGTTCAATCGTCATAACGGGAATAACCAACGCATTTAATCTGGACAATTCTTTTGCCCGCCGCTCCGCGCTTGCCGTCGAAGAATATTTGTCCGCCAAAAGTTCAAGCCCGCGCAGTTTATCGGGGTCGTCGTTATCCTCAACGATTTTGATTCGCCCGAAAGCTATCGCGCTTGAAAAATAAGTTGTGAACTCTTCGGCAATGACTTCGTGGCGGTCGACGACGCAGAACGAAACTTTATCATTATTTCTAATCGCGTCGAGCTTGTGCCCCGTCTTCGCGCTGTGAAAATAAATTTTGTTGCCTTCGACGGCATAATTAATCGGCACGGCGTAACAATAACCGTCATCGCCCGAAAGAGCCAAAACTCCGAAATCGCCTTCGCGCAAAATTTTTTCAGCCGCTTCCTTCGACAGAACTTGTTTATTCCGCCGCATTTCTCTGAACATAAAAATTCCCCATTCCAAGAACTCAAGAAAACATTAAGGGAAAGCAAAACCCGGGCGCACAGGACGTGCGCCCGCCCGCGTCCGCCGCAGGAAGCGGCGTAGCGGGTCGAACGCCCTTTTCTTTTGGCAACTTTTCTTTTGGGCGCAGCAAAAGAAAAGTTGTAAACCCCTTCCACTTTTTGAAAAAAAAGGGGATGAGTTTACGCGCTGACGCCGTGGCGAACGAGCTTGGCAAGTTTTTCGGTTTCGCGCTCCGCGCTGTCGATTTTGGTAACTTCGTAGCGGCAATCCGAGAGCATTTTAATTGCCGCGTCGATTTTTTTCAGCGTGAGTCCGTTTTCATCTTCGACAATTTTTTTCAGCGATTGGCAACAGCTTTTCAAAAGTTCCGACTTCAATTTTGCGCGATACTGTTTGCGGTTGGCAATTTCCGCCGTCAAAGCCTCAAGCTGTTTGATTGTGTTGATTGCCGCCATCAAATCGTATTTCATTTGCGGCGAGAGCGGTGCTTCCATGTCATCGGCGTCCAGCATCACGCCGCTTTCGGTTATTTCTTGGAATCTGTCAATCGTTGCCATCTCAATCGCTCCTTTTTCTCTTATCTGTCGCGGCGGCGTCTACTGTCGCGAGAATTTTTCAAGTCCTTAAAGTCTTTAATCGTTCTGGATTCGCCGCGAGGTCTGTCAAAAGTTTTGGGCTTGTCATTGCGCGGACGCTCGGATGTTTTGGGCTTATCGAAAGTTTTCGGTTTGTCAAAAGTCTTGGGCTTGTCAAAAGTTCTCGGCGGGCGCGGAGAATCTCCGTCCAAAAGTGCGCGGTGACTGACATTGATTCTGCCCTTGTCGTCAATCTCGGTGACTTTGACTTTGAGTTTATCGCCGACTTTTACCGCATCCTCCACAGTTTCAACGCGCTTATCGGACAGTTGCGAAATGTGGCACATGCCTTCCTTGCCGATTAAAATTTCCACAAACGCCCCCGAAGGCATGATTCGCGTAACAGTTCCCTCAAAAACTTCGCCGACTTTAACTTCATGAACAATTTCTTCAATCATTTCAATGGCGCGGTCAATGCCCTCGACGTTGCGCGAAGTGACAAAAATTTGTCCGTCCTCGTGAATATCAACTTCAACGCCCGTTTCCTCAATAATTCTGTTGACCATTTTTCCGCCCGTGCCGATAACTTCACGAATTTTATCAACCGCAATTTTAATCGTCCTGACTCGCGGCGCATAAGGCGACAAATCCGGCGCGGGTTCGCTGATGACTTCAAGCATTTTTTCCAAAATAAAACTCCTGCCGCGTTTCGCCTGCGCCAATGCGTCACTTAAAATTTCCCGCGAAATGCCCGCAACTTTTATATCCATTTGAATTGCCGTGACGCCTTCGACAGTGCCCGCAACTTTAAAATCCATGTCGCCCAAAGCATCTTCCATGCCTTGAATGTCCGTTAAAATCGTATGCTCCTCGCCGTCTTTGACGAGCCCCATTGCAACGCCACTGACGGGACGTTTAATCGGGACGCCCGCCTGCATAAGGCTTAAAGTGCTTCCGCAAACACTGCCCATTGAACTGGAACCGTTACTCTCCAAAACTTCCGAGACAAGGCGAATTGTGTAAGGAAAATCTTCAATCGACGGGATAACGGGAATTAATGCGCGCTCCGCCAAAGCTCCGTGCCCGATTTCTCTTCTGCCGGGACTCCGCGCAGGACGCGCCTCGCCGACGCTGTAGCCGGGAAAATTGTAATGATGAAGATAATGTTTCGTGTATTCGGGCTCCAAACCGTCAATAATTTGTTCGTCGCCGATTGATCCGAGCGTCGTTATCGTCAAAACTTGCGTTTGCCCGCGTGTGAAAAGCCCCGACCCGTGCGTCCGCGCAAAAAGTCCGACTTCGCACGTTATCGGACGAATTTCTTCCAATTCGCGCCCGTCGGGACGAATTTTTTCGTGCGTGATCATTTTGCGGACAACTTCTTTTTCAACCTTGTAAAAAACCGCGCCGATTTCCTTTTCCGCATTGGGATATTCTTCGGCAGGAAATTTTTCTGCAAGAGTTTCAACGACTTCCGCTTTAACCGCGTCGAGTGCCGCCTCCCGCGAAAGTTTGTCGGGATTTCTTACAGCCGAATTGATTTTTTCCGTAGCAAGCTCGCGAACTGCCGCATCAATATCTTCGTTCGGCATGAAAAGCGTAACTTCTTTTTTCTCCTTGCCGACGGCGGCTTTTATTTCGTTTTGAAAGGCAACGATCTTTTTAATTTCTTCGTGCCCGAAAAGAATTGCCTCCAAAACAATTTCTTCCGACAACTCTTTGACGCCCGCCTCAACCATCATGACCGCATCAGCCGAGCCCGCAACGATTAAATCCATTTCCGAAACGTCCATTTGCTCTTTTGTCGGGTTGATGATAAATTTTCCGTCAATTCTTCCGACATGAACGCCCGCTATCGGTCCGAAAAAGGGAATGTCGCTCACGCAAAGCGCACAACTCGCGCCGATCATGCCCGCAATTTCCGGTGCGTTGTCTTCATCAAAACAAATTACCGTCGCGATAATCTGAACGTCATTTCTGAAGCCGTCGGGGAACAGCGGGCGAATCGGTCTGTCAATCAAACGGCTTTTCAAAATCGCCGAAGTCTGCGGACGACCCTCGCGCTTGATGAATCCGCCGGGAATTTTTCCTGCCGAATACATTTTCTCTTCGTAGTCGACGGTTAAAGGGAAAAAATCGACTCCTTCTCGCGGCTCGGCGGACATCGTTGCCGCAACCAATACCGCCGTGTCTCCATAGCGAACAAGAACCGCTCCGTTTGCCTGTTTCGCCATCTTCCCGTGCTCGACGATTAATTTCCTGCCGCCGAGTTCCATTTCAAATGTTTCCAATATTTTTTCCTCCCAATAATTTTTCACGCGCCAAAACTTCGACATAAATGATTTTTTTCCTTTACAAAACCGCTCCCGCGATTATTCAAGTTGTAAAAATCCCTTCGGCGACTCGGCGGAGGTTTTTGGTTTGACGGTGTGAAATTTTTTTGCTAGACTTCGTTAAACAAATTGAAAGCAGGTTGGATTTTCATGAAGAAAAAAATTTTGGCGGCTCTCACGGCAGGTTTAATCGCCTTTGCTCCTTTTGCGGCGGCTGACGCAATGACTCGCGACGAAATTTCCGCTATCCAAGTCAAAAAGCCGTCCGATTTCAAATATTGGACGAAAGATTCAGTGCCTAAACAAAAACTGATTGAGTTCGTTAAGGACGTGACTGATAAAAAATCCAAAAATTTTATTCCGATTGAAGACAGAATAGCGGCTTTTGATGTTGACGGAACGATTGCTTGCGAAACTGCTCCTTTTTGCTTCGATTTTATGATGTTCGTTTATCGTGCGCTTGATGATCCGAATTATATCGCCTCCGCGCAGGACAGAGCCAACGGCGAGGCGGTTAAAGCCGCGATTTACAATCACAAAATGACAAATGACGTTCGCAGGAAACATTGCGCGTCAAATGCTTCGGTTTTCGCGGGTATGACGGCTGAAGAATATGCCGAGTACACGAGAAATTATTTAAAAACGCCCGTCGAAGGTTTTGACAACTTAAAAGTTGGCGAGGCGTTTTATCTGCCGATGATTGAAGTAATTTCCTATTTACGCGCCAATGATTTTAAAATTTTCTTGGTAAGCGGCGCGGACAGAGATTATATGCGCGTTTCAACAGAAATTCTCGGCGTCGACAGCGATAACATGATTGGAACCGATTATAAATACGTTGCGACGAATCAAGGCGATAAGGACGGCATGGATTACGCTTTGACGGCGCAAGATAAAGTTGTTCGCGGAGAATTTGTCAGCAAAGATATAAATATGAACAAAGTTTCCAACATGGCTCGCGAAATTGGCAAAAAACCTGTCTTGGTCTTCGGAAATTCCGGCGGCGACAGCTCCATGATAAATTTTTCGTTGCGCGGGAATAAATATCGGACAGCGGCGTTCTTTGTTATCTGTGACGACTTGGATCGGGAGTTCGGCAACGTTGATAAAGCCAAAAAATGCATCAAACTTGCAGATGACAACGGTTGGATAAAAATTTCCATGAAAAATGACTTCAAAACGATTTACGGCGACAACGTCAAGCTTAAGAAATAAAATTTTATCAAATACAAACAGCCCTTCGGCAGTTGTCGGAGGGATTTTTGTTTGACAGAGGAAAATTTTTTGTTAAAATACTTTTGAGGTGAGACTATGGACGTAAATTTTGAACTGGGAGATTGGAAATTTGTTTGGGATAGTGACAAAGACGAAATAAATTGGCGGAAACATAAAGTCAGATTTGAAGATGCGGCGCGAATTTTTCTTGATGAATACAGATACGACGACTTTGATGAGATTCACAGTAATTTTGAGGACAGAATTAAGACTGTGGGCTTTGTTATGAATGTTTTGGCGGTAATTTATACTGAGCGAGGAGACAGAACAAGAATTATTTCGGCGCGTCGTGCTAATAAAAATGAGGAGGCTGAGTATTTTGGACAATTCAAGCAATAAAAACATTCCGCCGCTCACTAAAGAGCAAATTTGGAGACTTTATCAACTTTCAAAGATGTCTGATGATGAGATTGATTACAGCGACATTCCGGAAATTACAGAAGAAGAATGGAAACAAAAATTTAAGCCTTCAAGACTCCGCAGACAAAAACAGAAACTTGCAAGCTGATAAAAATCCTTCGACGGCGCGTCGGAGGATTTTTTTGCAATTCGCGGAGGCATATGATACAATCATGAAAAATTTTTCTTGGAGAGAGCAATGAAGAAGTTTTTTTACATAGGAATGGCGATTATATTAATCTTGTCGGTGTCGTTGGTGGCTTACGGCGGCTGGCTGAACTATCGGGACGAAAATCAGATAGCAAATCGAATGGAAGCGCGCTCGATAGAATTAACTTGCGGGCGAGCGACGAAAAAATTTTTAAATCCCGTAGTGGATTTGGAATCGATTAAGTTATACAGCGAGAACATGACTGACGCGCCGGCATTAATCGACGGACGAATCACAGAAATATTTGTAACGAAGAATCAAAACGTTTTCAAGGGCGAAGAACTGATGGAATTGACGAACGAACAAATTCCGATGCAAATTCAGCAAGCACAAAGCAAAGTTCATCAAACGGAAGCGGCTTTAAGCCAAGCATTGAGCAATGTTCAGAGGATGGAAGCGTCATTAACCAACGCGGAAAACGTTTTTCACAGGCAAGAACGATTAATGTTGAGAAATGCGACTTCAAAAGAGAAAATGGAGGCGGCGGAAGCAGAATTTTTGGCGGCGCAAGAAGCAGTTCGGGCGGCAAAAGCGGAAGTTGAATCTGCGCGGGCGTCGATAAAAGTTGCGGAAGCTGAATTGGAGCAATACAAAATCCAAGCGGCGCGACAAAAAGTTATTTCGCCGATAGACGGAAATATTTTGCTTATATACAAGCGCGAGGGCTCTTATGTGCAGGGCGGGACGCCGTTGGCATTGATAGGAAATTTTGAGACGTTGCTTTTCTCTACGACGTTGGAAAATGCAAATGCAAGTTATTTGCGGGTCGGCGAGCAAGTAATTTTGGAATTCAGCGAAGGTTCTTTTCAAAAAGCATATGATACGGAATATTCGGCGGGGAATTTGGGCAAGACAGAAAAATTTTCCGCGCAGATAAGAGAGATCACTCCGCCGACAAATGAAAAGGCGGTAATGCGGCGCATTTTATGGGAAATAGACAATCGGTCGCAGGTATTGGAGCCGATGACTTACAATAATGTTCGTTTGAAGTCTGAACGCGGGCGGAATTGCTTGACTGTGCCGCTTAACTCGATGGCTGACGCCGAAAATGATTTGGTTTTCGTTGTCAAGGACGGAATTATTGAGCGGCGCGAAGTTTTAACCGGAGTAAACGACGGAACTGACATAGAAATTTTAAGCGGCTTGAATGAAGGAGAAATTGTCGTGCTTGAAAGTTTTGAAGGGCTCTCGGACGGCATGAAGATTGAAACAAAGTTTGAGGATGGAAAAAATTAATGGCTGAAAATGCAAGTGAACGTTGGACGCAAAAAAAGGACGGGATATTCAGCGCGGAAGCATTAAACAAAATGCGTTCGCCCGAAAAATTGGATGAGATATTGCCGATAACGACGCCGATAACATGGATGGGCTTAATCGCGGTTTTGGTAACGGTTTTCTCTGTAATTTTGTGGTCGATTTACGGCTCCTTCACGGTAAAAGCGGAAGGCATGGGCTTAATCATGGATCCGCAGGGAATAACCAATGTAACGACGGTTTTTGGCGGGAAAATCGACAAAATTTATATTCACGGCGGGCAGAAAATAAAAAAGGGCGACAAAATTGCGCACATAGAACAGATTCAGGAAAGTGCAAGTACAAGAATGGCGCAATATGCTCCCGAATTGGCGACGAGCGAGCTTGACGCGATGAATAAAGTTTACGAATATGATGCGCGGCGTTATCAGAAGGAAGAAACGGAATTTGTTTACAGCAGTTATGACGGAACGGTTGATGAATTGCTTACAAATGAAGGCGCGACGGTCGGAAGCGGCTCTCCGATTTGCACAATTCGCTTAAGTAGCGGCAGACAAGATTTAACCGGCATTTTATATATCGGATTGGACAAAGGAAAGCGCGTAAAGCCCGGACAGACGATTCAACTTGCTCCGAACGGCACAGATGTTTCATTGAGCGGAAGTTTAATCGGAGTTGTGCGCTCTGTTTCGCAATATCCCGTTTCAACTCAATCGATTCAAAACAAATTGGGCAATGATTATCTGGCGCAATACATTTTGCAAAGCCAACAAAGCGCGGTTATGGAAGTGACATTCGATTTGGTTAAAGATGATAAATCGGCTTCGGGCTACCTGTGGACTTCGCAAGTCGGCGAACACAAACCGATAACGGCAGGAATTTTTTGCACGGGCTCGATAATAATTGAAAAACAGCCGCCGATACAGAAGGTTTTTTACAAATTAAGTCAATGGTTGCGCAACAGGTGAGCCGAAATGCTTGAAAGAATAAAAAAAATTTTTTCCGACGGCGGCTCGCGAGTAAAAGTGCCGACAATTTTACAAATGGAGGCAACCGAGTGCGGCGCGGCGTCTTTGGCAATGGTTTTGGCGCATTACGGCTTATGGATACCGCTTGAAAAGTTGCGTCAAGAGTGCGGCGTTAATCGTGACGGTTCAAAAGCAAGCTGTGTAATTCGTGCGGCGCGAGGAAGAAACTGCAAAGCAAACGGTTATCGCCTTTCGACGGACGCAATTTTAAAATCCGTGCCCCAAAATCCTTTTCCGCTGATAATTCATTGGGAATTTAATCATTTTGTGGTTTTGGAAGGGATAAAAAAGGACACAGCCTATTTAAACGATCCCGCAATGGGGCGGCGGACTGTTCCGTTGAAAGAATTCAGGACATCTTACACGGGCATTGCGCTTAAGATTGAACCCGGCGAAGATTTTCGCAAGGAAGGGCACAGATACAACGTCTTCAAAGACATTTTTTCTAAATTGAAGCAAGATAAATGGGCGGTAACGTTTATTTTGCTTTTGGAATTTTGCGCGATAATTCCCGGCTTGGCATCGCCGATAATGAGCCAAATTTTTTTGGACGAAATTTTAACTCGCAAGCATCCCGATTGGATGTTCAATTTTTGCATGGCAATGACGGTATCATTTATAGTTTCGGGCGTGATAGCTTTTTTGCGGGCGGTAGTTTTGACTCGTTGGCAGAGAAAATTGACTCTGGCGGACTCGTCGAGCTATTTTTGGCATTTATTGCGCCTGCCGATGCAATTTTTTCATCAGAGATATGCGGCGGAGGTTGCGGGGCGCGTAGGTTTCAACGAATCGATAGCGGGAGTGCTCTCCGGACCGGCGGCGACGGCAGTTTTGGATCTGCTCGTTGCGATTTTTTATTTGCTGTTGCTCCTTCAATACAATGTGACGCTTACGATAATCGGCGTGGCGTTCAGTTCGCTCGGAATAATAATGTTCTTCGCAATGCGGCGGCATTTAACGGATTTGCAGATGAAAATTCAGCAGGACAGCGGCAAAGCATACGGCGTAGCGATGAACGGGCTCCGAATGATTGAAACAATCAAAGCTAACGGCGACGAATCAGATTTTTTCACGAAATGGGCGGGCTATCAGACAAAAGTTTTAAAATCTTCGCAGGAAACGGCGTTATGGTCAATGTCGGTGAATTTATTGCCGACATTACTCGGCGGCATAAACGGCGCGTTGATAATGACGTTCGGCGGCTTTTCGATAATGGACGGCGCAATGACGGCGGGCATGTTTATGGCTTTTCAAAACTTAATGGGCAGTTTTCAAGCCCCTGTCAACGCATTGGTCGGGCTCGGCTCGACTTTGCAGACAACCGAAATGCAAATGCAACGTTTAAACGATGTCAGACAATATGGAGTTGATTCTTTGAATTTTCCCGCCGATGATTCGGAGAAAAAATATTTTCGCGACAGATTGAGCGGAGAATTGACGCTTGAAGATATAAATTTCGGGTACTCGCCGCTTGAAAAACCGCTTTTGACGAATTTTAATTTGAAAATGAAGCCCGGCAGTTGGATAGCGGTTGTCGGAGCGTCGGGGAGCGGAAAATCCACTTTGGCAAAAATTGTCACGGGGCTTTACGAGGAATGGTCGGGGAAAATTTTATTTGACGGCGTCGAAAGAAGAGATTTGCCGCGAAAAGTTATTTTGAATTCGTTATCGGCGGTTGACCAAGATATTTTTTTGATAACGGGAACGGTTGCGGAGAATATCGCGCTGTTTGACGACTCGATACCGCGAAACGACATAATCGCGGCGGCGAAGGACGCTTGCATACACGAAGAAATTTTTAACTTGGAAGGCGGCTATGATGCGCAAGTTTCCGAAGGCGGCTTGAATTTTTCTGGCGGACAGCGTCAGCGATTGGAAATTGCCCGCGCATTGGCAACGAATCCTTCGATTTTGGTTTTGGACGAGGCTACTTCCGCGCTTGATCCGATAACGGAAAAAATTGTTCTGGAAAATATTCGTCATCGCGGCTGTTCGTGTTTGATTGTGGCGCACAGACTTTCGACAATTCGCGACTGCGACGAAATTATTGTTTTGGAGCACGGAAAAGTTGTCGAGCGCGGCAAGCATCGCGAAATGATTCAACATGACGGCGCATACAAAAGATTGATTGAGGAACGCGAAAATGAGGGCTGATTCAATGAAATTACTCGCGGGACAACGGCTGATTTTGGAAGACGACGATAAATTTTTGCAGATAGAGCGCGGAAAAATCGAAGTTTACGCGGTGGCGGGCGAAGAAGTTTCCTTTCGGCAATTTTTTATGATGACGGTTGAGGTCGGCGAAGCAATTTTCCCGTCAATGGACGATTTAACGGGGATAAAAATTTCGATTTACGCGGTTGAAGACTCGGAGCTGAAAATAAATTCGTTCGCGGAGCAGGAAACGGAAAATCTGCGCGAATTAATGGCGCATTGGTTTAAAAATGCGCTGGAAAGAATGTCATGGCTCCAGCTTTTGGCGGATAAGGGCGACGAAAATTTAATTTCATGGCGACAAGGCACGATTTTAGCCGACAAAACAACCTTCGATGAACTTTTTGAAGAATTTTTATTGAACGAACAGATATTATCAATGTTTTTGGGCGTTAAATTCGGCTCGGAGGACAAAAAATTAAGCCAACGGACGGAATGGCGGCTCAAAAACAAAAGAGTAATGGTTGAAAATTCAATTCGATCATTACTCGGCGAAGAAAAAATTTTATATTCGCCCTCCGAAATTAAAAGAAATAAATCGACGGAGGACGCAACATTTATCGTGCGGCTTGTGGCGAAAAAATTACAAATGCCTACGGAAAATATCTCAATCGGAACAGAAATTTCTGCGAAACTCGACGCGGTAGGAATTTTGCGGCGATTAATCCAAAAAGGAAACATGCAAATGCGTTTGGTAACGCTTTCCGATGACTGGTACAAGAACGATACGGGCGTTTTGATAGGATTTTACGGCGAAGACAAAACATTGGCGGCACTTTTGCCCGCCGCTCCCGACAAATACAAAATTTTTACGCGAGAAAACCCGAACGGAATAATTTTGGACGCGGAAACGGAAAAAAATTTATCGAAAGATGCTTTTATGTGTTACGCGGGCTTTCCTGCGCGGGAATTGAAAGTTTTTGACTTGCTGAAGTTCATGTTCAATCAGTGTTGGAAGGCGGATTACAAAACTGTTTTGGTAACGAGCCTAATCGCGGGCTTAATTCCTTTGGCGACGCCGATAATCACGGAAACGATTTTTGAAGACATAATTCCGATTTTGGACAGGCAAGGGCTGGCGACGGTGACTCAAGCTTTGATGGCAACGAGTTTCACGATGGCGGCGTTGTCAATCGTGCGTTCAATCGCCGTCCTGCGCATTTCAAGCAAAATAGAAATCACGTCAGAGGCGGCTTTATGGGGCAGATTGATGACATTGCCGGCAAAATTTTTCAGACGATACACTGTCGGCGAATTGGCAAGCAGAATGGGCGGAATGGGCGTTATCAAAGGCTTAATCAGCGGAGAATTCGTCGGAACGATTTTCAGCTTTATTTTTTCGTTCTGGTCAATTTTTTTGATGTGTTATTACAGTTTGAAGTTGACGGCGGCGGCGATAGCGGTTTGGCTCGTCTACTCAATCTTCATTTTCTTTGTCTATCGGCGCGTGATTGAGTTCAACAGGAAATTAATCGCTTGCGGAAACAAAACGGCGGGCACAATCCAACAAATTTTTGCGGGGCTTGCGAAATTTCGAGTGCAAGGCGCGGAAGAGCAGGCTTATCAACTTTGGGCGCGAGATTTCGGCGAGCAATGGAATTGGAGCTTGAAACTTCGTTGGCAAAACAATTACACGTCGATAATCGGATCGATTCAGCCGTTTATCTTGACGATGATTTTGTATTACGTTGCGGTTTACGGCATGAACGAGGTAAATTCGGCGGGACAAACGGTTCAGGGTATCAGTTATGCGCAATTTATCGCATTTAACGCGGCTTATACGAGTTTTAACGGAACTTTGGGCAGTGTGATAGGATTAATCGGACATTTTTTCGGGATTCAGCCGCAGTTGGAGAATTTGCGCCCGATTTTGAAAGAAGTTCCCGAAAATCTCAGCGAAAAAGCCGATGCGGAGGTTTTAAGCGGCGTTATCGAGGTAAATCACTTAACTTTTGCTTACGAAGGCAGCGAGCGCGAAGTTTTAAAGGATGTCAGCTTTAAAATTTCGGCGGGAGAAAATGTTGCGATTGTCGGCAAGTCGGGTTGCGGAAAATCTACGTTGGTTCGGCTTTTGCTCGGCTTTGAAACTCCGAAAAACGGCGCGATTTATTATGACGGACAAGATTTGGCGGAAATGAATTTGCCGTCGGTGCGGGCGCAACTCGGCGTAGTTTTGCAGAACGGACAACTTATGACGGGCGATATTTTTACAAACATTGTCGGCACGAGACTTTTGACGCAAGATGAGGCTTGGGAAGCCGCCGAAGCCGCCGGAATTGCGGAAGATATTGCGATGATGCCGATGGGTATGCAAACCGTTATTTCTGAAGGCTCAAGTAACATTTCGGGCGGGCAACGTCAAAGAATTTTGATTGCCCGCGCTCTCGTCAATAAGCCGTCGATTTTGATTTTCGACGAGGCAACTTCGGCTTTGGATAATCGTTCGCAGGCGATTGTTACCGAGAGTATCGAAAAACTTCATGCGACGCGAATTGTAATTGCGCACAGACTTTCCACAATCCGAAATTGTGACAGAATAATTGTCATGGACGGCGGAAAAATTGTCGAGACGGGAAATTTTGATGACTTAATGGCGAAAAACGGGATTTTTGCCGAACTGGTAAAGAGACAAGTTGCGTAGGGGGATTTTTTATGACGAATTGGGATATTATCGCCAAAAAAGCTGTCAGCGATGAAGATTCTTTCGTGGAGTTGTACAATCATTTTTTCCCGATCGTTTACAAAAATATTTACATGAAAACGCAGAATGAAGAGCTTGCGGACGAAATTATCGGGATAATTTTTTGGAAAACCTTCAATAACCTTGAAAAATTCGATGAAACTCGCGCAAGTTTTCAAACTTGGCTTTTGAAAATAACTCAAAACGAAATTGTCACATATTATCGCAGTCAAGCGAGAAGAATTGAGCATGAAACGGCTATCGGCGAAGATTTTGACTTCAAAGCAGATGAATCCGAAGAACCGGAGCAAAAATTTCTGCGCGAAGAAAAAAATCAGCGATTAAAAGCGGCGATAGAAAAATTGAACGAGCGCGAAAGGAAAATTATCACTTTGAGATATTATCTCGACATGAAAAACGATGATATTGCCAAAAAATTTGACATAACGTCGGAAAATGTGCGAGTAATTTTAAATCGGGCGCGAGCCAAATTGAAAAAATTTTTGGACGAGGAGGCGGGATAATGCTGAAAAAATTTTTGGCGGCAATAATTTTTTTTAACTTTTTATGGACTTCCTCAGCAAATGCAATGGATTTATCGTTGTCGGAGAGCATTGAGCGGGCATTGGCGACGGACGAAAACATTTCGGCGGCAGAATTCGGCAGAGAGTCTGCAAAATGGAATTTATCGGCGGCGCGGCGGCAATTCGGCTTAACTTTCGGCTGGAGTTCGCAAGCTTACAAAATCGGCGGGAGATCTTATCGGAGCTATCGCGAGGCGCATAAACATTACGGCAACAAAGGCGCGATAGTTTATGACGAATACGGTTATCCCAGCTTTATGAGCGGCTCGACGGCTTATAACAACACGTTCAGCAATTCTTTCAGCTTTTCAATTCCGATTTACACGGGCGGGCAGTTGGAAGGAAACAAAAAAAATCGCCGCTACGCGCTGAATTCAGCCGATTTGACACTGGAAAATACGCGGCAAGAAGTAAAATATCAAGTTATCGAGGCGTATTATCGCGTTTTACAGCAAGAAAATCTGGTTGATGTCAATGAAAGTGCGGTAAGAATGGCGGCGGAGCAATTAAATTTGTTGCAGGTGCAATATGAAGAGGGCGCGACGGCTTATTCCGAAGTTTTACAGATGAAAGTTCAGCTGGCGAATTACGAACAAAGTTTGACGACTTCGCGGAGCGGCTTGGCGGTTGCAAAATCAACTTTGTTATCTCTGATTGAATTGCCCGAAGAAACTTCTTTGAAGTTGACGGACACTTTTTCCTACAAACCTTATGAAATTTCGTTGGCGGAGTGTTTGAATTACGCTTTTGAAAACCGTTCCGATCTTGCGGCGGCAAAATACAATGTAAATCAGGCTGAAGCGTCCGTAGAAACAGCAAAATCGGGCAATCGACCGATGATAACGGGCAATGCAAGCAGAAATATCGAGGCAAACGGCGCGTTTCAGAGCGAAAGAAGCGAAACTTGGCAGGCGGGCATTGCTTTAAGCTGGAATATTTTCGACAACAAAGTTACGAGCGCAAATGTTCACGCGGCAAAATCGGAAGTCGAGCGATTGAAGGCGCAAGTCGAGGCGATAAATAAATCTGTGGCTTTGGAAGTGCGCTCGGCTTATACGCAAATGAGAGCCGCAGAAGAAAATGTGAAATCAACCGAAATAGCAGTTCGTCAAGCTGATGAAAGTTACGAAATTGCGGTTGTGCGCTACGTCGAGGGCGTCGACATTCTTTTGAGCGTGACCGATGCCCAAGAAAAATTGACGCAGGCGCGGACAAATTATTTCACGGCACTTTATCAATACAATCTTTACAAAGCGCAACTGCAAAAGGCAATGGGAATTCCCGTCGGAATTGACGTTCCGAAATATATTTCAGCCGAGCGGGAAGGAAAATCTTCCGATAAGGCTTTGAAAATTTCCGCTATCGAATAAAAAATCCCTCCAAACTCGGAGGGAATTTTTTTGCAAAATGTCCAAGAAAAATTTGTACAAAGCGCAACTGCAAAAGGCACCGGGAATTCCCGTCGGAATTTGATGTCCCGAAATATATTTCAGCCGAGCGGGAAGGAAAATCTTCCGACAAGGCTTTGAAAATTTCCGCTATCGAATAAAAAATCCCTCCAAACTCGGAGGGAATTTTTTTTGCAAAATGTCGGCAGGAAATGTTCATTTATTGGCAAATAACGTTTTCAGCAGGGATTTTATGTGTAATTTTGGGAGAGGAGAACTTCAAATGGCTAACAGAATTATTTTGAACGAAACTTCTTATTTCGGACCCGGCGCGATTAAAGAAATTGTGACGGAAATTAAAGGGCGCGGCTGTAAAAAAATTATGGTCGTCACGGACAAAGACCTTATCAAGTTCAAAGTTGCAACGAAGGTAACGGAACTTTTGGCGGCGAACGGAATTGATTTCGAGATTTATGACAACGTCAAGGCAAATCCGACAATCGAAAACGTTCAAAGCGGCGTCGAGTTCTGCAAAAAATGCGGCGCGGACATAATCGTTGCGATTGGCGGCGGCTCGGCGATTGATACCAGCAAGGCGATTGCAATTATCATGACGAATCCCGAATTTGCCGACGTGCGCAGTCTTGAGGGCGTTGCTCCGACAAAAAATAAATGCTTGCCGATTATCGCGGTTTCGACGACTTCGGGGACGGCGGCGGAAGTCACGATTAACTATGTCATAACCGACGTTGAAAAAAATCGTAAATTCGTCTGCGTCGACCCGAAAGATATTCCCGTTGTTGCCGTCGTTGATTCGGAAATGTGCGCGTCAATGCCGCCGAAACTCTGCGCGGCTACGGGTATGGATGCGCTCGTTCACGCCATCGAAGGTTATATCACAAAAGGCGCGTGGGAATTAACCGACATGGTTCATCTCAAAGCGATTGAAATTATTTCAAAAAATCTTCGCCGCTCCGTCAAGGGAGATCCGATTGGGCGTGAACAAATGGCTCTCGGACAATATATCGCGGGCATGGGCTTTTCAAATGTCGGGCTCGGAATTGATCATTCTATGGCGCATCCGCTTTCCGCCGTTTATGATATTCCGCACGGAACAGCTTGCGCAATTTTGCTCGCGCCCGTTTTGAAATTCAACGCGCCCGCTACCGGCGAACGTTATCGCGAAATTGCTCGCGCTATGGGCGTCGAAAATGTTGACGCAATGGATCAAGAAACTTACAGGCAAGCCGCGATTGACGCCGTCGCAAAACTCAGCACCGATGTCGGAATCCCGACAAAACTTTCCGAGCTCGGCGTTAAAGAAAAAGATATTGATTTTCTGGCTGAATCGGCTCTTGCGGACGCTTGCACGCCCGGCAATCCCCGCGACGTGACTAAGGAACAAATTGCAGAGATTTATCGCTCCATCTTTTAAAATTTAATGAATCAAATTTTCGGCGGCGCGGAAATTTTCTTCGCCGTCATTTTTTTATTGGCAAAAGGAGTTTTCTTCATGAAAAATTTTGTCGCGGACGCAGAAATTTTCCGATTGACAGCCGAAGCTTGCAGAATAAAATTCGCCGTCTTCTTCGAGCCGTATTCTGCAATTCATTCGTCAAGGATTGAACCGTTGCCGCATCAAATTTCAGCCGTCTATGAAAAAATGCTTCCGCAAAATCCCTTAAGATTTTTACTCGCCGACGACCCCGGTGCAGGTAAAACCGTCATGACAGGTTTGTTTGTCAAAGAATTAATCGCCCGCGCAGTTTTAAAACGTTGCTTGATAATTTGCCCCGGAACTTTAGCCGAACAATGGCAGGACGAATTGCACGAAAAATTTTTTCTCAACTTCAAAATCCTCGCCGATGAAAATTTCTCCGACTTTTGCATTGCTCCGCTCGATAAATTGGCGCGCAATAAAAATTTGCAGGAAAATCTGCGCGGCTCGGCTTGGGATTTAATCGTTTGTGACGAAGCCCATAAAATGTCCGCCACTCTTTCGGGAAATAAAATCAAATACACGCGGCGTTTTCATTTGGGAAAATTGCTCGGAAAAATTGCGCGAAATTTTCTTTTGCTGACCGCAACTCCCCATAACGGCAAAAGAGAAGATTTTCATCTTTTCATGTCGCTGATTGATCCCGACCGCTTTGAAGGCGCAAAACGTCTGAAAAATAATGTTGATGTCTCCGATTTGATGCGGCGGCTCGTCAAAGAAGATTTGCTCACTTTCGACGCCAAGCCCCTTTTCCCCGAAAGAATCGCTTACACCGTCAACTACAAACTTTCGGCGGCGGAAAAAAATCTTTATGAACAGGTGACAAGTTACGTTGCAAATGAATTCAATCGCGCCGAACGCTTGACGGGCGACAAGAAAAATTCTGTCGGTTTCGCCATGACCATTTTACAAAGACGCCTTGCCTCTTCGCCGCGTGCAATTTATAAATCGTTGGAGCGCAGGGCGCAACGCCTTCAAAAAATCAAACTCGACAATAAAATTTTTCTCGACGCCGAAGACTTGGACGAATACGAAGATTTTCAAAATCCCGAAGCAGAAGACGAACTTGCCGAACGCGTGACTTCTGCGCGGACAATCGCGGAGCTCGAACAGGAAATTAAAATTCTTAAACAACTCGCCGCGCTCGCCAAAAAAGTTTTATTCAGCGGTGAAGATAAAAAATGGTTTGAACTCTCCGAACTTTTGCAGACCGACGATCATTTTTTGCGCCGCGAAAAATTAATCATCTTCACCGAACACCGCGACACCCTTGAATATTTGCGGGAAAAAATTTCTTCGCTTTTCGGGCAGGAAGATTTAATCGCGACAATTCACGGCGGCTTGAATCACAGGGAACGGCGCAGGGTTGAGGAAAAATTTAAATCGGACGAAAATGTTTTGATTTTAATCGCGACGGACGCGGCGGGCGAAGGCATCAACCTTCAAAACGCGCACTTGATGATTAATTACGATTTGCCTTGGAATCCCAATCGTTTGGAGCAGAGATTCGGGCGCATTCACAGAATCGGGCAGAAAAAAATTTGTTACCTGTGGAATCTCGTTGCCGCCGAAACTCGCGAAGGACAGGTTTTCAATCGCCTGCTGAAAAAATTGGAGACGGAACGCCTTGCGCTCGGCGGTAAAGTCTTCGACATTCTCGGAAAAATTTCTTTCGACAACAAACCCCTGCGCGAACTTCTGATTGAGGCGATTCGCAACGGGAGCGACTCGCAACGCTTGGATAAAATTATGGATAAAACTTTCGACGCCGATAAATTGAAAGAAATTTTCCGCGAACGCGCTTTGACAAATGATTTTCTCGGCGCGGAAAAAGTTTCCGACATCAATTTGAACATTGAACGCAATGAAATTCGCAAGCTCCAGCCCTATTGCGTTGAAAATTTTTTTATCGCCGCGTTTTGGAAATTGGGCGGACATATTTTTTCTTGCGGCGGCGGGCGTTATGAAATTTCCCATTCGCCAAAAAATTTCCCGCCTTACAAACAAATTTGCTTTTCAAAAACCTGCGCGGACGCCGAATTTATTTCAATCGGACACCCGCTTTTAAATGCCGTCGTCGAAGAAACGCTTGAAAATTTCGGCGACGCGCTCCGGCAAGGAACAATTTTTATCGACGAAAATTCCGACGAACAAAATTCCCGCGTGCTTTTTATGACGGAAATTAAAATTCAAGACGAACGAAAGGAAATTCTTTCAAGGCAACTGAACTTCTTGGAAATTTCGGAGGACGAAAAAATTTTTTCCGCGAATCACGCGCCTTATCTCGACTATCGGTCGCCAAACGAAGACGAACGCCAAAAAATTTTATCAATCGAAAAAGATTTTTCTGCTCTCGACAAAAATGCGCTTGATTTTGTTCAGAAAAATTTCTCCGCGCCGCTCCTTAAAAAAATTCAAGCCGATAAAAAAATTTTTCTTGACAAATTGGAGCGGGAAATTAAAACTCGTCTGCAGAGTGAAATTAATTTTTGGGATACGCAGGCGGCAGAAAAAAATTCCGCGCAGGCAACCAAAATTGCCGACGAATTGGAAGAACGTTTGAAGCGGCGGCTTGAGGAAATTTCTTTGCAACGAAAAATTTCCGCGCAGATTGAAATTATCGGCAGGGCTTTAATCGTCCCGAAAAAATTTTTTGAATCGCCGCCCGCCGACAATCGC